>Ga0335070_10004713_pt1 | contig 15971 bp, 15 predicted proteins | sample Lox_Sample_13_FD_206722 | JGI IMG/M metagenome (GOLD analysis project Ga0335070, IMG submission 206722) | Soil microbial communities from Loxahatchee National Wildlife Refuge, Florida, United States - Lox_Sample_1.3 | ecosystem: Environmental > Terrestrial > Soil > Wetlands | place: USA... | reverse complement strand
GGCACACGAACCAGGAGATTGCGAAGATGCTCTATATCTCGGTACGGACCGCGGAGACGCACCGGGCGCACATCATGCAGAAGCTGCGCCTCTCGACGCGCGCCGAGCTCGTCCGCTATGCACTCCCGCCGGGCCTACTCGAACAAGGAGAGACTTCCGCCTGAAGTGCTGCGCACTTCAGGCGGGCTGGGTTGGGCTTCGCGGAGCGGACGCCGGCGGAGCCGGCGTCCTTTTCGTGACCAGGGGCGGCCGGTTCGCATGGCGCAGCCACCACCGCGCGCGCCACCGAACCCAGTGCTCAGCAGCTCAAGAGCCCGGCGGCTTCGCCGCCGGGCTCCGCGAAGCCGAACCCGACCCGCGGGAAGTGCGCAGCACTTCCCGCGGAAGCTACCGATGGCGGGCGGGCGCCCGCGGCCGAACATTGGCCCATGACGAGCTACGCGGTCCTTTGGAACGACGCGAGCGAGGGCGTCCAGGCCGGGAAGCTGGAGCTGGAGCCGAATGCCCTGCGCTTCGAAGGCTCCGGCGGGACGCGGAAGGCCCCGCTCGTCCACCGGGTGTTCTACGAGGACATCGAGTCCGTGCACGTCGGGCGCCGCATCGCGGAGCGTCTCGGCGGGAGACCTGCGCTCGTGCTCGAGCTGGCCGTGGGCGGCCCCCTGCGGATCGGGAGCATCGACAGCGTCGGCGTCCTCAACGAGCTTGCGGAGCGCCTCGGCCACCTGACAGCCACCTGTCTCGCGGTATGAGCCGCATCGCGGTCGTCGTCCCGTTACGCCCGGGCTCGCGCGAGAGCGCCCGGCAGCTGATCGAGTCGGGCCCTCCCTTCCACCTCGACGACACGCCGCTCGTCGAGCACTGCGTGTACCTCACCGATCACGAGGCTGTCTTCGTCTTCGAGGGCCCCGAGGCCCGTGAGGCGGTCGAGCGCGTCCTCGGTGAGGCCGATGTCTGGCAGGCCGCCACCGCCTGGCGGGCGATCCTCGCCTCCAAGCCACGGCTGGCCGAGACGGTCTTCACCTGGCAGCGCCGCGAACCCGCCCCTCTGCACGTCCCCGGCCTCTGACGGCTCGAAGCCGCGCTACCGCATCGTGCCGAGCACTCCGCGGACGTCGCGTGCGATCTGCAGGTCCTCGCGCGCCTCGATCACGAACGTCCGTACGCCTGCGCCTGGCGCGCCGATCTCGGCGTCCAGCTGAGGGTCGGCGTTGGCGCGCGCGTCCAGTGCGACGCCGAGGAAGGAGAGGCCGCCCGCGGCCCGCTCGCGGACGGCCGCCGAGCGCTCGCCCACGCCGCCCGTGAACACGAGGGCGTCGAGCCCGTCCATGGCCGCGGTCATCGCGGCGATACCGGCTCGCAGCCGGTGGAGGTAGACGTCGATCGCGAGAGCAGCGTCCCGGTCTCCCGCCGCTTCCGCGGCGAGGATCGTTCGCATGTCGGCGGAGCCCGTGAGTCCGAGCAGACCCGAGCGGTGCTCGAGCGTGGAGGCGAGCTCAGAGGGCGGCATGCCGACGTGCTCCTCGAGCCAGAGCAGCAGGCCCGGATCGATGGAGCCCGAGCGGGTGGCCATGACGAGCCCCTCGAGCGGCGTGAAGCCCATGGTCGTGTCGACCGAGATGCCGCCGGCAACCGCCGCGAGCGAGGCACCGGCGCCGAGGTGGCACGTCACGACGCGGAACGCTTCGATCTCGCGCCCGGCGAGCTCGGCCGCGCGGCGGGACGCGTACGCGTGCGAGAGGCCGTGGAAGCCGAAGCGGCGAAGATCCCAGCGCTTGCGCCACTCGGGAGGCAGGGCATACGTGGCCGCCGCCTCGGGCATACGGGCGTGAAAAGCCGTGTCGAAGCACGCCACGGCCGGTACGTTCGGCAGCACGCGGCTCACGATCTCGAGGCCGTGCAGCGACTTCGGCTGGTGCAGGGGTGCCAGGTCGGAGAGCGCATGGAGGCGGCGGACGACCCGCTCGTCGATCAGCACCGGCTCGATGAACTCGCTGCCTCCGTGGACGATGCGGTGTCCGACGGCGTCGAGGCGGCCGGCTCGCTCCATCGCCGCCTGCAACTCGTTCGCATCCACCGAGCCACTCGGCGACGGCAGACTCTCGGCCAGGATCAGCTCGTCGTTCTCGCCGACGACGGAGAGCTTGAGGCTGCTCGAGCCGGCATTGACGACGAGGACGCGCACGCGCTGTCCTAGGAGTGAGGCCAGATCCAGTTGCGGATCTCCGGCGCGTCCTCACCTTCGGTGCGCGTGTAGGCGCGGAAGCGCACCCGCTCGTCGACCATGTGCTGATGCAGGTGTGCCGCACGCGATCGCAACTCGGGAACGCGGTCGATCACGTCCATCACGAGGTGAAAGCGATCGAGGTCGTTGAGCATGACCATGTCGAACGGGGTCGTCGTCGTGCCCTCCTCCTTGTACCCGCGCACATGGATGTTGTTGTGGTTCGTGCGCCGGTACGTAAGCCGATGGATGAGCCATGGATAGCCGTGGTAGGCGAACACGACCGGCTTGTCCGTCGTGAAGAGGGAGTCGAAGTCCGTGTCGGAGAGTCCGTGCGGATGCTCGCTCTCGGGCTGCAGGCGCATCAGGTCGACGACGTTGACGACGCGGACCTTGAGCTCGGGCAGCTGCTCGCGGAGGATCGAGACGGCGGCCAGCGTCTCGAGCGTCGGCACGTCGCCGCAACATGCCATGACCACGTCCGGCTCGCCGCCCTCGTCGTTCGACGCCCAGCCCCACACGCCGAGCCCGCGCGTGCAGTGGAGGATCGCGTCCTCCATCGACAGATAGTTGAGCGCGGGCTGCTTGCCCGCGACGATCACGTTGACGTAGTGCCGGCTCCGCAGACAGTGGTCGGCGACCGAGAGCAGCGTGTTCGCGTCGGGCGGCAGGTAGACGCGGATGATCTCCGCCTTCTTGTTGACGACGTGGTCGATGAATCCGGGATCCTGATGTGAGAAGCCGTTGTGGTCCTGCCGCCACACGTGCGAGGAGAGCAGGTAGTTGAGCGACGCGATCTGGCGGCGCCACGGGATGCCGTTGGTCACCTTCAACCATTTCGCGTGCTGATTGAACATCGAGTCGATGATGTGGATGAACGCCTCGTAGCAGTTGAAGAGACCGTGCCGCCCGGTGAGCAGGTAGCCCTCGAGCCACCCCTGGCACTGGTGCTCGGAGAGGACCTCCATCACACGTCCGTCCGGCGACAGGTGATCGTCGCTCGCCAGCGTCTCGGCCATCCACGCCCGGTTCGTCGCCTCGAAGACCGGCGTCAGCCGGTTCGAGGCCGTCTCGTCCGGCCCGAACAGCCGGAACCGATCCGGGTTCATCGTGATCACGTCGCGCAGATAGCCCCCGAGCACCCGGGTGGCCTCGCCGAACGTCGTTCCGGGCAGCGCTACCGCGACGGCGTAGTCCGTGAAGTCCGGCAGGGCGAGATCCTTCAGCAGCAGGCCGCCGTTCGCATGCGGATTCGCGCTCATCCGCCGGTAGCTCTTGGGCGGCAGCGCCGCGAGCTCCGGCACGAGCGCCCCGTTCTCGTCGAACAGCTCGGCGGGCCGATAGCTGCGAAGCCACGATTCGAGGAGCGCGAGGTGGTCGGCATTCGTGCGGACTTCGGCGAGCGGCACTTGATGAGAGCGCCAGCTTCCCTCCGTCGGGAGGCCGTCGACGTCCTTGGGACCGGTCCAGCCCTTAGGCGTCCGCAGGACGATCATCGGCCAGCGCGGCCGCTCGGTGCGGCCCTCGAGGCGCGCGGCGCGCTGGAGGGACGCGATCTCCTCGACGACCTGGTCGAGTACGGCGGCCATCCGCTGGTGCATCGCCTCCGGCTCGTCGCCGTCGACCCAATGGACGCTGTGTCCGTATCCCTCGAGCAGCGATGTCAACTCGCGGTCGCCGATCCGTGCGAGCACCGTCGGGTTGGCGATCTTGTACCCGTTGAGGTGCAGGATCGGCAGCACGGCCCCGTCGATCACGGGGTCCAGGAACTTGTTCGAGTGCCAGCCGGTCGCGAGCGGCCCCGTCTCCGCCTCGCCGTCGCCGACGATGCAGCACACGAGTAGGTCCGGGTTGTCGAACGCCGCCCCATAGGCATGTGCGAGCGCGTACCCGAGCTCGCCGCCCTCGTGAATCGATCCCGGTGTCTCCGGCGCGACGTGCGACGGAATGCCGCCGGGAAACGAGAACCGTCGAAACAGTCGGCGCATCCCCTCTTCGTCGCGCGTGATCTCGGGATACACCTCGCTGTAGGTGCCCTCGAGGTACGCGTTCGCAACGGCCGCCGGTCCGCCGTGACCGGGGCCCATCACATAGATCGCGTCGAGATCCCAGTTCCGGATCACCCGGTTCATGTGCGCGTACACGAAGTTGAGCCCGGGCGTCGTCCCCCAGTGGCCGAGCAGCCGCGGCTTCACGTGTGCCGGCGTCAGCCGCTCCCGCACGAGCGGGTTGTCCAGCAGGTAGATCTGTCCGACGGACAAGTAGTTCGCCGCCCGCCAGTACGCGTCGATGGCGTGGAGCTCGTCCGGCGTCAGCGGGCCGCCCCGGTCTGTCGACTGCGTCTCGGTCATCTTCCGGCGACCGTGGCGACGTATGCGGCGACGGCCCGCGCGTCCGCCCCGCCGCACCCGCAGCCGCCTGAGACGAACATGCCTGCGGCTGCGACAGCGATCACGTTACGCGACACTCGGGCGGCGCTCGAAGACCACGAAGACCGCGAGGTGCTCGTAGGCCGTGAAGCGGTGGTCGGCGCCGGCCTCCACGAAGACCGCGTCGCCCTCCTTCATCGGCACGCTCGTGCCTTCGACCTCGAGCACGCCCGAGCCGTCGAGCACGACGTAGACCTCGTCGTCCTCGTGAGGCTGCTGGCGGTCCGGCTCGGGCGCGACGAGCACGTAGACGCCGAGCTCCAGGCCCGGCGACTCGTGCACGATCTCGTAGCCGCCGCCGGCGGCGCGCAGCTTCTCGACGACCGAGCGAACGCCGAAGGCGTGCACGCCGGGACCGTACCGGATACGGCTAGACCTGCGTCACCGCATGCACGTCGACGGTGACGACGCCGGGGACGAGCCCGATCCGCCGCGCGAGCAGCTCGCGCTCCTCCTGGGTCTGCGTCGGCGCCTCGACCGTCACCTCTCCTCGCTCGACCGTCACCTGGAAGTCTTCCGGGTTCAGCCAGAGCTCGTGTACGAGCACGTCCTCGCGGATCTCTCGGGCGATCTCCTCGTCGGTGTGCACGAACGCACGCACGAGGTCGGCGCGCGTGACGATGCCCACGAGCTTGCCGGCTCGGTCGAGCACGGGCAGGCGGTTCACCTGGCGGTCGAGCATCAGCGCGGCCGCCGCATCGACCCGGCGGTCGGCCGTGACCGTCACCGCCGGTGAGGTCATCGCCTCGCCCGCCGTGCGGGCGGACGCCTTCGCCGAGAGCGGTTCCTCGCCGTCGAAGACTCTGCGCCAGAGGCTGGGCTGCCGGCGCCGGCGCTCCTTGAGGATGATGTCGGCCTCGCTGACGACGCCCAAGACTCGCCCCTCCGCGTCGACCACGGGCAGGCCCGAGATGCCGCACTTGCTCAGGAGCTCTGCGACGTGCTTGAGGGAGGCGTCCGGCTTGACCGTGAGTACCTCCGTTGTCATCACGTCTGCGACACGCATCTCATGCCTCCTTTCGTGTCGACAACAGCGTCCGCCGCCTTGCGCGTGCGCGCATCGGTGCGGCTTCGGGGACACCTGCGGGAAACCCGCAGCCCCGATCAGCGCGCCGGCTGATGCTGGTGCGCCGCCGCGGGCGGAGGCTGCAGGCATAGGTGGAACGCGGCGGCTTCCTTGAGCCGTCCGTATGTTCCGCCAACATATCCGGGCTTTTCGAAGCTCCGGCGCATCCACCACGACGGCGCCCGGTCACCCGGGCGCCGTTGGTCTACGGGAGCGGCCTCACGGCCGGGCGAGCGTCACCAGGACTTCGCGCGCCGGTGCGGGGTCTGGCGGGCGACGCGGACGCGGGCGTCGACGGCGACGCAGCGGTCGGCGAGCGCGAGCACCGGGTTGAGGTCGAGCTCAGCCATCTCCGGCACCTCCTCGGCGAGCCGCGCCAGCCGCAGGAGCAGGTCGACGAGGGCGTCCTCGCTTGCCGGCGGGTTGCCGCGGAAGCCGGCGACGAGCTGGCCGGCCTTGCCGGCGCGGACGAGCTCCTGCGCGTCGAGGTCGGTGAGCGGGGCGAGCCGGAACTGCGCCTGCCCGATCAGCTCGGCCAGCACGCCGCCCGGCCCGAAGGCGACGAGCGGCCCGAAGACGGGATCCTGGACCGCGCCCGCGAGCAGCTCTGCTCCCCCTCTGACCATGGGCTGGACGAGCACCGGCGCTCCGATCCGCTCGGCGGCCGCTCGCACCTCGTCCCCGTCGGCGAGATTGAGCGCGACGCCGCCGGACTCCGTCTTGTGAGCGCCTGCCAGTGCGCTCTTCACGACCACCGGGAAGCCGAGCTCCTGAGCCGCCTCGACCGCGGCGTCCGCGCTGCTGACGACCCGCTCCGGCACGACGGGTAGGCCGTAGGCCTCGAGCAGCCGGCGCGCCTGCGCGGGCTCGAGCCAGGCATCGTCGTTCTGGGAGAGCGCCTCGGCGACGACGGCCTCGGCGGCCTCCCGGTCGACCAGCAGCTCCGGGACGGTTCCGGCCGGCCGGCGCAGCCAGTCGCCGCGCTCGGCCGCGCGTCCGAGCGCCCGCGCAGCGGCCTCGGGATACGAGAACGAGGGCACCGGCGCGATGCTCCGGAGCGTCGCGGGTGCGCCCTTCGCCGAGAGGAACGCGCAGAGGACGGTCTTGTCGACGGCACCGGCCGCCGCGCGGCTGATTGCGGCGCCGACTGCATCCTCGTCCACGCCCACGGTCGGGACGAAGAGTGCGATCGCGGCGTCGATGCCGGGATCGGCGAGCACGATCGGGAGCACGTCGGCGAAGCTCTTCGCGTTCGCCGAGCCGAGCATGTCGACGGGGTTGGCGGTGCTGCCTTCGCGCGGCATGACAGCCTCGAGCGCCTGGCGGGTCGCCTCGGTCAGCGAGGGCAGCTCGAGGCCTGCCGCCTCGCATGCATCGGCGGCGAGGATGCCGAGGCCGCCCGCATTCGTGAGCAGGGCGACGCGCCGTCCGCGCGGCACCGGCTGCGCGGCGAGCAGAGACGCCACTTCCACGAGCTCGTCGAGCGTGCGGGTGCGGATCACGCCGGCCTGGCGGAAGAGCGCGTCGATCGCCGCCTCCGAGCCGGCGAGCGCCGCGGTGTGCGAGCTGGCGGCCTTGATTCCGGCCCTTGTCGTGCCGCCCTTCATCGCGAGGATCGGCTTCGTGCGCGCGAGGCGCTGCGCGATGCGCGAGAACGCACGCGGGTTGCCGAAGTCCTCGAGGTAGAGCATGACCATCTCGGTCGCCTGATCGTCCTCCCACCACTCGAGCAGGTCGTTGGAGGACACGTCCGCCTTGTTGCCGATCGATACGAAGGACGAGAGGCCGAGGCCCATCGCCTCGGCGCGTTCGAGCACGGCGAGCCCGAGGGCGCCGCTCTGCGAGGAGAAGCCGATCTTGCCGGTCGGGAACGCGCGCGGCGCGAAGGTCGCGTTGAGGCGCGCGGCCGCGGAGGCGATGCCAAGGCAGTTCGGCCCCACGATGCGCGCGCCGTGCTCCCGCGCGAGAGCTACCAGCTGCTCCTGCCGCACGCGTCCTTCCGCGCCGATCTCCGCGAAGCCGGCGGAGATGACGCAGATCGCGCGCACGCCGGCCTCGAACGCCTCCTGCGCCGCGTCGAGCACGTGCTCGCCGGGAAGGCAGACGATCACCAACTCGACCTTGTCGGGGATGTCCGCAACTCGTGTGTACCCGTGCACTCCGGCGACGGGCTCGCCGCCGCGGTTGACGGGGTACGCGGAGCCGGCGAAGTCCGCCGCGAGCACGTTCCGGAAGAGCTCACCGCCGATCGAGCCGCGTCGGGCCGAGGCTCCGATCACGGCGACGCAGGCCGGCTCGAAGAACGGGCGCAGCGAGGCCTGCACGGCGACGTGGTTGCGCGCCGCAACCTGGGCGCGGTAGCGCTCGGTCGAGGCGATCGGGAACCTGATCTCGAGCTCGCCGCCTTCGAGCTCGCGGACCACGTCGAAGCCGGCGTCGCGGAAGACGACGAGCATGTTCCGGTTCTCGGGCAGGACCTCGGCGACGAACTCCTCGATGCCCACCTCGCCCGCGAGCTCGACGAGCTGCTCGAGCAAGCGCGTGCCGATGCCGCGTCCCTGGAAATCGTCCTCGACCGTGAAGGCGACCTCGGCGGCGCGACGGTCGCGCAGCCGTGCGAAGTTCGCGAGCGCGACGATCCGGCCCTCGAAGCAGCCGATCAGCGCGCCGCGCTCGTCCCAGTCGGGGTCGAGGAACGGGGTCACGAGCTTCTGGCCGAGCGCGGGGAACCCGTGGAAGCGCAGGTAGCGACTCCGGTCGGAGAGGCGTGCGAAGAAGTCGAGCATCGCCTCTGCGTCGGCTGCGAGCGGCGGCCGCAGCCGCAGCGTGGAGCCGTCGCGGAGGATGACGTCGGTCGGTTCGTGGGCGATTGCGCTCATCCTGTCCTCTTCCAGTCGTCGTCCCCCGCCGTCTCACGCATCGTCACGGGCGGGCCGGGCAGCGCCATCGTGGCCCCCCCCGAAGGCCGCCGCGGCTTTACCGCAGGAGCCTAGTCTAGGCGGCGCGTCTCGCTGCGAGCAGGTGCAGCGCCGCCTGGCGCCGGCCCCGCACGCCACCACGAGCGGCTCGTGCCGATAGCGCTCGACGAGCTCGAGCCGCCCGCCGATGCCTCGGCGCACGATGTCCAACGCCGCCCCGTCCCGCAACCCTTTCACGACTCGCGGCAGCGCAGGCGGCGTGCAAGTGTAAAGCTCCGGAGACAATGTGGGTCTCGAGCAAAGGCTGGTGTGCTTGAGCGTCCCGATCACCTGCGTGGTCGCCGACGACCACCCGGCCATGCTGGCCGCCGTCGCCGACGTTCTGCAGCGGAACGGGATCGAGGTGGTGGGTCGTGCTGCCGACGGGCAGCAGGCCCTTGCGCAGATCGAGGCGGCGAAGCCGCGGGTCGCGCTCGTCGACATCCACATGCCCCGCCTAAACGGGATCGAGGTCGCCCAGCAGGCGGCCTCGGTTTCACCGGCCACCGCGATCGTGTTCTACACGGCGTTCGGCGATCGAGCTCTTCTGTCGGAGGCGCTCGACGTCGGCGCTCGCGGGTTCGTCCTCAAGGAAGCGCCCCTCGCCGACCTCGTCCGCGCGGTCGAGTGCGTCGCCGAGGGAGAGGCATACGTCGATCCGGTGCTCGCCGGCGTGCTCGTCGGCGGCCCGATGGCCGACAAGGTCCCGACGCTCACCCAGCGTGAGCGGGAGGTGTTGCGGCTCCTCGCCGACGGGCTCTCGAACGAGGAGATCGGGAAGCAGCTCTTCATCTCGCCCGAGACTGTGCGCACGCACGTGCGGAAGGCGATGACGAAGCTCGAGGCGGATACGCGCACGCAGGCCGTCGCCATCGCGCTGCGCCAGTCGATCATCTCGTAGGCTCGCGGCATGGACGAGCGAGACCGGCCACTCCGTCGCGGCGACCTCGACCCTGATCCGCTGCGGCAGTTCGAACGCTGGTTCGACGAGGCGCGTAGGGTCGTTCGCGTACCGGAGGCGATGGCGCTCGCCACCGCCGGTGCCGGAGGCTCGCCCTCGGTGCGCATGGTGCTGTTGAAGCAGGCGGACGAGGCGGGGCTCGTCTTCTACACGCACGACTCGAGTCGTAAGGGCCGTGAGCTGGAAGCGAACCCGCACGCGGCACTGCTCTTCTACTGGGATCCGCTCGGCCGCCAGGTCCGTGTCGAAGGGCCGGTCGGGCGCGTGGCGGCGGAGGAGTCCGACGCGTACTTCGCCACGCGCCCCCGTGCGGCGCAGATCGGCGCGCACGCATCGCGGCAGAGCGAGGTGCTCGCAAGCCGTGACGAGCTGGAGCGGCGTGTCGACGAGCTCGACGTGGAGCTCGGCGCCGAGGTGGCGCGGCCGGCGCGGTGGAGTGGCTTCCGGCTCGTCCCGGACGCGTGGGAGTTCTGGCAGCATCGCGACAGCCGCCTGCACGACCGCTTCCGCTACCGGCGCGGCCGCGACGGCTGGATCATCGAACGTCTCGCGCCCTAGTCCGGCCCTTATCGCGCGCGAACTGACTAGCCTTCTGCTGTGGCCGTCGCCGCGGATCTGCGTGTGGAGCTGCTTCGGCTCGTGCCGGACGAGCGGCGGGTAAGCGACGGCGAGTCGGTGCTCGACCAGCACGCGGCCGACCTCAGCTACCACCCGCCGCACCGGCCCGACGTCGTCGTCTTCCCCGTTGCGACCGCAGAGGTGGCGGCGGTGCTCGCCTATGCCGACCGTGCCGGTGTTCCCGTCGTGCCCTTCGGCTCCGGGACCAGCCTCGAGGGTCACGTGATCCCGCTGTGCGGCGGCATCAGCCTCGACCTGACGCGCATGAACGCGATCGTCGCGCTGCGCGAGGACGACCTCACCGTCACGGTGCAGGCGGGCGTCACGCGCTCCCAGCTCGAGGCCGCCGCCGGTCCGCACGGGCTCTTCTTCCCGGTCGATCCCGGAGCGGACGCGACGCTCGGGGGCATGGCGGCGACGAACGCGAGCGGCACGACCACCGTCCGCTACGGCGGCATGCGCGCCCACGTGCTCTCACTCGAGGTCGTACTCGCCTGCGGCGACGTCATCCGCACCGGCACGCGCGCGCCGAAGACGTCGGCGGGCTACAACCTCACCAATCTGTTCATCGGCTCGGAAGGGACGCTCGGCGTGATCACGGAGCTGACGCTGCGGCTGCACCCGATCCCCGAGCGCACGGTCGTCGCGCGCGCCGCGTTCACGTCGGTGGAGGCGGCCTGCCGCGCGGCGGCGGCGCTCATCGGCGCGGGTGTGCTCGTCACGCGGTGCGAGCTGCTCGACGCGATGACGATCGGGGCGCTCAACGCATACAAGGGCACGACGTTTCCGGAGTCGCCGCACCTGTTCGTCGAGGTCGGCGGCACCGAGGCGGCTGTGGCCGGCGACCTCGTCACGACGCGCGAGCTGCTCGAGGACGAAGGGGCGTCGGCGTTCGAGGCTGTGACGGACCCGACGGCGCGTGCACGGATGTGGGATGCGCGCCATAACGCACTGCATGCCTCACTTGCGCTCGCACCCGGCTCGAAGGCGATGACGACGGACGTCGCGGTGCCCGTGTCGGAGCTCGCGGCCGCGATCGAGTACGGCCGGACCGCGCTCGACGAGTCGGGCCTCCGTGGCGCCATCGTCGGCCATGTCGGCGACGGCAACTACCACGTCGCGTTCCTGCTCGACCCTGACGATGCGGCGTCCATCGAACAGGCCGAGGCGCTCAACGCGCGGCTCGTGGAGGACGCGCTCGCACGCGGCGGCACCTGCACGGGCGAGCACGGCATCGGCGTCGGCAAGCTCGGCTATCTCGAGCACGAGCACGGCGACCTGCTGCCCCTGATGCGCGGGATCAAGGCGCTGCTCGACCCGAACGGCATCATGAATCCGGGCAAAGTCATTCCGGCTGAAGTGCTGCGCACTTCAGCCGGATCCTAGTTTCGGCTTCGCGGAGCGGACGCCGGCGGAGCCGGCGTCCTCTTATGTGACCAGGGGCCGTCGGGTCGGGGAGCGCGGCCGTTGGTGCCTCCGGCATCCCCGTCCGCGTGGGTCCGCCTGCGGCCAACGCGCCTGCGGCCGCGTTGGCCTCCGGCCTGGACCGCCCGACAAGCGGCGGTTTCAACCTGCTCCAGGCCCAGCCGTCCAAGGCCGGAGCGAACGCGGAGCGTTCGCGGAGGCCGGATCCACACGCGCGGGGATGGCGAAGCCACCACCGCGCGCGCTCTCACCCCCGGGGCTCACGTCAGGTAAGAGCGTGGCGGCTTGGCCGCCGCGCGCTCTGCGGAGCACAACATCTCAGTACTCGAATAGCGGAGCTATTCGAGTACACGCAACGCGCTCTCGAGGCCGCGCTCCATCGTCCACGTGTGGTTCGCGCGGAAGAGCGGGCGCAGCACCGGGGTCAGGTAGCGCACGAGCGGCTTCCGGACCGACGGCCTCCAGTCGAGCTGTGCGCGCGTGCCGCCGTCATCCTCCGCGAGCAGCCATGTGCCGGTTCCCTCGAAGTCGCCCTCGAGCTTGGAGTGGATGCGATACGGCCGGTCGGCCTCGAGGCAGGTCATCGTGAAGCGGATCCTGTAGGGGAGGAAGCCGCGCGCCTTCACCGTGACGCGCTTGCCGGGCGCGGCCTCGCCGCCGTCGCCCTCGGCGGCGAGAAAGACCTCACCCCACCAGCGCGGGTACTCGAGCGGCCGGGCAACGAGGTCGTAGACGCGCTCGACGTCGGTGGGCAGGCGCCACTCGTCGAGGAAGCGATAGTCGGCCACGGCGCGGAGATTAGGCGACTGCGCGTTCGCGGAGCTGCTGGTCGAGGAGTGCATAGCCCCGAGCGATGAGCTCGCGCTTCGCGTCCTCGGTCCACGGCTTGGGATTGCGCACGCCCGTCTCGAGGTTGATCTCGCCGGCGGTGCCGCTCACCGCGATGCGCGGAATCAGCCGGGCGCCGAGGAACGGGAACTGTGCCGTCGCGAACCGCTGCTCGACCGCGTCTGCAAGCCGCTCGCCGCGCCGGCCGCCGTCGCGACGCACGATGCGGCCGACCTCCTCGCGCAGCGCCTCGAGCTCCGCGAGTGCGTCGTCCTTCTCGCGGGCCGCGCGTTCCTCGAGCACGGCATTCTGCTGGACGGCGACCCGCATCAGGCGGACGATCATGTCGCCCCAGTGCGCAGGCTCGCCGCGCGCGTCACGCTCCTCGGCCTCGCGCAGCTCCGCGATGAGCGCGCGCACCGGTGGGATCTTCGGGAACCGCTCGAGGCGCCGGCGCAGCGTCGTCAGCCAGGCGGAGCTGAAGCGCGGGTAGCTCGGCAGATAGCGGAAGCTGACGATCAGGGTGACGCCGGGTTGGTCGTAGGCCTGGCCGAGCGGGAAGTTGCGCACCCACGAGCCGTCCGTGGCGATCCGGTCGCCGACCGCCCGCGGCAGCACGAGTGCGCTCACGGCAGCGGAGGCGAGCACGGCCTGGGCCATGATCTCGGGCGGCGTCCGGCGAGACGAGTAGACGAGCTCGTACGCGTGCAGCCCGCGCCCGTGCTCGATCTCGGTGACGTCCGTGGCCGTGACGACCACCTCGACCGGCGCGTGCGCGAGCTCGCGCGCAATCGTGACGATGTCGCCGAGGCGAGCGGCGACCGTTTCCGGCAGCCGGTAGTCGTGCGAGCCGAGGAGAGGCAGCCGCCAGAGCGAGTGCGGCCGGAACGTCTCCTCCGGCTGAAGCTCGAGCATGAAGCGCTCCAGCTCGTCCAGCCGGTCGAGCGCCGCCATCGTTCCGCAGAGCGCACCGGCCGAGGTGCCGTGGATCCAGCCGATACGCGGCCAGAGATCCGTCTCGCGCAGCCGTTTGAGGAAGCCCAGCTCCATCAGGACGCCGTTCACGGCGCCGCCCGAGAGGACGACTGCCACATCGCGCTCCATCGGCCTGATGGTATGCAAGAAGGGGCTGCTAGTCCGCGAGCGCCTGATCGATCCGCTCGAGCGTCTCCCGATCGAGCTCCACCGCCGAGGCGGCCGCGTTGTCCGCCACCTGCTGCGGCCGCGACGCGCCGACGATCGCCGAGGCGACGTTCGGCTCGCGCAGCACCCAGGCGAGCGCGAGCTGGGCCGTCGTGATCCCGAGGTCGTCTGCGATCGGCCGGAGCCGCTGCACGCGCTCGAGGACGGCGTCGTCGTACTGGCCCATGAACCAGTTCATCGCGTCGGAGGCCCAGCGGCTGTCCGCGGGCGGCGGCTGCCGCGGCACGTACTTGCCGGTGAGCACGCCCTGCGCGAGCGGCGAGAAGACGATCTGCGAGATCCCGTTCGCGGCGCAGAGCGGGATCACCTCCCGCTCCGGGCTGCGCCAGAGCAGCGAGTACTGCGGCTGGCTGGAGACGAACTTCTCGACGCCGGGCAGGTCGAGTGCGGCCTGGATGCGGTCGGGCGGCCACTCGCTGAAGCCGAGATACCGCGCCTTCCCCTGCCGGACCACCTGCGTGAGCGCCTCCATCGTCTCCTCCAGCGGCGTGTCCCAGTCGTAGCGGTGACACTGGTAGAGGTCGACGTGGTCGGTGCGAAGGCGGGCGAGCGAGAGGTCGATCTGCTTGAAGACCTGTTCGCGCGAAAGCCCCTGGTCGCCGTTCGGCATCGGGAAGAAGAGCTTCGTCGCGAGGACGTACGAGTCGCGCGGGCGGCTCGCCAGCACCTCGCCGAGGAACTCCTCGGCGCCACCGCCCGAGTAGACGTTGGCGGTGTCGATGAAGTTGATGCCGACGTCGAAGGCCTTGGCGACGCACGCCTCCGCCTGCCGCAGCTCCACGCCGCCGCCGTACGTGAGCCAGGAGCCGAGGCCGATCTCGGAGACGTGGAGTTCGCTCGAGCCGAGCGGTCTGTACCTCATGTCCGTCACGCTACCCCCATGGACGAGGAGCTGGTCGAGGAGACCGTCGAGCTCGCCGGCCGTGAGGTGACGCTGCTGCGGCCGCCGAGTGCCGACGACCTGATCGACGAGGCAGCGTTCGACGAGGACGAGTTCCTGCCCTACTGGGCGGAGCTCTGGCCGAGCGGGCTTCTGCTCGCCCGCGTCGTCGGCGAGACCGATCTGAATGGGGCGCGCGTGCTCGAGCTGGGAGCCGGCCTCGGGCTGCCGTCGTTGGCCGCCGCCCTGCGCGGCGCCCACGTGCTCGCGACCGACTGGGCCGCCGACGCCGTCGAGCTCCTGCGGGGCAACGCCGGGCGAAACGGGATCGAGCTCCGGGCCGAGCGGGTGCGCTGGGACGAGCCTGAGCTGCTGCTCGCCGAGGCGCCCTGGGACGTCGTGCTCGGCGCGGATCTGCTCTACGAGCGCCGCAACGCCGATCTGCTGCTCGAGCTGCTGCCCCGGCTCGGACCGGGCGTGCTGCTCGCCGATCCCGGCCGTCCGTTCGCGAAGGGCTTCCTCGAGCAGGCCCGCGAGCGGTGGGAGATCGAGACGAAGGGCCAGAGCGTCAAGCTGCACCGGCTCCGGATACGGTGAGCCGGTGGTTGCCGTCGTCCTCGCCGTGCTTGCCCTCGCCGCGCCGCCGAAGCCGCACGTCGTCTGGAAGCCGATCCCGTTTGGTGCGACGCGGCTCGCTGAGACGGCGGCTTATGCGAAGCGTCATTACGGGATCGACTCGTACGTGCTGCATCCGCGCGCGATCGTCGAGCACGTCACCGCGACGCCGTCGTTCTCCTCGGCGTACAACACGTTCGCGAACGACGTCCCCGACGCCGAGCTGCACGAGCTGCCCGGCACGTGCGCGCACTTCATCGTCGACCGCGACGGGACGATCTACGAGCTCGTGCGGCTGAACGTCATCTGCCGCCATACGGTCGGCCTCAACTGGGCGGCCATCGGGATCGAGCACGTCGGCCTCTCGGACGCGCAGGTGCTCGGAGACACGGCCCAGATGCGCAGCTCGCTCGCGCTGACGGTGTGGCTGATGTGGCGCTACAAGATCCCGCTCGCCGACGTGATCGGGCACAACGAGAGCCTCTCGAGCCCGCTCCACAAGGAGCTGTACGCGCCGTGGCGCTGCCAGACGCACGGGGACTGGAAGCGGACGGACATGAACGCCTACCGGGCGCGGCTCGTCGCACTCGCGCACCGCTACGGCCTGGGCGTCGGCCCGCCGCCCCGGCCGCGCCCGACCGGCTGCTAGGAGGGCTTGGTGGAGGGTTGACCGGCGCGGCCCGGCGCGCGACGATCGGCCGCATGGCGAAGTTCGAGGCGGACGTCGAGACGACGCTGCCGGCCGAGGCCGTGCGCCGGGCGCTGCTC
>Ga0335070_10004712_pt1 | contig 15974 bp, 15 predicted proteins | sample Lox_Sample_13_FD_206722 | JGI IMG/M metagenome (GOLD analysis project Ga0335070, IMG submission 206722) | Soil microbial communities from Loxahatchee National Wildlife Refuge, Florida, United States - Lox_Sample_1.3 | ecosystem: Environmental > Terrestrial > Soil > Wetlands | place: USA... | reverse complement strand
CGCAACTGGGTGATCGCGCACGGCGCGGCCGGCAGCTGCGGCTTCGAGGCGATCGACTATCTGCCGGTGCCCGAGGTCTATGTCGGCTGCTGCTTCGCGGCCTGGCAGGCCGGCGGCTGAAGGAGTGACGGGAAGATCCCGGATGACGGGACGCCAGCGCGAAGGGGAGGGCGACATCGATCGGTTCTTCGAGCGGCTGACGGGCGCGATCGAGAGCGCGCTCGCGCTCGCCTTCATCGCTGCGGTTCTCGTCAACTTCGTCAACGTCGTCGGCCGCTACGTCTTCGATTACGCCTTCTTGGGCGCCGACGAGGCGCAGATCTACATCATGGTCTGGATGGCGTTCCTCGGCGCGGCGGTCGTGAGCTGGCGCGAGCGCCATCTGCGCATGGATGTGCTGCTGCGCCTGTTCCCGGCGCCGGTGCGGGCGACGCTGCGCGCGACCGAGCTGGCGCTCCTTGCCGGACTCGGCGGCTTCGTCCTTTACGAGTCGGCGACATATGCCTGGCGCATGTTCGCGCTAGGTCAGACCAGCAACAATGCCGACATCCCGATGTGGCTGCCGCACAGCGCGGTCGCGTTCGGCTTCGCCTTGATCGCGCTCATCGCGCTGTGGCGAATTGCGAAGGCGCTGAGGCGGCGTGGCGTCGATGGGCCGCCGGGCGGCGCGGGCGGCCGGCCTTGAGCTTTGCGCTCGGCATCCTGCCGGCGGCGCTCCTGCTGCTCGGCTTCCCGGTTTTCCTCGTGCTGCTCGTATCGGTGACGGTGGCGCTGGTGTTCTATATGGGCGTGCCGCTGGCCGCGCTGCACCAGAACCTGTTCGGCTCGATCAACGCCTTCGCGCTGCTCGCCATCCCGTTCTTCATCTACGCCGGCGAGCTGATGGGCCGCGGCAGCGTCGCCCGCCGCATCGTCGACCTGGTGCAGGCCGGCACCGGCCGCATCCCGGGCAGCCTCGGCATCACCACGGTCGGCACCGCGACCATCTTCGGCGCCATCTCCGGCATCAGCGCCGCCGCGGTCGCGACCATCGGCAAGGTCATGGTGCCGGCGATGCGCCGCGCCGGCTATCCCGAGACCTTCGCCGCCGGCCTGATCACGGCGGTCGGCGCGATCGACGTGATCATCCCGCCGAGCATCCCGATGATCGTCTACGGCGCCGCGGCCGAGGAGTCGGTGCCGCGCCTCTACGCCGCCGGCGTCGTGCCGGGCCTGCTGATCGCGCTCCTGCTCTCGCTCTACGTGATCTGGCGCGCCAAGCGCGACGGCTTCGGCGCCGGCGAGCCGTTCCGCCTCCGCACGTTCCTGCATGCCGCCGGCCGCGGCGTTTGGGCGCTCGGCGCGCCGGCGATCATCCTCGGCGGCATCTATGGCGGCGTGTTCTCGCCGACCGAGGCGGCGGCGGTCGCCTGCGTCTACGCGGCGCTGGTCACGCGCTTCGTGTTCCGCGAGCTTGGCTGGCGCGACATCATGGAGGCAGCGGCGGCGACGGTCAGCTTCACCGGGCAGGTGCTGATCATCGTCGCCTGCGCCGGCGTCTTCGCCTGGCTGCTCACGGTCAACCAGGTGCCGGCGGCGATGGTCGCCTGGCTCAAGGCGCTCGACGTCGCACCGTGGATGCTGCTGCTGGCGATCAACATCCTGCTGCTGATCGTCGGCTGCTTCCTCGATCCGCTGTCGGCGATCCTGCTGTTGAGCCCGCTCCTCGTGCCGATCGTCAAGGCGGCCGGCATCGACGGCGTGCATTTCGGCATCGTCGTCACCGTCAACCTGGCGATCGGGCTGTTCCACCCGCCCTTCGGCATCAACATCTTCGTCGCGCAGTCGGTGCTCGATCTCGAGCTCGGCGTGATCTACCGGGGCATCATCCCGTTCGTCGTGCTCTATCTGATCGCGCTCGCGCTGATCACCTATGTCCCCGAGATCTCGCTCGGGAGCATGCGGCTCCTGCTCGGCACCGGCTGAGCGGGAACGGTGGCAAAGAGACCATCACAAGGAGGAGGCAGTCCCATGAGAAGTTCGATCCGCGGCGGGGCGCTGGTGCTCGCGGCGCTGTTGCTCGCCGCCGGCCCGGCCGGCGCCGAGCAGTTCACCATGAAGCTGTCGTCGCCGACCATCAACGACCTCACCCACGAGTGGATGAAGGCGTTCAAGGCCGGCGTCGAGGAGCGCTCCAAGGGTCGCATCAAGGTCGAGATCTATCCGGCCAACCAGCTCGGCCAGATTCCGGCGACCGTCGAGGGCGTGGCGCTCGGCACCATCGAGATGACGCTGCCGGCGAGCGGCTTCCTGATCGGGCTCGAGCCGCGTTTCCAGGTGTTCGACGCCGCCGGCCTGTTCGACAGCGTCGAGCACGGCCACAAGGTGCTGAATGACCCCGACATCAAGAAGCGCCTCTCAACCTTCGGCGAGCAGAAGGGCGTCGAGCCGTTGGTCAGCTTCGTGCACAGCCCGCTGATGGTCGTCTCGCACAAGGCGGTCCACAAGATCGCCGACTTCCAAGGCCAAAAAATGCGCGTGCCCGGCGGCGCGCCGCTCCAAGTCGAGCCCTACAAGAGGCTCGGCGCCCTGCCGCTCTCGATGCCGCTCGGCGAGGTGCTGCCGGCGATGCAGAACCGTGCGATCGACGGATTTTTTGCCGGCATCACCGTGTTTACCACGTTCAAGTACTACGACGTCGCCAAGGCCATGACCGGCCTGCCCAAGTCGTTCATCGTCGTCGGGGGCTTGGTCAACCGCAAGTTCATGAAATCGCTCGGGCCGGAGCTCGAGGGCATCGTGCGCGAGGAGGCGGCCAAGGCCGACGCCGCCAAGGTCGCGTGGGGTGGCGAGGACGCCGAACGGGCGCGCGACATCTGGCGCAAGAACGGCGGCGAGCTGATCGCGCTGTCGCCGGAGGACTCGAAGGCCTATCTCGCCGCCTTCGACGCCGTGCTGCCGGCGATCCTGGCCAAGAGCCCGCAGATGAAGGACGACTACGAGGCGCTGGTCGCGGCGGCGAAGAAGTATCGCGCCAAGTGAGCGCCGGCCGCTAGGAGCGCAGGGCGGCGGGCGAGGGCGGCGGCGGCAGCTTCGGCTGCGGCCGCGCCCGCCGGCCGCGGCGCCGCGCGCGCTGCGGCGGCCGCCGGCGCCTGGGCGGGGCCGCGACGCGCGTCTGGCGCATCAGCTCGGCGCGCAGGCGGTCGGCGATGCGGATCGCCGCATCGATGGTGCGGACATAGCGCCTGAGATCGCCGAGGGTGACGGCGGTCGGTTGCGCCTGCGCCGCGCGAACCGCCGGCGGGCCGGCCAGATCGCCCTTGGTCACCTGCAGGACCGGCGTGCGGGTGCGCGGATGGCGCAGCCAGACGCCGTGGGCGAGCTTGTCGCGGAACGTCTCGACCTCGGTCAGCGGCCGCTTCAGCGCCTTGGTCTTGACCGTGACCGCGACGCCGCGCAATTGCATCAGGTCCTCGAGCATGGTCAGGTAGTCGGCGACGCGCCCGCCGCGCACCGCGACCCGGCCGCGCTCAGGGCTGACGTCGAGCAGCAGATAGGCGAGCGCGCGCAGGCGCGATTCGAACAGGGCCCAACGCGCGATGACCCGGCCGATTTCGGTCGAATAGTTGCGCGGCAGGCGCCGGCGCACCGGATGCGGGACGTGGCTGGTCGTCATGGCGGCCCTCCGATCCGACCGAAACCCCGCCGGCCACTTTACCGGCCGCGCGCGGCCTTGGCGAATCGGCCCGTTCGCCCGCTTTGCTCCGGCCGGCCCGGGCGGAGTAGAATGCCGCGACGGAGCCAGCCATGGACGCGGCAGATCTTCGGGTATTCGAGGCGGTGGCGCGGCTCGGCAGCATGAGCCGGGCGGCCGCCGAGCTCAACACCGTGCAGTCGAACGTGACGGCGCGCATCCGCCAGCTCGAAGACGAGCTGGGCGCCGCGCTGTTCCATCGCTCGAGCCGCGGCGTCGTCCTGACCGATGCGGGACGCCGGCTTCTGCCCTATGCGGCCGAGGCCGGACGCGTGCTCGCCGACGCGCGCCGCGCCGTCGCCGACCAGGGAACGCCGTCCGGGCCGCTGGTCATCGGCTCGCTCGAGACCACGGCCGCGCTGCGGCTCTCGCCGATCCTCGCCGACTATGTCGCGCGTTATCCCGAGGTCGACCTGGCGCTGCGCACCGGCACGACCGAGGAGATGGTCGCCGAGGTGCTGGCGCATCGGCTCGACGGCGCCTTCGTGTGCGGGCCGGTCGCGCATCCCGAGCTCGAGGAGCAGGCGATCTTCCGCGAGGAGCTGGCGCTCTTGACCGCGCCCGGCGCGCGCGGGCTCGAGGCGCTGCTGGCCGGCCAAGCGACGAAGATCGTGGTCCTGCGCCTCGGCTGCTCCTACCGGCAGCGCCTCGAGGACATTCTGGCGCGGCGCGGTATCGTCGGTCTGCGCCGGCTCGAGTTCGGCACCATCGAGGCGATCATCGCCTGCGTCGCGGCCGGGCTCGGCGTGACGCTCCTGCCGAGGAGCCTGATCGGTACCGTGTGGCGCGACGGGCGCGTCGCGGTGCATCCGCTGCCCGAGAGCGAGGCGCGCGTCGACACGGTTTTCGTGCGCCGACGCGACGGCTTCGCCTCGAGCGCGCTCGCCGCCTTCCTCGATCGCGCGCGCTCGGCGCCGCTCAGCGCCGCCGCCGAATAGCGCGGCCATCGCTGCCGCAGATGGCGGCCATCATTTAAAACCGTTTCTCACCGGGGGACTGGCGACCTAGCTTCGCTTCGTGCATATCATGCGGAGGCGAAGCATGGCGCAGGCGGCACTCGCGGCCGGCCATCATGGCGAGGACATGACGGTCTGGCGGGCAACTTTTGCGGGCCTGAGCGCCAATCTGATCGGCATCGGCCTCGGTCGCTTCGCCTATACGCCCCTGTTGCCGGCGGTGATTGCGGCCGGCTGGCTGAGCCCGGGCCAAGCGGCCTATATCGGCGCGGCCAATCTCGCCGGCTATCTGGCCGGAGCGGTTATCGCCCGGCCGCTCGCCGCGCGCTATCCGGTCGCGAGCGTGCTGCGCGTGATGATGCTGCTCGGCGCGGCGAGCTTCTTCGCCTGCGGCTTTCCGCTGTCGTTCTGGTGGTTCTTCGTCTGGCGCGCCGCCGCGGGCATCGCGGGCGCCGTGCTCATGGTGCTGGCAGCGCCGGCGGTCCTGCCGCTCGTGCCGGCCGGCCGCCGCGGCCTCGCCAGCGGCCTGATGTTCACCGGCATCGGCATCGGCGTCATCCTCGCCGGCACGCTGGTGCCGCTGCTGCTGCGCGGCGGCCTCGCGGTCGCGTGGGGTGCGATCGGCGCGCTCGGCCTTGCGCTGACGATCGCGTCATGGCGCGGCTGGCCGCAGGAGGCCGCGTCCTCGACGAACGAAGCTCCGGCTGCCGCAACGCGGCGGCCGGCCGCGCTGCGCCTCGCCCTGCCGGTGATCGGCTTCTATCTCGCCTATGCGCTCGATGCCTGGGGCATCGTGCCGCACATGGTGTTCCTCGCCGATTTCGTCGCCCGCGGCCTCGGCCAGGGCGTCGCGGGCGGCGCCCATGCCTGGGTGCTGTTCGGCATCGGCAGCGTGATCGGGCCGACGGTGAGCGGCTATATCGGCGATCGCATCGGCTTCGGCGCGGGCCTGCGCCTCGCCTTCGTGTTCCAGGCGGGCTTCGTCGCGCTGCTCGCGGTCAGCGACACGTCGCTCGGCGTCGCGGCGTCGGCCATCGTCGTCGGTGCCCTCGCGCCCGGTATCGCGCCGCTCGCCCTCGGCCGCGCGCATGAGCTGATCGACGACACCGCCGGCAGGCAGGCCGTCTGGCGGCTCGCCACCGTCTGCTACGCGATCGGCCAGGCGATCGCCGGCTATGTCTACTCGTTCCTGCTCGACCAGGGCGCCGGCTATCCGACGGTCTTCCTGATCGCGGCCGGCACGCTGGTCGCGGCGTTGGTCGTCGACATCGCGCTGTCGCTGCGCGCGCATCCGGCGCGCAGACCGGCCCGATGATCGAGACCGCGTTCACGCGGCGCTTCGGCCTGCGCCATCCGATCGTCCAGGCGCCGCTCGCCGGCGGCGGCGACACGCCCGAGCTGGTCGCCGCGGTGTGCGAGGCGGGCGGACTCGGCTTCATCGGCGCTGCCTATCTCACGCCGCAGCAGATCGTCGAGGCGGGACGGGCGGTGCGCGCGCGCACGAGCCGCCCCTTCGGCGTCAATCTGTTCGCGCCGCTCCCGCCCTCGATGCCGCCGCGCGACGTCGCGCCGGCGCTGGCCACCGTCGCGCCCTATTTCCGCGAGCTGGGTCTCGCGTCGCCGGCCGCGCCGCCGCCGCCGCGCGATGGTTTCGCCGCGCAGCTCGAGGCGGCGCTCGCGCTCGACGCCGCGGCGTTCAGTTTCACCTTCGGCCTGCTGCCGGCCCAGGCGATGGCGGCGATCAAGGCGCGCGGTCTTTTCGTCATGGGCACGGCGACCACCGTCGCCGAGGCGCGCGCGGTCGAGCAGGAAGGCGTCGACGCGGTCGTCCTCCAGGGCAGCGAGGCGGGCGGCCATCGCGGCAGCTTCGCCGGCGATTTCGCGGCGTCGATGATCGGCACCATGGCGCTGGTGCCCCAGGCCGTCGACGCCGTCGCCGTGCCTGTCGTCGCCTCGGGCGGCATCATGGACGGGCGCGGCGTAGTCGCGGCGCTCGCGCTCGGCGCCGATGCCGTGCAGCTCGGCACCGCGTTCCTCACCTGCGACGAGGCCGGCGTGCCGGAGGCCTACAAGGCGGCCATCCTCGCCGCGCGCGCCGAGGAGACGCGGCTCACGCGCGCCTTCTCGGGTCGTCCCGCGCGCGGCATCGTCAACCGCTTCATGGCCGAAGTCGAGGCAGCCGGGCCGGCGGCGATCCTGCCGTTCCCGCTGCAGAACGCGCTGACCCGGCCGTTGCGCAGCGCCGCCGGTCAGCGCGGCCGCGCCGAGTTCCTGTCGCTGTGGGCGGGGCAAGGCCTCGGCCTGGCGCGGCGCGAGCCGGCCGCGGCGCTGGTCGCGCGCCTCGCGCTCGAAACCGAAGTCGCGATCGGCCGCCTGCGCGGCGGCTGACGCTTCGCCCAATCCGTCCTCGGCCGACGAGGCTATTGCCGCAAGCTATCGGCAGTAGTATAGTCGAAACAACATTACAATCGGGGAACGGCGAGCGTGTTTCATCGCATTGCCGGCGCATCGGGGTACGGCCTTTGGGCGGGTAAATGGGCCGCAGCCGACTGCTAATCATCGAAGATGAAGCCGAGATCGTGTCGTTGATCGAGCTGACCGCTCATGGTGCCGGCTTCGACACCCATGCGGTGGGCTCGGTTGCCGAGATCGCCGAGGCGGTCGCCGCGTTCAATCCGACGGCGCTGCTGGTCGACCTCACGATCATCGGCGGCGCGGGCGCGCAGGTCATGCGCCCCCTCGCCGACTCCAAGACCAAGGCACCGATGGTGATCATGAGCGGGTCGGGTACGTCCGAGCATGCCGAGGACGATGCCCGTCGGCTCAGCCTCAACGCCGTCGGGCGGCTGGACAAACCGTTCCGCCGCGCCGAGCTGCGCGCGGCCCTCGAGCGCCTGCAAGGGTTGGGCAACCAGCTCTCGGCCTGATCGCGACACGCCATCGCGCCATGGACAGCCAGGTGCCCGCCGGGGCACAGTCGGCGCCATGAGCCAGGACCTCGGAAAATTTCTTGCGGCCGTCGCCGCGCATTGGTGGCTGTGGGCCGTGGCCGCGATCATCGTCGGCGATCAGCTTCTGCGCGCCGCGAGCGTCGGCTACCGCGGCGCGACCGATCGCGTCGTCAAGCCGGGCCTGCGCGCGTCGTTGGCGCTCGTCGCGGCGGTGATAGCTGCGCTGGCCGGCGGTTACGCGGTCTACGAGGACGCCCAGGCGAGGCTCGCCGATACGGAAAAGAAGCTGGCCGAGGCGGTCGTGCTGCGCCCCGAGCTCAAGACGCTCGAGACCACGACCGAGCGCCAGCCCGACGGCACCTACAAGATCAGCAAGCTCGTCGAGATCGCGTCGCGCTATCCGCCGAGCGCGCTGCATATCACGGTGACCGCCAAGGGCATCACCGAGCTCAAGATCGAGCCGCAGAGCAAGCACGGCATGATGATCCACGGACCGTCGTCGCAGAGCGGCGACACGATCACGGATCGCATCCAGGGGCCGGTCGGCAAATATTTGCTGATCATCTTCGCCGCCTCGGCCGACGTGACGCTGACGCACCGCTTCGAGTAGGCGCCGCGCGCCGGCCGCCCCGATCACCCCGCGACGAACAACACCGAGACCGAGGCCCGCGCGAGCACGGCGGCGGCGACATTGCCGAAGAACAGCGTCTCGCCCGGCCGGCGATTGACGCCCATGACGATGAGGTCGTAGCCGCCGCGCGCGGCCTCGCGCAGGATCGCCTCGTCCGGCGCCATGTCGACGCGCAGGGCGGTGCTGATCGGGGTGCGATAGCGGTCGGCCAGCGCCACCGTGTCCTTCAGGATCTCCTCCTCGTGCCGGCGCGTGGCGGTCGCGCGCCGCCGCCGGCCGCTTTCGCCGCTGGCGACGTAGAGCGCGTCAAGCGGCGCGTCGTTGGCGCGCGCGAGGGCGACGGCGACTTCGGTCGCGCGGCGCGACACCGGCGTGCCGGTGACGGGCAGCAGGATTTTCATGCGGCTGTCGGTCGGCCGCTCGAGATGGTCGCCGCGTGCGGTGACGACCGCGAGCGGGCCGTCGAAGCCGGCGGCGGCGCGCGCGACGTTGCGCTGGAAGGCGGCGCCCTTGGCGGTGACCGTCTTGGCGAAGCCGACGATCAGCAGGTCGTAGCCCTTGCGCGCCTCGTCGGCGACCGCCGATGCGGGCTCGGCCTCGCCCGCGCGCGTCATGATCGGCACCTTGGCCGGCTTCTGCTCCTCGACCTTGGCCTCGACCGCGGCCGTGGTCTTGGCGCCGGCCTTGACCGCCGCCTCGGGGCTCGTCGCCTTGGCGCGCTGCTTCTCCTGGCGCTTGGCGTGGCGGCCGAGGTGCAGCACGGTGATCGGCACGCCGCGCGCTCCGGCGAGACAGCCGGCCAGGCGCGAGGCGAACTTGCCGTTGGCGCTGTCGTCGACCGCGAGCAGCAGGCGCTCGACATTGGGCAGGAAGCCCGTCGCGTCGAACGCCTCGCGCTCCAGGCGCTCCTTCTCGGCGCGGCCGAGCGGCAGGCGCCCCAGCGCCCAGCGCAGCATCGGCGGCATCGCCATCGTCGTCAGGATCGCCATGGCGACGATCATGGTGAAGAGATCGCGGCTCAGCACGCCCATCGACAAGCCGATGGTCGCGATGATGACCTCGGTCGAGCCGCGCGCGTTCATGCCCGCGGCGAGCGCCAGCGATTCGCGCGAGCGCAGACCGCCGAGCTCGCCGCCGAGAAAGGCGCCGGCGAATTTGCCGACGCTGGCGATCAGCACCAGGCCGCCGGTCAGCGCCAGCAGGCGCGGATCGCCGAGGATGGCAAGGTCGGCGCTCAGCCCGGCGACGCCGAAGAACACCGGCGCGAACAGCGCGGTGATGAGGCCGCGCAGCTGCTCGTCGATCTCGTGGGTCAGGATCGGCGATTCGCCGACCAGCACGCCCGCGACGAAGGCGCCCAGGACCGTATGCACGCCGATGGCGTGGGTGGTCAGCGCCATGCCGCCCATCACCAGCAGGATGACGGTTATCACCGGCACCTCGCTGACGAAATTGTCGTTGGTCCAGCGGATCAGCGCGAACACGATGCGCCGGCCGACGGTCAGGCTGAGCGCGAGGAAGATCGCCGTCCCGATCAAGCTGCGCGCCAGCCCGCCCACGTCGATCGTGCCGCTGCCGGCCAGGCTGAAGATCACCGCGATGATGATCCAGCCGACGGTGTCGTCGATGATCGCCGACGCCAGGATGATCTGCCCGATATTGCGGCGGCTGAAATTCATCTCGCGCACCACCATGGCGACGATCTTCACCGAGGAGATCGAGAGCGCGGTGCCGAGGAACAGCGAGGCGACCAGACGCGCCTCGGGATGCGGCAGCAACGTCTCGGGGAGCGCCTGGCCGAGCGCGAAGCCGCAGGCGAAGGGCAGGACGATGCCGGTGAGCGACACGCTGACGGCGGCGCGCCCGACCCGGCGCACGAGCTTCAGGTCGGTCTCCATGCCGGTCAGCAGCAGCAGCATGAGCACGCCGAGCTGCGCCACGCCGTCGAGCATGGCCTTCTGGGCGGGATCGGCCGGAAAGAGCGCGTGCTGCGCCGCGGGCCACAGTGCGCCCAGCACCGAGGGGCCGAGCAGCAGGCCGGCGAGGAGTTGGCCCATGACTGCCGGCTGGCCGATGCGCTGCATCGCCTCGCCGAGCAGACGGCCGAGCAGGACCAGCGCGACGACCTGGCCGAGGAAGAGCAGCTCGGACGGCCCCTTGTGCGCGGGCTCCGCGGCCAGTGCTGCCGCCGGCACGAGGGCAAGTCCGGCGGCCAGGAAGGCGGAGCGCCAGGAGGTCGATCGGGCCATATTGTCGCTGAATACCGTGGGTTCGCGGTGCTTGTCCTGCCTGGGCAGGCATGGGCTGGAGCTGTCGAAACGGCGGCGTGGCGGCCCGGGTTCCGGGCCAGGCCGCTTGGCAAAGCCAGCGCGCCGGGCGATCATGGCGGCGCTCGTCCCGGCTTTCGGGCGGGCGATCGGCAAGGGGAGCAGGCATGCCGCGAGTCGGGCGAGCGGCGGGACAGGTCGGCGCGGCGCTCGCGCTTGCCTGCGGTGCGCTCGCGCTCGCGGGCGCGGCGCGCGCCGCCGGGCCGGACAGCATCGTCGGCTACGGTCCCTTCCAATTCGGCATGTCGGTGGCCGAGGCGATGAAGGCCGTGCCGCGCGGCCGGCTGATGCGCTGCGCCTTTCCCGACCATTTCCAGAATTGCGTCGAATACGACGACAAGGCGTTCGGCCTGCCGGCCACGGTGCGCGCGCGTTTCGGCACCGACCAGAAGCTCGACGGCGTCTTCGTCCAAATCGATCAGCTCGGCGCCGCGCCGGGCAGCCAGGCCTGCCGGAACGCGGCGACGGCCGCGCTCAAGCGCCTGCGCGACGAATACGGGCCGGCCTGGCAGCCGAAGGGCTACGCGGCGGACCTGTTGCGCTTGCGCGGCGACGCCAAGACCGCGCCGACCGGCAACGCCAAGCCCGACGCCAAGGCCAAGCCGCAGGAGACCGCTAAGACCGCCGCCGGCAAGCCCGGCGCGGCGAACGACGGCAAGGGCACCGCGGCGGCGGCCGCCCCGGCGCGGAACGACGCCGAGACGGCGCGCCAGGACCTGTTCGTCTGGTTCGGCTCGAAATCGGGCAAGATCGGCCTGGTCGATCAGTGCCGCGGCGACGACACCGGGGTGGTCTACGTCATCTTCACGCCGTCCTCGGCCCCCGGCCGCAAGGCATCCTGAGCCCATCAGCCGTTCGATCTAGACTGTCCGGCCTGGACCGCCCGGACCTGCGACAAAACGCGCGGCTGGATTGTTCGCCCCGTGGAATGGTAAAGAAGCGCGCGAGAGGGGCTTGAGAGTACGTGTGGGGTCCGCGCTGTGGCGGTGCGGGCTGCCTTTTCCGTTGGACGGGTGCGCCCAGGCGTGCCGTACCAATAAGGAACACACGGGTCGGTCGTGGGTCATCGCGTCGTGCCGGGGTCGGCGCGGTGGTGACCAACGACTCTGCAGCGCAATGGGAGCACCACGTCATATGCCCGATAAGATAAAGGTGGCTATCGCCGGCGTCGGCAACTGCGCGAGCTCGCTCGTGCAGGGCGTCGAGTATTACCGCAATCGCCAGGGGGCCTCGCTCGACGGCGTCATGCGGCCCATGATCGGCGGCTATGGCTGCGCCGACATCGAATTCGTCGCGGCCTTCGACATCGACCGCCGCAAGATCGGCCGGCCGCTCGAAGAGGCGATCTTCGCCAAGCCGAACTGCACGCGCATCTTCCAGAGCGCGCTGCCGGTCTCCAACGTCGTCGTCCAGGCCGGCCCGATCCTCGACGGCGTCGCCGAGCACATGGCCGACTATCCGGACGACGTCGCGTTCCGCGCGACCGATCTCGAGCCGACCGACATCGCCGAGGCGCTGCGCCGCTCGCAGGCCGATGTCCTCCTGTGCTATCTGCCGGTGGGTTCCGACCAGGCGGTCAAGCACTACGCCCAGGCCTGCCTCGACGCCGGCGTCGCCATGGTCAATTGCGTGCCCGTGTTCATCGCCTCGGATCCCGAATGGGCCGAGAAGTTCCGCGCCGCCGGCCTGCCCATCGTCGGCGACGACATCAAGAGCCAGGTCGGCGCCACCATCGTGCATCGCATGCTGGCGCGCCTGTTCGCCGACCGCGGCGTCGGCCTCGACCGGACCTATCAGCTCAACACCGGCGGCAACACCGACTTCCTCAACATGCTGGAGCGCCGGCGCCTCAAGTCGAAGAAGATCTCCAAGACCGAGTCGGTGCAGTCGCAACTCGACGAGCGGCTCGACGCGCGCGACATCCACATCGGCCCGTCCGACTACGTGCCGTGGCAGCGCGACAACAAGGTGTGTTTCATCCGCATGGAGGGCCGCGGCTTCGGCGACTCGCCGATCGAGCTCGAGCTGCGCCTGTCGGTGCAGGATTCCCCGAACAGCGCCGGCGTGGTCATCGACGCCCTGCGCTGCGCCAAGCTCGCGATGGATCGCGGCGAGAGCGGCCCGCTGATCGCGCCGTCGGCCTATTACATGAAGTCGCCACCGCGCCAATTCCGCGACAGCGTCGCTCTCGAGGCGGTCGACGCGTTCGTCGAGGGCCGTCCGTTCGACCTGAGCGACAGCCCGATGCGCGGCAAGAACGCGACGGCTTGAGCCGAGCCCGGCGAACCGGCATCACGAGCGCGGCGGGCCGAAGGGGCTCGCCGCGCCTCGTGCTTTTGTGATTCTGGCCCACGGCATGAATCGGCGAATAGAAACCCTGCTGTTCGATTTCGGCGGCACGCTCGATGCCGACGGCGTGGCGTGGAAGGAGCGCTTCCACGACCACTACCGGGCCGAGGGCGCCGACGTCGCGGCCGAGGCCTTCGCGCCGGTGTTCTACGCCGCCGACGACCCGCTGGTCGGCGGCCTGCCGCTGGACGCCGATCTGCGGGCGACGGTCGCGCGCCTGGCCGACAATCTCGAAGCGGAGCTGGCGCGGCGCGGCGTGGCTGCACGCGATGACGCCCGCGGCCGGCGCGTCGCAGCACGCTTCCTCGACGAGGCGGACGCCGCCTTCGCGCGCAACCGGGCACTGCTCGAGACGCTCGGCCGGCGCTACCGCCTGGGCATCGTTTCCAATTTTTACGGCAATCTCGATGCGGTGTGCCGCGGCGCCGGGATTTCACCCCTGATCGGCTCGATCGCCGACAGCCAGCGCGTCGGCGCCGAGAAGCCGGATCCAGCAATTTTCCGGGCCGCCCTAGAGCCGCTCGGTGCCGTGCCCGAGACGACGCTCATGGTCGGCGACTCGCTCAAGCGCGACCGCGAAGGCGCGCGCGCCCTGGGCATGGCCTTCGTGTGGGTGGCACCCGCTGCGGCGCAGGCCGCCGAGCGGTGCGACCACGCCGTCGTTACCCGCCTCGGCCAGCTCGCGGAGCTCTTGGCATGAGCGCGGCGCGCCTCGGTCCGATCGTCCAGGGCGGCATCATCGCCGCCGGCGAGGGCAGCCGCCTGCGCGCCGCCGGCTGGCGCATGAGCAAGCCGATGGTGCCGGTCGCCGGCCGGCCGCTCATGGATCACGCGCTCGACCGCTTCCGCGCCGCCGGCATCGGCCGGCTCGCCGTCATCATCAACGAGGCGAGCGAGGACGCCAGGCGCTGGCTCGAAGACAATGCCGGGGATATCGATCTCGACCTGACCGTGCGCACGACGCCCTCGTCCTATGCCAGCTTCCGCATCGTCGCCGAGCGGCTGGCCGGCGCGCCGGCCGTCATCACCACGGTCGACGGCATCATGGCGAGCGACGATTTCCGCGCCTTCGTCGAGGCCGCCTCGGCTTTCCCGGCCGACGCCACGGTGCTCGGCCTGACCGATCTGGTCGACGACGAGAAGCCGCTCTGGGCCGAGCTCGATCCGGCCAGCGGCCGCATCACGCGGCTCGGCGGCGCAGCCGGCAGCCATGTGACGGCCGGACTCTATATTCTGCCGGCGCGACGCCCGGCCGAGCCGGTGGGCGGCTTCGAGCGCCTGCGCGACTATCTCGGCTGGCTGGTCGAACAGGGCGAAAGGGTGTATGGCGTGGCCGTGCCGCGCGTCTTCGACATCGACCGAGCCGCCGACATCGCGGCGGCCGAGCGCGCGGCCGGGACCGGCGAGGCAGGGAGCAGGCGCGCATGAGCGCAGCCAGGACGGCGTGGGGCATCTACCGCGAATCGGCGCATTCGCCGGGGCGGGTCGACGACGACGCGGCGATCATGCAGCGCGTCGCCGCGGCGCTCGGTGCGCGCGGCTTCACGGTCGAGCTGCTCGAGCCCGACGCCGCCGACGCGGCCTTCGCGGCCCCCGCCGCCAACATCTTCGTCATGTGCGAGCGCGGCGACATCCTCGACCGGCTCAAGGACGCGACCCAGCGGGGCGCGGTCGTGGTCAATACGCCCGAGGCGATCCGCAACACCTACCGCCACCGCACGGTCGAGCTGTTCCAGCGTCATGGCGTGCCGGCGCCGGTCAGCCAGATCGTCGCGACCGACGGCCGCAAGCCGCCGCCGGCGCCGTGCATGTGGATCAAGCGCTACGATTTCCACGCGACGCAATCGGACGACGTGATGTACACGGCGTCGGAGGATGGCTGGCGCGAGGCATTGCGCCGCTTCGCCGACCGCGGCATTCCCTTCGTCGTCGCCCAGGAGCACGTGCCGGGCGACCTGATCAAGTTCTACGGCGTCGCGCGTCGCGCCGGCGCCCCGGCCGACAGCGGCTGGTTCGAGTGGTTCTACCACCGCGACAAGGGCATGACCGGTCACGCCTTCGATGCGGCGCGGCTGCGCGCCGTCGCTTTCCAGGCGGCCGCGGCGCTCGGCGTCGACATCTTCGGCGGCGACGCGATCATCCGGCCGGACGGCCAGCCCGTCGTGATCGACCTCAATGCCTGGCCCAGCTATGCGCGCTATCGCGACCCGGCGTCCGAGGCGATCGCCGATCTGCTTGCCGATCGCTTCGCCCGCCGCCCGCGCGCGGTCGCCTGACGAGGAATTCCCATGAACGAGATGACCAAGAAAGACAGTTCCGCCAAGGCCTCGGCCATCGGCGAGCGGCGCACAGTGCCGGGGCCGAAGTCGAAGGCGATCTTCGACCGCGAGGCGCAGGTCATGGCGCCGGGCCTCCAGTCGATCGCGCTCTATTCCCAGATCGCGGTCGATCGGGCCAAGGGCTGCACCATCACCGACGTCGACGGCAACGACTATCTCGACTTCATCGCCGGCATCGCCGTCGGCAGTCTCGGCCACAGCCATCCGCACTATGTCCGCCGGCTCAAGGAGCAGCTCGAGCGCGCGACCTTCGGCAGCTTCACCACCGAGGCGCGCGCCCGCTTCCTCGAGCTGGTCGGCGGCCTATTGCCCGACGGCCTGACCCATGTGCAACTCTTCTCGGGGGGCGCCGAGGCGGTCGAGGCGGCGTTCCGGCTCGCCAAGTCCGTGACCAAGAAGTTCGAGTTCATCGGCTTCTGGGGCGGCTATCACGGCAAGACCGCCGGTACCATCGGCCTGCTCGGCGGCGGCTACCGCAACCATCAGGGGCCGTTCGTGCCGGGCATGCACATGACGCCCTATGCCAACTGCTATCGCTGCCCGTTCAACCTGCAGCACCCGACCTGCGGCGTGGCCTGCGCCGAGCACCTGCGCAACGTCATCAAGAACGAGACCCAGGACGAGGTCGCGGCGATCATCATGGAGCCGATGCAGGGCACGGCCGGCAACGTCATCCCGCCCGACGATT
>Ga0335070_10004711_pt1 | contig 15978 bp, 13 predicted proteins | sample Lox_Sample_13_FD_206722 | JGI IMG/M metagenome (GOLD analysis project Ga0335070, IMG submission 206722) | Soil microbial communities from Loxahatchee National Wildlife Refuge, Florida, United States - Lox_Sample_1.3 | ecosystem: Environmental > Terrestrial > Soil > Wetlands | place: USA... | reverse complement strand
CTTGCCCCGTACCATCTCGTTGGTGAGGGTCACCTCGACCACCCGTCCCTCCCGGAGCGCCTTCTTGAAGTCGCTGTAGGGCATCTGGATGATGCCCTCCGATTGGACATACACCTGGAAGACCCAGAGGGCCAGGAACCCGATCAGGAGTGCGACCACATGAAACCGATACTCTCTGCGCATGAGCAGTCCCCTTCCCGGCTGCACCCGCCGGAGATAATCGCCTCGCGCTCAGGCCGTCGTGGGATTATACTCCGTGCTCCCGAGTGCGGCAATCGACCCAAGGGCCACCCGGTCTCCGGCTGCAGCTTGACACGCGCGGCCATTCGGGAATAGGAGTCAGGGCGCGTCCCTCCCCGCCCTCAACGCCGCGAGGGGCCCCGGCCCCTGCCGGTCGGCCCACGAGGAGCCCCGTGAGCCAGGAGGCTGTGCCGCTCGCCGAGGCCGTGGAGCGCATCCGCCGCTTCTGCGCCTGAGCGCCGGCGGAGCCGCTCGGTCCGCGTACGGACTTTCCGCGGTCGGGCGCCATCCCCGGCCCGGCCCGCACCCTCCCCCAGGGAGAGTCACGGAGGACCAACGAATGACGACCCGACCCGCCGCCGAGATCGGCATGGCCTTGGAGGAAGTCGAGACCCCGGCCCTGCTGCTCGATCTCGAGGCCTTCGAGCGCAACCTCGTCCGGATGGCCCAGGCCGCCGCGGGCGGGCGGGCGGGCCTCCGGCCCCACGCCAAGAATCACAAGTGCCCGGTCATCGCGCTGCGCCAGATGGCCCACGGCGCCGTCGGCGTCTGCTGCCAGAAGGTGGGCGAGGCCGAGGCGATGGTGTACGGCGGGGTCCCGGATGTGCTGATCTCCAATGAGATCGTGGGACCCAAGAAAATCGCCCGGCTGATGTGCCTGGCCAAGCAGGCCCGCGTGGCGGTCTGTGCCGACGACGCGGGAAACGTGGCCGACCTGAGCGAGGCCGCCAGGGCCTACGGCGTCTGCCTCCCCGTCCTGGTCGAGGTGAACGTGGGCGGCGACCGCTGCGGGCTCGAGCCCGGGGAGCCGGTGGCGGCGCTGGCCGCGCGGATCGCTGCCTCGCCGGGTCTCGAGTTCAAAGGACTCCAGGCCTACTACGGCCCGGCACAGCACATGCGGGAGTTCGCCAAGCGGCGCGAGGCCAGCCAGGCAGCCGCCGAGAAGCTGCGGAAGACGCTCGACCTGCTGCGACGGGACAGGCTGCCCTGCGACCTGATCACGGGGGGCGGGACCGGCACCTATCTCTTCGACGCGGCGACCGGCCCCTGGAACGAGCTCCAGGCGGGCTCCTACATCTTCATGGACGTCGATTACCTCAAGAACCTCCAGGCCGACGGCACGGCCGGCAGCGAGTTCGAGCCGAGCCTCTTCATCCTGGCGACGGTCATGAGCCGGCCGACGGCGGAACGGGCCGTCGTGGACGCGGGTCACAAGGCGCTCAGCGTGGACTCGGGCATGCCCTGGGTGTCCGGGATGCCGGACGTCGAGTACGTCCGCGCCGCCGACGAGCACGGAAAGCTCCTGCTGCGTAACCCCGACCGCCCCCTCGCCCTGGGAACCAAGCTCCGCCTGATCCCGGGCCACTGCGACCCGACCGTGAACCTCTACGACTGGTTCGTCGGATACCGGGGCAGCCGCGTCGAGGCCCTGTGGCCCATCTCCGCGCGGGGCGCCGTGCTGTAGCGCCGCCCCAGGGCGGGAAGGGGACTCAGGCCTCCTGGGTGGGACCGAGGGGCTCCCCGCGTCCGAAGAACAGGTACCGGTCCAGCGACCGGTTGTACTGCGTCCAGCCGGGGCGCTGGGGGTCGGGATAGGCCTCGGCAAAGTGGAGGAACGCGTTCACCTTCCCGTCGAGGTCCTCGGCGTAATGCAGGACCAGCGCCTCGAGGGTCTTGGGCCGCTTCGGCGAACCCCACTCCAGCTCGCCGTGATGGCTGAGGATGCAGTGGAGGAGCCGCTCCTCCAGGGCATCCGGAAAGTCCGGGATACTCCGGATCCGCTCCTCGACCAGGAGCGCCCCCAGCGTGATGTGGCCCAGCAGGCGCCCGGCGTCGGTGTAGTCGAAGGTCCGCTCCCAGGCGAGCTCCCGGATCTTGCCCACGTCGTGCAGGATCGCCGCCGCCAGCAGCAGATCCCGGTCCAGGGCGGGGTAATAAGCTGCCAGCAACTCGCAGAGCCCGACCACGGACGCGGTGTGCTCCAGGAGCCCGCCCAGCACGGCGTGATGGATCGCCTTGGCGGCCGGGGCAGCGGCAAAGCGCGCCAGGAAGGCCTCGTCCCCGAACAGCAGCTGGAGCAGCCGCTTCAGGGATGGCTCCTGCATGCCGTCGATGACGGCTCGGAGCCTGCCCAGCAACACCGACGGATCGTGCGGGCTGCGGGGCAGGAACTCCTCGAGGGCCGCCTCCTCGGCGGTGGCCTTCCGCAGGCGCGTCACGGTGAGCTGGCGCTCGCCCTGGTAGCTGCCCACGTGGCCCTGGACCTTGAGGATATCGCCCTCGGCGAGATCCCGGCCGAGCTCCTCCACGCCCTCCCACATGACCGCCGCCACCTCGCCGGTACGGTCCGCGAGCACCAGGCTCAGGAAGGGCTCGCCGCTGCGGCGCTGGCGCGCCTGGACCTGCTTCGCCAGGAAGAACGAGGTGACCGCTTCCCCTTCAACCAGGTCCTTGACCCGCACCCTGTCCATGTCCACTCCGCCCCGCCGCCTCGAACGAACCCGTCAGCGCCTGGGCTCGATCAGTGGCACGAATCGCACGGGGGCCACGGCCCGCGTGCTGAGCGTCCCCCGCTCCTTCTTGCCAACCAGGAGCTGCTGGTACCCTGGACCGGCATCCACCGGGATGACGAGCCGTCCGCCCTCCTTGAGCTGGGCGACCAGGGGCGACGGGATATGGGTGGCGCCGGCCGTCACCAGGATCCCGTCGAACGGGGCGTGCTCGGGCCAGCCCTGATAGCCGTCCCCCGCCGTGACCTCGACGTTGGTGTAGCCGAGACCCCTGAGACGCGCCGCGGCGCCGGCGGCCAGGCCGGGCAGGATCTCGATGGTGAAGACCTGCCGCACCAGCTCGGCGAGTACGGCCGCCTGATACCCGGAGCCGGTGCCGACCTCGAGCACCCGCTCCGGTCCCGCCAGCTCGAGGAGCTGCGTCATCAAGGCCACGATGTAGGGCTGAGAGATGGTCTGCCCCTCGTCGATGGGCAGGGGCCGGTCCGTGTAGGCCTCCCCCACGAGGGACGGCCGCACGAAGCGATGCCGCGGGACCTTCCCCATGGCCCACAGCACCCGCGGGTCGGTGATGTCGCGCGCCCTGAGCTGACGCTCGACCATCTCCTGCCGCGCCCGCAAGAGTGCAGCCTCGTCTTGGCCGGCGGCCGGGGCCGTGGCCGCCAACCATCCGGCCACCAGCAGGCAGAGGATCCGCCCCCATTCCCCACCCATCGGACCTGCCCCCTTCCCCCCGGCCGGCTGTCCAGCCGGCCCCGCCGCTCAGGAGCCGGCCGGGCCTCCCCCCCGGGCCGCGGCGCGGAGCTGCGACTTGAGGATCTTGCCGGTCACCGTCTTGGGCAAAGCCGGCACGATGGTGAGCCCCCGTGGGATCTTGTAGGCGGCGAGCCGCTGCCGACACCAGGTGAGTAGCCCCTGGGACGTCGCCTCGGCTCCCTCGCGCAGGACCACCATGGCCTGGGGGACCTCGCCGCGCAGCGGCTCCGCCACGCCGATCACGGCGGACTCCGCCACGGCGGGGTGCTGGGCGAGCACCAGCTCGATCTCGCGGGGATAGACGTTCAGGCCCCCCACGATGATGAGGTCGGTCTTGCGGTCCACGATGTAGTAGTAGCCGTCCTCGTCGACCCGGCCCAGGTCGCCGGTGTGGTACCAGCCGTTGCGCAGGGCCTGGGCCGTCTCGGCGGGACGATTCAGGTAGCCGAGCATCACGTTCGGTCCGCGCGCCACGATCTCGCCCACCGTCCCGGGGGGCTGCGGTCGGTCCTCGTCGTCCACGATGCGCAGCTCGAGGTCGGGAATGGCCGGCCCCACGGACCCGATCTTGCGGACGCGGTGCGGGGGGTTCACCGTCAGAACCGGGCTGCACTCCGTGGGACCGTACCCCTCATAGATCGGCACGCCGTACTTGGCCTCGAAGGCCTCCAGCACCGGGGGCGGAAGGCCCGCCCCGCCCGAGATGGACAGTCGCCACGAGGAGAGGTCCAGGGACGGTCGCGGGGTGGCCGCCAGCATCGCGTACATGGTGGGCACCCCCGAGAACAGGGTGACGCGATGATCCGCCACCGCTTTCAGCACGAGGTCCGGCGTGAACCGCGGCTCCACCACGATGGTGGCTCCCAGCATGATCGGACCCAGGAACATCACCGTGGCGGCGAAGGCGTGGAACATGGGGAGCACCGTCAGGAAGACGTCGGCCTCGGTCGCCTGGAGGACCCGGTTGAAGGCAAGGAGGTTACTCAGGAGGTTTCGATGCGTGAGCATCGCGCCCTTGGGGCGGCCCGTGGTGCCCGAGGTGTAGAGGCAGACGGCCACGGCCTGCTCGTCGAGTGCCGGGATCCCCTCGGCGGGACCCGGCGCTCCGGTGAGCGAGAGGGCGACGTCCGCCGGGTCTCGCCCCTCCGCGTCGCCTCCCAGGAGCACGATGGGCACCCCCTGCCCCTGCCGGGCCTCCCGCAGCCCGCGATAGCAGACCGGCAGGCACACCATGGCCGCCACCTCGGAGTCCTGGAGGATGTAGCGGACCTCATCCGGTTTCAGCAGCGGATTCAGGGGGACGACGGTTGCCCCGGACACGAGGATGCCGAAATAGGCCATCCCGAACTCCGGCGCATTCGGCATCTGCAGGGCCACGCGCTGCCCGGGCCGGACGCCGAGCGAGGTCAGGCGACGACCAACCGCGTGTGCCCCGGCGAGCAAGGCCGCATAGGACAGGCTCCGCTCCCGGAACACGAACGCCGGCCGCTCCGGGACACGGTCGGCGCTGCGGGCGAGCATCCTGAGCAGGCTCATGGCGTCTCCCCTGCGCGTACCGCCCCCCGGCCGGTGCCGCGCTTGCGGCCGGTCCGGCGGGGGCGCTCTTGCCTCCGGCACGGCCGCTCCGCCGGCAGGGAGTATACCAGAGGCCCCTCCCTCGTTCCACGGCCTTCTCGGTGCGATCGGCATTGGGGGGACTGATCGCTGGCGTACGGCGGGGGGCTTGAAGGGGAAACGGATGGGCCCGGTCTAGATTTCTGTCACCCGCTCGATCTCCCCGATGAACACCTTCACCAGGGCCGGGTCGAACTGGGTTCCCCCGTTGCAGTGCAGCTCGGTGAGCGCCCGCGCGCGACTCACCCCGCCGCGGTAGCTGCGGTCCGAGGTCATGGCCTCGTAGCAGTCGGCGATGAAGATGATCCGGGAGAGCAGCGGGATGGCCTCGCCCCGGAGGCCGTCGGGGTACCCCGCACCATCGATGCGCTCGTGGTGGTGGCGGATGACGTCGGCCACCTGGATCAGACCCTCGATGTGCCCGATGATCTCCCCGCCCTTCACCGGGTGGATCTTCACCACCTCGAACTCGCCGGCGGTGAGGGTGCTGGGCTTGGTCAGGATCTGGTCCGGGACCCCGATCTTCCCGACATCGTGCATGGAGGCGGAGAGCTCGAGCAGGTGCTTGTCGTCGCTCGAAAGCCCCAGGCCATCGGCCAGCAGCATCGAGAGCCGCGTCACCCGCGTGGAGTGTCGCGCGGTGTACGGGTCCTTGGCATCCACCGCCGAGGACAGCGCCTTGATGGCGTCGAAGAGGACCTGCCCCTCGCGCTCCTTGAGCCGCGCGGCCTCCAGGCGCCGACGCGTCAGGTTGCGCTCGATCACGATGGGCAGCTCCCGGACGTTGATCGGCTTGGTGACGAAGTCGCTCGCACCCCGCAGCAGCGACGAGCGCGCCAGCTCGACGTCGCTGTGCCCGGTCAGCAGGACGATGGGAATGTCCGGATGGATGCGACCCGCCGCCTCGGCCAGTTCGATCCCCGACAGGCCCGGCATGGCCTGGTCGGTGAGCAGCAGGTCGAAGTGCTGTGAGCGCAGCAGCTGGAGCGCTTCCTCGCCGGACCCGACCGCCGCCACCTCGTACCCCTGGAGGCGCAGCGAGTCCTCCAGGGCAAGCCGCATGGCCTCCATATCATCGACGACCAGCAATCGCGCGAGTCGACCCATGCAGGGTTCCTTTCCTCACCTAGCCCGCATTATTCGCGAATACAGCCCGCGAACAATGCGGGCTTAACAGAAGCCCTTGTGGTCCGCGGCTCGGCACGGAACCCGCGTCGCCGGCGCTCCGGGACACTGTGCGGTGTCTGCCCTAGAGCAAGCATCCCCTCGCCCCAAACGGGAATCGGCCCTAGCTAGGTAAGCCCGGATTATTCACGCGCCTTTCGTGAATAATCCGGGCTAGGCGGGGGGGAGCCCCTCGGCCCCGGGCACCCCGGAGATGCAGTTACCCCCCCGGGCCTTGCCCCGGGCCAGGGCGCGCTCCGCCAGCTCCACCAGGCTGGACCCCTCGGCGGCGTCGGCGGGTGAGCAGGCGTAGCCCACCGTCACCGTGCCGGGCCTGGCGAACGCCACGGCGGCGCGGAGTTTCTCGGCCACCGTCATGGCAGCGGACGGATCGCTCTCGGGCAGCAACAGCCCGAAGGCTGCCCCACCGAGATGCGCCGCCAGGTCCGCCCGGCGAATCTGCCGGCGCAGGAGGGCCACGAGCCAGGGCAAATCCTCCGCCGACGGATCCGGCTCGAGATCCAGCCGCAGCACGGCAAACGGCCGGCGGGTGCGGCGGCCCCGCGCAGCCTCGCGTTCCACGGCGTCCTGCAGAATCGTCCGGGCGGGCAGCTCCGCCACCGCCTCGACGCGGCCGGCCGCCCCCCAGGCACTCGCCAGCGGCTCGGCCAGAGCCTGGGCGCGGTCGAGGTCGGCCAACCCGTACCCGCGGGGGGTCACGCTCTGCGCCGCCAGCACACCCATGCAGGCCCCGCCTTGCATGGGGAGGGGCATCCGGCACGGCACGGCCAGGTACGCCCCCACGGGACCCGCGAGTAGCTCCGTCGGATCGAGCTGGGGCTCGGCCGTGACGTCGGGTACCAGCAACGCCTGCCCCGCCGCCGCCGCCAGGCCCGCGATCCCCTGCCCCTGCCGCAGGATGACTGTCTCGCTCGGGCCCGCCCCGAGGACGGCCACGCGGGCCAGGGTGCCGTCCGCGGTCCGGTACCGCCACAGGGCGACGGCATCCCCCGGGCAGGCCCGTCCCAGGAGCGGGAGGATCGCCTGCGGCAGATCTGCCGAGGGGGCGATCCGGGCGAGACTCCGGCTCACGCTGAGGACCGCATGCAGATCCGCCGCGCGGGCCGCCAGCGCCGCCCGCTCCTGCTCCAGGGCGGCGATCCGCCCCTGGAGCACCTCAATCTTTTCGAGAGCCCGAAGCGCGCAGGCCTGGGTGGCGCACTGGGCTTCCACGGCTTGCAGCCGCTCCTCCAGGCCCGGGGTCCGGGCTTCGCCTCCGCCGGGCGCAGCCCAGACGGAGGGCCGGCGGGCGTTCTCGATCACGTCAAGTAGTCCTTCAGGTGGCGCACCCGCGCCAGCAGCCGGAGCTTCTGCTTTGTCCGCTCCTCGATCTGCCGGATGCGCTCGCGCGAGAGGTGCAGGCGGCGGCCCACCTCTTCCAGGGTGCGGGGATCCTCTGCCCCCAGCCCGAACCGCATCTCGATCACCATCCGCTCCCGCGGCTTCAGCTGCCGGAGCAGCCGCACCATCTCTTCCCGGAAGGCGTGGGCGACCAGTTCTTGGTCCGCCGAGGGGATGACGCTCGTTTGGGACAGCTCCAGGCCCAGTTGCGCCTCCGCGCGCTCGTCGTTGTCGAGCGACGCCTGCGGAGAGAGACCCCGGAGCACGTCGCCAAGCTCCCCCGGCTCGAGCCGCATGGCCTCCGCCAGGGCGGTGTCGCTCGGCTCCTCCTGCCGCTCCCTCATCAGATCCGCGCGCAGCTCCCGGATCCGCGAGGCCAGGCGGGCCTTGCGGATGGGGAGCCGCACCGCGCTGCCCCCGGCCGCCAGCGCCCGGAGCATTGCCTGGCGGATCCACCAGACGGCATAGGTGATGAACTTGACCTGGTGCTCCGGCGTGTAGCGCCGTGCCGCTTCCAGGAGCCCCAGGTTCCCCTCGTGAATCAGGTCCAGGAGCGAGAGCCCGCACCCCCGGTAGCGCAGGGCGACTTTGACCACGAAGCGCAGGTTCGCCTCGACCAGGCGGCGAAACGCTCGCTCGTCCCCCTCCTGAAGCCTGGCCCCGAGCGCCAGTTCCTCCTCTTTGGGGAGCAGCGGGATGCGGGCGATCCGCCGGACGTAGGTGCCGAGGGTATCGTCGCTGAGCTCCTCATAGAAGGACGCGGACCGCCTCGCCATGCGGGCTCCTGTCCGGCCTTCCCCATCGGGGCGCGGCCAATCAGGGCCGGGGGGTCACGACCACGAAGCGCGACGAGCCCTCCCGCCGCACCAGGAGCAGGAGGTTCGTGCCCGCGCGCATCTGGCCCACAATCCGGACGAAGTCGGCCACCGTTCTGACCGGCTCGCGGTTGACCTCGACGATCAGATCGCCGGATCGGATGCCGACCCGGGCCGCGGGGCCGCCCTCCTCCACGCTGCTCACGACCAGCCCCTCCGCGCGCCCGAGCCGGAGTTGCTCCCGCAGCTCCACCGTCAGCTCCTGCACCGAGAAGCCGAACCGCTCTGCCGCTTCCGCGGGCGAGGTGGGCTGCCCCGCGGCGGCCAGGTCCTCAGGCTGCTCCCCCAGGATGACGGTGAGCTCCAGCGGCTGCCGGTCGCGCAGGACCTTGAGCCGCGCCGATTCCCCCACCGGGGTCTGCGCCACCTCGCGCTGCAGCTGTCGGACGCTGGTGATCCGGATCCCGTTGAATTCCTGGAGGACGTCGCCCGTCTTGAGGCCGCCCCGCTCCGCCGGGCTGTTCCGCATCACGTTGCCCACCAGGACGCCGTCCTGGGGCGAGACGCCGAATTGCTTGGCCAGCTCCTCGGTCAACTCCTGGATGCCGATGCCCAGCCAGCCCCGCACCACCCTGCCCTGCGCGATCAGGCGCTCGCTGACCGCCCGCGCCATGTTGATGGGAATGGCGAAGCCGATCCCGCGCCCGCTCGCGACGATGGCGGTGTTGATGCCGACGACCTCGCCGTACAGGTTCACCAGCGGCCCGCCCGAGTTCCCGGGGTTGATGGAGGCGTCGGTCTGGATGAAGTCCTCGTAGGTGGTGATCCCCACATCCGAGCGGCCCACGGCGCTGATGACCCCCACCGTGACGGTCTGGTCGAGGCCGAAGGGGCTGCCGATCGCGATCGCCCACTCGCCGATGCGGATCTTGCTCGAGTCGCCCAGCGTGGCCACCGGGAGATCTTCCGGGGCGTCGATCTTGATGACGGCGAGATCCGTCTTGGGATCCCGCCCGACCACGGTGGCGGAGAACTTGCGCTTGTCCGAGAGGTGGACCTCGATCTGGTCCGCCTGCTCGATGACATGGTTGTTGGTGAGGATGAACCCCCGCTTGTCCACGATGACCCCGGAGCCTAGGCTTTGCCGCTCCCGCGGCGGCTCGGCCCCGAAGAACCGCTCGAAGAAGTCCTCGCCGAAGAAGTCGCGGAACGGGCCGCGAAACGATGGCGGGACCTGCGGCGTCTGCCCCTGCTCGGTCTGCCGGGGCCGCTGGGTCGTGGCGACGTTGACCACCGCCGGCTTGACGGACTGCGCCACGCTCACGAACGCGTCCTGGAGCAGCTGGAGCGGTCCGCGCGGGTCCTGGGCGGCCGTCGTGCCCTGCGCCAGCAGGAGCAGCATCACCACCAGCAACGATCCGGCCCCTCCCCGGCCGGCCCGGATCCGGTATCGCGTGTTCACCTCACCCACCGGACGTCCCTCCTCCCGGTCTCCTCGCAGACTCGGGGGCTTCCTCGCCCGTCACACCCGGTGCCGGGCACCTCAGCTGGTCTCGAGGCCGATGTCGTCGGCCGTCCCGAACCGGCCGTCAGGCCCGGCGCTGACCACGCTGGCGGCCCCGCCCGCCGCCGCCTGGATCTGATAGGGGTGGCCCCAGGGATCCAGGAGCCGCGTCGCGACCGTGGGATCCCGCGCCCCCAGCACCTCGAGACCGGGGGGCAGCGCCCCGGCAACCGCGGCGTACTGGCCCACCGCCCCCGTCAGCTGGAGCAGGTCCTCCCGCGCCCGGGTCGCCCGCAGCTGATTCAGCGCGGCGACCCGCTCGGCGGAGGCCGGGAAGAACCCCAGCGGCTCGACGTGGAACAGGGCAAAGTTCACCAGGATCCACACCGCCGCCGCCGTCCACACCGCGTAGGGGATCCAGCGCCCGATCGCCACCGGGCGTCGCGGCGGCAGGCTGGGCATGACGCGGGGCGTCGCAGCCTCGGAGGGCTTGGACGCCGGCACCGGGCCGACGGCGCTGATGGCCCCGGCCGAGACCAGCGAGGCCAGCGCCCGCATCGCCTCGAATTCCCCGAGACCACTGGCGTCCACCAGCTCCTGGACCGTCCGCTTGCCGTCCACGAGGTCCAGCATCTTGACCTCGTTGGGCTCGATCTGCTTGGGGGCGGAGCGCCCTCCCCGGCCGCCGACCTTGAGCACCATGGCCGCGGAAGGCACCCGCTCGTGGATCATCGGCCACTCGTCCAGGCGGCGGATCCCCTCCATCAGCAGCCCCTCGGCGGGGATCGGCCCGATGCGCCCGTCGGGGGTCTCCACGCTGGGCTGCGGCACAAAACGGTACCGCCCGTTCTTCCAGCCGAAGGGACGGTAGGCCGTCTCCTCCACCTCGCGTGCCAGCATGGCGTCCCACTCCTTGCGTGGGACCAGCCCGCGCTCTGCCAGGAGCACGCCAAGCTTCTTCTTGCTTTCCTGCTGGCCGGCCGTCAGCTCCTGGAGCTGCGAGGCGGTGAGGAGCTTTCGCGGCACGAGCAGCCGCGCCAGCCGATCGTCCCAGGCGAGCTGCGTGGACTGCGCCCAGACCACCGCCCCGTCCTGGAAGGTGACGACCACGGTGTCGTCCTCTCCCTCCAGGGTCAGGGTACCGGTCTTGCGCTGCAACCCGATCAGCTGGACGATGTCCGCGATGTGGAAGTCTTTGAATGTTCCCTCGAGGGCCATAGCGCTCCTTCGACCGACGTGCGCCGCCGGAAGGGTCCGGACCGAGGGCGATTATCGGGGCACGGGCCTCGGCGTCGACCAGCCGCGGCGGATCGAGATGCCGAACAGGATCACCAGGATCCCCAGAACGATGAGGACCCGCATGCCGACCGGGAGCAGCGTCTCGAACCGGAACGAGGGCGCCCAGGCGTCCAGCACGCCCCCTTCGAGCACCAGCCAGATTGCCGGCAGGGCCAGGAGCAGGCCGACCAGCGTCCGTCCCCGGTACAGGTCGCTTCCGCCCGGGAGCACGGTCCCCAGCAGGCCCGAGCGGACCCGCTCGCGCCGCGCCCAGTCCTCGCCCTCTTGCTGACGGCGGATGCGGACGAAGGCCGCCACGCCCTCCCGCGACCGGAAGACCGAGGCGCAGGTGCGGCAATACTCCTTCTCCTTCACCGTCATCTGGCACTTGCTGCAGAACGGCGTCCCGCACTGGATGCATCGGCGCACGGGGGGAATCCGGCTGCGGATCACGACGTGCATCCAGAACCCCGCCAGCACGACGATGGCCACCAGGGGTACCTCATCGAGCCGGATGCCCCGGAGCGGAGCCCCCCACAGGCCCTCGGCAACCGCCCGCACCGCCGCGGGCGATGGGGCGAGACTCGCCGTCAGGCTCAGCCAGGGCACGGGCTCGTCGAGGAGCACCGTGGTGGCCCCGGCACTGTGCAGATCCGAGACCATGCCCACCGTGAGCGGATCGAGCCGCTGCGCCCGGGACAACGCATCCTTCGACTGGTCGAGGAGGAGACGCTGCGTGTACAGCGCCACCAGATTGAGCTGCACCGGGGCCGAGGCGGGGAGCATCTCGGCGGCTCGGCGATAGGCCGTCTCGGCCTCGGCGGGCCGCCCCTGCAGATACAGCAGGTTCCCCTGGGCCACCAGCGGGAAGCCCGCCCCGGGCAGCCGCTGGAGCGTCTGGCTCACCGCGCCCTCGGCCTCGGCCAACTCGCCCCGACGCTTTCGCACCAGGCTCAGGTAGTACTCCGGCAGTCCCGCGTGGGGGGCCGCCTGGATCCAGGACTGCAGGTCCCGCACCACTCCTTCCCCGCGCGCGCCCTCCTCGATTGCCCGAGCCGTTGCCAATTCCGACGAGGCCGCCAGCACATGGTTCGCGGCCACCCACCGGTAGCCCATCGGTAGCAGGACGAGCCCGGCGATGAAGAGCGAGACGATCGCCTGCTCGCGCCGGGCGAGGTAGGGCCCGAGCAGGACCAGCGCGACCAGGGCCGACCACAGGAGCCCCAGGCCAAGCACCAGGGGCAGGAGGACGACCAGCCAGGCCAGCGTCCTTTGCACCGCGGCCGGCGCGCGCGCCAGCACTCGCTCGCCGAGGTCATGGGCGAACAGGACGTGGCTCTTGAGCAGGAAGAGCACCGCCAGCACCCCGATGGCCACCAGCCAGGCCACCTGGAGGCTCAGGAGGAGGTTACTCGCCAGCTGCCCCGCCCAGCGTCCGCCGCGCACCGCGTGGAGCACGCCCTGCACGAGGTCACGCCCCACCGCCAGGACGGCCCCTTTGTCTGCCTGCCAGCGTATCGCCGCCCGGTTGAGCAGGGCGTCGGGCGACTCGGGGGTGTTCGCCACCGCCGCGTCGTAGAGCACTTGCGCCCGGGAGAAGTCCCCGCGCGCGGCCGCCTCGCTCCCCCGCCGCATCAGCTCGCCGCTGAGCAGCGGAAAGCGGGAAAGGCCCCACCCGAGCTGAAGGTTGCGCAGGGCCTTCTCCTCGCGGGCAGCCTCGTCCCTGAGATCCCGCTGCAGGTGCTCCTGCCACAGCAGCCAGTGGACCAGGAACCGGGGTCCCGCGAGCTGCCGCGCCCGCTCGAACCACCGGGCGGCGGGCTCGACACCCTGCGTCTGCCGCAGCACCTCGCCTTGGGCCCAGGCGAAGAACGGATTGTTCGCCTCCCGCTCCTGCATCCCCGTCAGCCGCTGCTGCAGGCTCGCCAGCGTCTCGGGGCCCAGCCGACGTCGCTCCCGGGCCGCCTCCGAGTCGAGCTCCCGCGTCTCCGCCAGCACCCGCTGCCTCAGACCGTGCGCCTCCTGGACCTCCGCCGCGGGGAACAGGCGCTGGGCGCTCGCCCCAGCGGGCAGCACGAGCAGCACCCCCAGCACCGCCAGGATGGTCCAGCCGGGGCGAATGCCGCGCGATCTCATGTCGCTCGCTCCGCCGCCAGGTACCGCATCCGTACCTCGTACAGCAATTGCTCGAGCAGCATGCGCTCCTCCTCGCTGAGGCGTCCTTCCGTCTTCTCCTTGAGGATCTCGAGCCAGCCGATCAGGTGTCGTGCCTCCCCGAGATCAGGCTTGGCCTGCTCCTGGCCGGGGCCCGCGGAGGCACCCAAGTGCGCCAGGGCCGCCGTCCCGAGCATCAGCACCAGGCTGCTGAAGCTGGCCTGCTCCCGCTGTGCCGGCTGCGCCACCCGCGTCCCTCCTGCCACCCGGCCTTCGCCTCGACGTGCCCGGTGTGCTGCCGGGGGGTTGCCGCGACTACCTAACCATCCGGTTTCGAAATTTTCAAGCGAATTCATCCACCGCCGGGCGATGTGGGCGACTGGGATGCGGGGACCACCACCACGGGATCGCCCGGGGCGATCCCCCAGGCCGCCGCGAGGTTGCCCTGGGCCATGTAGAGCTCGAGATGTCCTGTACTCCCGATCAGCGCGCCGGGCTCTCCGCGCCTGGCCTCGGCGAAGTACGTCAGGACCGAGCCGACCGGGCGGTCCCGGACGAAGACCCGCGCCTCGCCCTGGGCGCCAGCGAGGAGCAGCCCCAGCGCGTGTTGAGAGATGGTGGTGATGCAGTTGCCGAACCGGTCGATCCAGAGCACCTCCCCGGTCGCTCGCACCCCCGCCTCCACGCGGGGTCGGGGAATCGGCAGCCGGACGGGATCCGCGAGCTCTGGCCCCACCTGCTCCAGGGGGAGCCCGCCCGCCAGGTACCCGGCGACGGAGGCGAAGACATCGCGGCCGTGAAAGGTGGCACTCACCTCGGGCAGGCAAAGGTTCCGCGCGGTGATGACCCGCACCGTCTCCACGGGGGCCCCCTCCAGGGCGTAGCTCAGCAGGCCGTTGTCCGGTGCCACGAAGACCTGACCGCCGAGGCGGGCCGCCAGGGCGCGCCGCGAACTCCCCACGCCCGGATCCACCACCGCCACGTGGATCGTTCCCGGCGGGAAAAAAGGGGTGGCCGTGTGCAGGAGGAAGGCACCGGCGAGAATGTGCTGGGGGGGGACTTCGTGACAGAGATCGACGATCGCGACCGCTGGGCATCGGCTCAGGATGACCCCCTTCATGATGCCGACGAAAGGATCCCCCTGCCCGAAATCCGTGAGCAGCGTGACGATCGGGCGGCGCCGGCTCGGCCGGGACGCGCACGGCGTGGCGCCCGCCTCGCCTGCCGTGGCGAGCGGATCCCCGCGCACGACCTCCTCGCTCTGCTCGGAACCCGCCCGCAGGTTTTCCATTGACTTTTCGCGGCCAACGGTCTATTTAGACAGCGCTGCCGAAGTGGCGGAACTGGTAGACGCGCTACGTTCAGGGCGTAGTGGGGGAACCCCCGTGGGAGTTCGAGTCTCCCCTTCGGCACCACCGAAGGCATAACGGCCGTGGCACGCCTGCCACGGCCGTACTGCTTTCGCCCCGAGCCAGCCGACGCTACCGCAGGCGCTCCTCGTGAATCTCGATCGTCGCCTGCTTCTCGGCCTCCTGCAGGTACTGCTGAAACGCCTCCCGCTGCCGGATCTGCACCAAGGCCTGCCGGATCTCCTCCTTCACGTCGGCAAATGGCTTCGCGGCCGACCCGTGCGCCCCCCCCCTCAGGATGTGATACCCGAACTGCGTCTTGACCACCGGGGAGATCTCCCCGTCCTTGAGCTGGAACGCCTCCTCCTCAAATTCCGCCTCGGTCTGGCCCCGGCTGATCACGCCCAGGTCGCCCCCCTTATCCTTGCTCCCGGCATCCTCTGAGTACGCTCGGGCCAGCTCGGCGAAGTCCTTTCCGGCCTGCAGCTCTTTGAGGAGTGCCTCCGCCTCCGCCTGGGTCTTGACCAGGATGTGACGGACGGCGACCGTATCGACGCTGAACAGCCGTTTGTTGTCCTCGTAGGCCTTCCGCACGTCCTCCTCGGTGACGGTGATCTGCGGCACGATCCGCTGCTTGATCAGCTCCTCGATGAGGATGTTGCGTCGCATCTGTTGAATCCGTGAGGCGATGACCGGATCCTTCTCGAGCCCGTCCGCTACCGCGCGCTGGGTCAGGATCTCCTGCTGGACCATGGCGTGAAGGATTTCGCCGTATCGCTCCGGCGGGATGGAGCGCTGGTCCCGCTCCAGGCGGGCGAGGTGCGCCGTGAACTGTGCGTAGGTGATGTCCACCCCGTTCACCTTCGCGACCACGCGCCCCGGATCGGCTCCCTCCGCACCGGGCGCCTCGCCCGCATACCCGGCCCCCGTCCAGAGCAGCAGGAGGATGGCGGCCGACCCCCCTAGCATACGTCGCATGGCATTTCCCTCGTTCCTCTCGGATCGACGGCGCGCCCGGCAGCTCCTGCCCCGCAGCGCCCCTGGCTGGTTTGCGTGCAGACACCGCTTCCCGTGCACGCCGGAGCGTACCGCACCACCTGGGGCCCGTCAACCGACTCCGCAAGCCCCAGATCTCCGGCCACCCCCCACCCCTCCCCCGAGGGCAGACACCGGTTGGATGCAGCACGGGCCCA
>Ga0335070_10004709_pt1 | contig 15982 bp, 15 predicted proteins | sample Lox_Sample_13_FD_206722 | JGI IMG/M metagenome (GOLD analysis project Ga0335070, IMG submission 206722) | Soil microbial communities from Loxahatchee National Wildlife Refuge, Florida, United States - Lox_Sample_1.3 | ecosystem: Environmental > Terrestrial > Soil > Wetlands | place: USA... | reverse complement strand
TGGGCGAGGCGCCCGTCGCCACATGAGCAAGTCCCCATTTCCACATGAGCAGGTTTGCTAGAATGATGGGTCAGGCATCGGTCTTACGCGACGTACTCCCGCCAACCCCGCCAGGTCCGGAAGGAAGCAACGGTAACGGGCTCTTGCGTGTGCAGTGAGCCCCCGGTGCCTGGCTATTTTTTTCCACAGCATTGCGGCCCCCTCATTACCAATCTTTACTCTTCTTTTCGCAAGAAACTTCGCGAGTGAGCGTCCAATGGAGAGCAGGCTGCAATTTCTTGCGAGCCTGAAAATTGATCCCAGGGGAACGAAATGAAGAGTCGTTTGAATTCATCGAATGCTGCTGGTCCTCATGTAACGATTCGGGTATCGGGGAAATTATTTCAGGGACATTTGTCGTATCTGGATCAACTGGTGCGGTCGGCGGAGGAGTGCCGGTTATGGCCAATGCTGAACCTGGATGGACTGGAGGAGTTGGATCGGGCGGCGTTGCTGTATCTGGCGTGTGGAGAGAATCGGCAGTTTGCAGTTGTGTCGTGTCCGAACTTTGTGCGGGTGTGGATGGAGCACGAGCGGGAGGGCGCCGAGGCGGCCTGAGAGTTGCTGAGATCTCGGAACTGCCACAGCTCTGGCTGAGATTGGGCGCTGAAGACAAAAATCCCCACAGCTCGCGCAAAGACCGCGCGAGTTGTGGGGCGCCCGCTTTCTTGGAGAATTCCGAGGTTTGCGGTGGGTCCGCTTGGCTTCGCCTTCGCGGGACGGCCGAGGCAGCCGTCGCCACATGAGCCCTCGTCATCCCTAGAGTTCGTTAGACTTTCTGCTTCTGATCCTTCAGAATATTCCTTCATCATTTACAGTTGAATCAGGAGACATCGTTGACGAAACCGATTCGCGCCAAAATCAGCGCTTTGGGCACGTATGTGCCGCCCCGTCTGCTTACCAATGCCGATCTGGAGAAGATGGTCGATACATCCAACGACTGGATTATGGCTCGCGTCGGGATTCGCGAGCGGCATATTGTGGATAAGGGAGTGGCGACGAGCGATCTGGCGGTGGAGGCCGCGAAAAAGGCGCTGGCGCAGCGTGGGCTGTCGCCGACGGATGTCGAGGTAATCATCATTGGGACGGTGACGCCGGACATGTTTTTTCCGTCAACGGCATGCGTGGTGCAGAACAAGCTGGGAGCGAAGGGCGCTTGGGGATTCGATTTGTCGGGAGCGTGCTCGGCGTTTCTGTATTCGCTGCAGGCTGGGGCGCAGTTTATCGGCACCGGAAAGCACAAGCGGGTGATGGTGATCGGTTCGGATGTAATGTCGTCGATCATTGATTACACGGATCGCGCGACGTGCGTGATTTTTGGCGATGGGGCGGGAGCGGCGCTCCTGGAGCCCGCCGAAAATGACGACGAAGGGATTATCGATTTCATTCACGAGGTGGATGGATCCGGCGGCGAATTTTTGTACATGCCGGGCGGTGGAAGTTTGAATCCGTCGTCGAAAGAGACCGTCGAGAAGAAGATGCACTATGTGCATCAGGACGGGCAGCAGGTGTTCAAGTTTGCCGTGCGCAAGCAGACTGAACTGTGCCAGAAACTGCTGGAGCGGAACGGGCTGAAGGGATCTGACATTGATGCGTTTATTCCACACCAGGCCAATCTGCGGATCATCAGTGCGACGGCGGACCGGCTGGCGTTGCGGCCCGAGGCAGTGATCGTGAATATCGACCGGTTTGGAAATACCACGGCTGGCACGATTCCCCTCGCGATGAATACGGCCATTGAGGAAGGGAAGTTGAAGAAGGGGAGTCTCGTTCTGGCGGCGTCGGTGGGGGCGGGATTCACGATTGGGGCTACGTTGATGCGGTGGGCGTTTTAGGGGCGGAGCGCCAGCTCCGCTCTGCAAACCTCGATTTATCTTCTTGGCCGCGAGTAGATCATCGCTTTCCGGATGGACAGGGGCGGAAGGCCCATCTTTCCATGACGTTCGTAATGTCTGGCTGGCAAATTTTCATAGATAACATTATTCGCGGGCAGATAAGCTTTTGGCTACGTCCGCCCTGGATTTCGGGATTGGCGGGCGTGTACGACGATGAATCATTCCGGCAAGATTCGCGCGCTGTTCTGCTTCTTCCTCCTGGCACTGGCATCGGTGGCTGCGGCCGCGCAGCAGGCTGATCCACGCGAGAGCAAGTTGCTCATCCTGGAACGGATGTGGAATGAAGCCCAGGTGAACCGCGACGCGGCGGTGCTGGATGCGCTGGTGTCAAGTCGCTTTGTGAATACCGAATACGACGGCGAAGTCAGCGACAAGGCAAAGTTTCTGGCCGACATCCGCGACCCCCTCTTCCGTCCGACGCTGGCGAATATCCAGGATGTGAAGATGAATTTCTTTGGCGATACGGCGGTGGTGACTGGCATGTATCACACGGCGGGTACGTATCAGGGGAAACCTTACGATCACGTGGGGCGATTCACCGACACGTGGATCATGGAAATGGGCAAGTGGCAGTGCGTGGCCAGCCATACTAGCCTGCTAAAGAAATAGCTGAGATTAAGGCCTCTGTCGAGCGTTGCTCGACCGGACCGCCGAGGCGGCTGTCCCTACATGGCTAACTTCTGGTTTATACCCTCATAAAATCTTTTTATCTCTGAAGCGAGCCTCGCGCGCCGCGTTTGCTGATTTAATCAAGCCTTATGTCAGGGGCGGATGCCAAGCCGGCAAAGTGGAAGGTGCTGCTTGCTTTCGCGATTATTTACTTTGTGTGGGGATCGACGTTTCTCGCGATCCGCGTGGGAGTGCGCGAGGTGCCGCCGTTCCTGCTGGCCGGAATGCGATTCTTTGTGGCGGGGATTGCGTTGTATGGATGGATGCGGCTGAAGGGAACACCAGCGCCGACGGCGCGGCAATGGGGCGGGGCGACGCTGCTAGCCGTTCTGATTTTCGTTTTGGATTACGGGCTTTTGTTTTGGGCGGAGAGGCGTGTGCCGTCCGGGATTGCGGCGGTGATGATGGCGACGATTCCGGTGTTTATGGCGATCTCAGAGATCGTGATTCTGCGGACGCAGGAGCTATCGGCGCGCCTGGCGGTCGCTTTGCTGGTCGGGATTGGCGGCGTGGCGGTGCTGGTGAGCCGCACAGTGAGCTTCGGGGATGTGCCGATTGATCCGGCCGGCGCTGTGGCCTTGGTGGTGGCGGCGATCAGTTGGTCGGTGGCGGCATCGCTGACGCGGCGGCTGCCGCTTCCGGCGGAAAAGGCGATGAGCTCTGGAGCGCAGATGCTGGCTGGCGGTGTGCTGCTGACCTTGACGGCTGGGGCTTTGGGGGAGTTTCGGGGATTTCGATTGCAGGCCGTGTCTGTCGGGGCATGGATGGCGCTGCTGTATCTGATCGTGGCGGGATCGATTGTAGGATTCACCGCGTATGTATGGCTGATTCATCATGAATCGCCGACGAAGGTGGGAACGTATGCGTATGTGAATCCGGTAGTGGCTGTCGCGGTGGGATATTTTCTGGGCGGCGAGGTCGTTGGGCCGCGGACTTTGCTGGGGACTGCGCTAGTGCTGGTGAGCGTGGTGGTGATTACGACTGCACCGAAGAAGAGGGTTGAGGCGTCGGCTGCCGCCCAGGCTTCGTTGGAAGCGGAGTGACCGAGCCAATCAAAATCCCCACTCCAAAATCGCAAATGCGCGATTTTAGAATGGGCGTCCCGGTTTCGTTTTCGGAGTTATCAGTGAATGCGAAGCAGGACTGCTATATAGGAGCGAACCTTGCTGACCAGCGCGGGGTCTGCCTTGGAGTGAAAACTCACTCTGCGTGCTTCCCAATCAATACTTTTCAGATGATCGACTAGAACGGATCCCTCAACCTTATCGACGGTGACCGGGAGCGCGAAGGGATAGGGCTTTCGCCTACTCGTGAGAGGGCAAACGACGACTAATCCGCTGGCTCGATTGTAAGCTTGGTCGGTAAGCACGAGAGCGGGTCGCCGTCGTCCTTGTTCGCGACCGGCTTGAGGATCGAAGTCGAGCCAGGCTATGTCACCCGCTTCTGGAGTGTATAGCTTCACCATTCGATCTTCTCGCGACCTACAGCGGGCCCCCAATCCGTTTCAGGATGACGGTTTTCCGGGGTGATCTGCGCGACTAGCTCCTTCAAAGAAGGAATATGCTCGGCACGGCGCACTTCAATCTTACCCTTGGTTGCCTGGATGATGATGGCATCGCCTTCCTTCATCCGGGCGTGAGCGGCTACCTCTTTTGGGATGCGTACCGCTAAACTGTTCCCCCATTTAACGACCTGTGCAGTGGCCATACGACAGCTCCTCGTGTATATCCGTAGTATACACCAACAGATATACATTGTATATACTTCGCTGAGGCATCTTATGGGTGGGTCATCTTTTCTGGTTTTACGAGTTGGTCGAATTCCTCTCCGGTCAGGTGTCCTAGTTTTACCGCGGCTTCCTTCAGACTGCTGTGCTCCACGTGGGCGGTGTGGGCGATTTTGGCGGCGTTGTCGTAGCCGACCTTTGGGGCTAGCGCAGTCACCAGCATGAGCGAATTCTTCACATACCAGTCGATCTTTTCTCGTTCCACCTGAATTCCATTCACCATGAATTCGACGTAGCCGTGGCAGGCGTCGGCGATCAGCGTGACCGAATGCAGGAAGTTGTAAATGATGACCGGCTTGAAGACGTTGAGTTCGAAATTGCCTTGCGAGCCGGCGAATCCGACGGCGGCGGTGGCTCCGTGAACCTGCGCGCAGACCATGGTCATGGCTTCGCACTGCGTGGGATTCACTTTGCCCGGCATGATCGAGGAGCCGGGCTCGTTTTCGGGGATGGAGATTTCTCCCAGGCCGCAGCGCGGGCCGGAGGCGAGCCAGCGAATGTCGTTGGAGATCTTCATGAATGACGCAGCGAGAGTTTCCATTGCGCCCTGGGCGAAAACGATTTCATCATGCGCGGAAAGCGCGGCGAATTTGTTGCCGTGCGAGCGGAAGGGAAGTCCGGTGAGTTCGGCGATTTTCCTGGCGGCGCGCTCGGCGAATTCGGGATGCGTGTTGAGTCCGGTGCCGACGGCAGTGCCTCCGATGGCGAGATCGTAGAGTCCGTCGAGAACCTGCCCGAGGCGGTGGATGTCGCGTTCGAGGAGGCTGGCCCATCCGCCGAATTCCTGGCCGACGGTGAGTGGGACGGCATCTTGCAGGTGGGTGCGGCCGATTTTGACGATATCGTGAAATTCTTTGGCTTTGGCGGCGATGGCGTCGTGCACGGTTTTGACCGCGGGAATCAGCGCGTTCTTGACGCGATCGGCGGCGGCGATGTGCATGGCGGCGGGAAACGTGTCGTTTGAAGATTGCGACATGTTGACGTGATCGTTGGGATGGATCGGCTTTTTGGAGCCCATCTCGCCACCGGCGATTTCAATGGCACGGTTCGAGATGACCTCATTCACGTTCATGTTGGTCTGGGTGCCGCTGCCGGTTTGCCAGATGCGGAGCGGGAACTGGTCGTTGAGTTTGCCGGAGATGACTTCGTCGGCGGCCTGGACGATGAGCTTGGCTTTGTCGGCGGGGAGTTTACCGAGATCCTGATTGACCAGGGCACAGGCTTTTTTCAGGATGCCGAAGGCGCGGATGAGTTCGGGCGGCATGGTGTCGCGTCCGATGTTGAAATGATGCAGAGAGCGCTGGGTCTGTGCGCCCCAGTAGACATTGGCGGGGACTTCGATTTTCCCCATGCTGTCGGATTCGATGCGCGTTTTGGTGACGGGGTCGGTGACGGTGGACATGAGTGCTCCTGATAAGGGCGGAGAGATGAGAAGAACCTCCGATTATAGCGCTGGACAGGAAACCCTTTAACCGCTGAGATCGCCGAGGTTCGCCGGGGACGCCGAGAGACGCATCCGCGAATGGATACGCTTTTTTATGCTAGTCAAAGTGCCCACCCTCTTTACTTTTGGCTACGTGCTAGAATCATCGGTTTCTGGGTTGCTCGATCCCCCGTTGTCTCGACCAACTCCCTGCGACCTTTCCCATGCCCGAATTTCTGGTGAACTCTGAAATCGATACGCTGCCCAAGCCCAAGCTGAATCCGGAGCCGGGCATGCGTTGTGACGTGCTGGTGATTGGCGCCGGGCCGACGGGCCTGGCGTGCGCGATTGAGGCGCAGAAGATCGGGTTGAAAGTGATTGTGGTGGATAAGGGATGCCTGGTGAATTCGCTGTTTCACTATCCGGCCGGCATGTCGTTTTTTACGACGCCGGAGTTGCTGGAGATTGGCGATATCCCGTTCACGACGGCGTTGCAGAAGCCCACGCGCGAAGAGGCGCTGGAATATTACCGGAAGGTTGCGGACCACTACGATCTGGATGTGCGTCAGTATGAATGGGTGAAAACCGTCATGGGTGAGGACGGCGATTTTCATGTGACGGCGACGGATCGAGCGGGGCGTCCGCATGACTACCACACGAAGAAAGTGATCGTCTCGACCGGGTATTACGATCTGGCGAATCAGTTGTGCATCCCGGGAGAAGATCTGCCCAAGGTGTCACACTATTATGGCGAGCCGCATCCTTATTACGACACCGATGTGGTGGTGATTGGCGGGAAGAATTCGGCGGCGATAGCTGCGCTGGATTTATGGCGACATGGGGCGCGGGTAACGCTGGTGCATCGCGAGGCGATGCTGCATCACCATGTGAAGTATTGGATCAAGCCGGATCTAGAGAACCGAATCAAGGCCGGGGAGATTGAAGCGTACTTCAACACCTATGTGCAAGAGATCGGCATCGACCACGTGGTGATTGTGACGCCGCATGGGCCGATCCGGCTGAAGAATGATTTTGTGCTGGCGCTGATTGGCTACCATCCGGACTACGATTTTTTGCGGAGTATGGGGATCGAGCTTTCCGAGGAGCAGTGCCGTCCGGTATGCGATCCGGTGTCTCTGGAGAGCAACGTGCGCGGAGTTTACGTGGCGGGCGTGATTGTGGCGGGGTCGCGGACGAACGAGATTTTTATCGAGAATGGACGGTTTCACGGGAAGCAGATTGCAGCAGACTTGAAGATCAAGTTGAAGATGTAAGGCCCGCCGTACGCAAGGCTTCGGATGATGTCGCTTTTATTTCCTGCTGAGTTTTACTCGCGCAAAAGGCGTTAACTTTCCGCCCGCTTCGTTATCGATGAGCCAGCCCCACGTGTCATCGGCTTTGCTGTAGGCGAACGTGGTGCGGATGCCGCTGTCTTTGTCTTTATCCTTGAACGAGAACACGATCTCGTCGTTGCCTCGTTTGCCGGGGGCAGTGGGGACCGCGAGACCACCGCCGCCGGTCGAGTCGAGCCACAGGCAACGGTATTCGTTCGACGATTCGTTCCATTCAATAATGACGATCGCTTCATACGCAGGCTGGCCCTGGGCGTTCTTCTCCCGCGAGGTTTCATGGATGCGCAGGTATTCATGGTTCAGCACCCATTCGGATTCGATATCGTGCGTGGTCTCGTGTCCAGCAATGGTGCCCTGAAGGATCCAATTTCCGGCGAGGTGATCCAGCAAGGGGTCTTTGGGCGCGGGTCCCTGTGCGAAGGCGGCGAACGAGGTCACGAAAAGAAGAATCAAAGTGACAAGATTGTTTTTCATTGCGTGACCTCTACTTCAGCAGGAACTCTTTCACAAATTCCACGGTGGCGTAGAACTCGAAGTCACGATTCTTCTTCTTGGCGAAGCCGTGGCCTTCGTCTTTCGCCAGCAGCCACCATACTGGTGTTCCATTCTTCTTGACCACATCGACCATTTGGGCCGATTCGCTCGCCGGGACGCGTGGGTCGTTTTGTCCGGCGACGACGAAGAGTGGTTTGGTGATGTTCTTTGCCTTATTGGCGGGCGCTATGGATTCCAGGTATTCGTGCATCTTGGGATCGCGCTCGTCACCGTATTCGACGCGGCGCAGGTCTTTGCGATAGCCGGAAGTGTGCTCGAGGAAGGTGACTAAGTTCGATGGGCCGACCACGTCGACCGAGCAGCAGATGCGGTCGTTATAGTTGGTGGCGACGGCGAGAGTCATGAAGCCGCCGTAGCTGCCGCCGGTGATCAGGATTTTGTTGGCGTCGAGATCGGGCTGCGTCTGAATCCAGTCGATCAGGGTGTTGATGTCTTTGTACGAGCCTTCGCGGAGCATTCCGTTGTCGAGTTTCTGGAAGGTCTTGCCGTACCCCGTGGATCCCCGGACATTGGGGAAGATCATCGCAATCCCGAGCTCGTTGATGTAGTAATTATCGTTCCCCAGGAAGCCGGGACGCATCTGGCTTTCGGGGCCTCCATGAATATCGATGATCACGGGATGCTTGCCTGAAAATTTTGCCGGAGGTTTGTACAGGAACCCCGAGATCGATTTGTCGTCCCATGACTTCCAGTGGATCAGTTGTGCCGGGGCAAATTCGGAAGTATTGAGACCGCCAGTCTCGCTGAAAGTCCAACGTTCGAGTTTGCTGGTATCTGCGTCGAGCGAGTACGCATTGAAGGGCTGGTTGGATGTAGTGAGTGTGAATCCGACATCGTGGCTGTTCTTGCGCCAGTTTAGTCCGACGATCCAGCCCACAGGGAGCTTAGGGACAGCCATTTCTTTTCTAGTCTTGGTGTCGAGCACATGTAGTTTGCCGATGCCATCTTCGTCGGCTGTAAAAGCAACCATGTGGCCGTCATCGGAGAGTTCCAATTCCTCGACATCCCACTTGAGATCGGGCGTCAGCACGGTTGTCTTTCGGGTGGCGAGATCAAGATAGAGCAGACGCTGAAATTCCGAGCCTTCGTCGCTGGTCAGGTAGACTCCCTTGCCGTCTTTGGCAAAGCGGGCATTGCCGGTCGCGGCTATGTCGGATGCCGGCTTTGGAGTGAGCAGGTCTTTCTTACCCGAATCCACATCGACGAGCCAGACGTAACTTTCCGCGGCGGACACCTCGTTTGAAACCAGCAATTGCTTGCCGTCCTGAGACCAGTCCGTGACCTCCCAGCCACCACCTTCCATCTGCGCGACCATTCTTGCGCTTGATGCGTCGTCGGGCTTGACCACCCAGATGTCGACGTCGTTACCAGTTCGCCTGGTCGAGCCGTAGGCGATGCGGTCTCCCTGATACGACCAGCGTGCGCCGGTGTTGCGCGATTTTCCGTCGGTTAGGAGCTTGATGTCGCCGGTCTTCAGGTCGTCGGTGTAAATCTGGAAAAACTCGCCGCCCCCAATGTCTTTGACGAAGAGGAAGGAATCGCCGTTGACGGGCTGGTAGGCGGCTCCGGCAACGCGGTCGGGAAAGAACGTGAGTTGGGTGCGCGCACCGCCGGGGAACTTCACCAGGTGCACTTGGTTGGTTTCGCCAAAACGGGTGCTGATTAACATCTCGCGTTTTACCGGGCTCCAACTAGAAAGGGATGCACCGCGATACTCGTTGTAGCGGGCGACGGAGTCGGCCAGGGAGGCAGGAATCTTCGGAATGCCTTCCGTAACGAGGTTTTCGTTGGGCACGATTTCATTGGTCTGGGCGAAGCTGGGAACGACGAACAACAGGATAATGGCGAGACGAAAGACGCGGTTCATGAATCCTCCGACGATTCGTACAGTGATGGATCGCATCGGTTAGCAGGGAACGATGAGGGCGTAATCGTAGGATAGGAGACGCGCTACAGTCAACGCGTACTGCAGGCAGCCTTTTACCACAGAGTTCGCTGAGAGCAACGGAGAACGCAGAGGAAGACTGGAGTGATTCTCCCTTCTTTGCCTCGGATCACTAGACCTATTACTCTAGCGGCTCGTCTTTGAACCGATTATGGAAACGCGGCCAGAGCACGGGATTGTTGCGCCATCAGTCGGGACCTACGTGCGGCTGGTGCGCGCGAACCGGAATTTCCGGCGGTTGTGGGCGGCGCAGATCGTCAGCGAACTTGGGGACTGGTTCTACACGCTCTCGATTTACACATTGCTGCTGCAACTGACCGGGCACGCGAGCTCGGTGGCGCTGGCCCTGGTGTTGCAGGTATTGCCGCAGACGTTTGTGGGTCCAACGGCCGGTGTGGTAAACGATCGGTTGAAGCGCAAGCATGTGATGATCGCGGCGGACTTGGTTCGGTTTGTCGTGGTACTGGCGATGTTGCTGGTGCGGTCGCGGTCGATGGTGTGGCTGGTATATCCGCTGCTGGTGGCGGAGACGGTGATGGCGGCGTTCTTCGAGCCGGCACGGAGTTCGGTGATTCCCAATATTGCGGCGCGCGAGGAAGTGCTGCTGGCAAATACGCTGTCGTCGGCGACGTGGTCGGTGAATCTGTTGCTGGGAGCGTCGGTGGGCGGCGTGGTGGCGGCGTACTTCGGGCGCGATGCCGTATTTCTGCTGAACGCGTTGTCGTTCCTGGTGTCGGCGTTACTGATCAGCAGGATGAAGTTTGTGGAGCCGCATGCGGAGTCGGCGGCACCGCTGCGGGCGCAAGATCTAGTGAACTTCTCCCCGGTGATGGAGGGGATTCAGTACATACGAAATCATCCGGCGATTTTGCCGACGGTGTTTGCCAAGGCGGGCGAATTGATGATTGGGCCGAGTTGGGTGATCTTCACCGTGATGGGCGCGCGGGAATTTGCTGTGCACGGGCGCGGAATGGACCCGGCAGGAGCGGCGGTGTTGGGGATGAGCATCCTGCTGGGCGGGCGCGGATTGGGGGCGCTGGTGGGGCCGGTGGTGGGCGCGCGCTGGGCGGGGAATCGCGATGAGCGGCTGCGGCTGGGGATTCTGATTGGGTATCTGACGATTGCGGTGGGCTACAGCCTACTCGGGTTGAGCCGCACCGTATGGATGGCAGCGGCGTGTGCATTGTTTGCCCATGCGGGAGGATCGACAGTCTGGGTCTTTTCGACTACTCTGCTGCAGGTTCATACCGACGATCGGTTTCGCGGACGTGTGTTTTCTGCCGATCTGGGATTTTCGATGTTCACAATCGCGGCTGGGGCCTATGTTTGCGGGCGGCTCCTGGACTGGGGTGTGTCGACGAGGACCGTGGCGACTTGTACGGGCATGCTGATGTTGGTGCCTGCATTGCTGTGGTTGTGGTCGATGCGGCGCGGACGGTGATTTAGAGGTGGAGGCGGTGGGCGACACCCATCGAGCCGTGGAGCGGGAGTCCTCACTGCGCCTCGAATGCGCTTCGTTCGGGACGACGCCTGTCTTCTCCCTCTTGGTTATTGCCCTCTTGTGCGTTTTGCCCTACACTGCGTCGCACGGGGGGCGTGTGGTGGGGCGTCTAAGCATCCCCTTCGCAAGCAAGCGCCATGCAGTCGTTTGAATTTCAAGTCGTAGTGAACTCCCCGCTGGAAAAAGTGTTTGCGTTGTATACGGACATCGAATGGTGGCGCAACCGGAGCATTTTCGCCGACATCCGGTGGACGCACGGAGAGCCGTGGACAGAAGGGAGTCGCTTGCGGATCGAGTCACGCAAGCCGATACGGGCGTCGGTAGATCAAGTGTTGCTGGAGTTTCGTCCGCGGGAAAGCGTGGTGTACATCAGCCACGTATTGGGGATGACTTGCGAAACCAGGATCAAGTTTGCGGCCGCGTCGGCGGCGCAGACCGTGATTCAGGTGCGGATGCAGTTGCTAGGAACGGTGTCGCGGGTATTGGGTTTTGCGATTGAGCCGGTCATTGAGAAGTCGACGAGAGAATTTTTCGAAGATCTGCGGCGGGAAAGCGAAGATGCGGCGCGGCGGGCGGCAAGCGGCGGCGGCTAGCGCAGTTTCCCGATTTACCTTTCAGGAATTTCCACCACTCAACCGATCAATCTTTGCGGCCAGGATGAAGTCGCTCTCAGTGAGGCCGTCGATTTTGTGCGTCCAGATGGTGACTTCGACCTTGCCCCAGGAGAGAAGAAGATCGGGATGGTGGCCTTCTGCTTCGGCGATGGCGCCGACGCGGTTGACGAAATCGAGAGCCTGCAGGAAGTCGGGGAATTTGAAGATGCGATGCAGATGGTGGTTTTTGACGACGGTCCACTGCGGGACATCCTTGAGGAAAACTTTGATCGCGGGCGTCTTTAGCGCTGGGATATCTCCGCGACAGGGGATGCATTTCTTGTCGGCTAGTTTTTCTGGCATGGAACTAGCTTAGCTTGGTCTAAGAGCATGCACAAAGTCAAAGTCCCCACCCTGTCCCGCAAAGCGCGCGGGACGAGGATGGGGCACCGTTCGTTTCTCGTGGCTTCCAACTGCGGCACGAGTGGAACTCGCGCCCCTCCCGTTGGTACGAACCACGTTCCTTATTGCGGGCAGGGGCACATGCCGAAGACGTCTAATTCGGTCTGTGTGCCGACGTAGACTTTGCCATTGACGACGGTGGGCACGGCGAATTTTACGGCTGGGCCCATGGCGTCGCGGGTGGCGTTGGTGCTGCTGTTGTAGAGCTCCAGATGCAGGTTAGTTGCGGTATAGGCGTGGAGTAAAGCCGGGTTCACGCCTTTTTCGTTGTCCACGACTTCAGGCCGCTGAATGCTCCACACAATACCTTGCTTGGTGCCATTGGCGGAAACGAACGGTGTAGGGCCAGCCAGGTAGGTCTCAACACTCTTCGATGCCGGAGTTCCTACTACGCCGTTGGTCAGTGTGTATTGCTTGAGCTGGTCGCCAGTCTTCACCGAGACGGAGCCGCCGAGGTAGATGTTGTTCTTGAGGCCGGTGCTGTAGTACGCAGCCGAGCTCCAGAAGCCGACGGCAGCGGTCGTCGGAGCGGTTTGGACGCCGCCACCGAGTCCGCCCATGTTGTCGGCATTGACGATGTAGAGAGGATTGCTGGTGTCGCAGGTCGGGACATCACCTTTGCCGGCGATGACGATCTCGTTGGGAACCGGGCCGGGCTGAGGTGGAAGCAGGACAGGACCACCGGAGCCGAGATCGGTGTCGGTAGTTTGACGGCAAGCCTCGTCAGGCGGAGTGAAGTAATCCATGACCTTGACGGCGTATCCGCCGGAGCCGTTGGCAACGAGATTGAGTTTCACGATGCTGTCGCCGTAGTTGTTGCCGCCGACGTTTACGTCGAACGTGCCGTCGCCGATGGCTACATAGACGTTGCCGTTGGCGTCGCCGGAGACGCCGCCACCGCTGCCCCAGATGCCGCCACCACCAGTGGTGTTCTTGGGATGCGGCGTGGCGGTCCAATCAGCAAGCTGCTGCAGGTTGGACGCGTCGAAGGCCAGCATCATGCCCTGGCCGGCAAAGCCGATCCAGAGAACGCCCTGCGAGAAGCCGGAGGTCGGTTCAAGGAGGATGCCGGGGCGCTGTCCGTCACCGAGCGGATTGAACAATCCCGTGGTGAACTGGCAGCCCATGTTCTTGGTGGCGTATAGGGCGCTGCAAATCGTGACCGGGCTATAGGGCTCTTCGGCGCCAGTGGTGATGTCGAGCGCGTGCAGTTTCTGCACATAGACGGGAGTCGCGGTGTTGGCGGCTTCCTTGGTGCGGGCCACGAAGTACATGGTGTTGGTCGCGAGATTAATCGCAGGCGTGCCCGTTATCCCGATGATGGGATAGATGGTGCAAGCGTTCTTGTGATCGAGACAGGGAACCGGGATCACGTCGGCGCCGTTGACCAGAGTCGTATACCAGAGGGGATTCGGGTTGAGCGTCTTGCTGTCCGCGTCGAAGGCGTAAATGCCATCTGCTTCGGTGACGACGTAGACGACGTTGTGCGGCACGCCGTTAATGCTCACGTTGGGCACGTAGAGCGGCTGCGCGTAGATGTTGCCGTCGGTCGTGTAGGAAAAGATCTTGCCGAAGTTAGTGGCGTTGAGATTGGTGACCGTGATCGTCGTCTCCTGCAGATTCTGGCCGAGACGAGCGTTCCCGTTCTGATAGGTGACAATCGCGGGCGGTGTTGCCGGATGCTGGACCTGCGCGGGCGGGAAGCCGTAGACGGCCAACACGGTCAATGCGAACAGTGCGATCAATGCAATGCGCTTCATTGCAGACTTCCTTTCGAATGTTTCTTCTTCGGGCGGCTAAGCCGCCAATTGGGCTGCTGGGAGGCACGGGTAGAACTCGTGCCTCTCCCATTGGTACGAACGTTTGTTTCTATTGCGGGCACGGACAGAGTCCGTAAACGTCGAGCTCGGTCTGCGTGCCTACGTAAACCTTGCCGTTGACGACCGTCGGAACCTGGAACTTGGTTGCGGGTCCCGCTTGATCGCGAGTTGCATTCATGTTGCTGTTATAGAGTTCAGTGTGAAGATTGGTGGCGGGATAGGCGTGAAGCACCGCCAAATCAACGCCGGTCTCGTTCCAGAGCACCTCGGGGCGCTCAATGGTCCAGAGCAGGCCATTCTTGGTGGCGTTGGCTGAGATAGAAGGAGTTGCTCCGGCGTTGTATAGTCCGACGCTCTTGGAGACCGACTGCGTGGGACTGAACAGACCGTTCGTCATCTGAAATTGTCGAAAGGAATCGCCGGTCGTGCTGGACGCGACACCACCCAGATAGATGTTGGTCTTGATGCCGGTGTTGAAGTATCCCGCGGAGCTGTAGTAGCCCTTGGCTGCGGTTCCGGCGATGGTTTGCACGCCGCCACCGAGGCCGCCCATGTTGTCCGCGTTGACCAGATAGATCGGATTGGCGGTATCGCATCCGGGAACACTGCCTTTGCCCGCGATGACGATGAGATCGGGAACGCTGCCTGGCTGGGGTGGCAGGAGGACGGGAGCGCCCGATCCTAGATCGATGTCGGTGGTCTGGCGGCAGGCCTCGTCGGGCGGAGTGAAGTAATCCATGACCTGCAGGTTGTAGCCACCCGATCCGTTCGACACAAGGTTGAGTTTGACGATGCTGTCGCCGAAATTGTTGCCGCCGATGTTGGCGTCGAAAGTTCCGTCGCCGACCGCGACGAAGACGTTCCCCTTGGCGTCGCCGCTGAGGCCGCTCCAGATACCGCCGCCACCAGTGGTGTTCATTGGGGTTGGAGTCGCGGTCCAATCGGCAAGACGCGCCAAGGTGGTCGGGTCATAGGCGAGTACCATGCCTTGTCCGGCGAACGCGATGTAGATGACGCCCTGCGGAAAACCGGGCGTGGGTTCGCGCAGCAAGCCGGGACGCTGGCCGTCGGCGAGGGGATCGAAGATTCCCGTGTTGAACTGGCATCCCTGGCCAGTGTGAGCGTAGTCGCCGCAGATGGTGACCGGACTGCCGGGCATCTCGGCGCCCGTCCGCATATTGAGGGCGTGCAAGCGCTCAAAATAGAACGGATTGGAATTACCTTCGACGACTTCCTTGGTGCGCGCGACCAAATAGATGGTTTGCGTTGCTCGATTGATGACCGGCGTTCCGGTGATTCCGATGACGGGATAAATGGTGCATGCCTTGTGATTGTCGAGGCAGGGATAGGCCACGACGTTCGGCGGATTCGTCAGAGCGGTCTGCCACAGCGGAGTAGGATTCAACGTGGCACTGTCGGCATCAAAGGCATAGACGGTGTCGTTCTCCGTAGCAACGTAAACGACGTTGTGGGTGCCCTTCCCGGGGATGGCGACGCTCTGCGAGTAAAGAGGCTGAGCGTAGATGTTGCCGTCGACCGGATAGGAAAAGAGCTTGCCGAAGGTGTTGACGTTGACATTGGTGGGGGTCAGGATCGTTTCTTTCAGATTCTGTCCCGTCAGACCATTGTCATTGCGCCAAGTGAGGACGTTGAGTGGCGTAGCGGGCGTGTTCTTGGCCGCAGGTTGAGCGGAGCATACCGCCAAGACTGTCAGTGCGAATAACGCGGTAAGAGCGATCTTTCTCATATATCCCCCCACAGATGGTCTACAAGTTACCTGATTTATTTTCCCGTTCCCGACATCGGAACGTTTTGAGGGCTACCACCGCCCCCATCGACTGCAGTGACATTCGCATTCAAGGCGCCTTTGAGCTGCGGCGTGAAAACGACTCCGACCGTGCAACTGGCATGGCCTGCGAGCGGTCCGCCTGCGAGCGGGCAA
>Ga0335070_10004708_pt1 | contig 15983 bp, 10 predicted proteins | sample Lox_Sample_13_FD_206722 | JGI IMG/M metagenome (GOLD analysis project Ga0335070, IMG submission 206722) | Soil microbial communities from Loxahatchee National Wildlife Refuge, Florida, United States - Lox_Sample_1.3 | ecosystem: Environmental > Terrestrial > Soil > Wetlands | place: USA... | reverse complement strand
CAACAACGGCCAATGAGACGTTACCCCCACGACCTTCTTCCCGTCGGCATCAGGAAGACCAGGGGAATGATGCACGAGAGTGCAAGCCCGAAGCAAATAAAGATCACACCGAATCCAGACCGCGGGTCAGCACTCAGGTGGAGAACAAACGTGATCAGCGAAATACCGAGAGCCCCTCCGACGGTCCTGAACATGCCCCTGAGTCCCACGATGGTGGCAACCTTCCCGGGCAGCAACTCGATACACGCATTGTTCGCCGCCGGATTGGCGATACCCGCGCCGATGCCGCAAAAGAGTATCAGGAATGCAAGCACTTCCGCAACACCAAAGCCCGATTCCCTTACACCCATTGCAATGAGGTTCGGTGCGAGAAGGATCGTTGCACATGAGACCGTGACAAGCCCCACGATAAGAGGCCGGCGGTACCCCCAGCGCTTCAGCAGAAAGCTGGTCGCGACCGAGGCCAGGATAACACCGACAGACCTCGGCGTCAGGATCACGCCGCTCGCCAGCGCGGAGAGCCCATGCACAGACATGGCGTACAGCGGCACCGTGGCGAAGAGTCCGAAGAATCCAGCGCCCATGATCATGTTTACCAGGTTTGCCGCGAGGAATGGTTTCGACTTCAGCAGCACCGGCTCCAGGATCGGCTCGTCTTGCGTCTTCTCCTGCCTGAGGAAGAGGAGTGCGAGGAAAAGACTCACGAACAAGAGGGCCCCGGCAATGAAGAGCGACCGGGCAGCAAGGCTTTCCCCGATCAGGTTAAGGCCGAACATGAGGAAGAGTATCGCGCCGCTGAAATAGGAGGCGCCTGCCGCGTCAATGCTCGGCCGCAACGTCTGCTTCGAACCTTTGAGGAGCAGCATGATCGAAGCGATAAGCCCCAGGCCTATCGGCAGGTTGATGTAGAAGACGTAGCGCCAGGTGTAGCGGCTCACAATCCAGCCCCCAAGATTCGGACCAATGATGCTTCCCATGTTGAAGATGCTCGACAGCAGACCAATGACCCGCTCCCTGTTTTCCGGAAAATGATCTGTGGCGATACCCGACGCTGTGGGCAGAAAGCTCGCGCCTCCGACACCCTGCAGAAACCTGAAGACTATGAGCGTGTAGATATTTGGAGCGAGGCCGCAGACAAGCGAACTGGCGGTGAAGAGGATGAGGGATACTACAAAGACTCTCTTGCGTCCGAAGCTGTCGCTCAGATTTCCCGCGAGGGGCATGGCCGTCGTGACACCTATGTAGTATATGGAAATGGTCCATCCGGCCCAGAGGAGATTGGTGCCCAGTTCCTTGATGAGATGGGGAAAGGCCACGGCTACGACCGTGCTGTCGATGGCGTACATCAGCAGCCCCAGTGAAGCTGTTGCAAAAACGAGATAGCGGCGCATTGCGGGACGATCCGCCTGGAGTCTACTCGATTGCCCGACAGGGGTCAACACAAATGCACGATGGAGGGGCTTGCACATTTTCCCCCGTTGGTATAGTATCTGCACCACTGCACGCAGCATCGAGTCGAGGAGGACACATGAACACTGCTATCGAGTTTGTGAAAGCCAATCGCGTTTTTCATATAGCCACGGTTGATGGCGTCAAGGCAAGAGTCCGGCCCTTCAGTTTCATCATGAAGAGAAACAATGCGCTCTATTTGTGCACGAACAAAACCAAAGACGTATACAAGCAGCTTTTCCAGAACCCTGACATTGAAATCTCCTGCATGGGGACCGACGGCACATGGCTGAGGATAAGAGGGAAGATCGCTTTCGACGAGAGCCGCGATGCAAAGGCACAGGTCTTCGTCGAGAACCCTGATCTCCTCAAAAGATACCCGAAGGGCGCGGACGACGGAATCTTTGTGACCTTCTATTTCACCGATGCGGTGGCGACGCTCTACTCGTTTACCGAAGCACCTAAGGTGGTGCCCCTCTTTTAATACGTGAACAAACCGGCAGCACTGGTACAGCAGTCAACGGCTAGAGGGTCCGAAGTGTCGCCCGACGCGCAGGAGGGGACCTGCCGCACGGGTTGTTCCGGAGCCGGTTCAAACCGCGCTACCTCGCGGGACACTTGAGGCAGCAGCGGCGGTGCCGCCAGTGTTTCCCTGAGGTCCCAGACAACATCAAACTTCCTCAAGTATATCTTGGTTTCCTCCGGCAGCCGGCATCCCCACTCGTGCCCGCATGTCCTTGCCGACTTTTCAACCCTTCCGGAACCGCAATTGTAGGCCGCAGCGAGATACTTGCCCGCAGCCCTGCCGTCTTTGCGCAGGGCCGACAGCCGGTTTCCGGAGAGATCCGCCAGGTCCGAGTCGAATAGCAGCAGGGAAGCCTTGGCCGCGTTGACGTGGTCGGTGCACCCGGCCACGAAATCTCTGCTGAGGCCTGCGCGGGGATACTTGTTGCAGAGTCGCCTGTACGTGTCCGGCACGATCTGAAAGAGGCCCATTGCCCCTGCGGGCGACCTGCTGTAGGCGTACGCGTTTACCGTGTTCGCGCCGACGATGGTGAGCACTTCGTGCACCAGGTTTATTCTTTCAGCTGCGCTGCTGCAGTTGTTGAACCTCAGCGGATCGATGTGCTCGATAATCGAGAGCAGCAGTGCCACCTGGCCCGCCGTGGCCTCGTCATCCAGCCCGTCCAGCGCGCTCAGTGTCACTTTCCTGCTCGCCAGGTCTCTACGCGCAAGATCAATCTGGCGCTCCAGGTACTCGAGCCCTGCTTTGCGCACTTGCCATGTGTCGATCTCCGGCGTGTAAGCCGTGTAGACCACTTCCCTGAAACCTTTCTTGCCTGCCCGTACTGTTGTGCGCAATGCCAGGACCGCCATGTTCTCAGGATACATCACCTCGAACTTTGAGCCAACGCCATTCGCCTTCAGTTTTGTCACTTCAAAACCGTGGGTCACGCAGCCCTTGTCCGTGATGCGCACCTCCCTGATACGCCGTTCCTTCAAGTCTTCGACGGCAAGGAGAAAATTGGGCTTCATCACCCGCTCCCGCACGAGCTTTTCTCTCTTTCTGTGCTTCCTGTCCAGGTAGGTCACCCTCTTTTCCTCTGTTGTTACCGAGAAGCCTGCCACCTTATCCTTCAGGAATTCCTGACCCCGCCTGATGTCGTCACGAATATCGAAGGTAATCGCCTGGCCGGCCTTGCCTTTGGACTTGAAGATCACACTGCTTTCAGACTGGATGCTTGTTTCAAGAAAGGCTTGCCTGCTGGGGTCCACATCCGCAGTGTCGCTGAAGAAAAGAAAAAATGCGGCAAAGAGTGCGGGGGAAAGTATCGTCACCCTGTTCATCGCGCCCCTGGATGAAAGACGTCTCGCACGGTGCTCCACCGTTGATCTAGTTCTCGGATTTTTTCGGGAATAGATAAGAGGAACGCTCAGAAGCACGCGGCTCAGAAACACTCTCACATGAACAACTCTTCCCGCCAGCATAATGCCCGCTTAAGCATCTCACAAATCCTGCCGTGTCTCAAGCAAAAAGCAACCGGCCCCGAGCAAAAGCCTGCGCGCGCGCCGAACACAGTGCTATCAAGTTTTTGGTTGTTCCGTCCGATAAGGAATTGAACTCGATAAGGGCAAACCACCCGAAAGGGTGGGACGCAAAGCCACTGGCCTACTTCCGCAGTTGCGGATACGGTCGCAGGGCTGCCGGGTGATGCAGATGGCTGCTTCACGATACTTCTGCCGGCAGTACCTGCTGCATCTCTCGGCGCCTGATATTATGGGAGGTACCGGGATGCAACAATCAACAGCCCAAGTAAAAGCCGATAGCACCGTTTGGGAAGAAGTGGAGTCTCTGGACACGTTACCAGCCGCGATCACGCGGACGGTTCCTGAAGCGCCTGCCGATTCCCCTGAAGATACCGAAGAGCCGGTCGGCCTGTCGGAAGCCGAAGAAGCATTCGGGGAGGATGAACTCTTCCAGGATGACCAGGATGGGTATGACGATGTTGCTGATCATCTTAAGCAGTATATGCGCGAGGCGGCCAAGACGCCGCTCCTCACGCAAGAAAGAGAAAGAGAGATAGCCCGGAGTATCGAAGAGGCGAAAAAAGAGCTGGAGGGGTTTGGCCTCTCCCCTTCGGCTGCACAGGAGCTCTTGCGTATTCTTTCAAGGACTGCTGCGGACAATAATCGATTGCACGGCGCAGGGTGCTGCGAAGGAAAAACAGGGCATACGGCAGCAGAGCTGAAGCATCGCATGGAAGGTATCAAGAGCGCTCATGAACGCTATCTCGCAGCAAGGAACGAACTCATCAATGCAAACCTCAGGCTTGTTATGACAATCGCAAAAAAGTACACGAACCGGGGCCTTTCCTTCCCTGACCTTGTCCAGGAAGGGAACGTGGGGCTGATGAAAGCTGTGGAAAAATTCGACTGTAGGATGGGCTACCGGTTCAGCACCTATGCGGTGTGGTGGATAAAACAGACCATCAGAAGAGCGCTCAAAGAACAGACACGAACGATCTATGTCCCAACCCATGTCCAGGAAGTGGCAGAGAGAGTCGCTCGCTGTTCTCAGCAACTCTCGCAGCGTCTCGGAAGGGATGCCTTACCCCACGAGATCGCCGAGGGCATGGACCTCGCTGTTGACAAGGTCAGAGAAGTCCTCCATATCGCCCACGAGCCTGTGTCGCTGCATGCCCCGGCAGGCGATGAGGGCCGCAATCTCGTTGAGTTCATAGAGGATAAGAGCACAGGCGGCCCGCAGGACCCGATGCTGTCTAATGATTTCGCCAAGGAAGTAGAGGAGGCACTCTCACGTCTCAGCGAGAGGGAAGAAAAGCTGATCCGGATGAGGTTCGGTATCGGCGACAAAACTGCCCACACCCTTGAAGAACTCTCGGAGACATTCGGCCTCAGCAGAGAGAGGGTGCGGCAAATAGAGGCAAAGGCCCTGAAGAAGCTGAAATCGTACGCCCAATCACTAAACCCTGACGTAGCAAGAACCATGCATGTCTATTACGCACGGTGAAGGGGTAATGTCAAGCAGGGCAAACACAGGGAGGATGACCTAGGTGAGAATACTGGTTGTGGAAGACGAACGTATTACCGCCATGGATATCTGCCAGATGGTGCGGGGAATAGGCCATACGCCGATCGGGCCTGTGGACACAGGCCAGCGAGCACTTACCATGGCCCTGTCGGAGCACCCTGACCTTATCCTTATGGACATTATCCTGAGGGGGGCTATTGACGGGATTGAGGCGGCCGAAACCATACGGCGCCAGTACCCGTGCCCTGTGATTTTTGTCACCGCCCATTCAGATCAATCCACACTCGATCGGGCCAAGGCCACCGAACCGTCCGGGTACATCCTGAAACCGATCCATGAGCGGGAACTCCATACAACCATCGAGATGGCTCTTCACCGACATAATCTAGAGAAACAGCTGAGAGAATCGGAAGAGCGGTATCGCCGGGTTGTAGAATCTTCTCCAAGCGCCATCTTTGTCGATTGCCGGGACCATCTGGTTTTTGCCAACCCGGCGGCCGCCCGCTTGCTCGGCGCGGTGGAGCCCGACCTGCTCTGCAACCGGCCGTTCTTAGACTTCGTGCATGCGGACTCGAAGGAGATGGTGCAGGGACATATAGGGTCGTTGTTGCAGGGCTCCCGGACGTTCCTGTTGCAAAACGTCGACCTGGTTGGCTTGAACGGGGCCTTGCTCCACGCCGACATCACCGGAATCGCCTTCGACTATGAGGGCGAGCCCGCGGTGCAACTGGTAGTCCGGGACATTACCGAGACAAGGCAAAAGACTGCGCAGCTCGAACACATAGCAAATCACGACGTGCTGACCGGATTGCCCAATCGCATTATGATGCGTGACAGGCTCAGCCACGCGTTGGCCCATGCGCGCCGCTACAACAGTCAAACGACCGTTGCGTTTCTTGACCTCGACAATTTCAAGATAATCAACGACAGCCTGGGGCATGAACAGGGGGATGTTTTCCTCAAGACCGTGGCCGACAGGCTGTGTAGCTGCGTGCGGGAGGTCGACACAGTCGCGCGTTTTGGAGGCGACGAATTCGTTATCGTGCTTTTCGACCAGCCCGGGGATCATGATGCCCTTATGAGACTGCTCGAGAGGATTCAGGAATGCGTCCGACAGCCCGTGACCCTCGCCGGCCAGGAGTACAGCGTCTCCTGCAGCATCGGATTTGCCCTGTACCCCTGCGATGGCCTGGACGCGGAAACGCTGTTGCGCAACGCCGACGGAGCAATGTACCGGGCCAAAGACAAGGGGCGCGACACTATCCAGCCCTACACGGAAGAGCTGCACATTCGCATCACTGAACGTTTCAAATTGCACAACAACTTGCGCCGGGCGCTGGAGCGTGACGAATTTGTGGTGCATTACCAGCCACAGGCCGATCTTCGCGACAGGAACATCATTGGAGTGGAAGCACTGGTACGCTGGAGGCATCCGGATCAGGGCCTGATAGGTCCCGGGAAATTCATAGAGGCCGCCGAGGAGACGGGACTGATCACGCAGATAGGCGAATTCGTATTGCGTAGCGCCTGCAGACAAGGTAAGGCGTGGCAGGATATGGGACTACCGCCCCTCAGAATTGCAGTAAACCTGTCGTCCCGCCAGTTCTGGCAGGCTGGTTTGCTCGAGATGATCGAAGGATCGTTGCGTGATTCCGGCTTTAATCCTGATTTCCTTGAACTCGAACTGACAGAGAGTCTTATTCTGAAGGACGTCGATGATGCCGTGAGAATGATGCAATCTTTGCGTACCATAGGGGTCCAACTCGCAATCGATGACTTCGGCACCGGTTATTCCAGCCTGGCCTATCTCAAGCGCTTCCCGATTGGCCGACTCAAAGTTGCGCAAGCGTTCCTGCGCGACATACCCGCTGACCAGGACAGCGTTGCCATCGCTCGTGCTGTGATCTCCCTGGGCAACAGCCTGAAGCTCAAAGTAATAGCGGAGGGCGTGGAAACCCAGCAGCAACTGCGGTTTCTGGAGGCCGCGGGTTGCCACGAGATACAGGGATATCTGCTCAGCAAGCCGCTGCCACAAGATGAGGTTACCGAAACGATCAGGCTGCACACGCAGCACATAGAGGTGGAGCGCAGTCGGGCGGCCCTTACCGGAATCGCCGCTCAACAGGCGAACCGATTTCACCAATCACGGACGGTTACGTAGCGTCCCCACCAGGCGATAGTACCAGTACCATTCCTACCCCCCCCGGTGCCCTTGTCTGTTCCCGGTGCGGCTGAGGTATGGATGAGGTCTTCCGACCCTCTTCTTGAACTGTGCCACCAGAAGCAATAACTCGAATTGATTCCGGTAAGCCACCCAATTAGTGATAGGTAGCTATGCCGTTGGTGCAATGACCTCCTGCGTAGGCCCCGTTAGCATTGCAATCACAACTGGCGTATACCCCTGCCTGGCAATCGGTTAAACCGTCACCGGCGGTGCATGATGAGCCGTACGTTGCGCTATACCCGTAGACGCAGCCCCAGACGGCCAGATGTCCGTCTGTGCACCCGCTGACCGCCTGTGACCCGGTGTTGGAGCAGCCATAGCACGTGCCACCCGCCCGCATCTCCCCACTGAGGTCAACAGCCTCAGGAGGTTTGTAGGTGCACCGCAGGGCTGCGGGGATGCTTTCAGCATCGTAGGGAGGACACGTCCGCGGGTGCTCCCTGTGTTCACGGGTACCTTCAGATTCGCATGCCGCCAGTCCGTGCTGTCCGAGGAACTCGATAAATACGCAGAGATCCTCCACCGCCTGTTCCGGGACATCCAACGCATAACGCTGAAGGGCGCTTACGATAGCGCTGATTGTGTGCTCTCCGTCCAGAAGTTTCCAGACGTAAACACCGGTCGGGTTCAGACCAAAGCCCCGGCCAGTATCAGGATTGAAGAGAATGGCCCAGTCGTCAAACTCCTCACGCAGGACAACGAAAGGATTCTGTATGGGTCTTTCTCCGCTCCTCATGGTGGAATTTTCCATCCGCCTCAGGCTGCAATGTGTGTGCCAGGTAAGTGGAAACCCATCGGCCTAGTTCCCACGACCGCCGACGCCGCACGTGGTGCATCGTAGGGCACTACCGCCGTTTTGGCACAGGGTGCCGCCATCCGCGCAGGTCTGGCTAAACGCCTGCGGGCAATTTCCGGCCCAGCACGCGTTGGCCCAGCCCGGCGAATTTCCCGTGCAGAGGCAGCCGTAACCGGCCGAAGTTCCAGTCTGACAATTGTAGGTGGGGGACGGCCCGCTCCAGCAGCTTTTACCGGCACCGCCCCCATCTTGGCAGTTATCAGAGTCATGTGACCCACCCAGGCAATCACCGTGCGCTACCTGTCCTCCTCCGAAATCGACGAGCGCAGGAGTTTCGTAGGGGAATCGCACTGGCCCGGTTACCGCGTCGTGTCGGCAAAGAGGACGGGGTGATGGAGATGCTCTGTCATCATCCTCCCGTTTCTCTTCATGTACCGTCAGGCCGTGGTTGACCAGCCCCTCGAGGAACGTCACCAGGCGCTCACCCGCCTCGGAAGGTACCCCCGAGGCATCGTGGCACAGGGCCGCGAGCAGATCACCAACCGAGTGCCTTCCGTCCAGGAGCTTCCACAGATAGACGCCGGTAGGATTCAGGCCGAAACCGCGACCGCTGTCGGGATTGAAGAGCACAGCCCAGTCATCGAATTCCTCACGGAGCACGACATGAGGATTGCGTACGGGTCGGTCACCATCGTTCACAGCGCTACTCTCCCCTTTGCCCAGGTTGCAACAGGCATGCCAGGAGGCGGAAAGGCTCTATCACGCCTTGCGCATCGAGCGCAGGCATGGTGCTCGCGCGCCCTCAAGCGCCTTTATGGCCTGCAGAGCAGCCGGGTGCGTGTAAGAACGCACGCGAAGTCGGCACCCGGATCGCCTGGTTCGCTTGTTGACAACACGGGAGTTGCCGGTCTAGTATGAGACGGTTTTCCTTCACCATAATGATTGAGCAGCATCAGTGATGACAGGCACGATAGAGACCGAGTATGGACGTCACGTGGTCGAGGTCTGTTCTCTTTCCGTCCCCGACGCCCTCAACAATCTCGACACTGCAGCTTCGGGTTTGACGACAGACGAGGCCGAGCGCCGTCTGGACGAGTATGGTCCCAACGAAATGGCGCATGTCAGACGGCGGGGCTTCTTTCGAGACATTCTGCATCGATGCAGGAGTCCGCTCGCAATCCAGCTCCTGATCATAGCCACTGTTTCCGGAATCATCGGCGAAGCGAAATCCGCCGTGATCGTCACGGTGATGGTCTTCTTGAGCGTCGGCTTGTCGTATATCCTCGATAGCCGTTCCAACCGGGCCGTTGAGACACTCGGCAGGCGGGTGCAGCCGCGCACAGTGATCCTGCGCGATGGCAAAGAGGTTGAGATCAGGATCTCCGGGGTCGTTCCCGGCGATATCGTGTTTCTCCAGGCAGGCTCAATCATACCCGCTGATGTGCGCCTTATCTCAGCCAAAGACTTCTTTGTGAACCAGTCGTCTCTCTCGGGCGAATCCATGTCAGTCGAAAAAAGCGTTGATGCCGGGACAACGGAGGGTAAGGCTGTCTGGGAACTGCCGAATGCCTGTTTCCTCGGGAGCAACGTAACCAGCGGTACTGCGCGCGGCGTGGTCATCACTACCGGCATGCGCACGCTCTTCGGCTCCATTTCCGCTACATTAGCTGAGCGTCGCGCGCCGACCAGTTTCGATCTCGGGGTACGCTCGTTCACCTGGTTGATGATCCGTTTTATGGTGGTCATGGTATCCGCAGTCTTTCTGATCGTTGGTATGACAAAAGGCAACTGGCTCGAGGCTCTCCTGTTCGGCCTTTCGATTGCAGTCGGCCTTACGCCGGAGATGCTCCCGATGATTGTCACGGTTAACCTTGCGAAAGGCGCCCTGACCATGTCGAAGAAGAAGGTGATTGTTAAATATCTGCCCTCCATTCAAAATTTCGGCGCCATCGATATCCTCTGCACGGATAAGACCGGAACGCTCACGCAGGACAAGGTCGTACTCGAACAGCATCTGGACATCACCGGCAAGCCGAGCGAAGATGTCCTGCACTATGCGTATCTGAACAGCCATTTCCAGACAGGCCTGCGCAGCCTTATCGACCATGCGGTCCTCGCCCATGAGGACCTTGATGTCGAACGGGCGTGCTGTCTGGTTGACGAACTCCCCTTCGACTTTCAGCGCCGGCGTATGTCCGTCGTCGTGGATTACGAAGGCGATCACGTACTGATCTGTAAGGGCGCGGTGGAGGAGATTTATACCTGCTGCAGCCACTACCAGATCGGCGATGAAGTCTACCCGCTCCTCGGCGTCATCCGGGAGGATCTCTTTGAAGAGGTGGAGAGTCTCAATGCCGATGGCTATCGGGTCCTGGCGATTGCGTATCGGGAATTCCCGCGGGAAAAGACTTCATTCAGCGTCAGCGATGAAAAAGAAATGGTGCTGCTTGGCTATATTGCATTCTTCGATCCGCCCAAGGATTCCTCGACCCGGGCGCTTCAACTGCTGAAGGCATCGGGTGTTGCAGTCAAAGTCCTAACCGGGGATAACGGCCTCGTCACCAGAAAAGTCTGTCGGGATGTCGGTCTGACTGCAGAACGGATCATGAGCGGTACAGAGCTGTTGCAACTTTCGGCCGACGCTTTGTCGCAGGTTGTTGAGGAAACGGACGTGTTCGTCAAGCTCACTCCCACCCAGAAGGAGCAGATTGTGCGCGCGTTGCGCACGAGCGGGCATGTGGTGGGGTTCATGGGGGACGGCATCAACGACGCTCCCGCGCTCAAAGCAGCGGACGTGGGTATATCCGTGGATTCCGCGGTCGACGTTGCCAAAGAGGCAGCCGACATTGTGCTTCTGGAAAAAAGTCTCCTCGTTCTGGAGGAGGGAATCATCGAAGGCAGGAAGGTCTTTGCCAACATCGTCAAGTATATCCGCATGGGCGCAAGCTCCAATTTTGGAAACATGTTCAGCGTTGTCGGGGCAAGCTACCTCCTGCCGTTTCTGCCCATGCAGCCCGTACAGGTGCTGACCAACAATCTGCTGTATGATTTTTCACAGACCGGAATACCCACTGACCGGGTCGACGAGGAATTGGTTGCCAAACCTCTCACATGGAACATTGGTAATGTTAAGCGCTTCATGATTTTCATCGGACCGGTGAGTTCAATCTTTGATTACTTGACGTTTGCGCTCATGTGGTTCTTCTTCCACTGCAGCGCCTTCGTGAATCCGGTTACGGGAGCGCAAGACAGAGAGATGCTGGCGAAGCTCTTTCAGACGGGCTGGTTTGTGGAATCGCTTCTGACGCAGACGTTGATCGTGCACATCATCAGGACCAGGCGCATACCTTTTATCGGCAGCCGCGCCTCACTGCACCTTACACTTACCACGCTCTTCATCATGGCTGTCGGCGCATGGCTGCCCTATTCACCCTTCGCGGGAGCACTCGGTATGGTCGCGCTGCCTGCGATCTACTGGGCGTGGATAGCTGCATTTCTCGTTTCGTACTCCGTACTCACTCACTTTGTGAAGACCTGGTTCTTCAGACGCTATGGGGGTGACTGATGAACACGCTGCTTGAAGCTCTGCAAGAAGGCAGACTGCTGGAGTTGCCCGAGAACGACAAGAGCCATGCCCTTCAGTTCCTGGCGCACATTATCGAGGCAATACCGTCAGTCCCTGCGGGTACGGACGTGGTCGGACTTGTCATGGCGAGAGAGGCCTCTGTCAACACGGGACTGGGCAAAGGCTGGGCCGTGCCTCACGCGCGCATCGCAGCCCAGGGCGATCTCATCTGTGTCGTTGGATGGAGCCCCTCGGGTATCGACTACGGTGCTCCGGATGGGATACCTGTCTCACTGGTAGTCATGTATCTGATACCGGATGATCAGCGAAATCATTACTTGCGGGAGGTCTCCCTGCTCGCAAAAGCCCTGACAGCTTATCCGGGCAATGGCAAGCTGCACGCCGCCACCGAGTTGAACCACGTCCGCGACTACCTGCTCGATCTCATCAGCTCAACGCAGGAGTCGGTGGGGCCTGATGCGCGGGTTCGTATGATCCAGCTGCAGGCCCGTGCTGCGGCTGAAACAGTGCCGGTGAGCGATCTGTCAAAGCTTGTGATCGAGCCCGTGATACTGGTAACCGCTCCGGGGTTGAAACCGGTGGTGCTTACGCAGAATGCCGAACTTGTCGGATCTTTGGATAAGGCTTCGGGACTGGCGGAGGCAATGGCGTCAAGCGGTATTTTTGTGAATGGAGAATGGCGCATAGTCAAGCGTTCCATGACCGTCTACCGCGGAGACCGCATCACGTACGACTGCCTCGCAATAAGGCCGTCCGGCGGCCGGTAACCCGCTCCCCGCTACGCGGTGGCCCGGATGGAACGTGCACGTTGCCGCTGCACCTCGAGCCTGTCTGGCCGGCCCTTGATTTCTGCCGGTTTCATACTTACCTTGCATTCTGCAAGGAGGTATCATGCTGCACGTTCTTATCCTTTTCGTAGCGTTGCTTCTCGCCCTTCCGGCCACGAGCCACGCCGGCAGCGCGACCAGCAGGTGGGATCTCTCGATTGGCGGCCAGGTAAAGGTGGATTACTTCTACGCGGACCAGTCGGTCAACCAGGACTCACCGAACGCCTTTCGACAGGGCTCCGGGGTTAACACCTCATCAATAGACAAATACGGTGCCACCAGCTGGGGCGTTGGAGAGTCGAGGCTCAACTTCCTCGTGAAGGGTCCCGACACATGGGGAGCCAGGACCTCGGCCTTCATCGAAGGCGACTTCAGCTCCCTGACATCTAACTCCGTTTCCGACAGCACCCGGAACAACGTGGAGAATTACGGGCTCTTTTACCTCAGGCACGCCTACATGAAATTCGAATGGCCCACCTTCACGGTGGTCGCGGGCCAGACATGGAGCATACCCGGCAACCTGCCGTCCTACGTGCTGCTCGGCGCCAACGAGAACGGCTCTTTCAACAGGGGCATCCTTGTGCCTCAGGTCTACGCTGTGTGGCAGGCCACGAAGACTTTCTCCATAACGGGTGGTATCCAGTCGCCCTATACCACAACGAGCTGGCCGGGTGGGACCTTAGGCAGCGGCCAGACCATCGACGACGGCTACCAGAGGAGCAACCTGCCCCTCTTCTTCGGCGAGCTCAACTACCGGTCGGACGCGTGCGGGAAGATCGGTCCGATGATGCTGCAGGTCGGCGTGGGCGGCATCTGGGGGCAGGAACAGCCGATCAGCCCGCCCGCCTATGGGCCGGTCGGTGACATCAACTCAGGGGCCACCTTCGCTAACACCGTGTTCAGCGGTTCGGGGCCTTCCAACAGCGTCCAGTACTGGAGCTACAACGGTTACGACAGCAACACGGTCAACGCATGGATGCTGACTTTCAAGAGCTTCATCCCGATCATCCCCGAGCGCGCGCCCGGTAAGCAGGCCCACTCGCTGGGCTTTGGGGTGACCGCCTTCACGGGGCAGGACATGAGCATATTCGCCGGCAACTCCTACTACAAGCAGGGAGTGTTAGCCTACGACCGGACCGGTTATGCCTTCCCCAGCGGCGCTACGGGCTATGTAGCCTATAACACCCAGCCCAACCCGAACGCCAACTTCGTGGCGCCGGTCAACACCGGCGGATGGCTGCAACTCCTGTATTACTGGACAGACACGCTCTGGAGCGGCTTCTACTACGGCCAGAACCGGGTCTCGCTGAGCAACGCGCGCAAGGGCAATCAGTACGGCTTTGGCACGACCCAGTCCACGATCGGCGTGAACGCGATCGAGCGGGAGCAGGAATACCACGTGAACCTCATCTACGACCCGAACCCTGCGATCCGCCTCGGTATCGAGTATTCCCACTACGAGACCCACTTCGGGAGGAACCTCTACAACATCGCCACCATCAACGGGATCCCCTCGGGGCTCACCAGCGGGGGTACGGTGAACACAGTGAGGTTCTCCGCCACATACTTTTTCTAAAGCGGTCCGTCGACACGGAATCAGAATGATCAGCTTCAACGGGGACATGCGCAGAAACCGGGCTTGCCCGATTACCCGAACTGCACGGTGAAGACTGTGCCACTACCCCGGTCGAGGTCGATCGTGCCGCCGAGTTGCGCCACAAGTGAGTTCACCAGGGTCAGCCCGAGGGAGGGCGAGCTCTTGAAGTCCAACTGTTCCGGGAAACCGATGCCATCGTCGCTCACACTGAGCGTGGTGCCACCTGCATCTCCCCGGCGCAGCTCAATGGCAACGGTTCCCCTTCTCCCTTCGGGAAAGGCGTGTTTCAGCGCGTTGGATACGAGCTCGTTGATGATGAGGCCGCAGGGGATTGCCTCCGTGATGCCCAGGGGAATATCGTCAATCGTGAGCGTCATCCGGACCGAACCCTGGCCGGAACGATAAAAGTTCCGGAGGTCGCGGACAAGGCTCCTCGTGTACTCTTTCATGTCGACGCTCGCGAGGTTGGGTGACTGGTAAAGCCGCTCATGGATGAGGGCCATGGACTTGACGCGGTTCCTGCTTTCCCTGAGCGCCGAGACGGCTCCCGGATGTTCCGTGCGCGACGCCTGCAGGTAGAGAAGGCTCGAGACAATCTGGAGGTTGTTCTTCACCCGGTGATGGATCTCCTGAAGGAGCACATCCTTTTCCCGGAGGGATGTTCTGATCTGTTCTTCCGCACGCTTGCGCTCGGTGATGTCTCTCTGGATCACCTGTACTACTTTCTTGCCCCGGTAGAAGGAGACTCCCGCGGCAGCCTCCACGTGGACCGGCAAGCCGTCGCAACGCACGATCCTGATCTCCCTCAGGGGAACAGGCACGCCCGTTGCCTCGACGAAGTCCGCCCGTTCCCGTATCGCCTCCCGGTCGTCCGGATGGACAAGGCTGAAGACATCCCTGCCGTAGAGTTCTTCTGCGCTGCCCGCCCCATAGAGCCGCACCGCAGCTGGATTCAGGTAAACCAGTCGCCCCTCCTCGTGCAGGAAGACCGCGTCGGGTGAGGTTTCGACGAGGCTTCTGTAGCTCTCCTCGCTCTCGCGCAGGGCCTCCTCCGCAGAGGTGCGCTCACGGTAGAGCCGGGCGCTGGCGATGGCGCCAGCGATCTGACTGGCGACGCCCTGGGCCAGCCTGATATCGTGCTCTCCATACGCCTTCGCCTCTTTCGACCAGAGTGCCAGGCTCCCGACCACGTCGCCCCGGCACACTAATAGCACGGAGAGCCGCGAGCGCAGGCCTGCGTGGAACGCGTGAACCAGGCCGGGGAACCGGCGCGCCACCTCCTCGGCCGACTCGAGGTGGAGGAGCACCGGGGCACCGGCGCGGAGCATCTGCTCCGTGACAGACCCCTCGATGAGGAGGGTGGCCCCCTTCTCTCTTCCCGGCACCTCCATGCCCGCCGTGTAAGCGGTGGTCATCATGCCTTTGCGCTGGTCCACCAGGTTGATCAGGATCCGGTCGAAGGGCAAGAGCCCTTGCATCGCTTGGGCAAAGCGCCCGTAAACGTCCTCGATATCGAGGCTCGAGCTGATGATGCGTCCTATCGCGGCAATGAGAGCCGTCTCCCGCGCCAGCAGCCGGGCTGCCTCCTCGCTCTTCCGGAGCGCTTCCTCTGCGCTTCGGAGCTGAGTGATGTCCCGCGCAATAGTCAGCAGATAGTCCCTGTCCCCGAGGTTGAGCCGCTGCACCTTCATCTCGGCCCAGAACGTGCTGCCATCTTTTCTTGCGGTCTCCAGCCGGTACGTCTTCGTACCACCGCCCATTGTCACCGCGCGGTAGTGCTCGAGAAGGCGCCTTTGACGCGCCTCCGGCGGCTCGCCCGCGCTCAGGCTCCCCAGAGGCAGCCGCTTCAGCTCGGCGGGCGTGTACCCGTACATCTCACAGAACTTGCGATTCGCGTCGAGGAGCTCGTAGGTCTCGGCATCCCGCACGATGATACCCGCGTCCGCACCGT
>Ga0335070_10004706_pt1 | contig 15984 bp, 13 predicted proteins | sample Lox_Sample_13_FD_206722 | JGI IMG/M metagenome (GOLD analysis project Ga0335070, IMG submission 206722) | Soil microbial communities from Loxahatchee National Wildlife Refuge, Florida, United States - Lox_Sample_1.3 | ecosystem: Environmental > Terrestrial > Soil > Wetlands | place: USA... | reverse complement strand
CAGCGCGTAGAGGCGCGCCTCGGTGGCCTCGTCCAGCGCCGAGGTGGCCTCGTCGAGAAACAGCCAGTCGGGCTTCTGGACGAGCGCGCGCGCGAGGGCGATGCGCTGCTGCTCGCCCGGAGAGAGCGCGAGCGCCCAGTGAGCCGACTCGTCGAGGCGCCCGGCCAGCTCGCCGAGCCCCACCGCGTCGAGCGCCTCCCGCAACGCCGTGTCGCCGACGCCCTCGGGAGGCATGGGATAGCTCACCACCTCCCGCAGGGTGCCGATGGGTAGGTATGGCTTTTGGGGGAGGAAGAGCACCCGGCCGTCGCGGGGCAGGCGTACCTCGCCGCGGCCGAACGGCCAGATGCCGGCGATGGCGCGGAAGAGCGTGCTCTTGCCGACCCCCGACGGCCCACTGATGAGCGCGGTGTCGCCAGGACCGATGTCGAGCGTGACGCCCGCGAGGAGCGGGCGGCCGCTCGGCAGCAGCAGGTCGACACGATCCAGCGCGAGCCGGGCGTCCGCGCTGGTCTCCCGGCGCACGCCCTCGTCGGCGGCTCCCGTGCGCACCCGGGCGAGCGCCCGCTCGAAGCCGAGCAGACGCAGGACGACCGCGCGCCACTCCGCGATGTCGGTGTAGGAGTTGATGATGAACGAGAGCGAGTCCTGCACCTGTCCGAAGGCCTGCGAGGTCTGCATGAGCGCGCCGAGCGGGATCTCGCCGCGGAAGTAGCGCGGTGCGGCCACCAGGAACGGGAAGATGACCGCGGCCTGGCCGTAGCCGGCAGTGAACCAGGTCAGACGCTTCTGCTGGCGCATGATGCTCCACCAGTTCTGCACCACCGACGCGAAGCGCTCGCGGAAGGTCCGCATCTCGTCGGCCTCGCCGCCGTAGAGCGCCACGCCCTCGGTGTTCTCGCGGAAGCGCACGAGGTTGAAGCGGAAGTCGGCCTCGTAGCGCTGCTGGTTGAAGTTGAGGCGCACCAGCGGCCGCCCGATCAGGTTGGTCAGCCAGGTGCCTGCGACCGCGTACAGGAACGCCGCCCACACCATGTAGCCGGGGATGGTGACGCGGGTGGCCCCGAGGGGGATCGTGAGCGAGCCCGAGAGACCCCACAGGATACCGAGGAAGGAGACGAGGGTGACCACCGCGCGCAGACCCCCGACGCTGAGGCCGAGCGCGCCCGTCACGAACAGGCGCAGATCGTCGGCGATACGCTGGTCCGGGTTGTCGGTCTCTCCCGAGGTCAGCTGCATGCGGTAGTAGGCGCCGTCGGTCAACCACGCGCCCAGGTAGCGCTCGGTCAGCCAGCGCCGCCAGCGGATCTGGAGCATCTGGTTGAGGTAGATCTGGTAGACCGCGGCCACGATGTAGAGGCCGGCGAGCCACGAGAAGCGAAGGAGCAGGTTCCAGAAGGCCGGGAGGTCCTTGTCCTGGATCGCGTTGTAGAAGGCGTTGTACCACTTGCTCAGCAGGACGTTGATGAAGACGGTGAAGAGCGCGAGGCTGACCACGGCCAGCAGGAGCCCGCGCCCCGCCCAGCGATCTTCCGAGAACCAGTACGGGCGGATGAGCGTCCAGGCATCGCGTAGCAGCTCTCGTAGACGGAACATGGTGTCGCCTCCCCGGTTCACAGCATAGGGCAACCGTCCGGATCTCGCCCGGTTCTCCGGTAGTCGCGGCGCCCCGAATGCCCTATACTCTGGAGGCTTGACGTTTGGAGAGGTGGCCGAGTCGGCCGAAGGCAGCCGCCTGCTAAGCGGTTACAGGGGCAAAACCTCTGTCCCGGGTTCGAATCCCGGCCTCTCCGCCAAGAGCGCCCTTAGCTCAGATGGATAGAGCGTCGGACTACGAATCCGAAGGCCAGAGGTTCGATTCCTCTAGGGCGCACCACCTTAGCGGGCGGGAGGGCCGTGGAGCGGTGTCCACAACGTGACCACGGCTACTCCCGCGCCGTCAGGGGACCTGGTCTGACAAACCGATGAGCCGTGCGCTCGAGGCGGGCGCGTCGCAGGCCGACGACGACCGGTTCATGGCCCTCGCGCTGGAGGAGGCGCGGGAGGCCGCGGTCGCCGGTGAGGTCGCGGTCGGGGCCGTGGTGGTGCTCGACGGCCGGGTGCTCGCGCGGGGTCACAACGAGCCCATCGCCCGCCACGACCCGACCGCCCACGCCGAGATCCTCGCGCTCCGGGCGGCGGGCGAGCACACCGGCAACTACCGTCTGGTCGGGGCCACGCTCTACGTCACCATCGAGCCCTGCGCGATGTGCTGCGGGGCGGCGCTCCAGGCCCGGATCGCCCGCCTGGTGTACGGCGCCGACGATCCCAAGGCCGGCGCGGTCCGGAGCCTCCACCAGCTCCTCGGGGATCGGCGGCTCAATCACCGCGTGACGGTGACCGCGGGAGTGCGCGCGGACGAGAGCGGGGCGCTGCTCCGCGAGTTCTTCCGCACCCGCCGGGCGTGACGCCCGGACTGCCGCCGGCTTCGCCAGGGCCCACCCCGATCCTTGACACGGGATCGCCCGTCGGCTACAAAGAGGCGGCTTGTGCATGCCGCCCATGGTGAACCCGGCCCGTCAACATCAGGAGGGATGAGCGAAATGGCAACGCAGAAGACGTACGGACTGCTGCTCGTTGGCCTGGTCGTAATGCTGGTCGCTGGTTGCGCGTCCGAAGGCACCGTTAAGAAGCTGACACCCGCTGATGCATCGTTGCTCACCGGCACGTGGGGCGGCACGGTGAATCCCCCCGGGACAACAGGAATGGTTCCCGGGTCACTTATCGTCAAGCCTGACGGCACCTACTCGACCAATGCCGGCGCCTACTCCACCACCGGCAAGGCCGAGATCAAGGATGGCTACGTGCACTTCTCCAGCACTTCTGGAAGCGGGATGATGGTTGGCGAGCGAACCGGAACCGCCACACTGATGGATCGGGGCACGAGCTGGGGGCTCACGGGCTCTGGCTATTCTTCCGTGGCGGGGCCGTTCAATTTCGACTTCAGCAAGACGAAATAGCCGGGCCCAGCAGTCGACCCGCATGACGAGGGGTTAGCGGATCAGCAATCGCTAACCCCTTTCGTGTGCCCACCGCTGCGGTTGCCCGGCTCGGCGGTCGACCAGGCCGCCCGCCTCGACGGGGTGACGTGGCACGCCCTCCGGCACACTTTCGCCTCCCGTCGCGTGGCCGCTGGGGTAGACTTGCTCCCTGTCCAGGAGTCACCACTTGTTCGCACTGGCTCTCGGACGTGAGGAGCACAGGATCGGGTAACATAGCGAAACATCAGTCGCGGAGGGGTGGCCGAGCCCGGTTGAAGGCGTCCGACTCGAAATCGGATAGGGGCGCAAGTCCCTCGGGGGTTCAAATCCTCTCCCCTCCGCCATTTTGATCGCACCTTGGAGTGCGCCGGAGAGGCGCGGAGGGGTGGCCGAGTGGCCGAAGGTGCGGCACTGGAAATGCCGTGTACGGGCAACTGTACCGTGGGTTCGAATCCCACCCCCTCCGCCATTCCTGCAGTTCCGGAGTTTCGAAGCTTGCAGGGTGTCGAGAAGGGGTCAGCTGCGAGGCGGCGCGCGAAGCGACGAGCGAGACGTACTCTCTGTACGTTGAGCGAGGAGCGAGCGCGCCAACGAAGCAGATGGCCCCTTATCGGCAGCCTGCGCCAGGTGGCCGTGCTAGACGGGGAGGTAGCGGTGCCCTGTAACCCGCAATCCGCTACAGCGGGGTTGAATTCCCTCTTGAGGGCCGGTCGTGTCGAATGAGCCGTACGGGACGGCGTTGAGGGTTGGGCCCCACGCAACGGGATGCGTCGAACCCCGCCAGGCCCGGAAGGGAGCAACGGTAAGGCGCTCCTCCCGTGTGCCGTGGGAGTACCTGACCGGAGCAGGTTTCGTGCGGCGATCGCGGTATGGTCGGTTCGATTGAGGGTGCACGGTCTTTGACTTATCAGGTCCTGGCGCGGAAGTGGCGGCCGCAGGCGTTCGACGCGGTCGTCGGGCAGGATCCGGTCACGCGCACGCTGCGCAACGCGCTCGCCTCCGGCCGGGTGGCTCACGCCTACCTCTTCACCGGTCCGCGAGGCGTCGGCAAGACCACCACCGCGCGCCTTCTCGCCAAGGCGCTGGCCTGCACCGCGCGCACGGGCACCGAGGCGTGCGGGGCCTGCCCGTCTTGCCGGGACTTCGCCTCCGGCGCGCCGGTCGACGTGATGGAGATCGATGCGGCCTCCAACACGAGCGTGGACGACATCCGGACTCTCCGGGAGAACGTCAAGTATTCTCCGGCGCGGGGCCGCTTCAAGGTCTACATCGTGGACGAGGTCCACATGCTCTCGGGCGCGGCGTTCAATGCGTTCCTGAAGACGCTCGAGGAGCCGCCCGGCCACGTGGTATTCATCCTCGCCACCACGGATCCCAAGAAGATTCCGGCCACCGTGCTCTCGCGCTGCCAGCGCTTCGACTTCCGCCCGATCCCGCCCGAGCTCCTGACCGCGAGCCTGACGCAGATCCTCGAGCAGGAGGGCGTGTCCTTCGAGCCCGGCGCGCTCCCGGTCCTCATCCGCGCCGCCGAGGGGAGCCTCCGGGACGCCCTCTCGCTGCTCGACACCGCCATCGCGTACGGCGAGGGCACGCTCGACGAGGCGAGCGTGGCGCGCCTGCTCGGCTCGTCCTCGCCGGTGCACGTCCGGGGCTTCGTGGGAGCGCTGATCGCCCGAGACGGCGCCGCCGCGCTCGAGGCGGTGGACCGCGCTGCGAGCGCGGGCGAGGACCTGGGCACGCTCTGCCGCGAGGCGATCGAGATGACGCGGCGCCTGCTGGTGGTCAAGGTCGCCCCGGGCGCGCCCTTCGCGGATCTCACCCCGGCCGAGGGCGCCGAGCTCCGGTCGGCCGCGGAGCCGGTGAGCGCCGACGAGCTGGTCTATGTGCTCCGGGCATTCCTCGACGCCGACGTCGAGATGCGCCGCTCTCCTCATCCGCGGGTGGAGCTGGAGATCGCGGCGGTGCGCGCGACGCGCCGGCCCGAGCCGCAGGCGATCGAGACGCTGATCGGCAAGCTCGAGGAGGCCGAGGCCCGGCTGCGTCAGATGCCGGCCGCCGCGGGTGGGGCGGCGCGCGCGGTGATGGTGCAGGAGATGCTCGACGCGCGACCGGCGGCGCCGGCCCCGGCGCCCCGCGCGGCGAGTCCGGCCGGATCCGCGCCCCCACCCCCGGGCCCGGCCGCGCCAGCCGCTCCACGCGCCCCGAGCTCGTCGATGGGGCCGCCCGCGGGATCGACCGGCCGGGCCCGCCCGCCCGAGGCCGAGCCCCTCATCGAGACCGCGGCGGCCGACATCGAGGCCGCCGAGATCGCGCCGGTCCCGGCCGGGGACCTCGAGATGGCGTGGGAGCGCGTGGTGAGTGACGTGCTGAAGCGCAAGGCCCTCCTCGGCTCGGTCTTGCAGCACGCCTCGCCGCTTCGGGTGGAGCAGGGCGTGCTCACGCTGGCGCTCCAGGCGAGCGGCTTCCACCGGGAGATGCTGAACGATCGGGGCAACAAGGAGATGATCAACGAGGCGGTGCAGCGTCACGTGGCGTCGGCGCGGCGCTTCGAGCTCGACGCCCGCGCCACCGCGCCGGCCGGGGCCGGCGGAGCCCGGAACCACCCGGCCGTGCAGGCCGCGCTGAGCACATTCCAGGGCGAGGTGGTCGCGGTGCGGCCGCGGAGCCCTGAGGAAGGAGAGTCACGGTGAAAGGCTTCGGCAACATCATGAAGGAGGCGCAGAAGCTCCAGGCCCAGATGGAGCAGATGCAGGCGGAGGCGGCCAAGAAGCTGGTGGAGGCCACCGCGGGCGGCGGCATGGTCACGGTGGTCGCCAACGGCAAGCAGGAGATCGTGTCGATCAAGATCGACCGCGAGGTCATCAACCCCGAGGACGCTCAGATGCTCGAGGATCTGGTCCTGGCCGCCTGCAACGAGGCGCTGCGGAAGTCGCGGGAGATGGTGCAGGCCGAGATGGGCAAGATCACGGCCGGGCTCAAGATCCCCGGCCTCGGCCCCGGATAGGAAGCAGCAATGGCCTACTACCCGGAGCCGGTCGCGCGGCTGATCGAGGCGCTCCAGCGACTGCCCGGCATCGGACCCAAGACGGCCCAGCGGCTGACGTTCTTTCTCCTCAAGCGGCCGGCCCCCGAGGTCGAGGCGCTCGGGGAGGCGTTGACCCAGCTCAAGCAGCTCATCGTCCATTGCTCGATCTGCTTCAACGTGCAGCGATTCCCAGCGGGAGCAGCGGACCCTCTGCGTGGTGGAAGAGCCCAACGACCTGCTCGCGCTCGAGCGCACCGGAGAGTTCCGCGGCCGCTATCACGTCCTGCTCGGCGCGCTCTCCCCGCTCGACGGGATCGGGCCGGAGGACCTGCGGGTGCGCGAGCTGCTGGCGCGGCTCGAGAACGATCAGGTCGAGGAAGTGATCCTGGCCACCAACCCGAGCGTGGAGGGAGAGGCCACCGCGATCTACCTGGCCCGGCTGCTGAAGCCCCTCGGCATGCGCATCACCCGGATCGCGCGCGGGTTGCCGGTGGGCGGCGACCTCGAGTACGCCGACGAGGTGACGCTGTCCAAGGCCATGGAGGGCCGCCGGGAGATGGGGTAGCGATGCTTGGCGGGCGTCCGGCCGTGTGGTAGAACAAGAGCCGGACGGTTCCCCTCCTGGATTCCCCGATAGCTCAATGGTAGAGCATCCGGCTGTTAACCGGAGGGTTGCAGGTTCGAGTCCTGCTCGGGGAGCCACCCCTCGGCGACGAGCGAGCGGAGGCCGGAGATGCTGAGACGCCTCGCCTGGGTGTACGCCGCCGGGTTCCTCGGCGTGTTCCTGATCACGCACGCGCCCGGGTGCACCGACGCCGACGGCAATCTCTTCGGCCTCTTCAAGATCGATCCGATCGACGACATCGTGCACCTGCTCTCGGGCCTGGCCGGCGCGATCGTGGCCTGGCGGGCGCCCGGCGCGGTTCCGGCCTACTTCAAGGGCATCGGTATCTTCTACGGTCTCGACGCGCTCGTGGGGCTCACGATGAGCCGCGGCGTTCTCGACCTGAGCGTGTTCACGCAGGGCCCCGGCGCGCCCGATCTGAGCCTCACCAACTGGGCGATCAACCTGCCGCACGTCGTCATCGCGGGCATCGCGCTGGTCGTCGGGTTCCGCGGCCGCGCCGCCTCCCGACCCCAGCCCGCCTGAGCCGGCCCGCCGCGTGCGCGCCGGACGCGTCTTCCGTCGGACGGCGGCGCTCGGCGGGCTCCTCGGCCTGCTGTTGATCCTGGCTCCGCTCCTCTTCATCGGCAGCCAGTGCGTGGGAACGGGCGGGCCCGCCCGCGCCCGCGAGATTCCCGCCGCCGCGGCCGGGGTGGAGGGCTATGCGCGGCCCGGCGCCTCCACCTTCCTGACACTGCCCGAGTGGTACATCGTCTACAGCACCGAGGAGTACGCGGCCGCCATCGAGGGCGGCGCCCCGAGCCAGTTTCCGTACGTCGGCGCGATTCGCCAGTTCTGGCGCTACTACCGCCGCGTGTGCGCGGTCACCCGGAACCAGTATCCGTTCGACACCGGCGTGCACCTCATGCTGGGAGTCATCGGCATGAGCTTCTCGGCCGAGAACGCGGTGAAGGGCGTGTACGAGAAGACGCTGGGTCGCGTCACCGAGTGGATCGCGGGACACGACACCCCCGAGGACGCCTTCGCGGCCCGCACCGCGCGCGAGTACGGTCGCTTCATGCACACGGTGCCCTGGTACGAGTTCCCGTTCGCGGCCCACCTCGAGGCGCTGTGGAAGGACACGCCGCTCTGGGGCCCGCACATGATCCGGAAGTGGGAGCGGCGGATAGTGCTGAGCGCCGAGTACGGGGTGAAGGCCCTCTATGGCGGCCTCATCCGCCTGGCCTCCAGGGGTGTGTACGACGCCGAGGATCTCCAGGTCTCCGCGCTGGCCGAGAACGTGCCGGAGCGCGCGTTCGCGGACGCGCGGATCAAGAAGGTCAAGGAGGCGGGGCCGCGCGCCTACGTCCTGTGGCTGCCGCGCTACGAAGCCTTCACCGAGACCGTGCCCGCGCTGACTCGCCAGGGCGTCCGCTTCCGGGAGATCGCGGGTAACGACGAGATCTTCCTCACGGTCCGCGCCCGGCGCGACTGGGCGTTCGGTCTCGGGCCGGGCCGGGTGGTCCTGGCGGAGCCCATCCTGACCGATCGCGGCGCCCAGCGTGTGGGGATCGTGACGCCGGTGGCCGCGCTCCACACGGTCCTGCTCGGGCTCGAGCGCAGCGGCGCCGCGCTCGAGCACCTCTACGACTACTGAGATGGCCGGGCGGCGGCGATGGGTCGGGCGGTGGCTCGCGGTCGTGACGCTGCTCGTGCTGGTCGTCGCCGTGTTCGTGGGCCGCCGGCTCTGGCAGTACGCCGCGGATCCGATCGGCGAGAAGGACTGCCCGCCCCCCGGCGGCGGCGGGCCGGTCGCTCCCGGCGGCCGGATGGTCGTGACCCCGAGCCCGCCGGTGGCGTGGGCCCCGGGGCCCGGCACCGTCAACGACGCGAGCTGCCTGAACCGCACGGCGGTCTACGGCGTGGTCGCGGTGCGAAGCGTCGAGGACATCCGCAACGCTCTCCTCTACGCCCGCGAGCAGGGGCTCCCGGTCTCGATCGCGGGCGTGCGGCACAGCATGGGCGGACAGGCCTTCGCGCCCGGCGCGGTGGTGCTCGACATGACCCGCTTCGACCAGATCGGCCTGGATGCGGAGCGCCGGATCCTCACCGCCCAGAGCGGCGCCACCTGGCACGAGATCCAGAACGCGCTGCATCCGCGGTTCGCGGTGAAGGCGATGCAGTCCACCGACATCTTCACGGTCGGCGGCTCGATCAGCGTCAACGCGCACGGCATGGACCACCGGGCGGGCGCGGTGGGCAGCACGGTGCGGGCCATGCGCGTCATGCTGGCCGACGGCTCCATCCGCACCGTGAGCCGCGACGAGGACCCGCGTCTGTTCCGGCTCGTGATCGGCGGCTACGGCCTGTTCGGTGTCATCCTCGATGCGGAGCTCGACGTCACGGACAACGTGATCTACCGCTCCGAGCGGCGCGTCGTCGACTACCGGGAGTTCCCGCGGCTCTTCCGCGACGAGATCGAGCCCGAGAAGCGCTTCGGCCTGATGTACGGACACCTCTCCACCGCGGAGCCGCGCTTCCTCCGCGAGATGCTGCTCTACACGTACGCGCAGGTGGACGCCCCCGTCGCGGAGCTTCCGCCCCTCGGCGAGGTGCGCGGCGTGAAGCTGCGCCGGCTCTTGTTCAACCTGTCCAAGCACGGCGCGCTGGCGATGCGGCTGAAGTGGTTCGCCGAGAAGCATCTCGAGCCGCGACTCGAGTCCTGCCCGGTGAGCCGCAATCAGGCCCTGGGCGAGGGCGAGGCCTGCCTCGTTCCGCGCAACCAGCCGATGCACGACTCGGTACCCTATCTGAAGAACGCGCTGCCGGACGAGACCGACATCCTGCAGGAGTACTTCGTGCCGCGCGACCGGCTGGTGCCGTTCATCGACGGGGTGCGCCGCATCGTCCGCAGGGAGCGGGCCACCCTGTTGAACGCTTCGGTGCGCGTGGTCCACGCTCAGGACAACGTGCTCACGTACGCGCCCACCGACATGTTCGCGGTGGTCCTCTACGTCAACCAGCGCACGGACGCGGAGGGCTCGGCGCGGATGGAGCGACTGACCCGGGCCCTCATCGATCTGAGCGCCGAGCAGGGCGGGCGATTCTTCCTGCCCTACCAGCTGCACTACTCCGCCGATCAGCTCCGCCGCGCCTACCCGGAGGTCGACGAGTTCTTCGCGGCCAAGCTCGAGCTCGATCCGGACCGCCGCTTCACGAGCCATTTCTACGAGAAGTACGGGCCCCGGCGCTGAGCCGGCCGCCCCCCGCCCCGGTGCTATAATCGCCCCCGTGACCCCCCTGACCGCCGCCCGCAAGAAGTCCCTCCGCCGCGAGATGGAGACGCTCCTGGGCCCGGGCAGCGTGCTCTCGGACCCCGAGGAGCTGATGGTCTACGAGTCCGACGGCCTCACACTCTTCCGGGCCCTGGCCGACTTCGTGGTGTTCCCGCGCAGCGCCGAGCAGGTCGCCGCGATGGTGAAGATCGCCAATCGCGAGGGCATGCCGTTCGTCGCCCGCGGCGCCGGCACCGGCCTCTCCGGCGGGTGCCTGCCCTCCGAGGGCGGCCTGGTCATCTCGCTGATGCGGATGAACCGCGTGCTCGAGGTCGACTACGACAACCAGGTGGCGGTGGTGGAGCCGGGCCTGGTGAACCTGCACCTGTCCTGGGCGGTGGGCCCGCAGGGTTTCTACTACGCGCCGGATCCCTCGAGCCAGCAGGCGTGCACCATCGGCGGCAACATCGCCAACAACTCGGGCGGCCCGCACACGCTGAAGTACGGCGTGACGACCAACCACGTGCTCGGCCTGGAAGTCGTGCTCCCCGACGGCGAGCTGATGTGGCTCGGCGGCAAGACCCGCGATCCGCAGGGCTACGACCTGCTCGGGCTTTTCGTGGGATCCGAGGGCACCTTCGGCATCGCGACCAAGATCGTCGTCCGCATCCTGAAGAAGCCCCAGGCAGTAAAAACAGTGTTGGCAGTTTTCGACCGGGTGGACCAGGCCTCCGAGGCGGTGTCCGCCATCATCGCCCGCGGCCTCGTGCCCGCCGCGATGGAGATGATCGATCAGCTCACGATCGAGGCGGTGGAGGACGCGTTCGGCTGCGGCTACCCCCGCGACGCGGCGGCCGCGCTGCTGATCGAGCTGGACGGCCTGCAGGCGGGGATGGAGGCGCAGGCCGAGCGCGTGGTGGCGGCCTGCCGTGATTCCGGCGCCCGCGAGGTGCGCGCCGCGCGCGACGAGGCCGAGCGGCAGCTGCTGTGGAAGGGCCGCAAGTCGGCGTTCGGCGCCTTTGGCCGGGTGTCGCCCGCCTACATGGTGATGGACGGTGTGATCCCGCGCACCAGGCTGCCCTACGTGCTGGGCCGGGTGAGCGAGATCGTGGCGGCGCACGGCCTGCGCGTGGGCAACGTGTTCCACGCCGGCGACGGCAACCTCCACCCGAACATCCTCTACGATCCGCGCAAGCCGGGCGAGGAGGCGCGGGTGGTGGCAGCGGGCGCCGAGATCCTGAAGGTGTGCGCCGAGGTGGGCGGCTCCATCTCGGGTGAGCACGGCATCGGACTCGAGAAGGCCGACTACATGCCGTTCATCTTCTCCGAGGCCGATCTGGCGTGCATGCAGCGGGTGAAGGAGGCCTTCAACCCCACCGGCCTCTGCAATCCTGGCAAGATCTTCCCGAGCAACAAGGCTTGCGTCGAGGTCGGCCCGGCCTACCGCCCGCATCCGATCGAAGAGAAGGGCCTCGCCCAGCGCTTCTAGCGCGGGATCCCGGAGGCGCCCCCCCGTGCCGTCTGCCCTGTCGGACAAGCTCCGCGGTATCGTCGGCGCGCCGCACGTGCTCACCGGCGTGGACTGCTCGCCGTATCTCGTAGAGGGCCGCGCGCCGGAGGCGGTGATCTTCCCGGGCACGAAGGAAGAGGTCGCGGCCGCGCTGGGGGTGGCGAGCGAGGCGGGTCTGCCGGTCACGCCGTGGGGCGGGGGCACCAAGATGGCGGTCGGCTCCCCGCCGAACCGCATCGGCCTCGTGCTCGGCCTCCGTCGGCTCAATCGCATCCTCGAGCACGAGCCGGGGGATCTGACCGTGACGGTCGAGGCCGGGCTCGCGCTCGACGCGCTCCAGGCCGAGCTTGGCAAGCGCGGGCAGTGGCTCTCGCTCGATCCCGCCTCGGCCGACGGCGCCACCGTCGGCGGCGTCCTCGCCAGCAACGCGTCGGGGCCGCGCCGCCACCTGTATGGCACCGCGCGCGATCTGGTGATCGGCCTCACCGTCGTCGCGGCGGACGGCAGCGTGGTGCGCGGCGGCGGCAAGGTCGTGAAGAACGTGGCGGGCTACGATCTGCCCAAGCTCTACATCGGCTCCTTCGGCACGCTGGGCGTCCTGGTGGAGGCGACCTTCAAGCTGCGGCCGCGGGCCGACGTGGATCGGATCGTGGTCGCGCGGTTCGACCGGTTGAAGGACGCGGGCACGGCCGCGCGCGCGGTGCTCGCCTCCGACGTCATTCCGTCGGCGCTGGAGCTGGCCGACGGCGAGGCATTGCGCCGGCTGGGCCACGGCGGCGGCGCCGGGCTCCTCGTCGGCCTCGACGGCATCGCCGAGCAGGTGGAGTGGGAGGTTGCCGAGCTCGCCCGGCTGCTCGGCCCGCTCGGGCTCGGCGGGACCACGGTCCTGGACGGCACCGCGCGGGACGAGGCCTGGCGCGCGCTCGCCCGGCTGGCCCGGCCCGGTCCCGATCACGTGGCGGCGGTGATGAAATTGGCGGTGCTGCCCACCCGGGCCGCCGAGCTGATGGAGACCGGCGCGGGCGTCGCGCAGCGCAACGGACTGACCGCCGCGCTCACTGCGCACGCGGGCGTCGGCATCGTGACCGCGATCCTCTCGGGGGATACCGACACCAACGCGGCGGTGGCCACGCTGACCGAGTGGCGGGCGCTCGCCAACGGCGTGGGCGGGCACGCGATGGTGGAGAGGGCGCCCCTGGCCGTCAAGGAGCGCGTGGCGGTGTGGGACGCCGCCGGGCCGACACTGCGGCTGATGCGGGGCATCAAGGAGCGGCTCGATCCGCGCGGCATCCTGAACCCGGGCCGCTTCGTCGGAGCGATCTAGAACGATGGCGCTTGCATCCACCACCGAGACGAAGCCGGCGGCGCCGCTCACCCTGCATGGCCTGAGCGTCGAGGGCGTCGACCGCTGCGTGCACTGCGGGCTCTGCCTCGCCTACTGCCCTACCTTCTCCGAGCTGGGCACGGAGATGGACTCCCCCCGCGGCCGCATCCTGCTCGTGAAGTCGCTCGCGGAGGGGCGCATCGGCCTCACCGACTCGACGGTGGCGCACCTTGATCTCTGCCTCGGCTGTCGCGCCTGCGAGACGGTGTGCCCCTCGGGCGTTCCGTACGGGCAGCTGATCGAGGCGGCCCGCGCGGAGATCGAGCGCCAGCGCCCGGGCGGCCCGCTCCGCCGGTTCTTCCGCTGGGTCAACTTCTCGCTGCTGCTGGCCCATCCGCGTCTGCTGCGGCTGGCCGCCGGGGGCCTGCGCTTCTATCAGGTGAGCGGGCTGCGCGCGCTGGTGCGCGCCTCCGGCCTGCTCCGGCTGCTGCCGGGCCCGGTTCGCCACTGGGAGCCGCTGCTGCCCGAGCTGCCGTCGGCCGCCGAGCGCGCGCCGCTGCCCGAGGTGACCCCGGCTCGCGGTGCCCGCCGAGCCCGCGTGGGGCTACTCACGGGCTGCATCCAGCAGGTGGCCTTCGGCCCGCAGAACCGGGCCACCGCGCGCGTGCTGGCTCGCAACGGCGCCGAGGTGGTGGCGCCACGCGCGCAGGGGTGCTGCGGGGCGCTCCACGCGCACGCCGGCGAGCACGCCACCGCGCTCGACCTGGCCCGGCGAACGATCGAGGTGTTCGAGCAAGCCGGCGTCGAGCACGTGATCGTCAACACGTCGGGCTGTGGCGCCCACCTGAAGTCCTACGGTCTGCTGCTGGCCGGCGATCCCGTCTGGCGCGATCGCGCCGCTCGCTTCGCCACGCGCGTGCAGGACGTCTCCGAGTTCCTCGCCGAGGAGCCGCTGCGCGGGCCGCTCGCCGCGGTGACGCGCACCGTGACGTATCACGATCCATGTCACGTCGTGCACGGGCAGAAGATCCGCACGCAGCCGCGCGTGCTGCTCGCCCAGGTGCCCGGCCTGCGAGTGGTCGAGCTGAAGGAGTCCGACTGGTGCTGCGGCTCGGCCGGCACCTACAACCTCACGCAGCCGGAGATGGCCACGCGGCTGCAGGAACGGAAGATCGCCCACGTGCAGGCTACCGGGGCCGAGGCGGTGGTCACCGCCAACCCGGGCTGCATCATCCAGATCGCCCAGGGTCTCGCGGCCAAGGGCTCGCCGGTCCAGGTGCTCCACATCGTGGAGCTCCTCGACCAGGCCTACGGAGGGCGATAGCGTGCGGGTGAAGGTGCTGGCGGCGGCCGACCTGCCGCGCGGCAAGGGCGTGCTGGTGAGCGTGGACGGGCGGGACGTCGCGGTCTTCCGGCGGGGCCACGAGATCCTGGCCATCGGCAACGACTGCCCGCACCAGGGCGGTAGCCTCTGCGACGGCTGGCTGGAGGGCGACATCGTGGTCTGCCCGCTCCACGGCTGGGAGTTCGACGTGCGCTCGGGCGCGTGCATGACGGTGCCCGGGGAGGGCGTGCCGCGCTACACCGCGACCGTGGAGGACGGCACGATCTACCTGGAGGAGGCCGAGCCGTGACCCGTCCGGACAGCGTCCCGCAGGAGCACAAGGCCACCGCGCCTCGGTCCATCGGCTGCTTCGTGCTGACCATCTCCGACTCGAAGACCGAGGCGACCGACACGAGCGGCATGCTGATCCGGGAGCGGATCGCCGCGGCCGGGCACACGGTGGTCGGCCACGCCATCGTCCGGGACGAGCCGACCCAGGTGACCGCAGTGATCCGGACCGGCTGCGCCGACCCGGCCGTCGAGGCCTTCATCCTGACCGGCGGCACCGGCGTCACCTCCCGCGACTCCACCTTCGAGGCGGTGGAGGCGCTGCTCGACAAGCGGCTGACCGGCTTCGGCGAGCTCTTCCGCATGCTCTCGTACGAGGAGATCGGCGCCGCCGCCATGATGTCCCGCGCCCAGGGCGGAGTGGTGCAGGGCCGCGCGCTGTTCTCGCTGCCCGGCTCGCCCAACGCCTGCCGGCTCGCGCTGGAGAAACTGATCCTGCCCGAGCTGGGTCACGTGCTGCGCGAGGTCCGGCGATAGGCCGCCGCCGAGCGCGGGGCCGAATAGATCTCGCCCGCCCGTCGTCTGGTCCTGCGCGGCGGGTCCGGAGCGAGGCGACACTCGCGGTATACTCGGAGCGGCCCGAGCACCACTCATCCCAGGAGGCTTGCTGATGCGTCTTCCGGCTCTCCCTCTCGCGCTGGCGCTGTCGCTCGTCATGACCCAGACGGCGGTGGCGCCGCTGCACGCGGCCGACCCGCTCTGGAAGGAGAGCCAGGGCGCCCCGCCTCCGGCGGACATCCAGCGGCTGAACGACTTCATGCACGACCTCTCCGAGCGGCTCAAGCCGCCGCTGGTGCAGGTGCGCGTGCGGCGGGTGGCCGAGCCCAAGGCCGAAGGCCAGGAGCAGCAGCCCAGCGTGCCGAACCCGCCGGACGAGCGGCGCAGCTCGGGCTCGGGCTTCCTCATCCGCGAGGACGGCTACCTGGTGACCAACGCCCACGTGGTGGGTGATGCCGAGCGGATCCAGGTGCGCCTCTCCGACGGCCGTCGGTTCGACGCCAAGCTGGTGGGGCTGGACGAGCGGGTGGACCTGGCACTGCTGAAGATCGAGGCCACCGGGCTGCCGGTGGCGCAGCTGGGCGATTCGAACCGGACCCGCGTCGGCGAGTTCGTGCTGGCCCTCGGGCATCCCTTCGGCCTCGAGCAGACCGTCTCCTTCGGCATCGTCAGCCGCAAGGGCGCGCCCATCCAGGTGGCCTCGCCCGGCTTCGAGTTCATCCAGACCGACGCGGCGGTGAACCCCGGCAATTCCGGTGGGCCGCTCGTGAACATGGCGGGCGAGGTGGTGGGGGTCAACAGCATGGCCGCGGTCAACGGCTCCATCGGGTTCGCGATTCCGGTGAATCTGGTGAAGGCCTTGCTGCCCCAGCTCGCCGAGAAGGGGAAGGTCGAGTGGGGCTGGCTCGGGGTGACGATCGCCGAGGTCGGCGACGAGGACGCGGCCAAGTTCGGCCTCAAGGAGCCGAAGGGCGTGCTGATCCGCCAGGTCGTGGTGGGCCAGCCCGCCGACCAGGGCGGGATCAAGGCCAACGACGTGGTGGTGTCGGTCGACGG
>Ga0335070_10004701_pt1 | contig 15993 bp, 16 predicted proteins | sample Lox_Sample_13_FD_206722 | JGI IMG/M metagenome (GOLD analysis project Ga0335070, IMG submission 206722) | Soil microbial communities from Loxahatchee National Wildlife Refuge, Florida, United States - Lox_Sample_1.3 | ecosystem: Environmental > Terrestrial > Soil > Wetlands | place: USA... | reverse complement strand
GTCGCGACGGGCTTGGCGCTGGCCATCTTCGGCACGGGCTTGAGTGCGCTCGCGGGCTCGTCCTACGTCGGCATCGCCGTGACGCCGCTGCCGGCACTGGATGTCTCGGGCCTCAGCGACCTTCCCGGAATCGGCCCGATCCTGTTCGGCCAGAACGGGCTGGTCTACTTCTCCTTCCTCGCCCTCGCCGGCGTCAGCTGGTTCCTGGCGCGCAGCCGTGGCGGCCTGATCCTCCGTGCGGTCGGGGACTCACACGATGCCGCCCACGCGCTCGGCTACTCCGTGCTCGGCATCCGCTATCTCGCCACGATGTTCGGCGGCCTCATGTCCGGGCTCGCCGGCGCTTATCTGTCGCTCGCCTACAGCCCGAGCTGGGCGGAGAACATGACCGCCGGGCGCGGCTGGATCGCGCTGGCACTTGTCGTGTTCTCGACCTGGCGACCGGTCTGGCTGCTGGTCGGCGCCTATTTGTTCGGCGGCATCATGTACCTGTCGTTTTACGTTCAGGGCCTTGGCCTGGCGCTGCCGTCGCAGGCGGTGGCATCGCTGCCTTATCTGGCGACGATCGTGGTGCTCGTGCTGATCTCCCGCGACCGCGTGCGCGTCCGCCTGAACGCGCCCGCCTGTCTCGGTCAGCCGTTCCACGAAGCGGGCTGACCGGCCGCCCCTTGGTATGTGTTGTGCATTCTCCCAATGCGTTAAGCTAGGTCAACGGCACGGGATCCCAACGGAGGGGAGAGGCAATCATGAAACGCAGAACCTTCAATAAGCTGCTCGGCGCCGGTCTTGTCGCCGGTGCCGCACCGGCGCTGATCGGACGCGCCGCTGCGGCCGGCCCGCTCAATATCGGCTTCGTCTATGTCGGGCCGGTCTCCGATTTCGGCTATACCTATCAGCACGACCAGGGCCGCAAGGCCGTCGAGGCAGCCTATGGCGACAAGGTCAAGTGCACGTTCGTCGAGAACGTTCCCGAGGGGCCCGATGCGGAGCGCGTGATCACGGAGCTGGCCAACAAAGGCAGTCAGCTGATCTTCACCACGTCGTTCGGCTTCATGAACCCGACGGTCAAGGTGGCGCAGCGCTTTCCGAAGCTCTATTTCGAGCACGCCACCGGCTACAAGCGGTCCAAGAATCTCGCGACCTACAACATCCGCTTCTACGAAGGCCGTTACATCCAAGGCGTGATCGCCGGCAAGCTCTCGAAGACCGGCACCGTCGGCTACATCTGCTCGGTGCCCATCCCGGAAGTCATTATGGGGATGAACTCGTTCATCCGCGGCTTCCGCAGCATCAACCCGAACGGCAAGATCAAGACCGTTTGGGTGAACGCCTGGTACGATCCCGGCAAGGAAGGCGACGCCGCCAAGGCGTTGCTCGACCAGGGTGCCGACGTACTGGCCCAGCACACCGATTCCGCGGCGCCGCTGCAGATCGCCGAGCAGCGCGGCAAGGTCGGGTTCGGTCAGGCCAGCGACATGATCAAGCTGGCGCCGAAGGCGCAGCTCACCTCGTCGGTCGACAACTGGGCGCCCTACTACATCGACCGGGTAAAAATGGCGATGGACGGGACTTGGAAGAGCACCGACACCTGGGGCGGGCTCGCCAGTGACATGCTCCGCATGGCCGCCTACACGAACATGCCCGGCGAGGTCGTCGGTCTCGCAAAGCAAACCGAGAACGATATCAAGATCGGGAAGATCAAAATCTTCCAGGGGCCGATCAAGGATCAAAGCGGCGCTGTGAAAGTCGCGGCCAACACCGTGCTGGACGACGCCGCCATCTCGGGTATGAACTGGCTGGCCGAAGGCATCGAGGGCCAGATCCCGAAATAACGTTACTTCTCGGGAAAGACGAACGCGGGCTGCTCAGCGCTGAACCCTTGAAGGGCAAAGTGGCCGAGCGGCTCCAGCTGCGCACGACAATGCCGCGCGAAGCTCTCCGAAGTCACGACGGTATGGCCTAGCCGCCCGGCGGTTTTCTCCAGGCGCGCGGCGAGATTCACCGCCGGACCGATACAGGTGAAATCGAGGCGATTGCCGCCCCCGATATTTCCGTAAAGGACCTCTCCAAGGTGAAGGGCGAGCCCGAAGCGCAGTCGGCCCTCGACCTCCTTCTTGTCGTGAAGCGCCGCGATCCGGGCGCGAGCGACCCGCGCCGCCTCCAGGACTTCGCCGCAGACCCATTCCGCGTCGGATTCATCGTTGGCGACGGGAAAGATCGCCAGCAAACCGTCGCCGATGAACTTCAGCACCTCGCCGCCGTGCTCGGCAATCGGGACCACCTGGCAATCGAAGTAGAGGTTGAGAATGTCGATCACCCGGCGCGGCGGTAGGCGATCGGAGAGCGCCGTGAAGCCGCGCATGTCCGACAGCCAGATCACCGCATGGATCGTTTCGACATCGCCGCGCTGGATGCGGCCCGCGAGGATCCGTTCGCCGGTGTGCGTGCCGACATACGTGTTGAGCAGCGTGGCAGCCGTCCGGCGCAGCGCCCAGGCCTCCGTGATCCTCGCGAGAGGATCTGCGATAGCCGTCAGCACGGCAATGTCCGCATCGCTGAACCCCGCGGGCGCGGCCGTGGAACAGCTCACGGCGTGCACCTCGCCGCTCAGGAACCGCAGCGGAAATACAAAATAGTCTGTCATCCCCTGTGCCCTGGCCTCCTCGAGATAGGGAAAATCGTTCGGGCTCTGCGGATCGATCAGACGGCGGCGCACCGCCTGGCCGGTGCGATACAGGTGCAGGACGGGGCTGCGCTGGATATCTTCATCGTAGAAGCGGCTGTGCTCCGCCTCGAACGTGGCGACAGCTGCCCCGGGCCGCCAGATGAACTGGCGGCCGAGGATCTGCGGATGGAGCGTGCGCACGAAAACGGCGACCCGCGACAACGGTATTCCGCACGCCACCAGCCGATCGCAGAGCTGTTGCAGCACGTCTTGCGGCGTGGACGCCGACTGCGCGCCGGCGACCAGCCAATCCACGATCGACTGCGCATTGGTGGGTATCGTCACCACCACGTTATACTCCGCTCCCGCCCTGCCCCAAAGGACAGCACGAATGGCTCGCGTGAGTTTGATCGAAGAACAGGACCATCCCGAACTCGCGGAGCTGATCGGCCGCATCAAGGGCCGGCGCCGCGGAGTACTGCTGAATCTCTACCGGATGCTCCTGCACAGTCCGCCGGTCGCCGAGCGCTGGTTCGACCAGAACAACGCGATCCGCTGGGAGATCAAGCTCGACGACAAGATTCGCGAACTGGCGATCATCCGCGTCGCCATTCTCAATCGGGCCAAATACGTGCTCGACGCTCACGTGCCGACGATGGCGCTCGATGCCGGCCTCAGCCGCGAACAATGCCGCGCCCTGTCCGACTGGAAGGGCTCGCCGTTGTTCGATGCGCGCGAACGCGCCGTCCTCGCCTACACCGACGCAATGACCCGCGATATCCAAGTGCCCGATCCGGTGTTCGAAGCGCTGCGGCCGCATTTCGATGAACGGCAGCTCGTCGAACTCACGGTGCTGATCGGTACATACAATACGCACAGCCGCGTCATGGAGGCGCTGCAGATCGACGCCGAGCCGGCCGGGAGCTGATCGCGGCCTCAGTGCTTCGGCTTGTCGTCGAGCGCCTCAAGCAGTGTCGCGAGCAGGATCTCGCGCCGGCAGGGTTTGGTAATGAGCGGCCGGTCATGAAATCGCTCGGGCAGCAGGTGCCAGCCGTAGCCAGTGAGAAAGACGAAGGGCACGCCGCGCTCCATCAGGCGGTCCGCCACCGGCGCGACGGTCTCGCCCGCGAGATTGATATCGAGCACCGCGGCATCGATCCGCATTTCGTTCGCCGCCGCGTCCATGGCGGGCTTGAGCCGCGGCATCGGCCCAACCACCTCGCCACCGGCATCCTTGAGGATGTCCTCGATGAGCATGCCGATCATCATCTCGTCTTCGACGACGAGAATGCGTCTGCCTGCAAGCGTGGCGGTCATGCCGTCGCCCGGGCCATCGTCGTGCGACTCACGAGGTCGGTTCGGCCGCTGTTGTTGTCAGTCTCATTGCGACTCATGGAAGAACCGGAAAACAAGATTATATGGCCGACATTGCGGCTGCAACGTCGACGACTACCGGCATTCGCCGCTGCGCGAGAGTCCACGGCATCCCCTGCACCCGGCATTATCGTCTCCGTCATCTGCCGGCACACGTAGCGAAAACGTGACGCGGCGCGGCGTAGCCGGCTCCGTCCATGGCGCCGGTCGCCGGAATGTGCTTGGCTGGCCGGGTCAGACGACTCAGGCTGTCCGGCATGCGTAGGCTCTCCACCCTCCTCATTCTCGTGTTCTCGGCGACGCTCGTCGGGAGGATCGCTGCGGCCGAGACGCCATCGAGCGGCGCCGCCTGGCCGGCGCGACCGGTGCGGCTCATCGTGCCGTTCCCGGCGGGAAGCGCCACGGACACCGCCGCGCGGCTCGTCGGCCAGAGCCTGAGCACGGCGCTGGCGCAGCAGGTCGTCATCGACAACCGCGCCGGCGCCAGCGGCAATATCGGCGTGGAGGTCGCAGCTCACGCGCCGGCCGACGGATACACGCTCGTGCTCGGAACCGCGAGTACGCATGCCCTGGCGCCGAGCCTCAATCCCCATCTCAGCTACGATCCGGCCAAGGACTTCGCGCCGATCTCGCTGATCGGCGATGCGCCTTACGTCCTCGTCGCCCACCCTTCCGTGCCCGCAGCCAACGTGCGCGACCTGATCGCGCTCGGCAAGGCGAAGCCGGGATCGTTGAACTACGCCTCGGCCGGTCAAGCCAGCCTCGCGCATCTCGCCGGCGAGCTTTTCGCCGCGATGGCGGGCGTCCAGCTCACCCATGTGCCTTACAAAAGCTCGGCCCAGGCCGTCATCGATCTTGCCGCCGGCCGCATCGAGCTCCAGTTCGGAACCATCGCTCCCACGTTGCCGTACATCCGGAACCGCCAGTTGCGGGCACTCGGCGTCACCGGATCGGAGCGGATCGCCAATCTGCCCGAGGTGCCGACGATCGCCCAGGCCGCGTTGCCGGGCTACGAAGCCTCGCTATGGATGGGCTTGCTGGCGCCGGCGGGCACGCCGGCCGCGATTATCCGCCGGGTCAATCGCGAGGTGATCAAGGCCCTCGGCCTCGGCGAGCTGCGCGCGGCATTCGTCGCCCAGGGGATCGAGCCGCTCGCCAGCACCCCTGACGTGTTCGCCCAGCGCATCCGCGCCGATGCCGAGAAATGGCGAAAGCTCGTCACAGCTACCGGCATCCACGAAGACTGACGACGCTGTTGCGCCGTGCGCATAATACCGGTGGATATGAAATAAGGGCCGCGTCACCGGCGCGAACGCCCGGCAACGCGGCCCTTTTTTGAAATACCGCCGGGCCCAGAGGCCGCGCGGCTCAGACCGATTCCTTGAGTTCCTTGGACGGCCGGAAGCGAACCTTCTTGCTCGCCTTGATCTTGATCGGTTCGCCGGTCGCCGGGTTACGGCCCATACGAGCAGCGCGCTTGGCGACGACGAAGATGCCGAGACCCGGGATGCGGATCTTCTCCCCCTTCTTGAGATTCTTGGTCAGCGCGTCGACAAAGCCCTCAAGGAGTTCCTGCACCTGCTTCTTGGGCAGCTCCTTGTCCTCCGCGAGACCCGCGGTGATGTGCTTCAGCGTGACGACGGGCATATTTCTTGTCCTCCTGATGGTTCAATTCGGTTCCGTCAACCCAGCGCGTGCCGGCGGTCCGACTGTTACTTCCTCGCCTGCGGCGCAACGTTAGTCAAGCGCAACAATGGCGCTAACGGCTTGCCACCGGCCGCCGGCTTAGTCAACCTTCGCGCCGGAGATTTCGACCGCTTTCGCCCATTTTCCCGCCTGCTCGCGGATATAGGCGGCGAACTCCGCCGGCCCCTTGCCGATCTCATCGATGCCTTGCGCGGCGAACTGCGTCTTGACATCGGGATCGCGCAAGGCCGCACCGAGCACGCCGGCGATTCGGTCGACAATGGGCGCCGGGGTGCCGCTCGGCGCCAGAAGACCCAGCCAGATCGCGGCGTCGAAACCCGGCAAGCCCGATTCGGCAATGGTCGGCAGATCGGGCGCGGCCGCGGTACGCTGCAATCCGGCCGACGCGAGACCGCGTATCGTTCCGGCCTTGATATGAGGCAGCAGTGTCGAGCCCGCCGTAAACGACACCATGACCCGCCCGGCGATGAGATCGTTGAGGATGTCGGAACTGCCCTTGTAGGGGATATGCGCCAGCTTGACGCCGGCCATCAGGTTGAACATCTCGCCGGCGAGATGGGATGCGGTGCCGTTGCCCGACGACGCGTAGAAGACTTCCCCCGGACGCGCCTTCGCATAGGCGATCAGATCCTGGACTGAGCGCACCGGCAAGGACGGGTTCACCACGAGCAGGGTCGGCGCGCTGCCGACCAGGAACACCGGCGCCAGATCGCTGACGAAGCTGAATGAGAGATTGTGGTAGAGGCTGGCGTTGATGACGTTCGCCACCGTCGCCATCAGCAGCGTGTAGCCGTCCTTTGGCGCGCGCACGACCAGTTCCGCCGCGATGTTGCTCGAGGCTCCCGGCCGCGCCTCGACGATCATCTGCTGGCCGAGCGCCGGGCCGGCCTTCTGCGCCAGAAGACGCGCCGTGACATCGGCGACGCTTCCCGCCGGAAAGCCGACGATGATCTTGATCGGCTTTGCCGGAAAATCGCTCTGCGCGGACGCTTCCGACACGAGGCTTGCCGCCACGCTGCCGATCGCGGCGACCACGACCCATCGAATAACCCGGTTCATATCCCTCCCCCGTGCCGCCAAGTCTTCAGTCGATCTTTATGCCGGCGGCGGCGACGACCTTAGACCACTTTGCCGTCTCGGCGTGAACCAATGACGTGAACTCCGCCGGCGTCCTGAACGCCGGATCCATGCCCTGGGCTTTCAGCTGGTCACCCATCTCGCCGGCTAGCGCCGTCTTCACCGCACCCGCCAGCCGGTCGACGATGTCGCGCGGGGTATCGGCCGGCGCGAACATCCCAAACCACAACGACGTCTCATAGCCGGGCAAACCGGACTCCGCGATGGTCGGCAGGTCGGGCATCGCTGCGGTACGACTGCTTCCTGAGGTGCCGAGGGCGCGCAGCTTCCCAGCCTTGATGTGCGGCAGGACCGTCGACACGGGCGAAAACGTCACCGTCACCCGGCCGGACAGCAGATCCGCCACCGCCTCCGAGCTGCCCTTGTACGGCACGTGGGCGAGCTTGATGCCGGCCATCATGTTGAACAACTCGCCTGAGAGATGCGGCGAGGTGCCGTTGCCGCTCGAGGCGTAGAAGATCTCCCCAGGACGCGGCTTGGCGTATCCAATCAACTCCTGAACGCTGTGCACCGGCAGCGACGGGTGGACGACGAGAATATTGGGCGCCGTGGAGATCAAGGCGACGGGAGCGATGTCCTTTTCGAAGCTGTACGACAGATTTTTCAGCAGGCTGGCGTTGATCGTGTTCGCCACCGACCCGATGAGAAGCGTGTAGCCGTCCTTAGGCGCGCGCACGACCATCTCGGCGGCGATCGTGCTCGACGCGCCCGGGCGGTTCTCGACGATGAACTGCTGACCGAATGCCTGGCTCAGCCTCTGGCTCGAGAGGCGCGCCGTGATGTCGGCTGCCGTTCCCGGGGGAAAGCCGACCAATAGGTGCACGGGCTTGTTCGGGTACGGTGCCTGCGCCGTCGCCGCGGCCCCGGCGATCGCGGACATCAACGCCGCGACGATCACCAACACGAACTTCTGCATGCTGCTTCCCCTCAACGACGCGGTTGTTTTTTCGGGCCACGCCGGACGTCGTTCGCCCGGATTTCCGTCAAATTTTCAAATACCATAATCATACAGGTTCACACGGGCGTCACATAGCCGCTCTACAGTCCTACGGCCGTCCGGCACACCGCCCCTGCGCAAGGTCCAATCATGTCCTCCGTCGCAACCCGTCCCGAATGCGATCTCTCTGCCGCATGGCGGGCCCGGATCGAATTGCTCGATCATGCGTTCCAGCCGATCGTCAACGTGCATACGGGCCTCTGCTACGGCTACGAAGCCTTGCTTCGCCACGCCGATCGCGCCGGCTTCTCCTCCATTCAGGCGGTGTTCGACACCGCGTTCGACGAGGGCGTTCTGGCGCAGGTCGAACACACGCTGTGGGCCCGCGCGATCGCGAAGTTCACCACCTTGCCGCATCACCGCAACACCAAGCTGTTCTGCAACGCCGACAACCGCGGGGCTCTCTTGGAGCCGAGGTCACGCGTCGCGACGGCGCAAGTGCTGCAGAGTTACGGCCTGCCCGCCGCCGCGTTTTGCCTCGAGATCTCCGAACGGCACAACCTGAATCACGGTGGTGACGCGGCGCGCCTTCCCGACGAACTGGCGCGCGACGGGTTTCGTCTGGCCATCGACGATTTCGGCCGCGGCTTTTCCGGCCTCGAACTCCTGTACACCTGCCCTTCCGACTTCGTGAAGATCGACCGCTTCTTCATCGCCGGCATCGAACGCGACCGGCAGAAACGCGTGCTTGCCGAGACCATGGTCAAGCTCGCACATCTGTTGGGCCGCTTCGTGGTGGCGGAGGGCGTCGAGACGGCGGCCGAATATGCCGCCTGCCGCGAGATCGGTTGCGATCTCGTGCAGGGCTATCTCGTGCAGCGACCCACCCTCGACCCGGCCGAACTGTGCGAGCGCTACGACATCGTCGAGACGTTGGTGTCGCGCGACCGTCGCAGCCGCGCCACAGCCGCACCCGACGAGATCGCGGCCTATCTTGCGGCCGCCCCGACCATCTCCTCCGACGCATCGCTTTCGCAGGCGCTGGCCCTGTTCGGCCAGAACCCGAACCGCACCTTCATCATCGTCCTCGACGCCGATCAGCGGCCGCTCGGTCTGGTGCGCGAACAGGACGTCAAAGGCTTCCTCTACAATCCTTATGGCCGCGATCTCCTGTCGAACGTGTCGTATCGCCGGTCGGTGATGACGGTTCTGTCGCGCTGCCCGATCGTCGAGATCTACGCGCCAATCGAACGCCTGATGCAAAGCTACGTGCAGGATCAGGGCGACGAGGGCGTCATCGTGTTGCGCGACATGAAATATGCGGGGTTCCTCGACAGCCGCACGCTGCTCAACCTGATCTCCGAGCGCAATCTCGCCGCCGCGCGCGACCAGAATCCGCTGACGCGCCTTCCAGGCAACCGCCGCATCTACGAGTTCGTCTCGCATGCGCTGAACCAGGTCGACACGGCGTACGCCCTGGCCTACTTCGACTTCGACCACTTCAAGCCGTTCAACGACAAGTTCGGCTTCCGCCAGGGCGACCGCGCGCTGATCCTATTCTCCGAAATGCTGCAGAAGAACTGGCTCGGCGAGCATCAGTTCGTCGGCCACATCGGCGGCGATGACTTCTTCGCCGGCGCCCGCGACATGCCGTTCGACCAGTTCCGTCTGCGCATCCGAGCGCTGCAGGACAAATTCCGCAACGACATCGAAAGCTTCTATGACGCCCAGTCCCGGGCCGCCGGCGGGATCGAGGGGACGGACCGCGACGGAGTCAACCGGAGCTTCCCCCTGATGCGCGTCAGCGCCGTGACCCTGGATCTGCAGGCCCCGCGGCCGGTGATTTCGCTCGACGAAGTCAGCGCGACGATCGCCGACGGCAAGCGGCTCGCGAAGCGCTCATCGAGCGGCTTGCACGTGATTTCACTGGCCGCGATGACCACGGAGACGGCCGGCCGGCTCGCGTCCTGACCTGCGCTTCCTGACCCCGGCTTTCCTGGCCGCGGCGGCGCGTCAGCGTGTCTCGTTGAAATCCGTCTCGCTGACCGGCGGCGGTGCCGGCGGGGCCGCCGGCCCTGATCCAGCCGACGCGGCCGCGCGCTCCGACGCTTCCGCCGCCTGCTCGGCCGCCGCTTCCTCCGCCTCGCGGCGCGCGCGGTCCTTTTCGATCCGGCGCGCGATCCAAATCGTGCCCTCGTAGAGCAGATACATCGGGATCGCGAGGCTGAGCTGACTGAACACGTCGGGCGGCGTCACCACGCCCGCAAAGGCGACGATGCCGACGATGGCGTAGCGGCGCTTCGATGCGAGTGCGTCCGCCGTCAGAATCCCGACTTTCACGAGCAGGGTGAGCAGAACCGGCAGCTCGAAGCTGATGCCGAATGCCAGCACCAGGGTCATGACGAGCGAGAGATACTCGCTCATCTTCGCCTCGAGCTGGATCGCCACTACGCCCTCCCCGGCGGGCACCTCGAAGCTGGCAAAGAATTTCAGGGCCAGCGGCAGGATCAGATAGTAGAGGAGCGACGCACCGAGCAGGAACATGACCGGCGTTGCGACCAGGAACGGCAGGAACGCCGAGCGCTCGTGCTTGTACAGGCCGGGGGCCACGAACAACCACACCTGGCTGGCGACGATCGGGAACGAGACAAACGCCGCCGTGAAGAACGCCACCTTCATATAGGTAAAGAAGGCCTCGGTCGGCGCCGTGAAGATCAGACGATGCGCGTCAGGCTTCGTCTCGTAGATGCGGTGCAGCGGCTCAAGCAGGAAATTGAAGATCGGCTGCGAGAAGTAATAGGAAATCGCGAAGCAGACGAGAAAGGCGGCTATCGAATAGATGAGCCGTTGGCGCAACTCGATCAGATGCGCCATCAACGGCATCTTGTTGTCTTCGACCGGATCGGTGACGTCGGGCGCGCTCACGAGATGGTTCCGCCAGGGTCGCAGCGCTTAGCCGGCCGGCTTCGGCGCATCCGGCGAACCCGGTGCCGCATTCTCAGCCGCCGCCGGCGCGCCCGCGACCTCAGTCGCGGTCTCCGTCGCCGCCTCGGAAGCCTCGGGCGGCACCGGAGCTTCCGCCGGCACCGCCAGCGGGTCGGTCGATATCATCGGCTCGTTGAGAGCCTTGCTGATCTCGCCCTCAGGGTCGACGGTCTTCTCGATGTGGCGTTGCAGGTCACCGCCGGCGAGTTTGTCGACCTCCGTCTTAATCTTCTCGAGCTCGGACTCGCGGATCATGTCGTCGACGCTGCTCTGGAACTCACGCGCCAGCGAGCGTGCCTTCGCCGTCCACTGGCCAAGCGTCCGCAGCGCGCCCGGAAGCTCCTTGGGCCCGATGAAAATGATCGCCGCCGTCCCGATGACGAGGATCTCGCTCCAGCTCAGGTCGAACATGACAATCCGAGGTCGCGCACCGTGTGCGGCTAGACCTTAGCCGTATCCTTCTTGGTCTCCGGCGGTGGCACCTGGGCGGCGGGCGCCGCTTCGTTCGACTTCGGCGTATCGGCCGTCGCGTCCTTCATGCCTTCCTTGAAGGCCTTGATGCCCTTGGCCATGTCGCCCATCAGCTTCGGAACTTTCCCGGCGCCGAACAGGAGCAGCACGATCACCAGCACGATCAGCCAGTGCCATATGCTCATCGAACCCATAATTTCTCGCTCCTTCTTCTACCCGTCTGGTTCACCCGCTCCCCCGCCTGGACGGGCAGTCTTGGCCCGGAGTGTGGCAAATTCGCCCCGCTGCCGCAACGATTTGGATGACATTCTCTATGTAGGGGCGACCGGTAAAAGCCCGGCGCGGTAGTTTTGCCGGTCTGCTCAGGCTTGCGCGAGGCAGACGATCGCCGCGATCGCCGCGATGAGGCCGCCCGCCTTGCGCGTGGTAAATGGCTCGCCCAGGGCCGCAAAGCCTGCAATCGCCGCCACGACGAAGCCCATTTGCGTGATTGGGACAAGCACACTCGCCTCGCCGCGGCTCAAGCTCTCCAGCATGAAGACAAGGCCGAAGACCAGGAAAATTCCCGCCAGCGGTGCATAATTCCAGACCGTCCGCACGGGTCTGAGACCGCGGTCGGTGTAGATGGCAAATCCGGTTGCGAGCACGATGAAGAGTGATGCCTGGGCGACCAACAGCGAGCCTGGGGTCGATCCCGCCGACAAGCCGATCTTGTAAATGAAATTGGACAGGCCGAGGAACAGGGTGGCGATCAGCACCTGGAGCAATGATTCGGCGGTGAGCCGCGGGGAATCCGCTTCGATTTTGGTGGGACTGCCAAGGAGCAGCCACACAGCCACGAGGGTCAGCATGAGCCCCGCGATCTTGAACGGCGTGATCGGCTCGTGAAGCACGGAAATCGCCAGCGCCGCCGTGAACGCAAAGCTCAGACGGAATATCGGGGCATTGATGCTGATCGAGCCGGTCCTGAGGCTGCGGATGAAGTTGTAGAACGAAATGAACGAGCACAGGCCGACGGCGCTGCCCCACAACGCCGGAAGCTCGAGCCGCAAGTCGCCGCTCAGGACCCCGTAGGCAAGGATTGTCGGCGCGAAGATCCATGCCTGCACCATGAGAAAGTGGTGCGGCCGCACGGCGGCGGCGGCGGCGCGCTTGTACATGATATCGGTAAGCCCGAGGCAGATCATCGCGCCGACGGCATAAACGATCGCGGCTGTCATCTCGAATGGCCCGAAAAACGGCGGATGGGACACTGTTGCCGAGCGGCACAGGACAGAAATGTTCTGGCACCTATACGGCGAGATGATCGGATTGTCGAGACGCGTCAGAATGGCCCTTGCAGACACCGCAGCTACAACCATTTTGGAGGCATGGCTCTCCGGATGCCGGCGCCTCTGCGCGTACTGATCGCCACCGTCCTCGCGACGCTGTTCGCCCCCGTTCTCGCCGGGGCGCCGGCGGGTGCGGTCGAGATCACCGGCCCGGCGCACGTGCTGGATGCGAACGCGGTCGAAATCGGTGGCCGCCCAATCCAGCTTTACGGCATCGATGCGCCGCCGGAGAACCAGATCTGCGAGCGCGCCGGCGCGCCCTGGCGCTGCGGGCAGGACGCCAGCTGGGCGCTGGCGGAGAAGCTCGAACGCCACTGGCTCCTCTGCGACACGTTGCCGGGCGGGTCCGCCGAGGTCTCACGGGCGATCTGCTATCTCGGCGGCCGTGACGGCGTCGACATCGGGGGCTGGCTGGTCGAGCAAGGCTGGGCGCTCGCCGACCGAGCGGGAACGGATTACTTGGCGCAGGAGCAGTCGGCCCAGAGAGCCGGCCGCGGCCTGTGGGCCGGCAAATTCGACCCGCCGACCGATTGGCGCACCCGCCAGTGAATGAGAAAGGAAAAGACCGCGCCCGTCGCGGACGCGGCCTTCCTTGTTACCCGCTGATCGATCGCCTTACTCCGCGGCGAGCGAGATCACCGCGTCTTCGTACTTGCCGGCGCCCATGGTGCCGTCCGGGAAAATCCCCCGCTCCTTGATCCAGCGGAACGACTCTTCGAACACTTCCTTCGTGTACGGTTCGAAGACGATGCGCTCGCCCGGCCCCCAGCGGCGTGTGTCCATCTGGTCGTGGAAGCGGACCGGGAACTCCTTCTTGTAGTAGTGCGTGTAGAGCTCCGGCCGCAGATCGATGTCGCGCTGCGCCCGGCGGAGGGCACGGAAGTATTTGCGCACGTCCTCGAGGTCCGGATCGCCGCTGATGCTCGTCGCCATCATGAAGGTCGTGTCGATGACCTTGCGATAGCCGAGCTGCTCCAGGAAGTAATACGGGCCGCTGAACACCGACACCGCCTCCGCCTTGCGATCGATCAGGTCAGCCATGCGGCTGAACAGCAGGCCGTTCGCGAACACGAGATTGATGTCCTTGAGCGGCATGTACTGCTCGAGCGCCTGGATCGTCGAATAGTGGCTGCCGGACTGGTAACCGACCGAGATCGACACGCCGCGCAGGTCGGACGGAACCTTGATCTTCGATTCCGGCGCCACGAACACGCCCGCCGGCGACACCGAATACGCATCCGCATAGAGCTTCGCATGCCCGGCCGAGGCGGCGACGTTCACGGTCCAGTGGCAGGCGCCGCTGATGTCGCAGGTGCGGCCTTTCTCAATCGTCTGATAGGCGCCGACCTTATCGCCGAGATTGTGCATCTTGGCGTCCTTCGAACCCATCGTCTCCTGGAACACGTAGTCGAGCCCTTCCGCTTTGAAGTAGCCCTTCTCTTCGGCCACCCACTCATGCAGGCGGAAATGCGGTGCAATCACAAATTTCGACATTGTCTCCTCCGTAGATCTCGTCGGTGAACTAACAGCAAGCGTTATTGACGGTAACGTCTGCACGATCGCGCTCGGCGACACGCCGGGCGCGAATCATCTTCACGTGGTCGTCCATGAGGCGGCGCGCCGCGGCCGCATCGCGGGCCTCGATCAGGTCCACGAGCTCGCCGTGCGCCTCGAGGATGCGTTTGGCGACCGGCCGTGTCAGTGTCTTGTTGCGGGCCGGCCACGACACGAATTGCAGCGATTGCAGCTGGGCGACCAGCACGCGGTTCTTCGAGGCTTCGGCGACAGCAAGGTGGAAGCGCAGCGACGATTGCGTGTAAGTGGTCGCGTCCGTCATGCAGGCGGCCGCTTCCGCGAGCAGGCCTTTCAAGCGCGACAGGTCTGCAAGCGTGGCGTTCTCGGCGGCGAGTTCGGCCGCGAGCGTTTCGATCGCCCGCTGCGCATCGAGGATTTCGCCGGCGCTGACCCCGGCCAGGCCGAGCTGGATGGCGAGCGCATCGGCAAACAGACGCGGGTCGCCACGCGCGATCCGCGCCCCGCCGCCGGCGCCGACCCTGATCTCGATGACGCCAAGCGCCTGCAGTGTGCGAAACGCGTCGCGCGCGACGATCCGGCTGACCCCGAAGCGGGCGGCGATGTCCTTCTCGGTGCCGAGAAAGTCGCCGGGCCTCAGGCTTTTTTCGAACAACGCTTCGCGGACATAGACCACGATCTGCGCCGACAGCGTGGCCGCGCCGCCGGGCAAGTTCGGACGCCAGTTTTCGTCCTTGAAAAGCGGATGAACGGACATTTCCGTACCCTTGACCCTGCCCTTTGTGGATCTCGCCGGACCGGCGCAAGTGCGCCGCAGTTGCAAAGATATTAAAGATGATATCTTTAGCGCAAGGTTACACTTGCCAAACCCAGCCTCCATAGGTAGGGTGAGGCCATAAGGAGTTGATCCCATGGCCAATCCCATCTTTGAGGCGCCCCACTTCCACAACGAAGAAGCCGCGTTTCAGTACGTCGAAAGCCTGCTGTGGCCGAACGGCCCGGTATGCCCGCACTGCGGCGGTTTGGAGCGCGTGTACGACCTGGGCAAGACGCGGGTAGGCCTGAAGAAGTGCGGCCACTGCCGGAAGCAGTTCACGGTGCGTCTCGGGACGATTTTCGAGGAAAGCCACCTGCCCCTGCGGTTCTGGCTTCAGGCCATCCACCTGATGACGGCCAGCAAGAAGGGCATTGCGACCCGCCAGATGCAGCGGCTTCTGAAATGCTCGATGAAAACCGCGTGGTTCCTCACCCACCGTATCCGCGAGATCATGGACATTCCGCCCTACGCTCCCCCGATGGGCGGCCCCGGTTCCGTGATCGAGGCGGACGAAACCTACATTGGCCCGAAGACCTACATCGACGGTAGCCGCCGCAAGGCCAAGAAGGGTCCGGGCGGAAAGGCCAAGGTCATTGCGCTGGTCGAGCGCGGCGGTTCCGTTCGCACGTTCAAGGTGGACAACGCCGACGCGCAAACCGTTGCCCGCATCGTCCGCGCCAACGTCGCCAGGGGCGGCACGCTGATGACGGACGAAAGCGGCATCTACAAGTCCATCGGCTCTTGGGCCGCTGGTCACTTCAAGGAACACAAGAGCGTCATTCACTCGGCTGGCGAATACGTCTCGCGCGAGAACCCTGCGGTTCACACGAACACGGTCGAGAACTTCTTTTCGGTGTTCAAGCGCGGCATGCACGGCGTCTACCAGACGTGCTCCGAAAAGCACCTGCATCGCTACGTTACCGAGTTTGCGTTCCGGTACAGCAACCGCGAGAAGCTTGGGGTGAACGATACCGAACGCGCCCGTCTCGCGCTGTTGGGCGCAAAGGGCAAGCGGCTGACGTACCGAACAGCTGGT
>Ga0335070_10004700_pt1 | contig 15995 bp, 14 predicted proteins | sample Lox_Sample_13_FD_206722 | JGI IMG/M metagenome (GOLD analysis project Ga0335070, IMG submission 206722) | Soil microbial communities from Loxahatchee National Wildlife Refuge, Florida, United States - Lox_Sample_1.3 | ecosystem: Environmental > Terrestrial > Soil > Wetlands | place: USA... | reverse complement strand
GCGAAAAGGCGGGATCCATCAACAGTGCCTGTAATGGTTATTGTAACTGACGGCAGCGCGAATGTCCCTTTGAAACGAAGCCCCGCGACTGGTGAAATTCGGGAAATTGATGAGATTCACGTTGCTGTTAGAGAGTATGAGGATTTGGCTGTGGAGGATGTTGGGCATGTTTCACAAATGGTGAAGCGCGAAGGAATTCATACGATTGTGGTGAACACTAATCCGCACATGTATGGTCGTGAAACGTATGGTTTCTTCGTGACGGAACGCATTGCCCAGATAACGCATGGCATGCATCATGCGATCGGCAGGTTAAGGACGGAGAAGGAACTTGTTGATAATATGATTGATGGAATAATAGAGGATCGGAGAAGCATAATTGAAAAGCGAAAATTCGACTGAACAACAGGATGCGCTGAAAACTGGCGGAAGACCCAAAATCCTTGCAGCTCTTTTTGCCATTGAAGGGATTCTTTATCTTGCATACTCGCTCTTCCGCCTTGTGATAAGCCCACTACAGGTTCAAGTACTGCCTGCAACTATGGGAGCTGCAATCTATGCTTTTTTAATAATCATGTTATTAACAGGAGTCTATTTCGCATATAGATCGTATACTATATTCAAGGGCAGAATCAGCGTTGCTAACGCAAGGTTGAGCACCTCGCTCTACAGCTTGCCAATTTGGCTACTGCCCGCCCTGTTTGCCCTGCAGTCAGCAGGCAACCTTCTCGCAAGCTCAGAATCAGGGGACTCAGAAGCAGATGGTTTCTACTTACTGCGAGTTGGGATGTTCTTCGTATCGATAGGCGCAGCCAATCTTGCGTCGATGGCTATTCTGGTAATTCAAAGAAGGCGCAGACGTCAACACTCTTTGCCGCCAGCTCAAAGCTGAGACTCAAGCGGTTCGTTAGGCATAAAAATATGAAGAGTAGTTTTAGAAACATTGCATCTCGGAATTCATGAACACAACGGTGCTATATTCGTGGCCTAACATGCTTTCTTGTTTGTTCGTTTTCATTCATCCATCTCTTAAACTCTTCCGACGGAGGCTGACTGGTGAATAGCTTCTTTCGCGTAGCTTCAAGAAAATTGTTAGGCTTACCAAGAAATTCAGCTGCCGTCAGGAGGCTGTGCTCTGATCTGTATGCTTCATAATATACTTCTGTCGTCTTCTCTTTCCAATTTTCATCACGCAAGAGATGATGCTCAACAAGAGTCACTGGAACTTGCTGGACGATCTTTGCCATATTTCTGAGCGCAATCAAAATTTCACTTTCATTAACCTTGAAATTCGCAAGATATGATGGTGGGCCTCCTATAATGATGAGTTGTGGATTTTCCTTGATTATCAGGTCTAGCGTGTTTCTTGAAATTGGTCCTTGGACGTCTGGTGCAAAAGTGAATCTTTCTCCATTGGTTTCGATTGTTGTCATCAGAACCCAGCCTAGTTCCGAGTTTTCGGATCCATGTGGAACAGGTTCAGAAAATCTTACGGTTGTATTGCCGAAGGAGAAAATCTTTCCATCAGCAATAGCTAGGCTTTTCGCATAGCTGCCACCAGTTTTTTGAAAAAGCCAACCTCTTTGCCTTTGGCTGGAATTAATGTTTTCTCGGGGGTTTTTCATCAGAACGATCTTGTTCTGGTAAACTTGTTTTGCTGTTTCGGTTAGCACTGCCCACTGGCTGAACCAGTCTTCGAAAGAAGGCGTATGGTGGTCAAAGTGATAGTGGCTTATTGTCACGATCTCTGCTTTTTCAGCTGCTTCAGCAATCCTCTTTCGGGCTTCGATGATTGCGTTGAACTCTTGCGGATGAGGAGGCAACCCGAAGCGGTTTGGGCAAAGTGAGACTCCTGCGTCAAGAAGAATCCTTACGTCTTGAGTTTCCACGTAAGTGCACATTGACCTTACGCCGAGGCTTTCAGCAGCCAGTGGAATTATTCGAATGTGTTTGAGCATGGTTTGGCACTGTTTGCTATACGTTTTTATCATTGTCTCTTTTTAATGTTGCATGGTGGGCGATGACGACTCTGGCCCCAATGAGCCATGAATGATTTGGATCTTGAGAGGATTAACCCAAATTATGGAGCGGTGGTCCCAAGAATGCGGGAGCCCACCATTTGTAGTAGTCATATACATTAAACTTTTATACGAGTTGCAGACAACACAGAACGCAGGTTGAAAAAATATGAAAGGAAAAATACTATCGCTGATACTTGTGTTGACTTTAGGAGCAATCCTATCAACATCAATCGCGCCACCCGCAAGAGCATCAATTAGTAACTTCCAATGGCTGGGAAAGAAAGTTTACTACGATCCCATATGGTATCCTTTGTTATATGCTTATAATATCGTGGTATTTCCAGAAGGTACTGAGGCTAAGCTACTAGTCAATGTCTACAACGATTGGGGAGGATACCAGCTTAATGTTTCAGCCGTGAAGGTGCTGTTTGATTGGAATATCAATTACACATGCGCCGAAACAAGTGTGGACAACCCTGTGCTAATGGACGCGGGTTCCTATAGAACCTTTACAGTGAGTTTCACAGTTCCAGACGTCTCCACGGCAACCAACCTTCCACTTCAGAATTGGCCATATAGACACACATACACTATCTTCGTCGAAGGAGTAAACTCCACATCGGGTCCAAAACAAGTCATGCTTCACTATGATACGTCTTATTATGACTTCATTGTCTACTCGACAACCCAGAATGAGGCTATGAATCTTTATGCTAAACTCTACTATCCGATGTACTACTATCACTACTTCGATTCGGATGAAGCTCAACTTTTGTACAACAACGCAACTGAGGAATACAACTCAGGAGTAATGGCCTACCAAACGTACGATTTTGACACTGCGAAAAATCACTTTGCGAACGCATTAAGCCTATACTATCAAGCTCTAGCTACGGAAACTAGCTACGAAAGCTATTGGGAATCAATTGACCAACAACAGGCGCAAGCAAGCCTTGCACAGAGTCAAGCTCAGGCACAATATTATCTAGGAGAAGCTGCTTTGCAAAGCGGCCAAGGTGAATACTACAAGGGACAAGCTGCATACTATCAAGCGAAAGCAGTGAATGACGCGATAATCGCTAACGCCACGCTTATTCAGGCTCAGGCAGCAATGATGCTAGCACAAGCACAAATGACCATAGCAGAAGGAACAAGAAACCAATCCTATGCTGTGTCGTGTGGGCTTTCAAGCGAGGACCAAAAGGCGCGCCGCCTGCTCCAGCATAAGTAGAATCCCAAAACCCTTTTTCTTTTTCTTTTTTCAACAAATTTCCAGCAGATTATTCTGGCGGCTTCTCCCACAACTCAAGCATCTTCTTTTTCAAGTCTCTGCGCTTGCGGTGCAGAAAACGGTAAACAGTGCTGTGTTCGCTTCCTCTAACAAGCATCTGGATCGCTTCTTTAGCCACTTCAACCTGGTCCATGTCACCAATCAAGCTAACCGTGTGCCCATAAACAGCCACATACGCATCCGTCAATTCCTCAATTATCGCACGTGTCTTGCCACCCATGCCAATTATCCGACCGCTTATCCGCTTAATATCTGCATCAGACTTTCCATAAGCCGCTCGCAGATCCATAATATCCAAAAGCGCATCCTCATCTCGAATCAGTCGAAAAGCACGTTCAGGCGAAAAACCCCGACCCAAAGCCATAATCACATCTTTCGCTTTGAACAGCAAAGAAGGATCAGAGGTTTTCTCAGCCAAGTCAATCGTTACGTCACCTGTTGCACTATCTATTTTGAGGATAACTGAAAGCTTTTCTTCAATACTTTTCTTCGTCCTACCCTCTGGTCCTATGAGTACTCCTACACGTTCGGTTGGAATTCTGATGAATGTGTTAGGTTTTGCCATGAGCGGTGACCTGCGCATAACATTCGTCGATTGAAGGAACATTCACGTTTAGCCTACTAAAAAACTTATTGAGATTGGTCAAGTCACGGCGCAACAGAAACTCTGCCATAGGATGAGAAGTCGGAACCGCCTGAGCCATGTCAAACAGCACTGGCCTAGCCCTCCACACCATGATATTGTATTCGCTTAAATCCCCGTGAACCAACTCCGCCTTAATGTAAAGCCTATTCAAATAATCTAGTATTATCCCATAAGCTCGGGAAGGATTCTTTGGAGACTGCTCTTTCAAGGAAGGCGCGCTTACGCCTTCTTTGCCAATAAACTCCATAAGTAGCACATTGTTTCTAACCGCAACGGGTTTTGGCACTCTGACTTTCGCAGCAGTAGCCTGCTCCAGATTCTTAAACTCTCTTTGCGCCCACGCAAACATCAGAGAGCGGGAATCACGTCTCACTCCTGTGAATCGTGGGTCGCCTTCAATGTATTTGAGGATGCCTTTGCGGAACTCGGAAGAAAGCACCAAGTAAATCTTTATAGCCAATTCATTGCCCTGCTTGTCTTTGCCCCAATATACGCGTGCTTCTTTCCCCGCCTTAACCACGCCATGAATCTCGTCTATCGTCCCTTTGTTCAAGAAATCATAAATTACCATGAGAGTTGAGCGGTCAAAAACCTCTTCTAACACCTCATATTCTTCGCTCCGCTTCTCCTTCATCAACTGCTTAGTTTCGTAACTCTTTTCCTTCTTATCGAGCCTCTTGTCAACACGCTTCCTAAATGACACCTGTTTCTACCCAACCATCAGCTTAAGGGCAAAACCTAGATTGTCAAGAGACCTTTCCTACGCAACATTTCAGCCTGACCCCTCGTGTATCGCCAAGTCAAATCGCCACGCGTGTCTGATTGAAAATCCCATGGCGAAACTATCACGATGTCGCCCTCGCGAATCCACACACGCCTCTTCATTTTTCCACGAATGCGGCACAAACGTTCCTTGCCGTCTTGACATTTAACCATGATGCGGTCGAAGCCAAGCATTTTCGTAGCTACTCCCAGAACTTCAGTCTCATTTGGATATTTGACCTCGCTTAATTCTCCTTCACTCAAAACTTTCTTCTTGCCCAATGAAGCACCTCAAATTCATTCTTCTAATTGAATATTGCAGCTTGCTTAAAAATTATGCCCAATAATCACCATGTTCTCTCGGCTAAAGTTTGACTATTTGCGCATGCGGCACCCCTTCTATGCTCAACACTGCCTCAGGATGCACGTAGCCTTTCTCGATGGCTCTCTTTACAACATTCTTCCCAATCATATTCACTATCGTAGAGTTCTCAATCATGCACATTGCCTCTTCGACATCAACCACTGACCCTTTATAGAATTCTTCTTTAACGCAGAAAACTATCTTTCCCTCGCGCAACGTTTTTCCAAGTATCTCAGCGTCGCACATAGCCAAGAGCACGTTGCCACCGATTTTTTTGAGGTTGATGCAGGCTTCCACTGTTAAACACGTTTACAACTGTTTAATTGATGACTTAGCTCCGCATGCTTGACAGACCAGAAAAGACAAACGTTTCTGTTTCACAATTTTCGTGTCCGGGCGCTTGCAAACAGGGCAAACCACAAAGCTTTCCAGATATCGCTGCATGAGTCTTTCAAAGGTGTCTGGCTTGAACTTGCCTTGGAAAATGGCTCTTGATCCTTGCGTTGATGCAGCCGTGGCCATCTCTCCCGATAAATACTTCAGCAAGTGCTGAGGGTCTCGATCTAACGCTTGAGCTATTTCCTTAAAATTCAGAATTATCGTACGTAAGCCGATGACCGTACTGTTTATCCGTGGAATTTCGAGACGCTCACGTTTCGAAGACACCTCTGGAATCTGCGAACGCGCCCTTCTTAGCAGCTCTTCATAGTCATACGTCATTGAACGCTTTTCCTCAAAAGGAAACATGACATGAAAGTATTTAAGACTTGCAAATGAGAGCTCTAGCCTGTCAGCATGCAACGTTTCCACAATTCGCATGTGAGTGCGGCAACTACGTCCTCTCTTAAGAAAACCTCATTCCACTTGACTATCGAACATGAGACATAGGATTGAAAGGGGAAAAAGAGATGCGCGTAAGTCTTGTGACTCGAGGATAATGCTTAGACTTATAAGGAGTAGATGAAAAATATCGTTGAAGATGGAGGTTTCTGGACGGGTTCTATTTACCTTTACACTGGAACTGGAGCAGGAAAAACCGCGAACGCTCTGGGATTGGCACTCCGTTCAATCGGTCACAATCACAAAGTCATAATAATCCAATTTCTTAAATGGTGGAAAAACACTGGCGAATACAAAATCCGAAACAAGCTTGCACCATACTACGAAATCTATCAATTCGGACGCAAAGGTTGGATAGGATTAGGTAGCCTAAACGAAGAGGATAGTAAGCTTGCTCAGAAAGCGCTGAAGTTTGCCGAAAACATTGTCAAAGAAAAAAAACCACACTTGTTGATCTTAGATGAGGTGAACCTAGCATTGAGCTGCGGGCTTCTGGATGTCAAGGAGGTCTTAGACTTTCTGGATAAAGTTCCAAGGCAGACTGATGTTGTTTTGACTGGAAGATATGCGCCAAATGAGCTTATTGAAAGAGCAGACTTTGTGAACGAAATCAGAGATGTTAAGCATCCAAAGGAAACGGTTACAGTAAAAGGAATACAGTACTGAGACTACGAGCTAAAGCGAACTGAAAGACTTAAAGAAGCTATTCACTGTTATCTGTTTATCTCTCGGCGGCGATAGTGTTGAAAAGACGTGACCATCCATACATTCCGAATTCTCAGACAGAAACTAAGAAGCAGATGATGCAAGAAATAGGCATAAAAAGCATCAACGAGCTGTACGTGGACGTTCCAGAAAAATACCTTTTGAAAAAACCTTTGAATCTTCCTGAAGGCTTATCGGAATATGAAGTTAAAAAGCACGTCGAGACATTGTTGTCGAAAAACAAGACAAGCAAAGATCTGCCGACTTTCTTGGGAGCAGGGTGCTGGCCCCATTACATCCCAGCAGCAGTCCAGAATATTGCTGAACGCAGTGAGTTTCTGACTTCCTACACACCTTACCAGCCTGAAATTTCGCAAGGCATCCTTCAAGCCCTATTTGAATATCAAAGCATGATGTGTGAACTGACTAGCATGGAAGTAGCGAACTGTTCCATGTACGATTGGGCTTCAGCCGTGGGAGAAGCCGCTCGTATGGCTGCTCGAATAACAGGACGGAAAGAGATTCTGATTCCCAAAATCATCCACCCAGAAAGAGCCGCAACACTCAACGCTTACGCAGAACCAGCGGGAATTATAGTCAAGGAGGTTTCCTACCGCAGAGATGACGGGCAAATCAGTCTCCAAGATCTAAAAGAGAAGTGGTCGAGCAATACTGCAGCGGTTTACATTGAAAACCCATCCTATTTGGGCTTCATTGAGTCTCAGGTAGATGAAATAAGCAAGGAAGCGCACGCTCACAATGCACTTCTCATCGTCGGCGTCGATCCGACCTCTCTGGGGATTCTGAAACCGCCAGGCGAATATGGAGCGGATATTGTCGTCGGAGAGGCCCAACCGTTGGGAAACGCAATGAACTTCGGCGGACCGCTATTGGGAATTATGGCATGCCGGGACGATATGTCTTTGATTAGGCAGATGCCTGGCCGCATAATCGGGTTCACAACCACGCAGGATGGTGATCGTTGTGGTTTCTGCATGACCCTGCAAACCCGTGAGCAGCATATAAGGCGCGAGAAAGCAACGTCAAATATCTGTTCAAACGAAGCTTTGTGCGCCGTCGCTTCCGCAGTATATATGGCTTTGCTTGGACCCGAAGGCTTGCGTGAACTTGGTGAAACAATTATGTACAAAGCCAATTATGCCATACAATTGCTTTCTAAAATAGTTGGCGTTAAAGTTCCACTTTTCAAATCTGCACACTTCAAGGAATTCACAGTTAACTTTGACAACGCTCGTCTGAGTGTGAAACAAGTTAATGAGCGGCTTCTTCAACATCATATTCACGGTGGCAAAGACATATCCAGAGAGTTTCCAGAGTTGGATCAAACAGCTCTCTATTGCGTGACTGAGATTCACTCAAAAGACGAGATTCAACATTTAGCCGAGACTTTGGAGGAGATCATCGCGTGAGAAACGAGAAAAACACGTTTAGACAAGCGGCTTGGAGCGAACCAGCAATCTTTGATCTTGGAAAAAGCGGTCGCAGAGGTCACGTTCTGCCTGTTGTGGATGAGGGAGTGAGAAAAACAGTTGGCAACATAGATAGGCTCTTGCCTGAAAGCATGCGACGCCTTAGCAGGCTTAAGCTTCCTGAACTTTCCGAAGTTGAGGTTGTAAGACATTTCCTGCGTTTATCACAGATGAACTACGGGGTTGATTCAGGCTTTTATCCGCTTGGAAGCTGCACAATGAAATACAATCCCAAAATAAATGATCTCCTTGCAGGTCTGCCAGATTTGAACCTGCTTAACCCGTATCAGGATGAGAGCACCGTGCAGGGAATTCTCGAAATTCTTTATAGGCTTGAGCGGTGGCTTGCAGAAATCACGGGGACTTATGAAGTGTGCTTGCACCCTGCCGCTGGTGCACATGGAGAGTTGTTAGGTACTCTGTTAATGCGGGCGTTCCACAAAGCAAACGGAGAACTTCAAAGAAGAACTGACGTGATCATTCCCGATTCAGCACATGGCACTAATCCCGCGAGCGCCTCGATGGCTGGGTTCAGCGTGATTGTCGTGCCATCTGACGACGAAGGATGCGTCGGACTAGGCGCTTTGAAAGCAGCAGTCTCGAAACGCACAGCAGGCTTAATGCTTACCAATCCTAATACTTTGGGGATTTTCGAGAAGAATATTGATGAAATCGCTGGAATCGTTCACGAAGCAGGTGGACTTCTCTATTATGATGGCGCAAATCTGAATCCGCTACTCTGCAAAGTCAGACCAGGTGACATGGGCTTCGACATAGTTCACATGAACATTCACAAAACATTCAGCACGCCTCATGGCGGAGGAGGGCCTGGAGCTGGTCCAGTAGGCGTCTGCGAAGAGTTGGGGAAATTTCTGCCAATTCCGCGAATAATGTTTGACGGTAAGCGATATTCCTTGAACTATGACAAGCCCGATAGTATCGGGAAGATAAGGAGTTTCTACGGTAACATTGCTGTGCTATTAAGAGCTTACGCGTACATTCTAGCATTAGGGCGTGAAGGACTTGAAGAAGCAGCCGAAATTTCGGTTCTGAACGCAAACTATCTAGTAAAGAAGCTTAAGAGCATCAGAGGGTTAACGCTTCCTTATAATGATGCCAAGCCACGGAAGCATGAATGCGTTTTCAGCGCTAAACCTTTGAAAAATGACACGGGAGTCTCAGCTTTAAACGTCGCTAAGCGCATGCTCGATTATGGAATGCATGCACCGACGATATACTTTCCACAAATCGTGGAAGAAGCTTTGATGATTGAACCGACAGAAACGTTCGAAAAGGAAGAATTGGACAGATTTGTTGAAATCATTGAGGAAATCTGTCAAGAAGCATATGGGAACCCTGAAGCGGTTTTGAAAGCTCCTCACAACACTGCCATATCGCGTTTAGATGAGGTCAAAGCTTCCCATCCGAAAACAATGACGCTGAGCTGGAGAATGTACCAAGCACGCAACATACAACAATCCAAAAACCAGCCAAAATAGTTTATATGACGCCACTAATCTAAATTTACTAAGACAAAAAATGATTTGGTGAAAAACTTGACAGAAATCGAAGACAAAGTGCGTGAAGCCGTCGGAAAAGTAGTTGACCCTGAAACTGGAATGACCTTTGCCGAAATGCAAATGATTACAAACGTTAAGGAAGAACAGACTGGCATCTTCAAAGTTGAGTTTGTCCCTTCCAGCCCTTTCTGCCCTATCGCATTCAAGCTTGCCATGGACATTAAGAAGGCGGCGATGACGGTTGAGGGAGTCAAGAAGGCAAATGTCTTCTGTCGCGGTCATATGATGGAACAGCAAATCAATGAACAGACAAACAAAGAATAGAAACAAGCCAACCTTTCTCTTTTATCCAATTTAAGGAGTTTGACGGTTGCAAGTCAGTGGTGAGCACGAAATCTATTGCTGCGGAGCACGTGTTCGAATCTCCAAGAAAGGGGTTAAGGTCTTAAGCAAACCGCTTGTTGAACATTGCCCGCTACACGAAGCCATGCACGGATCGAAATGCATCACTGCAGAAACAGTATGTAGCGATGTGAAAACTAAAATTGCCTGTTACGGTTTTTGCTGCAGAAACCGCAGTTTTGACGCCGAACCTGTTGTAGCATATGGAGCTTCGGAAATGATGTGTGTCTGGCTTGAACATCATCTCATAGACTGCGCAATCGTTGTATGTGAAGGCGCTGGCACGGTCATCACAGCCAATGGCAAGCTTGTACAGGCAATCGGTGCACGCCTGACCGGTATCATCAAAACTTCGCCCATACCCGAGATCATCAAGCACATTGAACGAAATGGCGGAGTTGTGCTAGACAAAAGTGAAGCACGTATTGACCAGGTTGCCGGAGTCAAACGAGCGTTCGATTCAGGTTTCAAGCATATTGCTGTGAGTGCCGCAGGTTTTCAGGCTAAGGCGATATTAGAAATTAGAAAGTTGGAGAAGGATTTGGAAGCTGACATTCTAGTTTTTTCGATCTGCAACACCTGTATCTCTGAAGCTGATGTGAAGCACATAATAAGGGCAGATGTTGTCTGTGCCAGCGCTTCGAGAATACTTCGAAGCCACATCGGAAGCAAAGCCTTGATGCAGTTGGGGGTGACGATCCCCGTATATGCCCTGACTGAAAGAGGAAAGAGGCTCATTTTAGCTTACTTAACGGAATTCGAAGGCAAGCTTGTAGCCTTCAGAACCAGAGAATTGCCTTATCAAGTGGAAGGCAGAAGCCCAAGGCTCAAGACGAGATAGACAGTTTACCGTACGATCCAGAAGAAGGCAGATCGCAAAAAAGTGATTTTTGTTGATGCTTCTGTATACCAGTGCCCATCGGAGCAACAAAAAGCTTAAGAGTGGAAGATAATGTTATGATCTGTCAAATATATATAAGGTGTTGAAACGATTTGGCAGTTGAAAGTTTCACGGGAAACAAGCAACCCGTAGACGTGAAAGTTAGTGAATTGACGCCAAGCTCTAGAGCAGTAAATGTCACAGCGAAAGTGGTGTCAAAAAGCGAGATCAGAAACATTGCATCTGGAAAGGATGGAGCGCCGCACCGCGTAAGTGACGCACTTGTCGGTGATGAGACAGGATGCATCTACCTAACCCTTTGGGATGATAATATTGAAAAAGTGAACGAAGGGGAAACTATCCTCGTCAAGAACGGCTACATTAACTTGTTCAGAGGCAACATGCGACTGAACATCGGCAGATACGGAACTTTGGAAACACCTGAAAAAACTATAGAGGGCGAAGTGAACACAGAAAACAATATGTCAAACCAAGTCTATGAACAGCCAAGACGCCCATTCAGAGGGGGACGAGGAGGAGGCTACGGCGGTCGAGGCGGATACGGCGGCAGACGCGAATACGGTGACCGAGACAGAAGAGGCGGCTACAGACAAAGATACTAGAAAGGCATTTGCATCTTGAACCAAGCTCCGCTTCCAAACTCCTATTTGTTTTTCTTCTAAAACCCTTTTCTTGGTTAGATTTCTAGACTCAGCTTTCTTAAACTCTTCTTCTAAACCGTCATATTTGAAGCCTAATAGAAATTCATTGCAGAAAACCTAGAGGGAGAGTAAGTCAATAGTGTGCCTTGTCTTTCATCCATTTTCTTGATAGTAAACGTTAATCACGCAAGTTTTATATTGGAAGACAACCGAGAGACATTTCTGTGGGTAATTATGTTGTCTCACCACTCATGGAAACCCAAGCTTGAAGGTTTTGTTTTGATTCTTGCCGTGTTCTTGTCAGTGTACGCGACTTTTGTTTATGTTGCTGATGGCGTCATTTGGCATCAGTTTGTAAAGTCAGTTTCTTTGCATACCATGCATGATTCTAAGGAAAGTTTTGAATATGAAATGGGTGATGTTTTGGTTGCTTCGGCAAAGATGAAGGGGGCGAACGTTTATTTTGTTCGCGTTTATGACGGAAACTGTTCGGTTTTTGAGGAAAGTGGTGGAATTGCTGGCTCTGAGGCTGTTGTTCGCGTCCAGCTTTGTCCACCGGTTTTCAAGGGTGGTTGTGTTTATAGTGTGGTTTTTCAGGGAGGTTTGATTAATTGTCCTTTGCTGGGTTCAGTCACTTCTAGTTCATTGACAACTGTGTTCAGCGTGTCAAAGGGGTTGGCTCAACTTAAATTTGATAGCAGTTACGTGAGAGCGGATAACGAGTTACGTTTGCGGGCAACTCTTCTTACGAATGAATCTGCCCCTATTGCTAATAGAACTGTCGGGTTTTATCTGCAGCCTGAAATGGATTTGTCTATGCAAGATAGAGGATGGATTTGTCTAGGTTCTGGTGAGACTGACCAGAATGGTGTGGCTTCGTTGAATATCGCGGTTAATATGATGGGTGGGCGTCATGCTTTGGAGGCGAGGTTTGCGGGAGATGACGACTTTAAGTCATACTCAAACAGCACAGATTTTGTTGTGGAATCTCCTGCTCCTAACCTGAGACTTGTCAACCTTGAGAAGAATGGAACTAAAGTTAGGTTTGTGTTGCGTATAACTGATGGCTACGGTTTTCCGTTAGCTGGAAGGGTATTTGCGGTTGACTTTTTGAACGTTGGGCAGAGTTCTCTTAATGTAATTAGTAATCAGACTGGTTACGTTGACATATCGTTGAATGCTGGTGCAGTGCTAAAGTTTATTGATTCGAGAATTACGGTTTTCAAAGATGAGTACACTGCGAGGCTTCAGACACTTACGCGACTGAACCTTACTAGTTCGTCGAGTTCTTTTATGTTAAGCGAGGACAAGGGCAATCAGAGGCTTGCTGAAAATTCGGTGTCAGGGGTGTCTGCTGGTTCTGCGATAGGCACTGAAGGAGGTAATCAAGTGCTTTCGATGCCGGGTGTGCAGGTGACTGTGACTCCGAATCCTGGAAAAACAGATCTGCCCGATAGAGTGAAAGCAAAGTTCTCCTCGTATGAGCCGTATGATGGGGTTAAGTTCTATTATTATTTGAATGGCACTACTTTGAAAGGGGTCGTTACTGCCTCGGTTAATGTGGTTCTCATACATTATCCTGATGTCTATCGCTACGATTATTCTGGGGAGCTTCTTTGGCAACCTGATTACTGGGGGAACTATACTTTTCTTGTCAAGGCGTATGACGCATATAGTACGCTGGTTGCTCAGGGAAGCAGTTCTTTCAGTGTTCAACCTGCTCCCGCTAACATTGTCGTCTATTATCCAGAAGCTTTCTTCGGTGATTCGCAAGCGTTGACTATTGCTTTTTCAATGTCTAGAACGTATGATAATGGTTCTGGATCGAGTTATTTCCAAACTGTGAGGTTAGCTCCCACTCTGACGTGGGATAGTGTGAAGTACATGTTGGATAAGAAGACTAATTCAACGGTGATTCATGTTTATGTGAATGGTTCTCGGGTTGCTAATGTTGTTCCTGATTCTGAAGGGCTTTGCAAGGCAACGGTTCCTTTGAATTTCTCAGGAAACTATGCCACAATGAATGTTAGGGTCGTCACTAATGAAACGAGTCGTTACAGAGAGGTTACGGTAGAGCGGAGTTTCAATCTCACGAGAATAAACGTCACGAACACGCCGTCTGGTGGAAATGATCTGTTCAAGTTTAATTACACTCTCGGCATCTCAAGGGATAATGAGAGCACTTATGTTGCAGTGGATAATCCAGTGAAGGTAAGTGCTTCCCTCTTCGATTTGCCGGTATATGGTACTTGGGTGACTTTTGTTGGCGGAAGGATTGGAGCGCGTTCGGCTACTAACAGTTCGGGCTGGGTGTCCGTGCCAAGTGGGTACGACAGTATGCGTGTGAAGTCTGCTTGTTGTCTTGAGAGCGGCATGGCTTCGCCACTAGCTGATATAGACAGGGATGGAGATGTCTCTCCCTATGATTGGGCTAGTATAGCAGCTAGAAATGGCGCCGTTTTTGGAGATTCTTCGTACGATTGGCGTTTTGATTTGAATGCAGATTATCAGATTGATCAGACCGATGTTGATATTGTTGGATCAAATCTTGGGAACCACGTTGATTACTTGGGTGCCGGGAATTACGATTACAGCTCGGTGTATGTAAATTTCAGCGATGGTAACGGCTGGTATCTGAATAGTCAAGGCATCACTGGTGTTCCTACGGGAGCTACATGGTTGAACATATCGATCGGTGGTATTGTGGAGTTTTTCAGTTGGACGCTTAATAAGATTAATGCAACCGATAATGCTGGTGCTGCAAGCGAGAAATGGTGTCCTCAGCAAACTGGGGTATACGTTCTGCAAGTGAAAGTGCCGTTGTCTACGTTTAACATTACGGTGGCATTTAGGAGTGATGTGACCCAGCTTAATGCTTCGCTGAACATTGTTAACTACTATTATGTTTTGAAGAGACCTGTTAATCTCACCATCAACTTGCCAAGCGAGATGGAAGTCGAGGTCATTCCTGCCGAGGCTGATTCTTACGTCACCGACGAATTCCCAGGTAGCAACTATGGTTCAGAGAATTTTACGATGGTAGGGTGGTCAACTCCAGTGTATTCATCTTACACATATTATTCCTACATGCGTTTTGATATTTCATCAGTTCCAGAGAATGCTTACGTCCTTTCCGCTTCCTTTAGTGTGTATGGCAGTTGGATTCCTGTAAAAAGTGATGGGTGTTATGGGTCTTTTTCAGTTCACAAAGTGACGGGTCAATGGGACGAGATGAGTATTAATTGGACTAACAAGCCAGGCTTTGTTCCGGCATCATCTGGCGATTTTGCTGCGCTCGCGTGTGAGCGGGTGTCCTTTGACGTTACTGAAGATGTTCGGTCTTGGCACAATGGTTCTGCCAGTAATTATGGATGGGCTCTGAGACCGGATGTTCTACTTTGCGTCTTGGGTCTGGGCTCTCGCGAGTACACTGATCCCCTCCATGATCCATTATGCCCTCTTTTGCTGGTCTATTATGTATTGCCTGAACCTGTCTTGACAGTTACCGCGTTTGACAGTGCAGTTCAAGGGGCTCTTTCAGGTTTGCCTGTTGAGCTTTCTGCAAACAATGTTTCTATTGGAAATTGCGTTACGAATTCCTCTGGCGTTGCCACGATTCCTTGGAGCCCTACGGGTCACAGATTGTTTTCAATCACTGCCACGTCTTTCGAAAATGCAACTTATGAAGCGGGTCAAGCAACAGAGATCGTCGATTTCCGCCCATCAACGAACATCACTATTTTTGAAGAAGATATGATTAATATCACTGCAGGCTATCAAAGGAATTACACTGGTGCACTGAGTCTCTCTACGTTGTCAAATTTTGGATCTGATCTAAAGAATATGGTCGTCACAATAAATATCAATGGTACCTACTATGATAATAGAACCTACAACAATTCCACGCAGGTTATGACGGGCAAATTTGGCTTGTTTAATTTCTCGTGGGCGGCTCCGCAAAACGGTACGTACTCTATTAGAGCATTGTTCGAGGGTACAGACGAGTATAAGTCCTGTGAAGATTATATCGTGGCGTCTGCCTCTGTTACTCCTTTGGCGATCTTGTTCAGTGTTTCACCAAGCGAGTTTGAGCCTGGTGCATCTTTGTTATTGAATGCTACTATTATAGATGTCAAGACCAATGCTCGCTTTACAGGCTATGCTGTGAACGTCCAGTTTATCTGCTGGTCATCTAACAGCTGCATCCCCTCGTCTCTTGGCACGAATATAACCGCATTAGGCGAGGCTACTCGGAGCTTCACTTATCCTAATAACGGGACGGCATATGCCTTCATGGCAAGGATATTGCCTGCAACCAATGAAACGATGCCACAAGGTGTTGCGTCCAACCCTATTCAACTGACTGTTTCCAAGTCCACTGGCATCACGTTGAACGTCACTCGCGATTCTTC
>Ga0335070_10004699_pt1 | contig 15996 bp, 9 predicted proteins | sample Lox_Sample_13_FD_206722 | JGI IMG/M metagenome (GOLD analysis project Ga0335070, IMG submission 206722) | Soil microbial communities from Loxahatchee National Wildlife Refuge, Florida, United States - Lox_Sample_1.3 | ecosystem: Environmental > Terrestrial > Soil > Wetlands | place: USA: Florida... | reverse complement strand
CACACCGACGCTTCCCATCGTTTCGAGCGTGGCGCTGATTTCGAATCGACCGTTCCCTCGACTCACCGTGTCGCGGAGCTGATCCTCAACTCCGGTGGCGGAACTCTGATTGGCGGTATCATCGACGTCGTTGCCCGGCCGCTCGACCTGGCTCCCATCGAACTGGACCGCCGCGAGGTCAAGCGCATTCTCGGCGAAGAACTCAGCGACGTGGAGATCAGCCGCATCCTCACCCGGCTCGGCTTTGTGCTCACCAGCGGCGGCGAAGACAAGCATTTGGTGCAGGTTCCCAGCTGGCGCCTCGACATCGAGCGCGAGATTGACCTCATCGAGGAACTCGCCCGCCTGCACGGCTACGATAAATTTGCGAACACTCTTCCTCCTTATATCGGCGGCGTGGTAGACCTGCCGGATGCGGAAAAAGACGCGAAGCTGCGCTCTTCCCTGCTGGCGCTGGGCTATAACGAGGCGATTTCACTGACCTTCATTTCGAAAGACGACGCGAAGAGCTTCTCAGCGGCGCCCGTCATCGAGCTGGCCAACCCGATCTCGGACGAAGCTTCCGTCATGCGTACCTCGATGCTGCCCGGAATGCTCAATATGCTTGCCTACAACCTGAATCGCGGTACCGACAACGTCCGGCTGTTCGAGGCCGGCAACGTCTTCGAGGCATCGGGAGCCAAGTCGGTGGAGTCGAAGCGCCTCTGCATTGGCGCCACGGGAAATGCCGTCGAAGCAGGAGTGCACCAGCCCGCGCGCCCGCTCTCCTTCTTCGATCTGAAGGGTGACGTCGAAAGCCTGCTGGCGCCGTTCGCCTGCTGGACCCTCTACTACGACGCGAACACCGCCAGCCACTATCATCCGGGCCGCTCCGCGCGTGCCGTCATGGATGGCACGACCGTCGCCCAGTTCGGCCAGCTTCATCCCGAGGTGGCCGCCGCCCGCAAACTGCGGCAGGACGTCTTCGTCGGCGAAATTTTCCTCGACCGGCTCTACCAGCACGATCTCCGGCAGGTGCGCTATGAAGCGCTGCCGCGCTTTCCTGCCGTCGAACGCGACTTCTCGTTCGTCTTCGACGACGGCGTGGTGTTTGAGAAGATCCACCAGAGCGTGGCGGGACTGGGAATCGCCGAACTGCGCAGTTTCGTTCCGGTCGAAATCTTCCGCGGCGAAAAAGTCGGCGCGGGCAAGTATTCGATCCTCCTGCGCGCGAAGCTCCAATCCCGCGAGCGTACCTTGCGCGACGACGAGGTGGCCCAGTGGTCGGGGCAGATCACCAAAGCGCTGGAAGCTCTCGGCGGCGTGCAGCGGGCGTAGCGTGCCCCTTCTTGCCTCAGGGCCCGAGCAACTCAAGCTCCTACAAGCACGCAAAAGACAGATCCCAAAAGGTGAGTTTCGCCCCGTGTAGAGACGCGGCTTGCCGCGTCTCCGCGGGTAGAGGAGACGCCGCGCACAAGAAGTCTCGCCCGTAGGTCTTGCGACGCCGCACGCAGCATCTCCACAACTGGGTAACATGTACCAAAAGTACGGCCTCTTCCACAGCAAACTGCGTTATACTTCGCCTCGACGCGGGGCAGAGTCCCCCGAAAGCGAGTGCCGCCCATGTCCGTGAAAGCCGAGGAAGAGGTATCTGCTCAGGTTCCTGCCGAAGATTTTCAGGCGCTGGAAGAGAAAGTTTATCGCACCATTGAGTTATTCAAGGCCGCCAAGGAAGCCCGGACCGCCGCCGAGCGCGACGTCAAGCGTCTGCGCGAGCAGCTCGAAGAGCGCGAGGAGGAAAACGAAACCCTGCGCCGCGAGCTGGTGCAGTTGCGCCGGGAGCGCGAGGAAATCCGCGGGCGGGTCGAAAAGATGCTCGCCCAGATGGAGAGTCTGGCGCAGGAGCAGGCGGCCAGTTGAACCAGAGCGAGGTGAATTCCTCGCGCAGGAGTGACATGGCCACTGCCACCAAGCAACCTCCGACCAAGGATCCCACGAACGGGAGCGTGCGGGTCGAGATCTTCGACCAGGTCTACAACCTGCGCGGCTCCGACGCCGCCTACATCATCAAACTGGCTGAGTACGTCGACGCCAAGATGCGCGCCGTCTCTGAGCAGACCGCGACCGTCGATTCGGTTCGCCTGGCGGTGCTGGCGGCGCTCAACATCGCCGATGAATACCATTTGCTGAAACGCCAGTTGGAGCAGAACCCGCAGGAAATCGAGCGCCGGGCGCACAAACTGGCCCATGCGCTCGACGAAGTTCTGCAAGATCACCGTCGGACCGGATGAAGCCCTTAGAACCGCTTTCAAAGATAGGTTTTGGGGAGGGCACGGCTTCAGCCGTGCCGAACAGAAATGCCTAGACCATGGGCTTTAGCCCCTGAGGTCGTTCTCCGCCGTCCCACAAGAGTACTTTTGAAGCCAGTTCTAGTAACCTGCGCTTCATCTCCGGCGTGCGAGCGCGTAGCAAAATCCCTGCCAACTATTTCTCCGCTCCCCCTTGCGCTTCCCGTTTCCCTTTTCTAGCATCAGACCTGAGAGCCGGCCTGCTAGGTTGGTGATGGTGGTGACCGATTTTTGAACCAACACCGAATGAACGGGGACTCGACTCGAACTGATCCTGTGAGCCATGTTCCGCCACGCGGAAACGCCTAAGGGGTCGCGGCGGGTTCCCACCGTCTTTGACGGGTTCATTCTCGGCCCACCACACGGCGGTGCGGGTCGGCTTTTTAGTTCAGGTGGTACGTATCGGGTGTGAGGTGTCAAGAAGACCCTGAATGGACCGGCAAGAAAAATCACGCCAGGAATGGGAAAGGGAATTCAGCGAAGTACAACACAACATCACTCCCGCTGAAGGACTGCGCGCCGGCCAAATCATAGCAAGGAGGGCCGCCGGCACTTCTGCGCATATCCCGGATCTCCCCCATTTCGTCAGTTTCCTGCTGAGCGGTGTTTTCTTGGGTGTCGGACTCGTCGTTTTTTGCTCCGATATTCCCCACAAGATCGCAGTTGGCATCGGCGCCCTGTTTGTCGGTTGTTGGCTTGCCACCGCAGCCCTGCGATCGAAGCGAAAGCGTTGAGAACTTTTTGCGTGACGGGCGAGGGCGCCGGCCACTTCAACCTGCTAGACTCATCCTGTACTCAGACATACACCTGAGCATCTAACAAACCGTGTATCCGCGACTCCTCCACATCGGCAGCTTCAGCGTGGCCACCTACGGCTTCCTGGTCGCCGCGGGAGTGCTGATCGGGATCTGGATCAGCGCCCGCAACTCCGCCAAGCAAGGCATCAACGGCGACGACGCTTGGAACCTCGGCATCCTGGTCGTGTTTGCCGGGGTCTTAGGCGCCAAGGTTCTCTACGTCATCAACGAGTGGAGCTACTTCTCCCACAACTGGCGCGAAGTCTTCAGCCTCGGCACGCTGCAGGCAGGCGGAGTCTTTTCCGGCGGCCTGATTGCGGCGCTGCTCACGGCGGCATGGTATCTGCGGCGGCGTCGGATGCCAGTCCTGCGCACGACCGACGGGTTTGCTCCCGGCCTCGCCATTGGTCACGTGCTCGGCCGCTTCGGCTGCTTCGCCGCCGGATGTTGTTATGGCAAACCCACCGGCCATTTCTGGGGCGTGACTTTCACCGATCCGCTGGCGAGCACGATCAGCGGAACGCCCTTGGGAGTACGGCTCGAGCCGACCCAATTGATCGAAGCGGCGGCGGAGTTCTTCAACTTCCTGCTGCTGATGTGGCTGTTCAAGCGCAAGAAGTTCGACGGCCAAGTGCTTTCAGCTTTCATGATGCTCTACGGCGTCGAACGTTTCTTCATCGAATTCCTGCGCGGCGATCCTGGCCGCGGCGAAGTCTTCGGTGGCGCCATGTCGGGGACGCAACTGATCGCGATCTGCCTCGTGCTCGGCGGCGGATTGATCTGGTACTTGCGCAGTGGCGTGGTGAGCACGCAGACGTCGCGTGTCAGCAACTAGCACTTGGCACTTAGCACTAGCGAAGAACGCGCGTGCTCGGCCAAATGCCAAGTGCCAACTGCTGAATGCCCGACTTCCCCGTCACTTTCAACGCCGCGCCCGACGACGCCGGCCGCCGTTTGGATCAGTACCTCACTACGCAGCTACCCGACGTCAGCCGCTCCCGCATCCAGCAGCTCATCGCCAAAGGTGAAGTTCTGGTCGACGAAACGATGGCCAAGGCTTCGTTGCGTCTGAAAGGCGGCGAGCGTATCAACGTCAACGGCCCGCCGCAAGCCCCCCCGCTGCGCGCCATCGCCGAGGAAATCCCGCTCGATATTGTCTACGAAGACGACGATCTCGCCATTGTCGACAAGCCTGCCGGCATGATGGTGCACACCGGCGCCGGGGCGACCGACGATGCTCGCAACCGCGGTACCCTAGTCAACGCGCTGCTGCACCATTTTGGCTCGCTTTCGGCGGTCGGCGGCGAGCTTCGCCCGGGCATCGTGCATCGCCTCGACCGCGCCACCAGCGGCCTGATGGTCGTCGCCAAGAACGATGAATCCCACCGCTGCCTGGCGCGCCAGTTCTCGCGCCGCGAAGTGCACAAGACCTACATCGCGCTCGTGCACGGCTGGCTCAAGCGGGATCGCGGCGCCGTCGAAAGTTCGATAAGCCGCGACCTGCAACGGCGCACGCGCATGACTACGCGGCGCTCCGGCGGCCGCGCAGCCGTTACGCACTACCTAGTGACAAAGAGGATCGACTCGCCCTACGGCAAGTTTTCCCTGCTTGAACTTCGCATCGAGACCGGACGCACCCACCAGATCCGCGTGCATATGTCTTCGCTCGGTCATCCCGTTGTGGGAGACACGCTCTACGGCGCGCCTCGCGAACTGCGTGTCCAGTCCGGCAAGAGCAGGGCTGCGGGGATGCCGGCCACACTCGCCCTGGACCGGAATTTTCTGCACTCGGCAAAGCTCGAACTTGTCCACCCAAGGACGGGAGAGCCGCTCACCTTCTCCCGAGGCTTGCCGGAGGAGTTGCAGTCACTACTCGACAAGCTGGGTCGGAACTAGAACTGGTTTCAAAAATGGGTTTTGGGGAGGGTACGGCTTCAGCCGTGCCGATCGGACCCGCCCAGAGTGTGGGCTTTAGCCCCTGAGGGTCGCCTTCTTCGGCGCGTGCAGCATTTTTCTGAAACCACTTCTAGCCCCATGACCGCATGATTGCTGCCACGGGAACGGGGCTTGCTCGAGCGCAACTTTCCTCCGTGTTCCTCTGTGTCCTCTGTGTTTCTGGCTTTCTTGTAAACCACGGAGGACACGAAGGTGCACGGAGAAGCCCGGAAGTCGGAGAGCACCAGTCCATCCCGTGGAGCACAAATCACACGGTCAGAGCACTGTCATGGTCCCCCAGGTTACGACTGGGACTGTGCGGCACGTGCGATACAGCTATAATGAGGAGAATCCCGATGAGATTCCGCGTTCTCCTGTTGACAGTTCTCTGCTGGCTGGCAGCCGCCGCGGCTGCGGCCCAGACCTCAGATCAAGATCTACCCTCGGCGCCCTCGGCGACGGTGCAGCAGAATGCTCCGCCCAAGCAACCGCCTCCGCCTGCTACCAAGCCCGCGAAGCCCCATCCCGATAACGAACTGCGGCCCGGGGACAATACCACGCAAGATCCGGCGCCGGCTGCCGACAGCGCGCAACCAGCCGCGCAGTCTGCCCCCGGCGCGGAGGAAACGTCCGCTCCTGCTACGCCAGCAGCTTCAGGCGCCACAACGGCGGCCCCCGCGCCAACACCCGCGGCGATGCCACCACCTTCGGTGGCCCCTCAACTGCAAAACCTCGAGAAGTCCGATGCCAACGAGCCTGTCACGACCATCAGGGTCCCGGTTAACGAGGTTCGTGTCATCTTCACCGTCTCCGACAAGCACGGCCGGTTCATCAAAGACCTGAAGAAAACCGACTTCAGGGTCATCGACGACCGCAAGCCCGCTGAGCAGATCCGCAGTTTCCACAGCGAAACCGATCTTCCCCTGCAGGTCGGACTGCTGATCGACGCCAGCAACTCGGTGCGTGATCGGTTCAAGTTCGAGCAGGAAGCGGCGATTGAGTTCCTGAACGCCATCATTCGGCCACGCTACGACAAGGCTTTCGTCGTCGGATTCGACGCGACGCCCGACGTGACCCAGGACTTCACAGACAACACTGAGCTCCTTTCCAAGGGTGTGAAGGCCTTGCGCGCCGGCGGCGGCACGGCCATGTACGACGCCATCTACTATGCCTGCCGCGACAAGCTCCTCAAACAGGAGCAGACCGGCCCGGTGCGCCGCGCCATCATCCTGCTGAGCGACGGCGACGACAACTTGAGCCACGTAACACGCGAAGAAGCCATTGAGATGGCCGAGCGAGCCGAAGTGATCATCTATACCATCAGCACCAACGTCAGCGGCAAGGTACTGGAACGAATCGCGGAGGCCACCGGTGGGCGGGCGTTCTTCCCCTTTCAGATCCGCGACGTTACCGACGCTTTCGCCTCGATTCAGGACGAGCTGCGCAGCCAGTACGCGATGTCGTACAAACCGGCGGACTTTGTCTTCGACGGGCGCTACCGCACCATCGAAATTCTCGCCCAGAACAAAGGCCTTCACGTCCGCACCCGCAAGGGCTACTACGCGCCGAGACCGTAATCGGGGGCAGTGTCGACAGTCGCTGGAACTCGTTTCAAAAATAGGTCCTAAAAAGCAGTGCGGCCCTGGCCGGTTTACAATCGTCGATTGCCGTTTGATCGGAAAAACCTAATCATGTATCGCTGGTCTGAACTTCTCATTCCTACACTTCGTGAGGCCCCGGCTGATGCCGAAGTCGCAAGCCACAAACTGCTCGTGCGTGCCGGATACATCCGGCAACTGGGCGCGGGCATTTACTCGTTTCTCTTCCTCGGCAACCGGGCGATCAACAAAATCATGGGCATCGTCCGCGAGGAGATGGACAAGATCGGGCAAGAGTTCTACCTGCCGGCGCTGAACCCGCGCGACGTCTGGGAAGCGAGCGGCCGCTGGGCGGCGATGGGCGAGAACATGTTCCGCCTGAAAGACCGCAAGGGCGCCGATCTCTGTCTGGGTATGACGCACGAAGAAGTCATGACCGACATCGCGCGCAAGGAACTGCGCAGCTACAAGCAGTTGCCGCAGATCTGGTATCAGATTCAGACCAAGTTCCGCGACGAGCCCCGTCCGAAGTCGGGCCTTCTCCGCGTGCGCCAGTTCATCATGAAAGACGCGTACTCGTTCGACATGGATGCGGCCGGCCTCGACGTTTCCTACCTGAAACACTACGACGCCTACTGCCGAATTTTTGATCGCTGTGGGTTGAGGTACATGGTGGTCGAGGCGCACTCGGGCGCGATGGGCGGATCGCAATCGCACGAATTCATGGTGCGCACCGCGGCCGGCGAAGATCAGATTGTGAGCTGCGAGAAGTGCAGCTATGCGGCCAACATGGAGAAGGCGACCTCGAAGCTCGATGTGGTGGAAGACCTGAAACCGGAAGGCGATGGCAAACCGCTGCTGGTTCACACGCCGGGCAAGGGCGCGATCGCCGACGTGGCCGAGTTTTTGAAAGTCTCGCCGAAACAGGACATCAAAGCCGTGGCCTACATGGCGCGCAAGATCGGCGACGATGGCAAGATGCAGGAACAGCCGGTCGCGGCCTTTCTGCGCGGCGATCACTCGGTGAACGAGACCAAGCTGCTCACCCTGGTCAAGGCGAGCGAACTGCGTCCGATGCAAGCAGACGAACTGGAGCGTTACTTCGAGGGCCCCGGCGGTTTCATTGGGCCGGTCGGCTTAGTCGTCAAGCCGAAAGAGTCGCTGGGAGTGTGGGATTCCAGGCAGCAGCTCGGTCACGACCCGCGCAGCACGCTGGTGGTGCTTGACGAAGCGCTCCTCGGCCGCGCCAACATGATCTGCGGCGCCAACAAGCTCGATTACCACTTCAAGAACGTGACGCCGGCCAAGGACTTCCAGTACACGATTGCCGCCGATATTCGCAGCGTCAACCCGGGCGAAGATTGCTTGAACTGCGGCGCCTCTCTGCGCATCGATACCGCTGTTGAAGTCGGGCACATCTTCAAGCTTGGCTATAAGTATTCGGAGTCGATGGGCGCGCGAGTGCTCGACCGCCATGGCAAGGAGGTAGCGCCGATCATGGGCAGCTACGGAATCGGCATCGAGCGCATCCTGACCGCAGCGGTAGAGCAGTCGAACGATGAGAACGGTTTCTGGCTGCCGCCCTCGATTGCGCCGTTCCAAGTAGTGGTCGTCGCCACTAATGCGAGTGACGACAAGATTCGCACCACCGCCGAGCAGATCGCGCGGGACCTGGAAGCGGCTGGCGTTGAGGTGCTGCTCGACGACCGGGACGAGCGGCCCGGGGTCAAGTTTAAAGATGCGGATCTGGTCGGCATCCCCTTTAGAATCAACGTGGGAAAGAAGGTTACCGACGATACCGTCGAGGTCATTCAGCGCTCGACTCGGCACCTGCAGGACGTTAAGATTCGGCTCATAACGGAGTATTTTCGGGGGTTGCTGTCCCCGACGCACCAAGCGCGGTAGCGGACCGCATCCTCCCGAGTTTTCAAGCTAGTAGCTGGCAGCGCAATGCTCGCAGCTCACCAACCAGAAAGTACGGGCTGACGTTATGGGAAGTTTGAAGTTGATTCTCGGCATACTCGTGCTGGTGGCCATCGCTTTCGTGGGCATCAAGATCATCCCGCCCTATTTCTCCAACTACGAGTTTGAAGATGCGATCAAGACCGAAGCGCTGCAGGGCACCTATAGCTCGCGCTCGGAAGATGACATCCGCGAGGCAATTCTGAGGCGCGCCCGCGAATACGATATTCCGGTCACCGCCAAGCAGATTCGTGTCAGCCGCACCGGTTCGAACGGCGCCGGCAGCCTTTGGATCGAAGCCGACTACACTGTGCCGCTCGACTTGCCCGGTTACTCAACGACTCTGCAGTTCCACCCTTCCAGCCGGAACAAGGGCGTGTTCTAACAGCCCGTGGTGTAAGCACGCTTCGTATCAGGGCACGCATTTATGCGTGCCGTAAGAGCCGCACAATCAACGCGCCTTTAGGCGCTGTGTAGAAGCTTCCGACTTCCATCACGGGCTGCTGACGCCCGTGAGCCAATCCTCATCTCAGGTTCCCCGGTTCCGCTGAAATAGCTCTGCACGTTTCGCCACGCCTCCGTCGCGACGAAACGCCCCAGCAATCTCTGAGCGATGTCGGCGGCGCGGGTTCCGTGGTGGGACTTCCGCCTCACGCGGCACAACCTTTGCGCTCTTACTTCTCCTTGCCTGCGATGACGTTCCAAGCTACCTTTCTAGGGACGTTTCCAATCCGAGGTGCTGCTTTGTTCGTTCCATGGCTCCGGTCGTTTCTGGGTTTCGTGATTCAGTTCCTCGCCTTTTGCGCAATCTTGGCGGTAGCCTTCGGGTTCGGCAGTAACCCGCCCGAGGCCGTTCATTTCTCGACCGATGTGGCTGCCTTGCTGCAGAGAGCCAAGGAGGTTGCGCCAGCGGCAGGGTCCGACGTGGTCTTCCTCGAGGACGAGGAGACCTACGTGTTCGATGCCGAAGGGAAGGTCGTTCACACCCGATATTACCTTTACAAGGTTCTCACGCAGAAAGGGGCGGAAGAATGGGCCGTCATTTCTCTGAGCTGGGAGCCGTGGCGCGAAGAGCGCCCCACCCTGCGTGCCAGAGTCATCACCGCGGACCAGGCAGTGCATCCGCTCGACGCTAACACCATCACGGACGCCCCGGCGAAAGAGAGCCAGGAAAACGTCTTCAGCGACCGCCGCGTGTTGCGAGCACCGTTGCCGGCCGTCGCAACCGGAGCGGTCGTCGAGGAAGAGGTGGTCTCCACTGAGAAAGCTCCCTTCGCTGACGCGGGCACGCTGCAGCGCGTCTACTTCGGCGGATCGGTGCCGGTCGAGCACACTCGTTTGGTGCTGGACGCCCCGTCCACGCTGCTGCTCCGCTACACTCTGCAACTGCTACCTGAGCTCAAGCCACAGCGCACAGAAGCCGAGGGCCGTGTGCGCGTCGTCTTCGAGTCTGGCCCGATGGATCCGCTCGATGACGCGGAACCGCAGCTGCCCAGCGATGTACCCGCCTATCCCAGTGTGACCTTTTCCACCGGAAGTTCCTGGCAGAAGATTGCGGGAGAATACGGAAAGATCGTGGATCTGCAAATTGCCGGGGCCGACCTCAGACCTCTCGTCGCCAAGCTCATTTCGGGGAAGAAGTCGCGCGTAGAAAAGGCGGCGGCCCTCCTGCAATATCTGCACAAGGAGGTCCGCTACACCGGAGTGGAGTTCGGCGAAGCCAGCGTCGTTCCGCGCTCTCCTACGGAAACCATGACGCGGAAATACGGGGATTGCAAGGACAAGGCCGCCCTGCTGGTAGCCATGTTGCGCGCCGCCGATATTCCCGCGCACGTCGCCCTTCTCAATGCTGGAAGCCGGGAGGATGTTCCGCCCGATCTCCCCGGCATGGGAAAGTTCGATCACGCGATTGTTTATGCTCCTGGCAGTCCCGACCTGTGGATCGATGCCACCGATGAATACGCCCGGTTGGGGGAAATTCCAGTCGACGATCAACAACGCTTCGCGCTCATCGCGCGGTCGGGCGCCGACGCATTGTTGCGTACACCAGCGACTTCTTCCATGGACAACTTGCTGTTGGAGAAGCGTGAGATCTATCTGGCAGAAAATGGTCCGGCGCGAATCGTCGAAACCTCGCAGCCACATGGAGGCAGCGAGTCATTCTACCGTCACCACTATGCCGATCAGCAAAACAAAACGGCCAAGGAACAGCTTACCAACTATATGAAAGGCGAATATCTCGCCGAGAACCTCGACCGCTTCGATCGCTCCGACCCGGACGATCTTTCAAGGCAATTCGAGCTGGTTTTGGAGAGCAACCGCGCCCGCCGCGGGGCCACCGATCTCGCCATCGCCGCTGCCGCCATCCGCTACGACGGCCTTTTCAGCCGCCTTCCTTCCAACCTGCAGCAGCGCGAGAAGGAAGAGGATACCAAGGCCGCTGCCGCGAGCGGCAAAAAGCCCAAGAAGAAGCGCACCGACGATTACCAGCTTGCCGAGGCCTTCGTCACGGAGTGGCAGTACAAGATCGTTCCTCCGGCCGGCTTTCAGCCCAAGGCTTTGCCGCAGAATGCCAAGCTGACGCTGGGTCCGGCCATTCTGACCGAGGAGTTTGCGGCGGCAAAGGATGGAACGGTACAGGCCACGATCCGGTTCGACACCGTAAAGCGCCGCATGACGGTCGCAGAAGCGAACGAGATGCGCGACCAGATCGTTCAATTGCGCCAGGGAGAGCCGATCGTGATCTACTTCGAGCCCATCGGCGAAACTCTCCTCAGCCAGGGCAAAGTGCGGGAGGCTTTGCAGTCGTATCGCGACCTGGTCGCTCTTCATCCCAAGGAAGCGGTGCACCATCTGCAAGTAGCCGAGACCCTGCTGGCCGGCGGCATGGGCGAAGCGGCTCGCGCCGAAGCCAAGACTGCCGTCACACTGGAGCCGAACTCTGCATTAGCTCAGAAAACGCTGGCCGACATCCTGGAGTACGACCTGGTCGGGCGGAAGTTTCGCCCTGGCAGCGACTACGCGGGAGCCGAAGCCGCATTGCGAGCCGCCGAGAAGCTCGACCCGGACGACAAAGCTACGGTCGCCAATCTCGCCGTTCTGCTCGAGCACAATTCCTGGGGACTGCGTTACGGTCCCGGCGCCAAGTTGAGGGAGGCCATCGCCGAATACCGCAAGCTCAAACCCGAGAAGCTGGCGGAATTCGGCATGGCCAACAATCTGGCCTTTGCCCTGTACTACGACGGCGAATTCGCCGAAGCTCAAAAGAACGCGCAGACTCTGAACCCGCAACCAAACGCCTTGATTGTCGCCTGCGAAGCGGCCTTGAACGGCTCGCAAGCCGCTTTTACCGAAGCCCGGAAGCGTACCGCTGGGGAAGACGCTTTCAAACAAGTTGCGGCGGCCGCCGGCCAGATGCTGATCAACCTTCGCAAGTATCCCCAGGGTGCAGATCTCGAAGAAGCCGGGGCCTCGGGCGAGAACGCTTCCGAGACGGCGGCCTTCGCAGCCTTGTATCGGCAGACCGCGCCTCATGAGCAACTTCCATTCGCGGACGACCCCAAGGGCGTTGCTTTGCGCTTCGAACTCTTTACTTCGGATCCCAACCTCACTCTCGATAAGCTGCGCTCGGTGTGCAGCCGCAACGGCGCAACGCAACTGGCGACTCAGGAGCGACTCGATCGGTTCGTCAAGGATGAGAAAGAGACCCTCACCGGAAAAGCGCGCGCCGGGCAGTTCCCCGACGTTGGACTCGATCTCATGTTTACGCGGGCGCAACCGAAGGTTCAGGGCAATGACACGACTGGGTACAAGGTCACCTTGTGGCCGTCGGCCAAATACAAGAGCGCCCGCTATGTCATCAAGGAGGACGGTCACTACAAGGTCCTGGCTACTTCTCGCTATTTCGCCGGGATTGGGTTGGAGGTCCTCGATCATATCGCCGCCAATGATCTGACTGGGGCGCGCACGCTGCTGGATTGGCTGCGCGAAGACGAGCATCTAGAAGGCGGCGACGACCCGCTCGCCGGCGCGCCGTTTCCCCACGCCTGGACCAGGGGCAAGGAAGCCGACGCGGCCGCGATGAAGGTCGCTGCCGCCGCCATCCTAGTACGCTCTGAGGAGACGGCGGCTCGCGGCATCTCGGTCTTGGAGGCGGCTAGGGCTTCTGCTACCGGCGAGACCGAGAAACTGAACATTGCGTTGGCGCTGCTCGATGGTTACGACACCCTGGATCAATACGAGAAGGCGCTCGCCATCGCTTCGGACCTCACCAAGCAATACCCGGAATCCACGTACGTCTTTCACTTTCAGGCATTCCTCTTGCACGCCCTGGGCAGGTTCGAAGAAGCCGACAAACTCGCACAAGAGCGGCTTCGACGGTTGCCCGATGACACGGACGCCTTACGGGTGCTGATCGAGAACGCCGTCGCACGCGAGGACTACCAAACGGCGCACGATTCCTACCGGAAGATCGTGGACCAGGGGAAAGCGGAAGCCGGGGAACTTAACGATCTCGCCTGGTTTTCTTTGTTTACTCGCAAGGTCACGGCCTTGGATTTGGAATACGCCCTCAAGGCCGCCCAATTAAGCGAGAAGGCTCCCGGCATCCTGCACACCCTGGGATGCGTTTATGCCGAGGTAGGAAAGACCAAAGAAGCCCGTGAAGTGCTCGTGCAAGCCATGGACGCGCTGGACCTCGATCAGCCAGACGACAACTATTGGTACGCCTTCGGTCGCATCGCCGAGCAGTACGGAGAGCGCGACGTCGCTATCTCCGACTACAACCGGGTCACCAAGCCCAAGAAACCAATTGCAATCCCCGGCTCGTCTTGGCGGCTTGCCCAGCTTCGGCTGCAGGCCCTCCAGAGCAAGAAGCAGTAACGTGAACTGGTTTTCAGGAATGCTCTAGGGAACTGAGCAGACCCTACTTCAAACATGGCTATGCCTCTGTGGTACAATAAAGCTGTTGGTTATAATACACTTCATTTATCTTCCCGGCAGGGAAGAACGAAGGAAGAACGCATAAGGTTCGGTTCGTTTATGTCGCCGCAAGTGTCTGTTCTCCCCACCCTCCGGGCCCAGTCCGAGCCCGGCAAACACCAGTCGCCCCGCAAGCATCCCAACACCAAGCGCACCGGAGAGCTCGCCGAAGCCGCTTTCGTCGTCAAAGCCTCCGCCCTCGGTTTTGCCGTCTCCAAGCCCTGGGGCGACAGCGAGCGTTACGACTTCATCCTCGACGCCGGCCACCGCACCTTCCGCGTCCAGGTCAAGTGCACCGCCTCGCCAAGCGCAAACGCTTATGAGGTCCAGTCCACTTACACCGACCACAAACAGAAAGGCCATTACACCGCAGCCGACATCGATTTTCTCGTCGCCTACATTTTTCCCTTGGATCTCTGGTACGTCGTGCCCGCCCTCGCCTTTCCGGCCAGCGCCAGCCTGCGCTTCTATCCCGAGGGCAACGTCAGCGGACGCCGTCCCCGCTTCGAGCAATTCCGCGAAGCCTGGCACTTGTTCCAGCAGAATCCGGCTGCGGATCACGGAACCGGTGTGGGACCGAGTCTCCGACCCGGTCAGGCCGAGCGCAGCTCGGCAGCTCCTTTTGACGTGAACCAGAACTCTCCCGCCCACCGTGGGGCTTGTCATCCCGAGGCGAAGCGGAGCGCAGCCGAGGGATCTGCTGTCGCAAGGAATTGTCATGCTGAGCGAAGTGAGTGCGAAGCGGAGCGCAGTACTCACGGAGTCGAAGCACCCCTACCCAGCCCCGAAGAACCCGCCCCACCCGCCCCCGAATCCCCCATGGAGCGCATGATGACCCAATGGGCCCAGCGCGTCCACGCCCTCTACAACCGCAAACGCTGAAACGCATGACCAACGGAGCGACGGGCGTCCTCTCCCGTCCAAGCCGACCGCCTAGTGTCGTGAGTCTGAAGTCCACTAGCCAGGTGTTGCGTTCTTGCCGAATGCAACCAGCCCTGTCAGGAGCGAAGTGCTTCCGGACGGAAAGGTTACTTCTGTCTCCTCCTCTTCGGTAGGGTGGAGCAGGCCTTCAGGCCTGCAGTAGGCTGAACAGGGAAGACGGCTTCAGCCGCTGCGGGCCACCCCAAACATCCTCCTTCCCCTTGTCATCCTGAGCGGAGCGGGAACTTCACGAAGTGAAGTTCCCGCGAAGTCGAAGGACCCCTATTGCTGCGACTCTTCAACGCCGATGCGAGGCGTTCTCTCGGTGCACTCGGTGCGGGTGGCCCGGCCTATCGCGCCCATCATTATTCCCTTACGGCGCGGCTTCCACCGTAATCCTCAAACCCACCACTTTGGTCACGGCGACGAGGAATCGTCTCTCCCTCTTCAGGCGGGGTAGAGCAGGCCTTCAGGCCTGCATGACAAGCTGCAATTGAAAATGGGGCTTCAGCCGCTGAGGTACTCCAGCGGCTAAAGCCGGTCGCCGTGGTGGCTCGGTAATGCAGCGCTGAAGCGCTGCTTCATCCAAAACCCGCACCGGGCGCCCCGCTCATCGCGCCTTTTGCGATGAGTGGGGTTCATCGGCTAAGGCCTAAGGGAGAGCGGAGAGCTGTGACCGAGACCTGAGACCTGAGACCTGCCCCCTGCCACCTTTCCTTTCAATAACTTAGCTCCATAAAATGCCCCATTTCCCCGCTTAACCCCGATTTTCTCCCCTTCGTTGCCTTCTGCGTGCGCAAGCCGCCATCTTTCAATAACATCACGCTGACCCACTCCACGTACTGAAACTTCCAGGTTTCATCCGTGGAATTGCTTTATCCGTCGTAGTGGGGGGCGCGCGCGATGCACCGCGCGAAGGGCCACCGAAGGGAATGCCTATTTGCAGGGCATGACCCGCTTTTAGCTAGGAGCTAGTAGCTAGAAGCTGGGTTTCGAGGAAAGCGAGAGCAGAAATGCATAAGCCGATCAAGTACGTGGAGAAGGCCGCCACCGTCGCCGCCACTGGCGCCTGGGCCATCTTTGAACGCCTGAACCGCATTGCTCCCAACCCGGCTCCCACGCCGAAGTGGTCCGACAAGCCGCTTTTGAAATCCTGGCAAAAATCCAAGCCGCCGCTCGGCTGGCCGCGCTCGACCGATTCTCTCTGCCCGAAGTGCGTGCCCGAAATTCGCCAGCAGGTTCTCGACGGCCATCTGCCCTACGAGATCCTCATGAGCGAGAAGGTCGGCGAGGTGAAAGCGCAGATCGTTGAGCGCGACGGCAAGCTGTGGATGGTCAAGGACTGCCCGAAGCATGGCCACTTCGAGGATTTGATGTCCATGGACCTGGAATTTTCCCGCCACCTGGAAGAACTCTTCCCTGGCCGCGATATCGTCGCCCACAACGACAAGCACCTGCACCACCACGGCTCGTCGA
>Ga0335070_10004698_pt1 | contig 15997 bp, 13 predicted proteins | sample Lox_Sample_13_FD_206722 | JGI IMG/M metagenome (GOLD analysis project Ga0335070, IMG submission 206722) | Soil microbial communities from Loxahatchee National Wildlife Refuge, Florida, United States - Lox_Sample_1.3 | ecosystem: Environmental > Terrestrial > Soil > Wetlands | place: USA... | reverse complement strand
TCAGCTGCACCCTGTTGTCGATCCGCAGGTCATGCATTTTAAGCATGTGCCGTTCCTAACCATTGTAAGACTTTGGCATTCCGGGCATACATCGCCGGTATACCCGGCTTCAATTGCTTTTTTTACCTTTGCATGTTTTCCGTTCCCGTGATCTGAATATACAGGTTCTTTATCCTTTTCAGACTCTACGATTCTTTCGCTTACCACTTCCTCGCTTTCAAATTCAGGTTCAATGAATTTTGTTACAATTCCCCTGGGTGTTTTTACATCCATTTCCCCCGGCTGTGCATGTACTAGATCGTTTCTGCCCATATAGGTAACAGCAAGTTCTCTGAAGATATAATCGATGACCGATGTCGCCATTTTTATTTTATCATTGCCGGTTACGATTCCGCTCGGTTCGAACCTGGTGAACACAAATGCATCTACAAATTCCTCGAGAGGAACACCGTGCTGCAGCCCTAATGAAATTGCAATTGCAAAGCAGTTAAGGAGGCTTCTGAATGCCGCTCCTTCACGGTGCATATCTATAAATATTTCGCCGAGCTGCCCGTTGTCATACTCCCCTGTTCGTATATAAACCGATTGGCCGTTAATCTTTGCTTTTTGAGTATAACCGGTTCTTCTATCCGGGAGCCTTCTCCTTTTTGCAATATATCTATGGATTATTCTTTCGGCAACTTTAACTATATCGTTATGATTTTTATCTTCAATTAAGGCTTCAAGCTCTTCTTCGCTTACTGAATTTAAAGGCTGCGACAATTTTGAGCCGTCACGGTATAATGCATTTGCCTTAATTCCCAGCTTCCACGACTGCATATAAGCATCTTTGATATCCTCAACCGAAGCATGATTAGGCAGATTAATAGTTTTGGAAATAGCACCCGAAATAAACGGCTGTGCAGATGCCATCATTTTGATATGAGCCAGGGGACGGATGAATCGTGTTCCTTTTTTGCCGCATTTGTTTGCACAGTCGAAAACGGGATAATGCTCATGTTTTAGGAACGGAGCGCCTTCAACAGTCATCGTTCCGCAGACATAATCGTTTGCAACGGCTATCTCGTTTTTGTAGAATCCGAGTGCGGTTAATAAATTAAAATTAAATGAATTTATCTGCTCTTCAGTAAATCCAAGTGTTTTCACAAGGAAGTCTGTACCCAAAGTGAATTTGTTGAATGCAAATGAAAGATCAAAAACCGATGGAATCACTTTTTCGATTTTTGCAATTAATTCGTCCGTAAATCCTTTTGATTTTAAGGATTCCGGATTAATATAAGGACAGCCGACCAGGGTTCCGGCTCCCTTGGCATACTTAACTATTTCAGTAGTTTGATCTTTATTATATCCTAATCTTTCCAACGCCGGGGGGATCGATTGATTAATTATTTTAAAGTAGCCGCCGCCTGCTAGCTTCTTAAATTTAACTAGTGCAAAATCAGGTTCCACCCCCGTTGTATCGCAGTCCATTACAAGCCCAATTGTACCAGTTGGTGCAATGACTGTTACTTGTGCATTCCTGAACCCATGCAGGTTTCCAAGCTCAAGTGCATTATCGGCATCTTCCCTTGCTGCCTGTAATAAATCAGACGGACAATATTTAGGATCAATACCCATCGGGTAAATTGACAGTCCCTCATATTCCTCATTCGGCACATTATAAGCAGCTCTTCTGTGATTCCTGATTACCCGCAGCATATGTTTTTTATTTGCCTCATATCTCGAGAAAGCTCCGAGCTGTTTGGCCATTTCTGCCGAAGTTGCGTATGATCTCATGTGCATTATTGCGGTAATGGCGCCGCAGATTGCAAAGGCTTCGTTGCTGTCGTAGGGAATACCCTGCTGCATAAGGAGTGATCCTAAATTCGCATAGCCTAATCCTAAAGTCCTGTAGTCATAGCTGAACTTGGCAATTGCTTTGCTTGGAAATTGAGCCATTAGAACAGAGATTTCCAATACAATTGTCCAAATCCTGGTTGCATGCCTAAAAGCATTGATATTAAACTCTTTCTTTTTGGAATCATAAAAGCTTACAAGGTTTAGCGAAGCCAGGTTGCATGCCGTATCATCCAGGAACATATATTCGCTGCATGGATTTGATGCTCTAATCTCACCGTCTTCTCTGCATGTATGCCATTCATTTATAGTAGTATGGTATTGAATTCCGGGATCAGCGCATGACCAGGCAGAATAGGCAATTTCATCCCACAAGTCCCTGCTTTTTAAGGTTTTGCATGGTTTGGGTTCTCTTCTATCATGCGCCGCTTTTTTCTTTTCTGTTCTCCAATATAAGTTCCAATCCCCTCCGTTTAATACCGCATTCATATAATCATTGGTAACGCGTATAGAGTTGTTTGAATTTTGGCCTGAAACGGTAATATAAGATTCGGAATTCCAATCGGTATTATAGATTGGGAATTCAATAGATTTGAATCCAAGCTTTGCAAGTTGGATTACTCTTTCGATATAATTATTCGGAATGTTTTCTTTCCTTGCTTCAAAAACCGCTTGTTTTAATTTTTTATTTTCATTTTTATTGAACCTGTCGTTTTCTGGATGTTCATCATAGCAGGCCTTAATAATTGCATTAAGATGATGATTGCAGAGTTTGGAGCCTGCAACAAGGGCTGCTACCTTCTGTTCTTCAGTCACTTTCCAGTTTATATATTCTTCGATATCGGGATGATCCAAGTCGAGAGTTACCATTTTTGCGGCGCGCCTGGTAGTTCCGCCGGATTTAATGGCGCCGGCAGAGCGGTCGCCGATTTTTAGGAAGGACATTAATCCCGACGATTTCCCGCCTCCGCTCAATGGTTCATTTACCCCTCTTAATTCCGAAAAATTTGATCCGGTTCCGGAGCCGTATTTAAATAATCTTGCTTCCCGGACCCACAGGTCCATTATGCCCCCTTCATTTACCAGATCATCTTTAATTGATTGAATGAAGCACGCATGGGGCTGAGGATGGGTGTAGGCATCGCTTGATGCGGTTAATTCCCCTGTCTTATAATCAACATAGAAATGACCCTGGGAGGGACCTGAGATGCCGTATGCCCAGTTAAGTCCTGTATTAAACCACTGAGGACTGTTAGGCGCAGACATTTGATTGGCAAGCATATAAACTAGTTCGTCATAGAAGGCCTTTGCATCTTCTTCCGTATCGAAATAATTTCCCTGCCAGCCCCAGTAGGTCCAGCAGCCTGCAAGTCTGTGAAATACCTGCCTCGAATCCGTTTCTGAAGAATACCTGTCCTTTTCCGGAAGCTGTTCCAGCCTGTCATTATCTATTCTAGAAGCCTGAAGCCATGAGGGCACGCCTTTTTCCCTAATTTTCTTCACTAAGTTCGGAATCCCTGCTTTCCTGAAATATTTTTGTGCAATGATATCGGTTGCAACCTGCGACCATTTAGCCGGTACAATAACATCTTCCATTTTAAAAACTACCGAACCATCCGGATTTTTAATTTCAGATACCCGCTTTATAAACTCAAACGACGACAAAGGATCTTTTCCCGCCTCGGTAAAGAATCTTTTTATTTGCATTACATACTCCCTCGAATGTTATAGCTCATGATTGGTTGATTAATTTTTGTCTTAAGCACTGATCTTTCGGAACCGGATAGAATATTTTTAATAAATTCGGTAAGATTGATTTTTTTCATGCAGTGATTTTTTTTTGAGAGAAAATTTATCAGAACCGGAATTCAAATTATAAAAAGTAATGACACAGTGCAAGAGATTTTCTTAATGAGGATAAAAAAAATTTTCACATTAAAAAATTTTTTTGTAAGGTGGAATTTTTTTTCATTAAAATTAATTCTTTTTTGGGATTTTGTATGTAGCATGAATCATTTCATTTCAAGTTGAAATTAATACAAATCAAAAAGTTTTATCAATTGCCGTTATACTCTTATATTTGATTCTTAGGTTTGAATTTTTTCCCTAATAAAGCAAATCAACCAGAGCTTAAATTGGAAAACGAAAAAGTAATTGAAGTATACGGCTTATCGAAAAAGTTCAGGGAGGTACATGCAGTAAACAACCTCAACCTTAATGTTCACAAGGGAGATGTTTTCGGGTTTCTCGGGCCGAACGGGGCAGGCAAAAGTACTACGATCAGGATGCTGCTCTCTTTAATAAATCCCGATAAGGGTGAAATAAAAATTTTCGGCAAGCCGTTACACAAAAATCGTATAGAAATATTGAGCAAAATCGGGGCAATCGTAGAAAGCCCCGATTTTTACGGTTATTTGAGCGCCTATAAGAACCTTGAGATCATCGGCAGAATTTCAGGCGGGGAAATCCCCCGTAAAAGAATTATGGAGGTCCTTGAACTGGTAGGGCTCGAAAAAAGGTACAAAAGCAAAGTAAAAACATATTCGCACGGAATGAAGCAGAGGCTGGGGATTGCGCAGACTCTGCTGAACGATCCGGCGTTGATTATTCTTGATGAACCTACAACAGGTCTCGATCCTCAAGGAATGAAAGAAATCCGGGATCTTATAATTCACCTCAGCAAAGAGGAAAAGAAAACAATTTTTCTTTCGTCACATATCCTTTATGAAGTTGAGCTTGTAGCAAATAGGATGATAATCATTAATAAAGGTACAACGGTAATTGAAGGAGAAGTAAAGGATCTTTTAAATGCAGCGGATCTGAAAGTTGTATTTGAGGTAAATGACCCGCAGAAAGCCAAAAGCCTAATACAGAAAAATTCTTGGGTTTCAAAGCTGGATTCAATAATCGATAATAAATTAATCTTCAATCTCTCAACGGATGAGATCCCGTTCCTAAACCGGTACCTTGTTGAGAATTCTATTGATATTAGGGCGATCGTACCAAGGCGTTCGCTGGAAGAATATTTCTTAAACATTACCGAGTCTGCCGGATGAAAATGACGGCCTTAATAAATATAGAAATCTATAAGATCTTTAAGAAATGGCGGACTTATATCAGCTTTATTGCCATCGGGGTTTTAATTCCCATAATCCATATAGCGATGATGATTGAAGGGGAACACTCTCTTGATTATATGACTAGAAACCTCAAACAGTCTTTTATATTTGTCGGCAATCTGCTTAACGGGTATTTAATATCCTACCTCATTTTGAACAGCTTGGTCGTGCATATTCCATTTCTTATAACCCTGGTTGCAGGAGATCTTCTGGCAGGCGAAGCTACCGCCGGAACATACAGAATTTTAATCACTAGACCTGTTTCAAGATTTAAAATAACATCTTCAAAATTTCTTGCCGGAATTTTTTATACCTGCCTCCTAGTCCTGTTCCTGGCAATAATGAGCCTCGGGCTTGGAATATTAATTTTCGGCCAGGGGGAACTAATTGTAATTAAAAGCAGTGGAATAATCATCTTTGCAAGAGGAGATATTTTTTGGAGATTTTTGACTGCTTATGCATTTGCATCCTTAAGCATGTCCGTTGTAGCCGGACTGGCATTTTTATTCTCTTCTCTCGTTGAAAATGCTATCGGACCAATAGTTGCGACAATGGCTATTATAATTATTTTCATAATAATTTCAGCAATTGATGTAAGCTTTTTCCAAGCAATAAAACCGTATCTTTTTACCACATACATGAACTCATGGCGGCTTTTATTCGATAATCCTTTAAATATAAACGAAATTTTAAGCTCAGTATTAATTCTTTTAGGCCATGTTGCAGCCTTCTTTTTTGCGGCGGCTTATATATTTAACAAAAAGGACATTCTCAGTTGATATGCAAAAAATATTTTTACTTTTCTTAATTCCCGCGTTTGTTCTTTTTCCGCAGAAAAAAGATCCCGAGCTTATAATCAGGAAGCTGCTGGAAAAATTTAACAGCGTTCAAGACTACCAGGTAGATGTTAGAATAAAGGTAGATGTGCAATTTATTACGGCTCCGGAAGCAAGGGCAAAGATTTACTTTAAGCAGCCGGATAAAATCCATATCGAATCGGAGACTTTTGCTCTTATCCCTAAGGACGGCTTAAATTTTTCTCCGTCCGGTCTGCTTCAAAGTAAATACACTTCTATTTATGAAAAGGAAGATTCTATCGACGGGAATAAAGTTTCCGTGGTTAAGATAATTCCGCTGGGCCAGGGGAATGTAATCCTGACTACTTTGTTTATTGATGACGATGAAAATATTATAAGAAAGCTGGAAACTACGACAAAGACCGAGGGGACATTTTCCATTGATCTTAAATATAAGCCCGGATCAAAATATCCTCTTCCCAGCGAAATGATTTTTTCTTTTGATTTGGAGAGGCTGAACCTTCCGCCGGGCATAAGCGGGGAACTCAGCAGCGAATCCGAAGAGCAATTAAAAAAGGAAAGAAATAAACCCGTAAAGGGAAAAGTTTATATCGCTTATTCCAATTATAAAGTCAATCAAGGAATTCCCGACAAAATTTTCACCGAATCATCAAAGTAAGAAAAGTCATCTGTTTACTACAGCCAGCTGGCAAACTGCCCCTTTTTAAAAATTGATCTTATTCTTTTAAAAAATATATCAATATTTAATTTCGGAAGAAGGTGTTTATCGGCAATTGATCTTAAAATTTCGAATGCAGTTATTAATGTATTTTGCTCATGACTGTTCTGCCCTGTGTGCAGAATGTTAAGGTTTGCCAGGCTTTCCAGGTCGTGGCCTTTTCCGATTTGTTTAATTTGCTGGGAAGAATAAATGCTTTGTGCAAAAGCAAGCTTATCTTTAAAACTATTGAAAGAGAGGAGAATACTGTCACCTGATTCCGGATGCACAATTTTTATGCTGTAATCTTCCTTCACATCTTCAATGTTCCAGCAGCTGGTAAATACGGCATAATTTAAGGTTGAGCTGTATTTTTCAACCCCAAACTGCGGATCAATGTAGAGTTTTTTATCGAATTCTTTTAAACTTATTCCTGTTTCATTCTTATCAAATTCTATATTCATAGCGTGCCTCCATCGATAGACGTTTTAAGCGGAATGGATCTATCGAGAAATAAAAAATCAAAAGGTTGATTTTTATTCTGTTTTCTCTTCTTTCTCTTTTGGTTTAGGTGGCTGCAATTTTACTGTTTTTTTTCTCCTCCGGAATTTTCCATAACTTCCTTTGAATATTTTTCCGCGTTTAGTTCTTTTATCGCCTTTGCCCATTAGGCTGATCTCCTTATTTAAATTTATCTAATTTTTTGCAATAAACAGGTGCAAAAACTAATGGATAACAAGTACAAAGTAAAAAGGAAAAAGTAAAAATGTAAAAGTAAAGATTTTAGACGGATCATTCTTCAAATTTTTTGAATAATATAGAAGTATTATGGCCACCGAAACCAAAAGCATTGCTTAAGGCAATATTTATCTTTTTCTCAACCGGTTTATTAAATGTATAGTCCAAATCGCATTCCGGATCCGGGTTTTTAAAGTTTATGGTAGGGGGAACGGTATTATTATTAATTGCCAGTATTGAAGCGATTGCTTCTACGGCACCCGCAGCTCCCAAAAGATGGCCTGTCATGCTTTTTGTTGATGAGAGGCTCATCTTATAAGCATGTTCACCGAAAACTTTTTTAACTGCAATCGTTTCGCTGATATCGCCAAGCGGCGTAGAGGTGCCGTGCATATTAATATAATCCACTTCATCGGGTTTTATTCCTGCATTCTCCAAGGCCATCTGCATGGCATATACCGCTCCCATTCCGTCAGGGTGAGGCGCGGTAATATGATGGGCGTCTGCAGAAAGGCCCATTCCGATTATCTCAGCATAAATTTTAGCGTTCCTATTCTTTGCATGCTCCAGTTCTTCAAAAATCAGCGTACCGGCTCCTTCGCCCATTACGAAGCCGTCTCTTGTAACGTCGAACGGGCGGCTTGCAGTTTCGGCAGAATCGTTCCTGACCGATAAAGCCCTTGAGGCATTAAATCCGCCTATCCCGATTTCATTTACCGATGCCTCGCTGCCCCCCGAAACTATTACATCGGATACTCCTTGTTTAATTAAAAGGTATGCATCGATCATGTTATTATTCGAAGTTGCACAGGCGGATACAATACAATAGTTAGGTCCTCTAAAACCATACTGAATTGAAATATATCCCGCTGCAATGTCCGGTATAAGCATAGGAATGAAGAAAGGAGATATTCTGCCCGGCCCTTCCGAATGATTTATAACCGACTGCTGGTAAAAAGTTTGAATACCCCCGATACCGCTCCCGAAGATTACACCGATTCTTGCTCTTTCCGGTTCGAGAAGATGGGCAGTATCTATCCCGCTGTCTTTTATCGCCAGAGCGGCAGATGCCATTGCATACTGCGCATAAGGATCCATTCTCCGTGCAGTTTTCTTATCAATATAGTTTACAGGATCAAAATTTTTAAGCTGGCATGCAAATTTTGTATCAAGCTTGGAAGTATCAAAACTGGTGATTGTTGCTGAGCCGCTTTTACAATGGATAATTGAGTCCCAAATTTCAGATATCGTTAATCCGATAGGCGTAACTCCGCCCATTCCTGTTACAACGACTCTTCTGTTATTTTTATTTTCCATATTTTATTGATTTGCCGGATTTAATCGTTATTTAATAAAATTTTCATATTTGTCTTCGGTCAGTCTGAATATTGTCCAATCTTTCATTAAAACAGCCCCCATGCTCTTATAAAATTCGATGGCTGGGGTATTCCAGTCGAGCACAGCCCATTCAATCCTGCCGCATTTTCTTTCTTTTGCAATATTAACTAAATACTGCAGCAAAGCTTTTCCGATCCCATTACCCCGTAAATGCGGTCTGACATAAAGATCTTCCAGATATATCCCCGGTTTCCCTAAAAATGTGGAAAAGTTATGGAAGAAAAGAGCCTGGCCGGCAGGTTCATCATTATATTCTGCAATAATAACTTCGGCGTATTTTCTTTCCCCGAAAATATTCTCTAAAATCAGATTCTCGCTAGCAACTACTGAATCGGCTAATTTTTCATACTCAGCAAGTTCCTTAATAAATGACATTATTAAAGAAGCATCTTTATAATCAGCTTCCCTGATTTTGATTCGCTCTCCTTTTTTTCCGGCAATATTCATTAAAGATTAAGTGTGGGATTTTTTTTAATTTTTTTATACTCAAGAAATTCATTCAACTTTAGGGCTGCAATTGAAAACAGCCAGCCGAAAAAGCAGCCTATTGCTGCACCTCCGAGAATATCGGACGGATAATGCAGTCCAAGATAAATTCTGGATATTGCCACCAGAGAGGCCGTTCCGAAGAGCAGCCATTTAAGGTTCGGGAAGAATCTGTAAAAAAAGCAGGCAGCAGCAAAATTATTTACAGCATGGTTTGAGGGAAAGGAATAATTTCCGTCGCATCCAAGCGGAGTGATTATATTATTTAAGATCTTACAAGGCCTGACTCTTAAAAATATTTCTTTTATTATTTTCTGGCTAATCTGATCTGAAAAAATAATTAAAATTAATACTCCAACTGCAGCAATCTTACCTTTTTTCCCTCCTTTAAAAAAAGAAATACCCAAAAGAACAAAGTAAGCTATATACCAATTATTTACGTTGGTAATTATAGAAAAAAATTTATCAAGAAAACCGGCTGAAAGAGTATGGTTAAAGAAATAGAGAATGCTTAAATCAATAGAATATAGGAAATCTGCCACTTATTTAAGACTCCCTGCTAGGCATTATTTTTCCAAATCTATTGAAAATCTCATATCTCCTTTTTTGTTTAAAAATAAACTTTCTTCAAAAATTATCTTCAAAAAGCAAATCTAAAAAAAAATTAAATATAAATGAATATTTAAAAAAAATACGATATGGCATGATTTTATCTCAATAATAGCCGAAAAACTTAAAATTCTCCAATAATAGGCTTTAGCTTAGAATCCACCATTTTTTGGGGAATAAATTACATGTAATTCAAAGAGGTAAGTTTGTCGGAAGCTATTTTTCCTAAGAAAGCACTTTCCAAACAAAAGTATCCACTTTTATTAAAAGAATCAAAAGAATACCTGCCTATTCCTTTAAAGATAATAGCTTTATTAATAGGAGTTTACTCTTTATTTGCCCTGATTTTTGAAGCACGTTATTATTCCGAATTTACATCTGAAATCTTTATCACCCGTTTATCGGCAGCCGGGGCAGCGTTTTTAATCCTTTTTTTGCTTTTTACCCCTTTCGGCACAAAAAAAACAGTTTTAATCGTCCATTCGCTCCTTACGGTAATAATTGTTTCTTCAGGTTATATAACTTACCTTATTCCCTCAACTTTATTAGTTAACGTACAGATTATAAGCCTTCTTATTTTTACTTCGGCGCTATTTCTGAGCTGGGAAGTAAAAAATCAGATAATCGTATCGCTTTATTATGTGGCAGTTTTTGCAGCTGCGGTTTTATTAAACGGCAAAAGCATTTTCTACCTGAATAATATCTATGAAACAATAGTATTCGTGCTCTTTTTAAGCCTAATTTCAATAATCGGAAGCTCTGTTAATTTTAAACTAAGACAGGAGCTTGCAGAGAAATCATACATTGTCCGCCAGTCCGAAAAAAAATACAAATCTATTTTTGAAAACTCCACCGAAGGAATATTTCAAACTACACCTGAAGGAAAATTTATAACCGCCAATCCTGCATTGATAGAGATGCTGGGCTACAATGAATTGAATGACCTGCTTGAGCTTAGCATTGATAAAGATATCTTTCAAGATCCTGCAGACCGGGAGAAGCTCATAAAGCTTCTCCGCAGAGAAAATGCTGTACGCAGCTATAAAACAGCATTAAAAAAGAAGGACGGAACGATTATTATCGTAAAAATTGATGATAGAATTCTGAAGGATGAAAACGGCGAAATCTATTTTGAAGGAAATATAAGGGATGTATCTGAGCAGGCGCAAGCGGAGGAACAAAGAAAAAAAGCGGAAATTGCTTTAAGACAGGAAAAAATAAAATCGGATCAGCTGGCAAAAGATGCCCAAAAAGCTAATTCCATAAAAAGCCAGTTCCTGGCACACATGAGCCACGAAATAAGAACTCCTATAAACGGAATACTCGGTCTGCTGGATTTGATTGAAAATGATTCATATAAGAATAGTGAAGAGTTAAAACAATTGGTTGCAGATGCAAAAACATCTGCGGAATCATTACTGGGCATTATTAACGATATCCTGGACCTCTCGAAATTAGAGGCGGGAAAGATAGAGCTGGAGGAAGTTGAATTCGATTTTGATACGGTAATCAATGATTCAATTTCGGTAGTAAGAAACAGGGCAAATGAGAAAGGATTAATCATTTCGACCAACGTTCCCAAAGAGCTTCCCTTTAGCTTATTGGGTGATTCATTACGCTTAAAACAAATCTTCATCAATTTACTGGGAAATGCAATAAAATTTACTGAAAAAGGGACGGTTTCAATCGGTTTAAAGTTAAAAGAAAATTCCGATGAATTTGTTTCAATAGAAGCCTGGGTTGAAGATACGGGAATTGGAATTCCCGCAGAGAAAAAAGAGGATATCTTCAAACCATTCTCTCAGCTTGGAGATTCGAAGGCCGGGAAAAATGGAGGAACAGGGCTTGGGTTGGCAATATGCAGGGAATTTATATCAATGATGGGCGGAGAAATATCAGTTGAGAGCGAAGAGAAAAAAGGAAGCAAATTTACATTTTCAATAAAGCTTAAACTTAAAAAGAAACCGGAACATGCAGAAAAAAACATGAAAACTATTTATGAATTACCAAAAAACGGATCGAATGACGGGGCATCGGACTTTCTAAAAAAACAAAGAGCCAATTTCAGAATTCTACTTGCCGAAGATAATATGATCAACCAAAAAGTTGCAATGAAAATATTGAACACAGCCGGTTACGCAATTGAAGCGGTCGGCAACGGAAGGGAAGCAGTTGCGGCTGTTAAAGGCGGATTTTATGATATTGTACTCATGGATATACAGATGCCCGAAATGGATGGATTTACTGCAACGAAAGAAATACGCGAATTCCAGGATGGAAAAAATAAGATCCCGATTATTGCAATTACCGCTCACGCATTAAGAGGGGATAAGGAAAAATGCCTTCAAGCAGGTATGGATGATTACATCTCGAAACCGATTATTGCACCTCAACTGATAAGGATTTTGGATAAATGGACGAACATAAGTTCTGCTCAGCCTGTTATAAAAACAGATACAGACAATCTGGGAAGCGATATTTTTGATTTTGAACATTTTGAGAAAATCAGTGTCGGCGATAAAGAATTTCAAAGGGATCTTTTAGAGAGCTATTTCTCGGATGTTGAGTTAAGGATTCAGAAGCTTGACAATCATATAACCGGAAAAGATGTTCAGCATACAATAAATGAGGCCCATACAATAAAGGGAGCAAGCCTTTCCATAGGAGCATTGAAAGTGGGGGAACAAGCCCTGGCAGTTGAAATCTGCGGGAAAAATAATGATCTTGAACGGGCAAGGGATAAATTTGCCGATTTGAAAAAAGCTTTTGAAGCTACAAGGGAAGTATTAAAGAAAAAATCAGAGATATGGGTGTAAAGGCGTGAGATATGCCAGATTTACGAAATCTGGCATATCTGAGACTAATCCATCATCAAAACATCTTCAACTCTTTCCAAAGCCCAATCGATTTCTTCCTTCTTGATTACTAAAGGCGGGGCAAACCTGATTACATTTTCATGTGTTTCTTTGCAAAGAATTCCCTTATGCATTAATGCTTCGCAAAACCGGCGTGCTCCTTTTGCTTCCGGTTTTAGTTCCACACCGATAAATAATCCTTTGCCCCTTACTTCTTTCACATGCTTTGATTTAACAGCTTTTAGCTTTGACTTAAAATACTCTCCCATCTTTGAAGAATTATCGACAAGCTTTTCTTCAATTATAACTTTAAGGCTTTCGCGTGCAATTGCAGCGCCCAGGGGATTTCCTCCAAAAGTAGATCCGTGATCGCCCGGTTTAAAAACTCCGAGTATTTCCTTTCGCGATAAAACTGCCGAAACAGGATAGCACCCTCCGGATAGTGCTTTGCCGACTATTAGAACATCCGGTTTAATTCCTTCATATTCATATGCGAATAATTTGCCTGTCCTGCCGAGTCCCGTTTGAATTTCATCTGCAATAAAGAGGACATTATTTTTTCGGCAAACTTCATATGCATCTTTTAAATATCCGTCAGGGGGCACAATTACTCCGCCTTCACCTTGTACCGGCTCGACAATGAAGGCGGCGGTATTTTTTGTAATTGCTTCCTCCAGCGCTTTTAAATTCCCGAAAGGAACAATTTTGAAACCCGGAGTATAGGGGCTAAAACCTTTCCTGTACTGTTCTTCAGTTGAAAAACTTATAATAGAGATTGTTCTCCCGGCAAAATTATTACTGCATACTATTATTTCCGCACTGTTTTCTTTTATACCTTTTACTTGGTAGCCCCATTTTCTTGCAGTTTTTAGAGCTGTTTCCACTGCTTCCGCACCGGAGTTCATCGGGAGGACCATCTCGAAACCGGTTAATTCGCATAGCTCTCTGCATAGCAGCGGGAGCTGATCGTTCCTGAATGCTCTTGAAGTAAGCGTTACTTTTTCTGCTTGTTCTTTTAAAGCTTTAACTATTCTTGGATGGCAATGCCCTTGGTTAACAGCCGAGTAGGCAGCAAGGCAGTCGAGGTACTTTTTCCCTTCGACATCATAAACCCAGACTCCCTCGGCTTTCTGAATCACAACATCGAGCGGATGATAATTATGTGCGCCGTATTTCTCTTCTATATTTATATAGTCCTTTGTGAGCATAAGATTCCTTTTTCAAATTGAATTAAAACTATAGTTTCAATTTATTAAATTTAAGCAAGATATAGAAAAATTCTATTTTTCATGCTCAAAATAGAATATAGGCTGATTATCAAGCAATGAGCATGAATGCATGGTTGCATGAATGCATGGTTGCATGAATGCATGAGAATGGCTTTATAATCTGGTAATATAATATTGTTATCTTTTATTTTAATCTTTCAATTTTTAGATCTTTAAATATTTTAATTCTTAGACCATTATGACAATCGAAACTCATTCAATCAATGTAAAAACAAGGGGAAATACGGACATAATCGATATAACTGATGAAGTCCAGGAAAAAATAAGCGCATCGGATTTTACCGAAGGCAGTGTGCTTGTTTTTGCCGGAGGATCAACAGCCGGTATTACAACAATCGAATACGAGCCGGGTTTGTTAAAAGATTACCCCGAATTCTTTGAGAAGCTGGTTCCTTCAAATAAAAATTATCAGCATGATAATACCTGGCATGACGGAAACGGCTATTCACATATCCGTGCTGCACTACAAGGAGCTTCTTTTACTGTTCCTTTCTTAAAAGGAAAGATGATGCTCGGTACATGGCAGCAGATTATTTTAGTAGACTTCGATAACAGATCAAGGCATAGAAATATTATCGTTCAAATAACAGGAAAAAAACCGGATGAAAAATAAACTGTTTGTAATTGTATCAATATTATTATTAAATAATTCTGCTTCATTTCCTTGGGGAGCCGAAGGCCATAAGCTGATTACTAAGAAAGCGATAGAAAATTTACCCCCGGAGTTAAAAGAATTGAAAAGATGGGAAGAGATTTTTATTGATAGATCAAATGATGCAGACAAAAGAAAAGAGTCTGATAAATCGGAAGGCCCTAAACATTTTATCGATATCGACTATTACAGAGAATTCCAAGACGGCCGGATGATTGAAGACAAGGATAAGCTGGTAAAAATTTACGGCGACAACACAGTCATTAAAACGGGAATTTTACCATGGGCCACTTTCGAAACCTACGAAAAGCTGATTAAAGCATTCATGGAAAAAAATAAAGAAAATATGCTTACCTATATTTCAGATTTGGCTCACTATGTTGAAGACGGTCATCAGCCGATGCATACACTTGTCAACTATGACGGCCAGCTGAGCGGGCAGAAAGGAGTTCACTACCGGTATGAGAGTGAGATGGTCGATATGCACCTGGATGAACTGAGCAATTCATTTGATTCATGCGGAACAAAAATAATAACCAATCCACTCGACTTTATTTTTGATTATATAACCGAAGCAAATTCTTATTCCGATTTATTATTCTCGGCTGATAATTTTGCATTCAAGCAATGCGGATCAAGAGAAGGAAGTGAGTATTACCGTCTGCTATGGTTTAAAACCAAATATATTACCGAGGCACAATTCCGGAATGCCGGCCGTGATCTAGTATCACTTATCTATTCTGCATGGATAAAAGCAGGCCGGCCTGATGTTGCTGCGGTTAATTAATGCCGTCATTTAGTGTAGGTATTTTTCCTCTTATTAAATTAAATTACTCTATTCGGGTAGTAGCTTTCACTAGTCCATTTTGATATAATAATAAACTAAGATCTTTTTTGAGTTAAATTATTTATGAAAAAATTCTTTACGGCATCGTTTATACTATTATTTTTCTCTTATGAATATCCGCAGGTTACAACAATTCCTGAATTTCCTACCGAAAATGATTCGATTGTTGTTTTCCTGGATGCCACCCAACCCGGCGCCGAGGAGCTTCTTAATTATTCCGGAACTGTATATGCTCACACCGGCGTAAATACTGCACTGGCTGACTGGCAGCATGTTATCGGATCCTGGGGAAATAATTCTACCCAGCCGGCTTTAACAAGATTAAGCACGAACACATACAAACTTGTAATAGGACATCCAAGAAAATTTTATAATGTGGCGGCATCGGAAAAAATTAAGGCATTGGCTTTTGTATTCAGGACCTCAGACGGGAGCAAGCAGACTAGACCTGATATTTTTATAGATCTATATGAACCAGGTCTTACAGTTAATATCGATGCGCCGGAAGTTTCTTCGGATTACGGCGATCCTCTCAGGTCACCTCATTTTGCAAAAAGTACCGATACGGTCGATATTAATATTTCCGCTGTAGAAATTGGTACAAAAGTTTCTACATTAACGCTGTTTGTTAATGGATCCCAGGTTGGACAAGC
>Ga0335070_10004697_pt1 | contig 15999 bp, 12 predicted proteins | sample Lox_Sample_13_FD_206722 | JGI IMG/M metagenome (GOLD analysis project Ga0335070, IMG submission 206722) | Soil microbial communities from Loxahatchee National Wildlife Refuge, Florida, United States - Lox_Sample_1.3 | ecosystem: Environmental > Terrestrial > Soil > Wetlands | place: USA... | reverse complement strand
CGTCTGTCTATGGGCGAATCCGCGCTCTCGGAGTCAGCCGAGCCGCGTCGCCGGGCCACGCCCGCGTGGCGGGCGGGTGGCCGCCGCTTCGCCAACATCTCAGTGCGGTTTGCAGTCGCGTGGAGATCGCGAAACGCGGTGCCAACCGCGGCGACGAGATCGGGCAGATCGGGCAACAAATCCCAGTCGGCGTTGAATCCCCAGCAGAGTCTGCCTGCATAGCTGAACAGCGCCACGCCGAGACCCTGGTACTCGAAGAGCGGCACCTGGGGATACCCTTCGAGCATCCGCGCACCGAGCAGGTACAACGGCAATTGCGGACCGGGCACGTTGGTGACGATGAGATTGTAGGGATGCAGGCGCGCCGCCAGCCGCACCCCGAGGGTCATCATTCCCGATCCCGCCAGCTCGCCGACCTCGGTGAGCGTGTCAGCTCCCAGCTCCAGCTTCGCTTCCTTCAGCGCAGCCGTTGTTTGCCGGACCACAGCGAGACGGCGGCGCGGGTCACGTTCGTGGACGGGCAGGGAAGTGATCCACGCGGACACCCGGTTGCCCGAGGTTCCGTGTTCTTGCGGTGCGCGCATGCTCACCGGCAAGACGACGCGGTAGTCCAGGTCCTTGACGCTGACACCGCGATTTATCAGGAACTGGCGCAGGCCGCCGCTCACCGTCGCGAGCACCACGTCGTTGATCGTGCCGCCGAGCCGATTCTTCACGTGCTTCACATCGTCGAGGTCCAACCGCAGCCAATCGAAGCGCCGATGCGGGCCGATGGGTTGATTGATCGGCGTTGCCGCCGGACGCCGCAGCCCGGCACCGATCATCTGCAGCGTCGCTCGGGCGCGTTGCGTGAGCTGCTCCTGCACGGCGTCGGGTTCGTCGAGAACCCGCGTGAGGCTGCGGACCAATTCGAAGGATCCGGCAACCCGCCGCGTCAGTGCGTCGCGCAGCAGATCGAGCTGGCTCGGCAGCGGGCGGGGCTTCCACCGGGGCGCTGTTTCGATCGTCGCTTCGGGGGTGGGGCTCAGCAGCACCGAGAGCAGGTCGACGCTGGCGATGCCGTCGACCATACAGTGATGCGCCTTGGTGACCAGCGCAACGCGGTCGTCCGAAAGGCCCTCGACGATCCACGCCTCCCACAGCGGCTTCCCACGGTCGAGCTGCTGCGACATGATCCGTCCGATCAGCTGCTTGAGTTGCTCGTCGTCGCCGGGAGGGGGCAGGCAGGCGTGGCGGACGTGATAGTTCAGGTTGAAATGTTGGTCGTCCACCCACACCGGGTGGTTCTCGATCGGCACGAACGCCAGGCGCTGCCGATAGCGCGGGATCCAGTGCAAGCGCGAGCCGATGTAGGTGCGGATGCGTTCGATATCGACGCCGCCGTGGTGTCGCCGTAGCGGGCCGGCCTCGAGGAGGGCGGTACCGCCAACGTGCATGTGCGCACGCTCGTTTTCAAAGACGAGGAAGGTACTATCCTGTGCCGAGAGGCGTTCAAAAGCCGGAGGCTTCATACGCAGACTCAACTTGCCGCGGATCCGCGGTTTGGGTCCGTCTACACCCGGAAGGCGGCGCCTGTAAACCCCTGAACATCGACCTGAACATTGACCGTCGCGTTGGTCACCCGCAATATAGTGAGCCGCGGTAAGGAGACGCCATGGCTGAGACCCCTTCGAGGATGGTTGCACTGGGCACGCCGGCACCGGACTTCCGTTTGCCGGACACCGACGGCGCGCTGGTCGCGCGCGACGACTTCAAGGACGCACCGGCGCTGCTGGTGATGTTCATCTGCAATCACTGTCCGTTCGTGAAGCACATTCGCAGTGGACTGGCGCGGTTCGCGCGCGACTACCAGGGACGCGGCTTGGCGACTGTGGCGATCAACTCGAACGACGTGGTTGCCTACCCCGCGGACAGTCCAGCCAACATGGCCAAGGAGAAACAGGCTGCAGGCTACGTCTTCCCGTACCTGTACGACGAGACGCAGCAGGTGGCGAAGGCCTACGATGCTGCATGCACACCGGACTTCTTCCTCTTCGATCGCGCGCGGACCCTGGTTTATCGCGGCCAATTCGACGATAGCCGCCCAGGCAACGGCCGCCCGGTCACGGGCGCCGACCTGCGTGCGGCGGCCGACGCCGTATTGGCGGGTAAGCCGGTCCCAGCGCAGCAGAAGCCGAGCATCGGCTGCAACATCAAATGGAGAGCTCGCTGATTATTGGCCAAGGGATGCGTTAGACAGCCCCCGGAAGCATCCCGATTCGACGGTTGTCCGACCCTGGGCGGCGGCATGAGCCCTGGTCGACGACGAGCATCGTTTACGTTGTCGCGATCTTCATTGACGGCATGGCGAGCAGCCCATCGCCAGCACGCCCCTCTGGTTACCCCTGGGGATCAAGATCGCAAAATACTTCCAGCCCCACACTCGCTTGGGGGAAGATGGGCTCAGATCGAGAATGGGGGCACCACGCTGTCGAGCGCGTCGCCGATTCGGGGCGACATACAACTCGGGCACGCCACGAAGGCGCGGTCGCCGACGGAAGCCTCCCGCACGGGCGACGCGGAGATGTTCAACGTGGGGCCTGAGAGGAATGGTGTCCCCGAAGCCTCCTACACGGTGGTTGCAGCAGGACGCTGATGAGACGACTTGCGAAGCCCGGAGTCGCGGCATCATGGGCGGAGGCATCTACGATTCTCTGCACGCGACGTTTGCGCGTCGCAGAGGCGTCAAACGCATCGTGACCCGCAATCCTTCTCATTTCACGCACGCGGCGCCCGACCAACGGCGGCACCCTCATGGTGACCGGCAGCACCTTCACCGGCAACGACAGATGTAGAGGGCGCCGCCGCGGCCAGCGTTATTGCCGGCGAAGATGCTGTTGGTCACGGTGACGGTGCCGCCGTCGTCGTAGATGGCACCGCCTGCGGCGATGCCTTCGCCAGCAATGGCCCCGCAATCTCCAACGGCGGCGGCACAGTCAACCTGATCAGCAGCACCTTCGCCGGGGATGCCATCTACAACAGCGGGGCAACCACTTGTGGTGAGGCCGGCAACAGCCCATGCGTCGTGGTGCTCCGGAACACGATTGTCGCTAACAGCTCCTCGGGCGGCAATTGCGCCGGGCCGATCAAGGACGGTGGTTACAACATCGATGACGGCAGAACATGCGGCTTCTGGGGCGCCGGCTGTACCATCCGCGGCGGTACGTCGTTCTGCAACACGAACCCACAACTGGACCCGGCGGGATTGCAGAACAACGGCGGACCGACGCAAACGGTGGCACTGTGCGCGGCGGCGGGGACACCTCCCGGATGCACGGCGGCGAGTCCCGCGATTGACGCGGGAGATGGACGGTCTGCGCCGGCGCGCCGGTGAACGATCTGGACCAACGCGGGTTCGCGCGTCCAGGTGCGGGCCTCACAACTTGTTCCATCGGTGCCTACGAGGCGGACGTCACAGCACCAGTGGTGTGTCCTGGCGACTGCGACGCAAGCGACGGCGTGACGGTGGATGAGATCATCACGCTGGTGAACATCGCTCTGGGCGATGAGCAACCTTCAGCGTGCCTGCACGGCGTTCCGGAGGGCGCAGCGGTGGAGATCGCGTTGATCATTCATAGCAGTGTGTCGGACTTGCACTCGGGAAGAAAATGGAAAACCGGAAACACGAAACCGGAGATTCAAAACCGATCAATGCCCGCCCCGTTTGCCCGTTTTCGGTTTCCTGTTTCCAGTTTCCTGTTTTTCATTTCCTCACTTCCGAGCCTCTCGAGACTGGGTCGCCCTCGATCACGTCGGCCCGGTGTCACGCTTCTCGGTGCTCAGGATGACTTCGTGGATCTCCAGTACGTTGGGTCCCGCGAACATCTCGGCCGGCGGCCGGTTGCTGTGAGCGGTGCGGAACGACTCGCTTTTCGTCCAGTTCCAGAACGCTTGCTCGCTCTCCCAATAGGTTTGCACTAGATAGTAACCCTGCTCAGGGGTCTCCTCCCACTGCCCCGTCTGATGACTGAAGCGGCGCTGTACCGGGCGCAGGACGAGGTTCTTGACGAACCCGGGTGACTGGTCGATGAGGTGCGCGCGGTTGCGGAAACGGTCTTCGAACGCGGCCTCCTGACCGCGCGCCACGGGAATGCGGTTGGTAACGACAAACACGAATTGGCCCTCCTTGTACCCGCTTCATAGCATAGGACTTGCGGTTGAGGATGCGGTGCGGTGGCCATACGCGGCGGAGTGGGATAGGCTGCAGCTCAAACCAGCGACCTGTGGAGGAACGGAAATGACGCTCCAACGTGTCCGCCGGATTGTCGCCTTGACCGTAGTGTTCACGCTTTTGTGCATGGGTATCGTGCGGCCGCGGCCTGCACGGGCTGTTGATACCGCGGTGCTCGTGCTCGGCTCCATCGCGGCCTACGTTGCCTTCGTGAGTGTGGGGACGCTCCTGACGCGCCGCTATACGGCGACGTCGATGGAACTGATGGAGCCGCCGCCGCGCGATGACCAGCAGGAACCCGGCGTGCGCTTCGCTCCCCATTGCAGGCAGAACTCCCCCAACCTGAAACTGATCTGCTGGTGAGCGCGAGCCGGAGCGCGACCGCTCCCTTGCCTCGTCAACGTCGTCGTATAGTCTCTGGGCGCAGGATGGCATCCCGGGAGGCACGACGGCGGGCCACATGGTCACGACGGCGCATAGCGATCGTTGCTGTCGTCGTTCCGGGACTCACGCTGTACGCTGCGGCCTGTGCGACGACAGCGCACCCCACGCCCGATTGGGTCAAGACACGCGAGTCCGCGGAGGACTTCGAGCGTGCCCGTGAGACGTGTAAGCAGCAAGCCCTGACTGAGGTCTCCGACGAATATCAAAATGCGGTCGCCGCACAGGCAGGCGCCGGGAGCTTCTTCAAATGCATGGCCAACAAGGGCTGGAGGCAAGCACCGAGACGTGAGGCCGCGCCGGGTGAGCACTAGAGCAGCTGCCGTTCAGTAGACTGGTTCGCCGCCGATGGGCTCGCCGCCTCCAGTCGGCGCGCCATAGAGCGGTTCGCCGCCGATCGGTGGATCCCACCCCGGCCCCCCGGACACCGGTTCGCCGCCGATGGGCTCGCCGCCTCCAGTCGGCGCGCCATAGAGCGGTTCGCCGCCGATCGGTGGATCCCAGCCCGGTCCGCCGTACACCATCTCACCGCCGATGGGCTCGCCGGCTGCCATGGGTCCGCCACTGACCGGCTCACCTTCGAGCGGTTGTGCAGAGCCACAGCGCGCCACGCCGCAGACAAGCACCAAGGCAGACAGGAGCAGAACCGCTCGCATACTGGTTGTGGGGTGCGCCGTCATGGTGGTGCGGAAGTGTAAACGGGAGGGTGGACTCCCGCAACTCACAGCGCGTCGACGGAGCGCCGCGCGTTGACGGCGCGCGCCGTCCCTGCCACAAGCAAGCGAGGGGTTCAAAGGAGGAGAGCGATGGGTGACCTGAGCGCGGCACCGATGCGTACCCTGCAGCAGCGCGCGATTCGGTGGGCGGTGGCCGGCGTGCTCGTAATCGCATCGGTCTCGCTCGGAGCGTGCGCCGGGGGCCGGAGCGTGGAAAGCCCGAAGCCGGCGGCGCCACAGTTGCGCGCCGGCATCACGCCCAATTATCCCCCGCTTGCCTTCAAGCGCGACGGGGTCCTCGCGGGGGTTGAGGTGGACTTCGCACACAAGCTGGGACCGGCGCTCGGCATGCAGATCGACGTGGTGGAGTTGGCGTGGGAAGACCTGATTCCTGCTCTGCGTGACCGGCGCATCGACATCATCATGTCGGGGATGTCGGTCACCGATGAGCGCAAGGAGCTTGTCACCTTCGCTCATCCGTACCTGCGCGTCGGGCAGATGATGGTGCTGCGCCGCGCCGACGCCGCCCGCTTGCGGACGGACCGGGCCATCAATCAGCCGAAGACGCGAATAGGCTTCGTGACTGGAACCACCGGTGAGACGTACGTGCTCCAACATTTCAAGCGCGCCCACACGCAGGGCTTCGCGTCGGTAAGCGACGGTGTTGCGGCGCTGCGCACGCATGAAATCGATGTCTTCGTGCACGACGCCCCATCCATCTACAGCATCACCGCAACTGAGAAGGGCAACAAGAGTGAGCTCGTGGGGCGCTTCGAGCCCCTGACGCAAGAGTACCTGGCGTGGGCCGTGCGCAAGGACGACACAGCCCTGCTTGCCCAGGTCGATACGGTGCTGACCCAATGGAACAGCGATGGCACGCTCGACAGCGTGCTCGGCAAGTGGATCAAGGTACGGCGAACTCCGAAGGGTAAGAGATAGGCGCACTTCCTGTCGCAGCGCCGGTGACCCGCTGAGATCGCAGCGGGCGCGTTGGCCGATCGAAGGTTTGAATGGGGGAGCACGAGGTTGAGGGCAAGCCGCAGGGCGAGGCGTCGCCGGTTGCCAACTGGGAACTTGATCGGCCCGGGCTCGTGCTGTTGACCAGTCACTGGCTGAGTTGGTTCGGCTTGTTGCTGGTGATCACGGCGGCCAGCACATGGCTCTTCGTTCTACCGGCCGAGGTGCACGGACGGGTCGAGAATCCCTACAAGGGCGCTATCATCTACCTCATTCTTCCGGGCTTCGCGTTTACCGGGATTGCCCTGACGATGGCGGGGATCGTCCTCGGCCGCCGGCGGATTCGCCAGCGCCTGCAGACGGGGATCATCGACCGCAAGACGGCGCTGCAACGGCTGATCGCATTTCTCGTGATCGCCATCGGGGTCAATCTCGTGCTCGGCACGCAGCTGACCTACCGGGCGGTGATGTACATGGACACCCCGCAGTTCTGCGGTGCGACCTGCCACGTGATGCGGCCGGAGTACGTGGGCCATCAGGACTCGAACCACGCCAGCGTCGAGTGCGCCGAGTGTCACGTCGCTCCCGGCGCGGGGGGCTGGGTGGCGGCCAAGATGAACGGTACGCGCCAGCTCTGGCAGACACTTACCAACACCTACGCGCGCCCGATTCCAGCTGCGCTCGAGTCCGGCCGCCTGGTACCCTCCAAGGAAACCTGTGAGCGCTGCCACTGGGCGGAGAAGATCGTCGCGACGCGCCTGCTGGTCATTCCCAGCTACGCTGCCGACGAACAGAACTCAGATTCGTACACCGTCCTCATGATGCTCGTTGGCGGCCGCATGATGCAGGGCATCCATCATGCGCACTTCGCCGGCGGCTTCGAGATCCAGTACGCGGCGTCCGACCCAAAGCGGCAAACCATTCCCTGGGCGGAGCGGCGCAATACGCAGACGGGAGAAGAGACCACCTACCTCGCGGCAGGCACGACGCCGGAGGCAGCGATGCACCTGCCGAGATACACCATGCAATGTGTTGACTGCCACGACCGGCCCACCCACGCGTTCTTGCTGCCCGACCGCGCGCTCGACCGGGCCCTCGCGTTCGGCGAGGTGCCTTCCACTCTGCCATTCATCAAGAAGCAGGGTCTGGCAGTGCTACAAGCGACTTACACGAGCAGCGCCGCCGCGGCCCAGCAGATCCCGGCGGCGATCGAGGCGTACTATCGGCAGACCTACCCGCAGGTCTATGCACAGCGCACGGCCGACGTCGCGAAGGCGGGGCAAGCCATCCTTGGCATCTACAACCGCAACGTCTTTCCCGACCTGCACGTCACCTGGGGAACCTATACAAACAGTCTCGGCCACGTCGACTTCCCCGGGTGCTTCCGCTGCCACGATGGATCACACGCGACGGCCGATGGTCAGCGGACCATCACACAGGACTGCGGCGCCTGCCACCAACTGCTCGCCGTGCAGGAGTCATCGCCTGACATTCTGAAGACCTTGGGGCTCTGGGATCGCATCGAGGCACTGAAGGCGCACCGCATCGGTCAGAAAGGTGCGTGAGGCCTTGCATCCGACGCACCCGTTGGCCGATATGTTGAAGTCCTGCAGCGTACCGTGCGGCGCTTCACCTTACTGCCGCCCGCCCGTGCCGTCTCACGCTTCAGACGCCAAGCCCAGTAGGCGAGCGTCCCCGCGTTGACCCCGGCGCTCTCGGCGAACTCATGCGCCGTCTGCCCGCTGCGTCGCCGACGCCTGACCAACCCCGCCCATCGATCCCATGCCGGTTCCATCGCGCGCTCCTTTCGACGCGCGGATCATTGCCGATCGCCCCTGTGCGGGCCAGAGGCGTTGGCCGAACGGATCCGGGAGGACGTCTTCTCGCTCGGCGAGCAGCAACTGCTCGCTGTTGCCCGCGTGCTCCTGGCTGCGCCACAGTTCGTCTTCCTCGACCGTGTCGGCACGGCTCTCGATGCCGATCAAGTCGGGCTGGTGCTGAGACTGTTCTCCGAAAAGGCGATCACGTCCATCGTCTTCAAGGGGGAAGGCGATGAAGCTCGCGACTACGACGCGATTCTGGACATCACCGGCGATGGGACGTGGCAATGGAAATCGCTGCGCGAGCCGCATGCGTCGGAGCCAGCGGCGAGCGGCGGTGGCGCGGGCGGCCGGCAACCGAACTCGTGAACGGCGGGCCTCTTGGCCAGGCGCGAGGCTACGGGCGGCTGGAGCGCGGCGGCAGAGCCGGCGGGGTGTCCGTCTCCTGGCGCTGTTCGCGCCGACGCAGCGCAACCACGAGTCCGACGCAGCCGGTCCAGGTCGGCAGGACATCGGCAACCGGAAAGAGCTCGATGAGAAAGGTCGGCAAAAGCAGCGGATGAAACCCCAGCAGCCAGCTGATCGCCACCATGGCTGCCACGTCCAGCACCTCGTCGGCCATCGACCAGCCGATCGGACCGAGCACAAGTTGCGTCCCGTCGACCAGCACCGCCAGCACGAACGCGGCCACCATTCGCGCGCGGGTGAGGCGCGGGGCCCGCAAGAACCGCGGCAGATACTTCTGTATGCGTGTTCGGAAGTTGCCCGTCATCATGCGCTCCCGTCACGGGTTGCACGCGGTACAGCCGGCCTCGGCGCGAGAACCTTACCACATCGACGACGTCCACGCCCGCTCCGCCCTTGGCCGGGCAGGGAAGCCTGACTGGCACGACCTGTCTTCACTGGACGCGCGGCGGTTGGTCACCCAGATCGAAAAGATTGAAACCGCGCCCGTTGACCTTTTGTGCTTGGAGCGTACTATAGGCGGCGACTGCGATGCCGTTGGGGTATCGCGGGGGGCTTTTGCGGAGAGTAGCCGCGCGTTCCGCGCAGCGTCCATGTGAGACCAACACCAACGTTATGGCAAAGGAGATCGGAATGAAGCACATCGCTACCATCCTGCTGGTCGTGTCTTTCGCGGGTGCCGCCTACGCTGACGGTGCCGCCACCTATGCCGCCAAGTGCAAGATGTGCCACGGCGCTGCCGGTGAAGGTACGAAGATGGCCCCCGATCCAATTAAGGGCAAGTCTGAAGCCGACGTGCTCAAGGCGATCAACGACGGCAAAGGCAAGATGAAGGCGGTCAAGATCGACGACGCCGCCGACGTCGCGAAGTTCGTCGCCGGCCTCAAATAGCGCCGCTCGATCCCCTTCCAGAAGCCGAGCCGCGCGTCAGCGCCGCGGCCGCGGGCACTGCGGCCCGTTCAGACCGCCAGTGCTTCCCTCAGCTTTGCCTTCAGGACCTTGCCGTTCGGGTTGCGCGGCAGCGGCTCGGCTCGCAACTCGATGCACACCGGGACCTTGAAGGCCGCGAGGTGCTGCGCCACGTGGCGGCGCAGGTCGTCTGCGGTGACCGGTGCACCGGTGCGTACCTGGACGACGGCGGCGACCTCTTCACCCAGCACCTTGTGTGGGATGCCGAAAACCGCCGCATCGATGACGTCGGGATGGTCGTAGAGGACGCTCTCCACCTCGACGCAGTACACGTTCTCGCCGCCGCGAATGACCATGTCCTTGGCCCGGTCGACGATGTAGACGAACCCCTCGTCATCGACGCGGCCGAGGTCGCCCGAATGCAACCAGCCGTCGGTGAACGTCTCGGCAGTCGCCTCTGGCTTGTGCCAGTAGCCCTTCACGACGTTGGGCCCTTTGATCCAGATTTCGCCAACCTCTCCGTTCGGCAGGTCGCGGCCGTCGGGCCCGACGATGCGCACCTCACAGACAGGCACGGGCAAGCCGACACTGTCGGGCTTGCGTTCGTAGTCGGCACCGAAGTTGAACGTGCTCACCGATGAGGTCTCCGTGAGCCCGTAGCCGTTGCCCGGCGCGACGCTCGGGAAGGCTTCTTTGATGCGGCGGACAAGCTCCGGCGCCGCCGGCGCGCCGCCGTAGGCGACGCTGCGCACGCTCGATAAGTCGCGCTGCGCGAAGCTCGGCGACTCGAGCACCTGCCACACCATCGCCGGCACCCCGCCGAAGCTGCTGATCCGCTCACGCTCGATCAACTCGAGGGCGCGCTCGGGGTCCCACTTGTACATCATCACCAGCTTGCCGCCGAAGGCGGTGTTGGCCGCGAGCACCGAATGGCAGCCGGTGGCGTGGAAGAAAGGCACCGAGATCAACTGGGCGTTCTGCGGCGCGTCGGCCGGCGGCGGAAAAGGGGCGCCGCTGCGCATGGCACCCCGCGCCTGCGCGAAGGCGAGGCTCATGAGGTTGCCGCAGATGTTGCGGTGTGTGCCCAGTGCGCCCTTCGGCTTGCCTGTTGTGCCGGAGGTGTAGAAGATCGTCGCGTCGTCCTCCGGGTCGAGCGCGACATCGGGCAACGCCGCCGTGTCAGCGGCGTCGGCAATGAGCGCCGCGAACGCAATTGCCTGCGCCAGCGCGCTCTCGCCGCGGGCAACGACGACGCGTTCGAGCGCCAACCCGCTGAGGCGCGGAGCGATTCGCGCGGCACGGTCGGCGTCGCAGAAGAGGAAGCGCGCGCCGGAGTCGCTCAGACCATACTCCAGCTCCTCACCAGTCCACCAGGCGTTGAGCGGCACGACGACGGCGCCGGCCGCCGTCGCCGCCCAAAAGGCGACCGACCACTCGGGAAAGTTGCGCATGGCGATGGCGACGCGGTCACCCTTGCGCAGCCGCCAATCCTCCAGCATCACGCGCGCCAGGTGCGCACACTGCCGGAAGTGTAGATCGAACGACGTGCGCTCGTCTTCATAGACCAGGAAGGGCTTGTCACCGTGCACGCGACTCATCTCGAGGACGACACGCAGCGACGGCGGGGCGTTCTTCCACGTCTTCGTCGCGATGCCGCGGATGTCGCGGTCCTCAATCTCGAACAGCGCACCCGGCTGGGTCAGCAGGCTGGTCACTTCAGCAATCGACGGCATGGGATCTCCTCATTCATGCATGTGTTTCGGGGCTCGGGGCGCCAGTGTTTCCGACCGGACGCGCGGCAGCGTCCCAACCATAGAAAACGCAGGGCAGACGATTCAAGAGCACCACACGCGTGCGCTGGAGCTTGCGGTGCACTCAGGGTAGTAACGGTTCTTGGAGGCTGCACGTATGTCAACGCCGCGCGACTACGTACCGGCATTGGGGCACGATTTCTTGACGCCGCTGTACGATCCGCTCGTGCGCCTCACGATGCGCGACACCGCGTTCAAACGCCGGCTGCTCGACCAGGCACAGGCCACCGGCGCGCAGCGCGTGCTCGACGTCGGCTGCGGGACAGGAACGTTGCTGGCGCTGCTCCGCGCAGCGCTGCCGAGCGGGCGCGTCGTCGGCATCGATGGCGACTTGCAAATCTTGGGGATCGCGCAGCGCAAGGCAGAGCCACACCGTCTGCCGCTCGTACAAGCGTTGTCGTTTGCGTTGCCGTTCCAGACAGGGTGCTTTGATCGGGTGTTCTCGACGTTGATGCTGCACCACCTCACGCGCGACGAGAAGCTTGTCTCGCTGCGCGAGATTGTGCGCGTGCTGCGACCGAATGGCGAGCTGCACGTCGCCGACTGGGGGCCGCCGCACAACCGACTCATGCACGCCCTGTCACTGCCGCTGCGGCTCGGCCATCACTCTGGGCGCGTCCAGGACAATCTCGCGGGTGCTCTCCCCAGCTTGTTCCAACAGGCTGGCTTGGAGGATGTCCGCGAGCACGCACACCTGTCAACGCTGTTCGGCACGCTGGCGCTCTACGGGGGGCGCCGGGCCAGCGCCTGACCCGAGCGGCGTTCGCGTTTCGATGATTCACGTAGCGGGCAACAACGCGCATTCACTGCAACCGCACCTCCAGCATGTTCAGCCCGTCGGCGAGCAGCTGCTGCAGCACGGCCATCGAAACCTGCGCGCCGCCCAAACGGTACGGGTTCGCCTCACGCCGGAACGCCAGCTCGGTTCCGTTGAGCGTGAGCGCGGTGGGCCCGCAGCCCTGCGCGCTGATGCGATACACCACCTTCACCCGCTTGCCGGCTAGTTCGGCGTCGGCGCACAGGCCGTCGAGCGCCTTTGGAATCACCGGGTCGATGACCAGCACCGACTTCGTCTGGCGCAGACCGAGCAAGCACTCGTGGATCAAACGTACTGCGATACCCGCGCCACTCGAATAGACGCGCCAACCGCCTTCGAAAGGGACCTCGCCGGTCTTCACCTTCGCATACGCTGCAAGGGCTTCGTAGCGATCTGCGAACAGGGCGTCCGAGCTGGAGTAGTAACAGTTCGCCTGCCGCAGCCGCGCCGGCGGTACGACCGCACGTACACCGACCGGGGTGGCTTGCCGTAGCGCGAGAAAGAAGGCGTCCGCATCGCCGTAGCGCGCCATCGCCTCCGCGTAGCGCAGGTGCGCGTGCGTGTACATGATGCCGATCTCACGGCCGAAGAACGTGCTGCTCTCGGCACGCTGGAAATAGCGCTGCGGGCCGCCGCGATAGTCGAACGGACGGTCGAACAGGCGGGCGCCGTCGACCGCGAGCAGATGCGCCTTGATATGTTCCACGTGTGCCGTCGCCTCCTCCGCCGTCAGCAGCCCGTTGATGATGGCGTGGATCATCGGCAGCAGGCTGAAGCGGATGCCGGTGGTCTGATCGCCCGGGTGCAGTAAGTAATCGATGCGTCCGCCTGCGTGGAAATGGGCGTAGCCCGCGATCGTCCCATCGACCACCAACAGGCGCTGGAAATCGGCGCGGATGCGCTGCGCCAGTCCGCTCAATCGCTCGGCGGACTCGGCACGACCGATGCCGCGCAAGGCCGTCGCCAGAGTGGTGATGGTCTGGTAGTGCAGCGTGACGGTCCAGCTACTGCACAGCCGCTCGCACATGGCCGGGTCCACCGGCTGTAGCGAGTCGTTCCAGTCGCCGTGGCCATAAGCTGCCAGCTGCGTCCCGGGGATGACGCGCGCGGCAATCGCCGTGAGGGCGCGGTCGGCATGTGCCCACACGCTCGCCTTCTCCGCTCGGTCGTCGCCCTCTTGATCGAAGTAGGGGACGACTTCTTCGAGGATCGATGCATCCTCCGACGCGATGATGTACTGAGCCAAGGCGAGCAGCGGCCAGAAGATGATGTCGCCGTGCGAGTCGGACGGCCGAATGTTACGCTCGCGCTCGAAGAACATGAACCACTGCGGCCAATCGCCGTCGGGGTTCTGCGTCTTGAAGACCCGCAGCAGCAGGTCACGCACCGGCGCCCATTGGCCGAGCGCCGCCAGCAACTCGACCGGGCCTTGGCAGACGTCGCGGGTTCCCCAGCCACCGCCCGAGTACTGCTCGAGTCCACGCGGTGCGAGGTAGTGAATCATGGCGTTGTGCGCAAACCAGGGCAGGATCTCCTGCAGCCGCGCCACGCCGTCAGCGGCTTCGCACGGGCTCGCGGGGTGAAGCGCCAGCGGGCCCAGCAGGCGCTTCCAAAACTGCTCGGCCTTGCCCTGGTCGGCAGCAAAGTGCGGCGTGCGATCGGGTGTGGGACAATCCGTGGCACGGATCAGATGGCCCGTGATCCGCAGGTGCACCGCCGCGGTCTTCGCGGTCAGCAACGTGACGAAGGGTTGGCGGCGTGAACGTCCGTCGACGAAGAGCAGTTCGTCACCCCCGGCGCGCTCGATGGTCGTCCCGTGGCCCACATCGATGCGGAAGAAACCGTCGGGGAAGCGGCGGCCAACATCGGAGTCGGCGGGCGGGCGGATGACGAAGCCGGCGTCATCCTGCGTGAACCGGACGGGAATCGCCTCGGCGCCATCGTCGCCGTTGATGGCAACGTGATGTGAAATCAGGAAGCGGCAGGGCGCTCCGGCGAGCACCTCGATCGACAGGTGCAGCTCGTGGCGATCGACCGGCGCCCAGCTACACACCTGGATCACACCGGCGCGGTGCTTGTAGAGCCAGCGGCAGCCGTTCGGCGTCATCTCGTACGCCGATGGAACATCCAGCAAGTGGTAACCGTCTTCCTGCTCGACGAAGATGCGCTGGCCGCCGGCGCGCAGCAGCCCGAGGTAGCTGCGCGTGGTCGACAGCAGGCGGTTGATGCTCACGTGTCCCTGCGTCACCAGCGAGTTGAAGACACCGGCCATCCACGTGGTGGAGGTCAGCGATGCCTCGTCCGGAACGAGGTGACCACCGCTGCGAATCAGGTGGCCGTGCGGGCGCAGCGTCTTGAGTTCTTTCGCTTTGAGGACGACGTGCCGGTTGGCACCGGTGAAGAACGACAAGAGGCTATCATCGTCACGCTCCACGTCACGCCGGTCCATCCCGAGTGCATCGACGATGTCGCTGTCGTTCAGATCGAGGCTCGCAAGCGTAGGACAAGCACTGAACAGAGTGGCCGACACGGCTGCGTCGCCGGTGGGTGCGTTCCCCTGCTGGGCGGCCCCGGGCTCCGGTAACGCCAGCGCCTGCTCAACGAACGTGAGATCGGCGGGCGACGATGCAGCGGGGTGATCCGCCTCGAACCAGGCAAAGAAGCCGCGGCGCAGCGTCACCCCTGGCGCGAGCCGCACCTGGGCATCCTGGATCACCGCCATCGAGTGCTCGTGTTGATGGCGCTTCCCCGGCAGCAGCGCCGCCCGCAGCCCCGCGGCGACCTCGCCGGCGCGCGTGGCCAGACCATGGAACTGCAGGGCGTCGGTGGCGAAGCTGACAGCGTTGCCGAGCGAGCCGATGACCGCCCACGGGTGGCGTCCGCTCATCGGCAAATTCTGGCGGACCGCGAGCACGCTCCCACAACGAGCATGGGTCAGCGGCGCGTAGTCGATGTACTGGCTGACGTAGTACTCGTTCATGCGCACGGCCCCGTAGTGAGCCAGGGCCAGGTCTTGCGCGTAGATCAAGTCGACGGAAGCGGGACTCGCGCCCGTATTCTCCAGCGCGACGTGCCACAACCACGCGGGCGTCGACTGCGCGAGCACGAGCGCGACGCGGAACCGCACGTGTTTCCACTCCCCCTCAATGGTGAGTCCCTGCTCGTCGAGATGGACTGCTCCTGGACTGCACGGACCGAGCAGCGGAACCGACTCGATCGCAGTGTTATGTCGGCGCAGGTAGATGTTGGCCGGGCCGCCCTCGATCTCGGTTCCCAAGAACAAGTTGAGGATGATGTCGCGATGATCGATGCGCCGGATGGAGCCGTTCGCGTTTACCTGCACACTCAGCCCGGACGGGCTCTCGAAGCGGGTGGGAAAATCCTGCGACGTCATGGCTGCACCGATGTGCGTGCACCTCCTACCAAACCCGAAGCGAACCACCAATGACAGAGAAGGTCCAGCTATCCGCGCTACTGACATTTGTCATATTCGAAGAGGGCAATCGCCAGGGCCCTCGGTCATTTTTCTCTGGACAAACAGCGCGCCCCTGTGCGAGTTGTTGAAGGCTGCAGTGCGGCGGCGTGGGGCACAGCTGTGGGGGTATCTCTGATTGTGTCTTCACGCGGCGCTTCACGCGTAGTCTGTCTGCAGAGACTTGATGGTTCGGCGAAAGGGCATGAAATGAATGGTTCATACGCGAAAAATGATTGTGCGCTAATCGGCGCTCTGGTGCTGATAACCCTGGGCGCGTGGGCGCCGCGGGCAACGGCCTACCCAAGCTACGATGACGGGAGCGGCCACGGGTGCGTGGAGTGCCACAACAACTCCTCTGAGGACGGCGGCTTTACGGGT
>Ga0335070_10004696_pt1 | contig 16002 bp, 14 predicted proteins | sample Lox_Sample_13_FD_206722 | JGI IMG/M metagenome (GOLD analysis project Ga0335070, IMG submission 206722) | Soil microbial communities from Loxahatchee National Wildlife Refuge, Florida, United States - Lox_Sample_1.3 | ecosystem: Environmental > Terrestrial > Soil > Wetlands | place: USA... | reverse complement strand
CACGACTACGGCCTGAACGAGGCGGCCGGCGCCGCGAGCCGGATCCAGTTCGACGAGTATCTGAACGTGACGTCGGCGACCGTCGGGAACGGCACGCCTGTCACGATCCGCCTGCGCATGCGCGTGGCGTTCGGCGCGGACGCCCAGCACGACCTGCCCGCCAACCAGTTGGACGTCAGCAGTCAGTACTCCTACATCGACCTCATCTTCGAATCCAACTTCGGGAGCAGCTACCTGCTCCAGCGCTGGTACCGGAACGCCGACGGGACGGCGATCGTGAGCGGTGCCTTCGCCGATCCCACCCAGCCCTTCGAGATCACGGCGAACACGACGGTCGGCGGCACCATCCGGCTCAGCTTCAGCCTGCGCGACTACGCCAACTCGAAGGCGGTCGTCAAAGGCGGCACGCCCAACCTCTTCCCGACCGCGCAGACCGGCGGCACCGCGGCGGTCGTCCTCGGCCTCGAGTCCGATACGCCCGGCGTCAGCATCACGTCCCCGACCCTCGGCGGGCAGATGCCGGACTTCTCGGGCGTGACGGCGGCCAACGCGCTGGCGCACGTGATCCCGGTCGACGTCGGCGCGCCGGTGGTGGTGCCGGAACCCGGCGGACGCGTGCTCGGCGCCGCCGCGCTCGCCGCCCTCGTCCTGCTGCGCCGTCGCTACGCGGCGCCATCACACGCGATCGCGTAGGCCGGCGCGGGCGCCAGGCCCGGCGGCCACGCCACCACGAGGGCTCCTCCCGCGGCGCGCCAGGGCAGCGCGCCGTAGCCGAGCAGCCGCACCGTGGCGCGGCCGCCGAGCGCCAGGTCGCGGATCCGCACGTCGCCCGCGCGCGGCGCCCCCAACAGGATCGCGTAGACGTGACTCTTCCGCGCGGTGAAGCGCACGGAGACTCCGTCCTGTGTAGTCCCCTCGGCGCGCCGCCAGGGGCGCGTCTCGTAGATCGCCTCGCCGTTCACGGCGAGCCAGGCGCCGAGCGCTTCGAGCCGGGCCCGCTCGCGCGGGTGGATCTCGCCCTCGCGCGTCGGCCCGACGTTGAGCAGCAGGTTGCCGTTCTTCGCGACGCCGTCGGCGAAGCTCCGCACCAGCTCGCCGGGATCGATCAGGTTCGCCTCGTCCTCGTTGTCGTTGAAGCCGAACGAGTGGCCGATGCCGCGCGTCGCCTCCCACTTGAACGGCTTGGCGTCGGGGAAGCTCGCGTACTCGGGGGTGCGGAAGTCGCCGTGGGGCGGGCGCGGCGGGGCGAACGTGAAGCCCGGGCGCCGCGCCGAGAGCCCGGCGAGCGTGTCGGCGAGCGCCGCGAGCGGCCGCGCGCGCAGCGCGCGGGCGAGCCATGCGGGTGCCGGGAGGAAGCGGTCGTTCACCACGCCTTCGCCGACCGCCTCGTAGTAGTCCGCCATCAGGCGCCAGAGCGCGCCCGCGTGCGGCGGGTACGAGATGTCGTTCCACAGCACGCTCGGCTGGTAGCGCGCGACGAGCTCGCGGTAGTGCGCGTCGACGTAGCGCTCGTACGCCGGGTCGAGCGGGACGGCGGCGAGCGCGTCGGCGACGCCGACGATCGGACGCGGCTCGAAGGTCCAGTCGAGTCCGCCCGAGTAGTAGACGCCGAAGCGCAGCCCGCGGCTGCGCACCGCCGCGGCGAGGTCCCCGACCACGTCGCGCGTCGCCGCCCAGTCGCGCTGGTTGGGGTTCTGCAGCGCGGTCGGCCACAGGCAGAAGCCGTCGTGGTGCTTGGTCACCTGCACCACGTAGCGCGCGCCCGACGCGGCGAACAGGTCGGCCCAGGGCTCCGGATCCCAGCGCTGCAGCATCGCGTCGAAGGGCGCGCGGAACGCTTGGTACGGCGCGTCGCCCCACACCTCGGCGTGATGGCGCGCCGCGGGGCTCCCGGGGATGCGCAGCGCGTTCCAGTACCACTCGGCGTACGGCGAGTGGCGCTGCAGGTCGCGGGGGCGCTCGCGCAGCAGCTCGACGAGCGAGCCGGCGCGCGGCGCCCAGGCGGGAATGCAGGAGAGGCCCCAGTGCACGAAGATCCCGAGCTTCGCGTCCTCGAACCAGGCCGGCACGCGGTGCCTGCGCAGCGAGGCGGGATCGGCGGCGAAGCGGGCCATCGGGGCGCTAGCATAGGGGCCTCACGGAGGCGGACCCATGGCAGGACCGACGTCAGAGCTGGGCTTCGAGGCCTTCGACGCGGACAACCACTACTACGAGGCGCAGGACGCCTTCATCCGCCACATGGACAAGAAGCTGGCGAAGAACGCGGTCCAGTGGGTCACGGTCAACGGCAAGCAGCGCCTGATGGTGTGCGGGCGTATCGACAAGTTCATCCCGAACCCCACCTTCGATCCGGTCGCGAAGCCGGGCTCCCTCGACGAGTACTTCCGCGGCCGCAACCCGCAGGGCAAGGACATGCGGGCGCTGTTCGGCGACCTCGAGCCGATCCACCCCGAGTACCGCGACCGCGACGCGCGCCTGCGCGTGATGGACCGCCAGGGCCTCGAGGCGGTGCTGCTGTTCCCGACCCAGGGCGTCGGCATCGAGGAGCCGATGAAGCACTCGGCCGGGCTCACCCACGCGACGCTCGAGGCCTTCAACCGCTGGCTCGACGACGACTGGGGCTTCGCGTACCGCGACCGCTTGTTCGCGGCGCCGATGCTCTCGCTGATGGACCTGGAGCGCGCGGTGCGCGAGCTCGAGTGGGTGCTCGCGCGCGGCGCGCGCGTCGTGCATCTGCGGCCGGCGCCGGTGGCGCAGCCGGGCGGGAGCCTGTCGCCGGCAGACGAGAGCTTCGATCCGTTCTGGGCGCGCGTCGCCGAGGCCGGCGTCACGGTAGCCTTCCACGCCGGCGACAGCGGCTACGGCCGTTACGCCGCGGCCTGGGAGGAGCGCAGCCCGTACATGGAGGCCTTCCGCGGCTACGCGTTCGGGCAGGTGACGCAGGCGGGCCGCGCGATCTACGACACCTTCGCCTCGCTGATCATCCACGGCGTGTTCCGCCGCCACCCGCGCGTGCGCGTGTGCAGCATCGAGAACGGCTCGGAGTGGGTGGCGATGCTGCTCAAGAAGCTGGCCAAGGCGTACGGCCAGATGCCGTGGGAGTTCGCCGAGAATCCGGTCGACACCTTCCGGCGACACATCTGGGTGGCGCCCTACTACGAGGACGAGATCCACGAGCTGGCCGGCCTGATCGGAGCGAGCCAGATCCTGATGGGCTCCGACTGGCCGCACGCCGAGGGCCTCTTCGAGCCGATCCGCTTCGTCGACGACCTGAAGGACTTCGACGCGGCGGAGGTCCGCGCCATCATGCGCGACAACGCGCGCGCGCTGGTCCGACCGCCCGTCTAGTGCGATGGGCGCCGGCGGCTCCCGGTGAGCGGACGGGACGACGCGATCCGCGCGCTCGAGGCGCGCGTGCGGGCACTCGAGGACGCCGAGGCGATCCGCGGGCTGAAGGCGCGCTACGCCGAGCTGGTCGACGCGCGCTACGCGGGCGGCAAGGTCAAGGAGCGCGGCGAGGTCGAGGCGCTGGCGGAGCGCATCGCCGCGCTGTTCACCGAAGACGCGGTGTGGGACGGCGGCGCCGCGCTCGGGGTGTGCCGCGGCCGCGCGGCGATCCGCGCGCGCATGGCGGCGCCGACGCTGCACTTCTCCTGGCACTACTTCGTGAAGCCGCGCATCGAGGTCGAGGGCGACACCGCACGGGGTCGCTGGGACATCCTCGCCCCGTGCACCACGCGCCAGGACCGCGCGATGTGGATGGCGGGCGTGGAGGACGACGGCTACGCCCGCGTGGACGGCCGCTGGCTGCACACCAGCATGAAGCTGACGGTGGTGTTCATGGCGCCTCGCGACCGCGGCTGGGCGGAGCGACCCTAGCGCGGCTCGCGCTCGAGCGCGCCGACGCGCTCGAGGAAGGGGCGCAGCTCGTCGCGCGAGCGCGCGAAGCGCGCCAGCGCGAACGCCGCGATCGTGACGCCGGCCGCGCGCAGCGCCGGCAGCGCGTCGAGCGAGGGCGCGTTGGCGCGCACGCCGAGCGCCGCCGGGTCGCGGCCCGCCTTGGCGAACGCCTCGCGCAGCGAGCGCACGCCGCGCGCGATCTCGGCGAGGTCGCTGCCGATCGGCAGCCAGCCCGCGCCGAGCTCGGCGATGCGGGCGACGTTGCGCGCGGTCGGCGCGACCCCGAACCAGATCGGGATGCCGCCCGGCTGCAGCGGCCGCGGCAGGCAGACGAGGTCGTCGAAGCACACCGTCGGCGAGCGGAACGAAACCGGCCCCCCGCCCCACAGCGCGCGGCAGGCGCGCAGCTGATCGTCCATGCGCGCCGCGCGGCCCTCGAACGGCACGCCGGAGGCGCTGAACTCCTCGGCCTGCCAGCCGATGCCGACGCCGAGATCGACGCGACCCTGCGAGAGCACGTCGAGCGTGGCGAGCGTCTTGGCGAGCAGCAGCGCCGGGCGCAGCGGCGCGATCAGCACGCCCGTGCCGAGGCGGATGCGCTGCGTCGCACCCGCGATCGCGGCGAGCGTCACGACGGGCTCGAGCCACGGCTCGCCGGGCGGCAGCGGGAAGCGCCCGTACGGGTAGCGGTCGGTGCGCGGGCCGATCGCGAGGTGGTCCGGGGCGACGATCTGGTCGATGCCGGCGCGCTCGGCGAGGGCGGCGGTCTCGATGACACCGGAAAGAGACGGCCCGAGCAGGCGACCGAGGCCCGAGAGCGTGATCGAGACGCGCATTCGTCCGGCCATGCGGCCGCAGTATACTCGGCGCCCATGCCGAACCACGACGCGACGCGGCGCATCCTCTCCGGCGCGAGCTGGGCCGAGTTCTGCGATCGCCTGAAGCAGGCAGGCGACGTGATCCTGCGCGACGGATCGCCGCTCGACGCCTTCGAGCGCGCCGAGGGCTTCCGCTACCTCTCGCGCCTGACGCGCGTCGCGCTCGAGTCCTACATCGAGTTCGCCGACCCGCTCTTCCCGGTGCTGCGGCGCCCGGCGCACGAGACGGTGAAGATCGGCGCCGACAACCCGGACAACTACTATCAGAGCGCCGCGATCAGCGGCGCGCACGAGTACCGCGTCACGGGTACGCGCGGCACCGTGCACTACCTGGGCTTCGGCACCTACGCCGGGAGCTACGGCTCTTCGGGGCGGCGCGGCCAGACCGGCTACCTCGACGCTCGCGAGCTGAAGATCGACGCCGACGGGCGCTTCGAGATCGTCCTCTCGGTGCGCGAGCCCGCTGCTCGCAACTGGCTGCGCATGGAGCCCGACAGCTCGAGCCTGATCGTGCGACAGACCTTCGAGGACCGCGCGCGCGAGGCGATCGCGGAGCTCCGCATCGAGCGCGTCGGGGCCGCCGGCGGCCCCGCGCCGGTGACGGCCGACTTCATCGACCGCGGCCTGCAGGCCTCCGCCGCCTACGTCGCCGGCACCGCGGCGCTGTTCGCCGACTGGGCGGAGGGCTTCGCCCGGCGCAAGAACGAGCTGCCGCTCTTCGACCCTGCGCTGGCGGCCGCGGCCCACGGCGACCCGAACATCGTCTACTACCACGGCTACTGGGAGCTCGGCCCCGACGAGGCGCTGGTGATCGACGTCGTGCCGCCGCGCTGCGAGTACTGGAACTTCCAGCTCAACAACCACTGGATGGAGTCGCTCGACTACCGCTACCACCGCATCGCGGTGAACCACCACGGCGCCAGCCGGCGGCCCGACGGCTCGGTGCGCCTGGTGATCGCGCACCGCGACCCCGGCGTCGACAACTGGCTCGACACCGCGGGCCACGCGCGCGGCACGATGTGCCTGCGCTGGGTCGGCGCGGAGTCGAATCCGGCGCCCGCGACCCACGTGGTGAAGGCGAGCGAGCTCGCCGCTGGCGGACCTCGAGCCGGTCGTTAGCCTTCGGCGCCTGCCACAGGAGACCGCCGTGAAGCCCGAGGACTGCATCCTCTACAGCGGCGCCGCCAACGGCGCCGAGGCGGCCTTCGGCGCCGCCGCCGAGCGCCACGGCATCGAGGAGGTGAACTTCACCTTCGAGGGCCACAACGACGCGCGCCAGCGCGGCATCCGGGTGCTGACCCACGAGGAGCTGAAGCGCGGCGACGTGAGCCTCTCCTACGTCAGCAAGCTGATGCACCGGGTCTACCACGACACGCCGCTCTTCAAGAAGGTGCTGCAGACGATCTGGCACCAGGTGAACCACGGGCAGGAGATCTACGTCGTCGGCAAGATCCTCCCCGACGAGACCGTGCACGGCGGCACCGGCTGGGGCGCGGAGTTCGCCAAGCTCTGCAACAAGCCGCTCTGCGTCTTCGACCAGGACCGCGACGGCTGGTTCCGCTGGGGCGGCGACGCCTTCGAGCCGATCGCGAATCCGGTGATCGGCCACCCGCACTTCTGTGGCACCGGCACGCGCTTCCTGGCCGAGAACGGCGCCGCCGCGATCGAAGCGCTCTTCGATCGGAGCTTCCGCTAGGACCCGCTGCCGCCGCTAGAGGCGGAACCCGCCGACGCGCTCTCGCACGAACTCGGCGAGCCGCTTCGAGTCGCCCTCGCCGACGTCGCGGAAGGCCACGCCCATGCCGGCTTCCTGGATGGCGCGGTTCGGCACGCCCGCGGGCTGGCGGTAGACGGCGCTCGCCCGGCAGCGAAGCTCGCCCTCGCCGAGGCACAGCTCGAGGGCGATCTCGGTGCGCGGCGGCGGGGGCTCGGCGAGGGCGACGAAGGCGCCCCCCACCGAGAGGTTGCGCACCATCGCGTCCGCCGGGCCGCCGGGCAGCTCGACGCGGGCGGGCAGGTGGATCGGCACGCGCAGACCGCGGCGCGGATCGAGCTTGTCGTCGGTGGCGAAGGCCGCCGACACCACGAAGCGGAACTCGGCCGCGTCGTACGGCTCGCGCAGCGCCCAGCGGATGCCGCGGTCGCAGAGCGCGCGCAGCGAGCCGCGATCGCGGGGCGGATCGACGATCACGATCGCGCCGGCGCCCGCCCACAGCTCCGGGGCCACCTCGGCGATCAGCGCGTCGAAGGTCGCCATCGACAGCGAGCCCGGCACCACGAGCGCGCCGAGCCGGTGGCCCTCCTGCTGCGCGAGCAGGAGCGCCTCGTTGGGGTCGGCGGCGTAGAGCGGATCGATGCCGCGGTCGACGAGCCCCACCGCCTCGATCCCCAGGCGGGTGCGCTCGGGATCGAGGATCAGCGCGTAGCGGTCGTAGCGGACGGCGGCTTCGGGCGTGGATGACACGCGAATGCATCGGCCGGCCGCGGACGCGGGTTGAGGGCTGGCGCTCAGCGCGCCGCCGGCTCCGGGGCCACCTCGAAGCGCGCGGTGTAGCGCGCGAAGCGCTCGGCGATCTCGCCCTCGTCGAGGCCGAACTCCGCGAGCGTGTAGGCGTGCCCGCCGTGCTTGCCCTGCGGGTTCGCGGCCAGCCAGGCGCGCATGCGCCGCTCGGCCTCGGCGGAGAGCTCGCAGCCGAAGCGCTCGTACATGCGGCCGATCGCGGCGATCGGGTCGGCGACCAGCTCCGCGAACGAGAAGTCGTGGAACTGGCGCGGGTCGTGGCGCTCGCGCACGTCCATGGCGTGGTCGATCATCTGCGCGTACATCTCGAGCTGCCAGCGCCCGATGGCGCGCGCGTCCGCGCTGCCCTCGTAGAGGCTGCGCCAGCCCGTGACCAGGCTGCAGATCGAGGGCAGCACGCGCGCCGGGTTGCGGTGCGTCTGGACGACGCAGGCGTCCGGATACACGTCGAGCAGCACGTGCAGCTCGCGCATGTGGGCCGGGTATTTCAGCACCCAGCGCCGCTCGGGTGAGGTCGAGCCGACCAGCTTCAGGACGTCGCGGTGGCGCTCGTAGGCGGGCCGCATGTCCTGCGCCTCGAAGTACTTGGTGTAGCCGGGGATCGTCGCGTTCGAGTCGAAGGTGTGGTCGAGGAACGACTGCACGAACAGGTGGCGGCATTCCTCGGGCCCGTCCGCCTCCATCAGGTGGATCGCCTTGAGGCCGGGATCCGTCTCGTAGACCCACTTCAGCACCTCGATCGCGGCCTGGTAGGCGGGCTCGGCCTCCCAGCTCGCGCGCGGCGGGCGCGGGCGCGGCGCCCCGGCGAGCCAGTACTCGAGCACCTGGTTCGCCGGGTCCTGCGCGAGCAGCCAGTGCAGCGCCGTGGTCCCGCTGCGCGGCAGGCCGAGGATGAAGAGCGGCCGCCGGATCGGCTGGCGCAGGATCGCCGGGTCGCGCTTCCAGGCCGCCTCGCACGACAGCCGCGCGGCCAGCGCCGCACCGATCTCGCCCTGCACCATCTGGCGGCCCGCGTCGCTGAGCCGCGATTCCTCGTCGTACGCGCGCAGCAGCACGCGGAAGTGCTGGCGCCAGGCGCCCGCCCCGAAGTCGTCGAGGCCGGTGGCCGCGCGCGCCGCGGCGAGCATCTCCTCTTCGGCCGCGGCGAAGCCGCGGCTCACGCGGCCGCCCGCACCGGCATCGACTCCCAGCCCTGCACGAACTCGGTGCGGATGCGGCGCAGCTTGCCCTCCTCGACCTCGTACTCGGGCATGTGCGACAGCAGCTTCTCCAGGCAGATGCGCCCCTCGAGGTTCGCGAAGTGCCGCCCGATGCAGGCGTGGATGCCGTGGCCGAACGACAGGATCCGCGGCGGGCGGCGCAGGATGTCGAAGACGTCCGGCCGCTCGAACTCGCGGGAATCGCGGTTGGCCGACGGGTAGAGGAACATCACCGGCCGACCCTTGCGCATGGTGACGCCGTGGAGGGTCACGTCGTTCTTGAGCGTGCGCATCAGGAATTGCGTCGGCATGTCGAAGCGCAGCGCCTCGGCGAACGCGCCCGGGATCAGGCTCGGCTCGCGGACGCAGCGCGCGCGCTGGTCGGGGTGCTGCCAGAGGCGGTGCACCGTGCTCGAGAACACCTTCGGGAAGGTCTCGGAGCCGCCGATGATGAACATCGAGAGGTGCGAGCTCGCCTCCTCGTCGCTGAACCTGCGGCCGTCGATCTCGACGCCGAGCAGCACGTCGATGACGCTGCCGTCGGCCACGCCCGCCGCGCGCCGCTTGCGGATCAGCTCGCCGAAGTAGGCGAACAGCTCGCCCATCGCCGCCAGGCCGTCCTGGGTCATGCCCTCGACGCCCTCCTCGCGGGCGAAGAAGCGCCACACCAGACGGTTCAGCATCTCGGCGTCCTCCATCGGGAAGCCGTTGGCCAGGCAGGCGACCTTCACCGAGACCTTGGCCGCGAAGTCGTTGAACAGGTCGCCCGCGCGCCGGTCGAGGAACGGCGCGTAGGCGTCGTCCGCGAAGCGCTGGATCTGCGCCTCGAACTTGCGGACGCTGCCCGGCGTGAAGAAGCGCGCGATGCGCGAGCGCAGCTGGGTGTGGGAGGGCGGGTCCATCAGGTTGATCATCGGCGACGGCGGCTGGACGCGGGTCAGCAGCTGCGACGACGTGGTGCCGAGCGTCGCGGTGTAGTTGTCCGCATCCATCGACGCCTGCCAGATGTCCCCGAAGCGCGACAGCGCGTAGGCGTCCCACTTCGGCACGTGGTAGCAGGGCGCCTCCTCGCGCAGCCGCGCGTAGACCGGGTGCGGATCGCGCATCACCTCTTCGGAGAACGGGTCGTAGTCGATCATGGCTTCGCTCCTTCGGGTGCTTCGAGATGCGCCAGGATCCGGTTCGCCAGGTCCTCCGCCGCGGGCCGCATCATCGGCGTGATCATCGCGTTGACCATCGGGGCCATCGGGCCGCCGGGATCGAGTCGCAGCCGGAACGTGAGCCGCGCGAGCGCCGCGCCGCGCGGGGGCGCCTCGCGCTCGACGGCCCCGCCGATCGCGCGCAGCAGCCGGCGCCACAGCGCCTCGAGCCAGCGCATCAGGACGCCGCGGGGCTCGGCCGCGGCGGCCGGGTCGGCCGCCGCCGCGGCCGACTCGATCGTGAAGGAGCCCCCACCCTGCATCGGCTCGTTCACGCCGCGGAGCTCGAAGGCGACGCGCTGCGGCCCGTTCCACTCGGTGACATGCACCTGGAAGGTCAAGGTGCGGGCCATCACGCCGAGGTCGCCCTTCAGCGTCCAGGTCGAGTCGACGTCGCTCTGCCTCTCGTGGCGCTGGTAGCCGGTGACGAAGCGCGCCCAGTTGTCGATGTCCTCGACGAAGCGCCAGATCGCGTCGACCGGGAGCGGCGTCGTCGTCGAGTACTCGGCCTCGGCCACCGCCCGTCCTCAGGCCGCCCCGGCGGCGTGGCGGCCGGCGATCCAGCCCCAGGTGATCGCGCGCATGTTCGAGGTGCCGCTCTGGTAGCCGCCGCCCATGTCCAGCAGCGCCGCCGAGTTGCCGACCGCGTAGAGCCCGGCGATCGGCCGGCCGCGCAGATGGATCACCCGGGCGTGCCGGTCCGTCTTGAGCCCGTGGGAGTTGATGCCGACCGACACCGGAACGAGTCGGACGCCGTAGAAGGGCGGCTTCTCGACGGGGCCCAGGCACGGGTTGGGGTAGCGCTGGTCGCCGGTCAGGCGCACCGACCACGGGCGCGCGCCCTTGTCGAAGTCGGGGTCCTCGCCCTTGCGCGCGAACTCGTTGAAGCGCGCCAGCGTGCGCTCGAACTGGTCGGCGTCGATGCCGAGCGCTTCGGCCAGCGCGCGCGGCGTGTCGGCTTGCACCGCCAGCTCGGGCGGCAGCGGCTGGCCGGGCATGAAGGAGCCGAGCGGATAGCGGTCGCGGTAGCTCTGGTCGAAGATCAGGAACGGCGGCAGGTTCGGCATCGACTGGGTCCGGCCGTCCCATTGTCGCAGCCGCGGCTGGTAGTCCTTGTAGAACGACTCGTCGCAGAAGCGCTTGCCGGCGCGATTGACCCACAGCGTGTGGGGACAGCCGCACTCCCAGGACGAGCGGTAGAGCGGCTTCCCGTCGGCCTCCTCGCCCGGGATGTTGTAGCCGTAGAACATCGCGAGGTCGGTGGGCGGCACGGCGGCGATCGCGGCGCCCAGCTCGCCCGCCATCACCAGATGGTCGCCGTGCAGATACGGCGGGCACGCCGAGTTCCAGTCCGGCATCGACTCGAACTGTCGCGCCAGCTCGCGGTTGTGGTCGTAGCCGCCGGTCGAGAGCACCACGCCGCGGCGCGCTCGCACGCGGAAGTCGCGCCCCTCGCGCTCGGCGCGCACGCCGACCACGGCGCCGCCTTCGGCGAGCAGCTCGCGCACCGGGGCCTCGACGAAGGCCGGGATCCCGCGGTCCACCATCGCCGCCTTGACGAACCAGCCCATCAGCCCCGGTCCGAAGCTGCGCTGGTCGTTGGCGAGGCGCCGGCCGATCAGCTCGTAGTCCCAGGTCGTCACGCAGGCGAGCCCGCCCCAGGCATACATTTCACGGTGTAGAGCGCCGGGCGGCACGTGCGGCGTCATCGGATAGGTCTTGGCCTGCCAGGCGCCGAGCGTCTTGCCGTCGAAGAGGTCGACCGAGAGGTAGCGGCCGCCGGGGTGCGAGCCGGGTGCGTCCGGGTAATAGTAGTCGGGCAGGCCCTCGACGGCGATCCAGCGCACGCCCGCCCGGTCGCCCATGTACTCGATCGCCGGCTTCATGTTGGCGAGCAGGGTCGCCTGGAGCTCCGCATCCGCGAAGCCCGCCGACAGGAACTGGAAGTAGCTGCGGCCCGCCTGGTCCGAGTCTTCGAGCCCGAGCTCGCGCATCTGGCGGTTGTTCGGGACGAAGACCTCGCCGCCGCCGAAGCCCGAGACGCCGCCGAGGCGCGGCGCCTTCTCCAGCACCGCGACGGAGAGGCCGCGATCGTGCGCCGCGATCGCCGCCGAGATCGCCCCGAGCCCGGAGCCCACCGCGACCAGATCCACCTCGAGATCCCACGGCTTGGGCTTCTCGGCCATCGCTGCACTCCCGGAAGCGAGGGAGGGTACGCGAACCCCCGGGCCATGATTGAGAACGAGACGTATAGTATCGTAATGCGCAGGCTCACCCAAGGGAATGCGGCGGTGGACAAGGCAGCGGCGGCCAAGCGGAAGCCCGGCGACGGGCGCATGCGCGGCTCGGGCGCCGGACGCCCGCGCAGCGAGGAGGCGCACCAGGGCATCCTCGAGGCCACGCTCGAGCTGCTCGCCGAGGTCGGCTTCTCGGCGCTGACCGTGGAAGGGGTCGCCGCGCGCGCGCGCGTCGGCAAGGCGACCATCTACCGGCGCTGGCCCTCCAAGCTGCCGCTCGTCGTCGAGGCCTTCGGCCGGCTCCCCGCCCTCGAAGAGGCCGACACCGGCGACCTCGTCAGCGATCTCAAGATCATGTGGCGCAGCTACCTGCAGCTCTTCAACCAGACGCCGCTCGCCGCGGTGCTGCCGAGCCTGGCCGGCGAGCGCAGCCACAATCCGCAGCTGACGGAGCTGCTCGACCCCGTGCTGCGGCAGCGCCGGCGGCCGCTGGTCGCGGCGCTCGAGCGCGCGCAGCGGCGCGGCGAGCTGCCCGCCGACCTCGACCTCGACCTCGCCGCCGATCTGATCGTCGGCCCGATCGCGGTGCGCCTGTTCTTCACCGGTCGCAAGATCAGCGCCAAGCTCGTCGACCCCGTCGTCGACATGGCGCTCGAGGGGATCCGCCGGGTGAAGGGCGGCGAAGCGCGCTGAGCCTCACACCGCGAGCCGGACCTCGCTGATCCCGAACAGGAAGCGGCGCACCAGCAGCGCGCGGCGGCGTCGATCGCGGCGCCGTCGGCGCCGCCCTCCAACACCGGAACGAGTCGATTCGCCGCGACGATCGCGTCGCGCAGCGCGATGTTGAGGCCTTGGGCGCCCACCGGTGACATGCTGTGCGCGGCGTCGCCGATCACGAGCAGCCCGGGCCGCGTCCATTCGAGCGCGCGGTCCGACACCGTCGAGAGCAGGAAGGGCTCGACGGCGTCGCACGCGTGGCGCCGCAGGTGCTCGGCGAGGCCCTGCCACAGTCCCATCTGCTCGATCGCCTCGAGTCCGCCGGGGAGCAGCACTTCGCCGCGGAACTCGCGGGCGAAGTCGGTGTGGCGCTCGAGCAGCGTGACCTCGATGCCCCGCCGCGCGAGCAGGTACGCGAGCGCGGCGCCGGCCGGCCCCGCCCCGAACACGAGCACGCTGGCCATCTGGCTCTCCCGAGGTGCGGGCGCAGGCGTGGCTAGCTTACCGGCTCCGAGGGGATCGCGTAGCGCTCCTGGTATTCGGCGTAGCGCTTGCGCTCGGTCGCCGCTTCGAGGCCGCCGAGCGCCAGCCCGTAGCTGTGTCGCCCGTGCTTGTCGACGCGATTCGCGGCGAGGAAGCTCCGCATGCGCGACTCCGCCTCCGGCGTGTACGGCATGCCGAAGTGCTCGTAGATGCGCCGCACCATGGCGATCTCGTCGGCCATGAATTCGCCGAACGCCATATCGAAGACCTGCGAGGCCGGCAGCGCGCCCCGATCGCGCACGCGCATCGTGCGCGCCAGCCCGCGGGCCAACCGCTGCGTCCAGTCGCTGCCGATCTCCTGGGGGTCGACCTCGTCCATCGCCATGCTGCGCAGCGTGCAGACCAGGCTCACCAGGGACGCCACCACCTTGAGCGGGTCGCGGTGGGTCTGGACGATGCGGGCGTCGGGGTAGACGGAGAGCAGCGCGTCGAGCGCCCAGAGATGGCCGGGCGACTTCAGCACCCAGCGCGACGCCGGCGCCTTCCACTGCAGGTACTGCAGCCAGCGCCGGTGGCTGGCGTACACCCAGTGCAGGTCCGCGCCGTCGAGCCATTCCTGATAGCCCGGCACGCGGTTGCTGGTGTGCCAGATCATGCTCGCGAACTCGTGCTGCGTGATCGCGACGCATTCCTGCGGCAGCTGGGCGGCCATCGGGTGCATCGACTTGAAGTCCGGCAGCACGCGGTCGACGCCCGAGAAGTGCCGGTCCACCTGGGCGATGCGCGGGTCGCTCTCGAAGCTCGCCGCCTCCGGCGGCGGGAACGGATGCATCACCTCCCAGGTCATCGGCACGCGGTTCGCGGGGTCCTGCGCCATCAGCTCGTGCAGGATCGAGGTGCCGGTGCGCGGCAGGCCCAGGATGAAGAGCGGCCTCTCGACCGCGCCGGCGTCGATCTCCGGGTGGCGCTTGCGCAGCTCGTGCACCCTCAGGCGGTTCTCGAGCAGGCGCAGCAGATCGCTGCGCGCGATCACGCGGCCGAGCGGCGTGAGCCGCGCCTCGTCCTCGAGCGACGCCACCAGGCGCTGCAGCGGAGCGCGGAACGCGTCGTCGCCGAAGTCGCCGAGGCCGGTGCTGCGCCGCGCGCGCGCGAGCAGCGCCGCGGCGTCGAGCCGCAGCAGCGGGAAGCCGGCGCGCCGCAGCGCCGCCCCGGCGCCGTTCAGCAGGCGCAGGCCGAGCGGCCGGCTGGCCTTCCGCGCGCTCATGCGCGCCGCCCGGTGAGGGCGTCGACCCCGACGACGGCGCAGCCGATCTCGTCGGGCGGCGACTCGGGCAGCAGGATGCGCCAGAACACCGTGCCGAGCCGGTGCCCCTCGGTGTCGAGCCAGTTCGGGACGCCGGGGTCGCGATGCGCGATCACCACGCGGAACGCGCCGTCGGGCTCGAGCGCCAGCTGGCGCCGGTTCAGCGAGGTGCGACGGAAGCGGTACTCGAGCGTCTGCATGTGCATGTTCCAGAGCATCACGTTGGCGAAGCGGCACGCAGGCAGGCGGCCCTCCATGACGAGCGCCTCGTCGGGCTGGAGCAGGTAGGGAGCCATCGCGTAGTGGATGTCCACCGCGCCCAGCGTCGCGGCCCCGGACGCGCCGAAGCTCGCCGGGCGCGGCAGCACGTTGGGAATGCGCGACACGAACGAGTACGCGGGCGCCTGTGCCGGCGGCGGCATCCCGAGCGTGTTGGCGCGCAGGTACGCGCCCACCGCGCGCAGGCGCGCCGCCATCGTTGCGTCGCTGAACGGCGCCGGCACTCCCGGCTCGTCGAGCGGATCGATGCGGAGGGCGATCGCCACGTCGGGGTCGGCCGCGACGCTCTGGGCGCGCTCGAAGTAGTGGCGCGTGATCACCGAGGTCGCGTCGGGCTCGAGTCGCAGCCAGTTGCCCGCCGCGCGCTGCGGCGAGAGGATGATCTCGTAGCTGCCGTCCGCGGCGATCGCGAGGTCGCGATCGCTCGCGTCGGCGATCACCCGCTCCATGCTGCCGCCCTGCGGGTCGGCGCCGTGGACGGTGAACGAGGTATAGACCGCCCCGCCGAGGGCGCCGCGGATCCGGTACGAGCGCGTGCCGTCGACGCGCGTCCAGTGGTAGATCGAGTCGGGATTGTCGCCGAACACCTTGCGCTGCGGCGACACGATGCGGGTGAACATCGGCCGCGCGGGATCCCCCTCCAGGTGGTGCTCGCAGCCGGCGGCGAGCAGGTGGAGCAGGAAGCGGTAGCCCTCCGCTGCGGTGCCCTCCTCGATCACTCCGCGCAGGGCGCTGAAGTGGGTGTCGCCGACCTGCCGCAGCAGATCGAGCAGCTCGTGGAACGCCTGCCGCGAGGCGGGGGCGAGGTCGTTCACGACGCCCCCCGGGCGCGCTCCCGCAGCACGAACTTCATCACCTTGCCCGACGCGTTGGTGGGGAGCTGGTCGACGATCTCGACGCGGCGCGGGACCTTGTAGTTGGCCATGTTCTCGCGACACCACGCGATGACGCTCGCCTGACTCGGCTCGCTGCCGGGAGCCGGCACGACGAAGGCCATGCCGACCTCGCCGAGCCGCTCGTCCGGGATCCCGACCACGGCGACGTGGCTGAACAGGCCGCTGTCGTACATCAGCTTCTCGATCTCCGCCGGGTAGCAGTTGAAGCCGCCGACGATGAACATGTCCTTGATGCGATCGGTGATGCGGAGGTAGCCGCGCTCGTCCATCACCGCGATGTCGCCGGTATGGAGCCAGCCCTCGGCATCGATGGTCTTCGCGGTCTCCTCGGGGTCCTCGAAGTAGCCCTTCATCACGACGTAGCCGCGCACCACGACCTCGCCGGGCTGG
>Ga0335070_10004695_pt1 | contig 16004 bp, 17 predicted proteins | sample Lox_Sample_13_FD_206722 | JGI IMG/M metagenome (GOLD analysis project Ga0335070, IMG submission 206722) | Soil microbial communities from Loxahatchee National Wildlife Refuge, Florida, United States - Lox_Sample_1.3 | ecosystem: Environmental > Terrestrial > Soil > Wetlands | place: USA... | reverse complement strand
CTTCCGCACATCCGGCTCATGGTTAATGGACGGTCTATAGAATTCCTGAAAGGGATGGAAACCGTTCTTCGAGACGGAGATGAATTCCAAATGCTCCCCCTGGTTGCGGGTGGCTGAGTTCAGGAAACTTGAGAAACAACGTTAACTTCATTTTTAGCTTCCAAACATACTGAAATTACAAGTCTAATGGTAGATTTATTTCTCACTAACCTCACAAAAACCGTGCTTCGAAGTCAACAACTGTCGCTGAACGAATACGATTCGGACAAGATAACCAATGGCTATCTGAGGTGGTACGACCCGGTCTTCGAGCCCTGGGTGAATAAGAAGATTACTCTTCTTGAGCTCGGGATTTACAGAGGGGGATCTCTCTTGCTATGGCGAGATTACTTTCCTTATGCGACGGTCGTGGGGATCGATCTTAATCTTCCAAAGAATTTCATGGCCGGGGACCGCATTCACCTTTTTGAGGGGAGCCAAACCGACCTCCAATTTCTGTCGCGGGCTGCAAACGAAATTGCGCCCGGCGGGTTTGATATCATTATCGATGATGCCTCCCACATCGGTGAATTGACCAAAACAGCGTTCTGGCATCTATTCGATAACCACCTCAAGCCAAACGGGCTTTACGCGATTGAGGATTGGGGTACGGGCTATTTGGACGACTGGCCGGACGGTAAACGTCTCAACCTTGAAACATATTTAGGACCAAAACCGAGGGATGGATTGTCTTGGTTGAACAGACTGAAGCGAATGTGGACGAAGGAAATCTTGCGGTCTCACAGCCATGGGATGGTCGGTTTCATCAAGCAATTAATTGATGAACAGGGGGCGGGTAACGTCACAAAAGGAAAGCTGGAAGGTAAGTCGAAGAGAGGATCAAAATTTGAAAAGATGCTCGTTACCCCTGACATCGTCTTCATAAGTAAAGCCGGCTGACGAGTCCTAGATTGTTCCGTTCTTGGCTCTTCCAAAGCGTCTAATCCTCAAGCCCTTGAAATCGAGAGGAGGTCGTTATGAAAAAATGGGCGCCAGCTCCGCGGGAGGCGGTTGCCGCGTTTGAGGCGGCAACGTCCGGCTTGGCCGGGGCCGAACCAAGGAAGATGTTTGGTTATTCCTGTGTCTTTGCAAAGGGAAATATGTTTGCCGGTTTGCACGAGGCGGGCATGGTTCTTCGGCTTCCCGAAGAACAGCGTGCCGAGTTTCTTCGATTAAAGGGGGCACAACCGTTCGAGCCCATGCCCGGAAGGGTAATGCGGGAGTATGTCGTTGTCCCGAAAACATTGCTCAATGCGACAGAGAAGCTCCGAACTTGGGTGGAGAGGTCCTTAGCCTACGTTTCTTCTTTGCCGGCCAAGGCAAAGAAAGTGCCCGACGCCAGCAAGAGGTCGAAAAGCGCAAAGAAGTGAGGTGAAGGACTCCATCTGCGAAGTGGCTTCCAGGAAAGGGCACCATGCCATTCATCACCGTTCGTGACCTTCGCATGTATTATGAGATCCGCGGCAATGGTCCACGCTTGCTCGTAATCAGTGGCACAGGGGGCGACCTGAGGCGTTCACCCAGTGTCTTTGAAACGTCCCTTGCGCAACATTTTGAGATTCTCGCCTATGATCAACGCGGTCTGGGTCAAACCTCGCGGCCGGATACCCCTTATACCATGGCCGACTATGCTGAAGACGCCAACGCATTGTTCGACGCGGTGGGGTGGAATCGCAGTTCGGTCATGGGCATATCGTTTGGAGGGATGGTGGCACAAGAGTTTGCCCTTCGCTATCCGTTTCGGGTGGAGTGCCTGGTTTTAGTCTCCACTAGCAGCGGCGGAGCGGGAGGGGCTTCGTATCCACTCCAAGAACTTTCTCACCTGAGCGTCGAGGGCTACGCACGCAGAATCCTCTGTTTGAGTGACACGCGGCGGGATGCCACCTGGCAGGCTGCCCATCCCGCTCAATTCCAATTATTACTGGACCAGACCATCGCAGGGCTGCAAGTGGGAGCCAACGAGCCGGGGCGCCAAATGGGTGCACGGCGACAATTAGAGGCGCGCGTGCATCACGATACGTATGATCGGCTTCCCACCCTAAAAATGCCGGTCTATATCTGCGGGGGCCGGTTCGATGGTATTGCCACGCCCGCCAATCTTGAGGCAATGCAGAAGCAGATTCCAGGAGCACGATTGGAGCTGTTTGAAGGGGGACATCTGTTTTTTATGCAAGACCCTCGGGCGTTTGACCGTATTGCGGCTTTTTTGGAAGGAAATCTTGACCGTTAGTGCTTCAAGAATTGGTAGTATGTTGACCAACTCGTCGACGCCTCTATTGTTGAAAAATGACGGCCTTGCTTGGCGTTTATCTCATTTAGTCTTAGTGAGTTTGATAAAGATGAGGAAGAGGGCGACGCTGCTGATTTTAATCAACCCCATCATGAAGCAGGATTCCTTGAGACCCAAAACGGGCAATAAGAGAACCCCTCCCCAGAAACCGCCCAAAAAGCCTCCCAGAAGATCCGCTCCGTAGAGCAGGCCAGCGGTCTGGCCGAGAGTTCCCTCCTTTCCGGGCAACGCGGAATATATTTTGCTCGCCAGAGGGAATTGAAATCCGATGCATGCACCGGTGAAGAAGGACATGATCAGAAACAGGGGGTGGACTAAGCGGGGGACGGCCGTTTTTTCAAGATATTGAGACAAGAAGGAAAACACAAAAGGAAAAAGAAAAGAGAAAAGAATGGTCGCCATTTCTATTCTTAGGAATAGACGAGCATCTTTTTGTATTCCTTCCAGATGTTGGGTTATATAAAAGCTGCTCAACGCAACACCCACCATAAAGACGGCGATCAGGAGGCCGATTTGGTGGTAAAGGTAGCCATAAAAGGTTTGAAAGGTAAAGATGACAGCCAAATTGAATATCATCCCTGCCAATCCTGTCGTGAAGATGGCATAAGGAATAGACTGTCGTGAGATACGTGGCCGTTTTGTAAAAAGGGCTGCCATCAGAAGAGTGAAAAGGATGAGAGCCGAAATCGATATCCGTAGGCTGAAACCTTCAAACCATTTGAAGATGACTGCGAGGGAGGGGGAGAAGAGAGCATTCCAGTAAGAGAGGCTGAGGAAGACTCCGACAGGACGAAAGTCGGAATTGATCCGAATCTCTTTCCTCTCTATCGATTCTAAAAACCATTTCGCCCACCTGTCGTGCAACCGGAATTCCACATAGCCTTTGTTGAACAAGCTTGTTTTGATTTTTCTCTTTTCGAGCCTTCCGACCAAGTCGGCGGGTGTCACTCTGTCAAGCTCGCTGGAATCCGAGGCGAGAAAAAGGGTGGTATCCCCAGGGATGACCCTCACTGTTCGAAAGATTCTTCTGAGGGTGTCTAAAATACACCCATTCAAGTCTCTCAATTCAGGGCTGATATAAGTCAACGATCCCGGAAGGGATAGAACGATGATGCCGCCGGGGTTCATCTTCCCCCTCGCGACGGAGAAAAATTCAGAGGTGAAGAGTCTGTTTGTCTGTAAATCCTGGGGGGCTGAAAGTCCGATGAAGATAAGATCGAATCGAGCCTGAGTTCTCTTGACGAAGAACCGATTATCCGTATAATGGACCCTTACCCTCGGATCGGAGATCTCTGATTGGGTGAGAGGCGTCGGAAACTTCTGAACGACTTCGAGAAGGAGAGGGTCGAGCTCAACATAGTCCACACGCTTCACGGGGTACTTCAAAATTTCATGGATCATTCCTCCAGCCCCACCGCTCAGGATTAAGAGTGATTCAGGGTGATCATGAAAGAGCATGGGAAAGTGGACGAAATCCTCGATCGAGGCCATATCCGGGACGGGCGTGGTGAGAGTTGGGATACCGTTAACAAAGAATGTGAACTGTTCGTCCTTCTTCGTTATGGTGGTATTTCCGTAGATGGAATTCCCATTGTAAATGACGTTGAGACCTCTCCACTGGGAACGGATGGAAGATTGGTGAACCGAGTTTGAGGTTTGAGACAAGAGGCTGTAGGCGAAGACGAGGGAGAGAAGGATCGCCAAAATTGAAAGGGTTCTTTGGAAAGCGGGATGGAGGAATCCTGGCTTGGGCCACACAAGGAATATCGAAACCAGGGCAATCGTGAGGGAGATGATCAAGGCAATGTCAAACGAATGGAGGTGTTGAATAAGAAAAAACGTGACGAGCACTCCGCCGCCGACGGCTCCGGTGCTTTCAAGGACATAGACCCTTCCAATGGAAGAGATATCCTTTCTGACCGTTCGGGAATAGAGTCTGCATCCGCACGTGAAAAGGGCACCCTGGGGGAACGTGATCGGGAGGAGGATCAGGAGAGAAGAATAAAAAATCGCCCCCAAACCGAGTCCTTCTCCCGGAGTGATAAGAAGGAGGTTTCTGAATATTCGGCAGAGATAGAGGGTCAAGGGAAAGGCAACGGCAAAAACCAGCTGGAAGAGCACAAAGATTTCTGTGCTCCTTTCAACGTTTTCTATTTTGCCGATGACGACAGAGCCGATCGCAACGAGGATAAGCCAGTTGGCAAGAATGATTCCGAGCGTGAGCTCATTCCCATGGAAAGAGACAAGGAGTTCCCTCATCAGAACGACTTGGGCGACGATACCGCTCAGTCCCTGAATGAGGAGGGAGGCTCTCAAAGATCGAGTACCCATCTCATCCTTTAAGAGTTGAGGCTCGGCGCTCGGATTGTAGCACCCAGCCCTCTCTTCCGTCCAGGATGGTTATTTTTTTTCGTTAAGAATTCGAGCGCCAATGTAGACATATTGGGTCCCAGAGAGAATCGTGATGATGCCGGTCACATAGTAAGCGAGGGTGGAAAGTTTTAGAAAGGTTGCGGAGAACCCTGCCAATAATGCAAAGAGGATGGTGATAATTTGAAAAGTCGTTGTCATTTTGCTCAAAAGACTGGGGTTGATCTTAGGATGATGATTCGTGAGAAACATGACAAGAAACCCGACCAAGATAATAATATCCCGAGTGATGACGATGACGACGAGCCAGCTGGGAATCATTTCAATGATGGCCAGGGAAATGAAGGCAGCAAATGTCAGAAGTTTATCGGCAATCGGGTCGAGGTAGGCGCCTAATTCCGTCCGTTGATGAGTCAAACGGGCGATGAGACCGTCCAATCCGTCTGTAATCCCTGCCATCGCAAAAGTGAAGAGGGCCCATCCAAAATACTTATTGATGATGAGGATAACAAAGACTGGAGTCAGCAGGACTCTGATCAACGTCAGGATGTTGGGCAGGTTCATCGCTTGCATTCATGTGCTGCGTTCGGGGTCTTGGGTTCGAGGCTTCCCGGATCAAAGCTCAATGCTCGAACCTCAGGGGAATGATTTAAGCTTCGAGCTTCAGCCGCTGCTCCCTCGAGCCGCTGGATCATCCTCCTCCGTAGGCGTTCTCGTTATCCCCTTTGTAGAGGTCTTTAAATGTCGTAAATTTATCCAAAAAAGCGAGGTCGATCTTACCGATCGGACCATTTCGCTGTTTTCCGATAATCACCTCTGCCTTACCGCGGTTCGGATTATCAGGATCTCGGTTATAGACTTCATCGCGATAGATGAAAAGAATCAGGTCCGCATCCTGCTCGATGGCCCCCGACTCCCTGAGGTCTGACAGTTGAGGCCTATTCCCCGTTCGTTCCTCGGTCTTCCGGCTGAGTTGCGAGACGGCGATCACCGGAATATTCAGTTCCTTGGCGAGCGCTTTTAGTGAACGGGAAATTTCTGAGATCTCCTGCTGCCGGCTTTCGACTCTGGACCTCCCTTTCATCAGTTGAAGATAATCGACGATGACCATGCCCAAGCCGTGGTCGGCTTTAAGACGACGAGCCTTGGCTCTCATCTCTAAAACGGTCAGCGCCGCCGTATCGTCGATGTAGATGGGGGATTCCGACAGGCTCCCCGCCGCAATGGTCAGCTTGGGCCAATCACTCTCGTTGAGATAGCCTGTCCTGAGACGGGTTCCTTCCACACTGGCCTGGGAACAGAGCATCCGGATGACCAGTTGTTCCTTTGACATCTCCAGTGAAAAAATAGCGACGGGAACTTTATTGCCAATGGCGGCATATTCGGCAACATCGAGGCAGAAAGCCGTCTTACCCATGCTGGGCCTCCCAGCCACGATGATCAGATCCGAGGGCTGAAAACCCGCCGTCATGCGATCCAGTTCCTTAAATCCCGAGGGAACTCCCGTGACCGCCTCTTTCTTTCTGAAGAGTTTTTCAATGGTCGCGAAGCTCTCCTTGACGATTTCGCGAATGGGGTAGAAAGAGGGCCTCACTCTTTTTTCCGAAATCTCAAAAATAGACCGCTCCGCCTCGTCCAAGAACCCTTCCACGTCTCCTCGGTCCTCGTAACTTTGCGTGATGATCTCCGTCGACGTCTGAATCAACTTCCGAAGGATAGCCTTCTCCTTGACGATTCTGGCATAGTATTGAATATTCGCAGCGGTCGGGACGGAATCAATCAACGTCGCGAGATAGGAAGCTCCCCCGATGGAATCGAGCTGGTCGATTTGTTGAAGTTCATTGGTCAGGGTGATCAGATCCGCAGGCTCGTCGCGTTCCGAGAGGTTGATTAAAGCATTAAAGATTTTCCGATGGGCATCGCGATAAAAGTCATCGGCGTCGAGAATTTCCGTCACCCGATTGATCGCCTCATTTTCAATCAGGATTCCTCCGAGGATGGATTGCTCCGCCTCGACGTGCTGAGGAGGAAGTTTGTGAGAGGAAAAGTCCGTCTCATTCATGAAACGTCACTCCTGGACGACCCAGACCTTGAGATGGGCGGTTACCTCAGCACTGAGTTTGATGGGTACCGTGAACATCCCCAAGCTCTTGATGGGTTCCTCCAAGGAAATCTTTTTACGATCCACCTCAATTCCGTTTTCCTTCAGATAGGTCTCGATATCCATCGAAGTGACCGAGCCGAAGAGTTTACCGCTCTCCCCAACGGTTTTTGCGAAGGTGCAGGAGAGGTTTTGGATCTGCTGGCCCAGCTTCTCCGCATCCTTTTTTCCTTTTTCCAAGCGTTGCTGCACTTGGCGTTTTTGATGCTCGACGACCTTCAGGCTCTTTTCCGTGGCCAGAAGGGCCTTCTTCTGGGGAATGAGATAATTCCTTCCGTATCCGTCGGAGACCTTCACCAGATCTCCGGCCTTTCCTAAGGAAGGGACGTTCTCTAACAAAATCACCTGCATGGATCACCTCCAGGAACAGAAGTTAGTTTTCACGAGAGTCGCCATTCCGGCGAAAGCCGGGATCCAGTATTTTCAATACCTTCTGGATGCCGGATCAAGTCCGGCATGACAGAAAGGGCGCCTCGACAAACGGACTCTAGTTGTTGAAGAGCGCCTAAAAATAAATGATACGACTCAATGACCCGATAACTTAAATAAACCCAATGGCCCAATTTAGTGAGCGGCCGTTGTAAAGGGGAGAATAGCGATGTTGCGCGCCCTTTTGATGGCGACCGTCACTTGTCTTTGATGCTTTGCGCAATTTCCAGAGATCCTTCGAGGAATGATCTTTCCCCGCTCCGTGATGAAATACCGAAGGACCTTCGGGTTCTTATAGTCGATGTCCAATTTCTTATCCGTACAGAATCGGCAAACCTTTCTCCTCATGAAAGGTTTTTTTCTCCTGTCGGGGCCTGTTTTTTCTGGGGGTCTCCTCATTCTATTCTCCTTGTCTTCTTTGACTCGTTCGGTGCTCGCAGGCCCTGCCTTTGAAGATTGGGCTTGCCGATGCTGGAGGCCAACTCCGAGCAATCATCAACCTCCGGGCGAAGAGGTGACGGTTGCGTGCCGTCGTTCTCTTCGATCGTCCGGAGGGATGTCGCGATCACTTCCGTTTGGGTTCGATTCCTCCCTTCGGGTGTTTGCCAGCGTCGTTGATTGAGACTCCCGATCACCATGACGCGCCGGCCGCTTTGGAGGAGATCAACCTCAGCTAATTTTCCGACGGCGACGACGTCGATCCGATTTCGGCGTCCCTGCTTGCTGCCGGTACGATTTGGCGCAGGTCCTGGCACTTCCTCCGAGTCGTTTAACTCCAGGGGGAATTGGATGACGGGGGATCCGTCCGGACGATAATGACGCCGAGGGGGAGTCGCCACGATTCCCGTGAGAATGACACGATTCAAAAAAGTCATGTCTTCACCGCGGGTTCCGTCTCAACCTCGGAAGCTTCATCCAAAATTGGACCTTCGGAAGAGGAACCCTGTCGTTCACCCAATCGAACAGATTGGAACTTGATGACGGTATCCATGACACGGAAATTTCTCTCCAGCTCGGAGAGCAAGGCGGGCGAGCCCACAAAGTGAATCAGGATATAATGGCCTTTGGGCTTCTTTTTGACTTCGTAGGCGAGTTTTCTTTTTCCCCAATCTTCAACCTTCAGGATTTCTCCGCTGCCTTGGGTGATAATTCCCTTGGCTTTCTCGATCACCGATTGGGCCTGTGCTTCTTCAAGATCGGGGTCCAAAATAAAGATGGTCTCATACTTCTTCATGCTTCACCTCCTCGTGGATTATAGCCCTAAAGCAACGTTTAGAGCAAGGAGCATCGCAGTGGCAATTGCACATAGCAAATTTCAGGTTGCAAATTGGAGACATTTGGTACTTCAATCTGAAACCTGAAATCTGAAATTTGAAATCAGACTTAATCTGATTTCAATACGTCCTGTTTGACCACTCCCGCAATGTGGCCTCTGCTGACTTTTACTCTCACCTTGTCCGAAATTTCGACCGTGACCTTGTCATCTTTGAGACCGGTCACTCGGCCGTAAATCCCTCCGGCGGTTAACACGTTATCGCCCACCTTGAGGTTCGACAACAGGTTCTGATGTTCTTTTTTCTGCTTCTGTTGGGGTCGGATCAGCAAGAAATAAAAGATGACGAAGATGAAAATAATTGGCAGAAAAGTCATGAGTGAAGACCCTGACCCCGCGCCCCCTCCGGGCTGCGTTCCCATCGCGTAAACCAAATCAATCCCCATAAAATCCTCCTTCAAGAAGTTTAGCTGTCCTCAGTTCGATTGAAAACGAACGGCTGATTCTGTTTCCGATCCGTCCCGTGAGGCGTAGGATTTATAAAAATCGGAGAGGCGGCTTTCTTGAATTGCCTCCTTCATCTTTCTGAAAAGATCTATATAATAATACAAATTATGAACAGTATTCAACCTCGGAGACAAAATTTCTTTGGAGAGATAGAGGTGCCGAAGGTAGGCCCTCGAATAGTGGCGACAGGTGTAACAGGCGCATGTTTCATCCACGGGCCCGGGGTCCTCGGCATATTGGGCCTGTTTGATCGATATCTTTCCCGAGGAGGTAAAGAGTGTTCCGTTCCGCGCATTCCGGGTCGGAAGGACACAATCGAAGAAGTCCACTCCATGGATCACGGCCTGGATCATATCCTCGGGTGTTCCGACCCCCATTAAATAGCGAGGGGTATCCTCCGGGAGGAGGGGGGTTGTCCATTCAAGGACGTCTAGCATCATCGATTTTGGCTCGCCCACACTCAGGCCGCCAATCGCGTATCCCTGGAATTCCATCTCCACCAATGTCTGAGCACTCTTTTCCCTTAGATCCCGATAAACTCCCCCCTGGACAATGGCGAAGAGAGCGGGATCTTCTTCCCGCTTTACCTGCAGGCACCTTTTCGCCCAGCGGCCTGTTTGCTCCGTGGACGCCTTGACGTAGTCATAAGGAGAAGGGTAGGGAACGCATTCGTCCAAGACCATGGCGATATCCGTTCCAAGAAGCCTCTGAATTTCCATCACCTTCTCCGGCGTCAGAAAGTGAGAAGAGCCATCCAGGTGGGATTGAAAAGTCACCCCTTCTTCAGAAACCTTTCGAAGGCTTCCGAGGCTGAAGATCTGGAATCCGCCGCTATCGGTTAAAATGGGTCTCTCCCAGTGGGTGAAAGCGTGAAGCCCACCCAATCTGTAAATCGTCTCGTGTCCTGGCCGGAGATAGAGGTGGTACGTGTTGCCCAGAATTGCTTCGACACCCATCTCCACGAGTTCTTCAGGGGTCAGGGACTTAACCGATCCTTGTGTTCCCACAGGGAGAAAAGCAGGGGTCGTGAAAGAGCCGTGGTCTGTTTCGATCTTCCCCAGCCTCGCCCTGGAACGAGAATCCTTTTTGATAATCTCGAAACGAAAAGCCATAGCTATAAGAATAAAATCCGAAATTCGAATATCGAAATCCGAAACAAATCAAAAGGTTCAACTCACCTAATTTTCAAAACTGCACTCTTGAACGTTGTACTTCAGGCTATTTGGAATTGTTTCGAATTTCGGATTTCGTGTTTCGAATTTAGTTATAAAATGAGCATGGCATCGCCATAACTGTAAAATCGATATTTTCTGGAGACGGCTTCTTGGTAGGCACGCATCAATGCCTCTTTTCCCGCGAAGGCGGATACCAGCATGATCAACGTCGATTTAGGCAGGTGAAAGTTTGTGATCAACCCATCGATGACCCGAAAAGGATAGGGAGGGTAAATAAATAAAGAACTCATCCCTTTGCCCGACCTCACCCCTCCCTTCCCGTCCGAAAAAGATTCGAGAGCGCGCGTTGTCGTTGTTCCAACGGAAATAACTCTTCCTCCGCGGGCCTTCGCTGCCTCAATTTCGCGCGCCGTTTCCTTGGAGATCTCGATCCATTCCGCTTCCAGGACATGGTCTTCGATGTCGCGGGCCTTGACGGGGCTGAAGGTTCCAATCCCAACATGAAGCGTGATCATCGTCGTTCGCACCCCGTTTTCTTCAAGCAATTGAAGCAAGGCATGAGTAAAATGGAGCCCTGCCGTGGGCGCGGCAATCGATCCGTCTCGCTCTGCGAAGATGGTCTGGTAACGCTCCCTGTCCAAGGGTTCGTCCGGGCGCTTGATGTAAGGGGGAAGAGGGATGTGACCGATCTTCTGAAGGAGCTCCGTTACTTCACCGCGACAGGAAAAAGCGACCCTTCCTTTTCCGTCCTTGATTTCTTCTATTTCTCCGTCAATTTCCGGTTCAAATCGGACACGGGCCCCTGGTTTTACTTTTCGCGTTCCCTTGATCAATGCCCTCCATTCTCCCTTTGTCCCGTTCCATGAAGGGATGAGGAGCATCTCTATCCTTCCCCCGGTTTCTTTTTTCCCAATGAGCCGGGCCGGTAGAACACGGGTATTATTCAGGACCAGGAGATCACCCGCACGAAGGTATTCCGTAATATCTTGAAACGCTTGGTGTTCGATCTCACCCGTCTGACGGTCAAGGATCATTAAGGAAGTCTCTCCCCTTTGGGGAGGTGGGTACTGAGCGATCAAGGATGGAGGAAGGTGATAATCGAACTCTTCAATTCTCATTGTCAATCGCGTCAAACACCGCTAAAACTTAACAAAATTAACAGAGTCTATTTCAATTCGCAAGTAAAATATTTGACATTTTAGGGGGTATCGGATAATCTAAAACATATTTTCGTTGAGAAAGAGGAAGAGGGTGAAGAAATTTTCTTACAAGGATGCAGGGGTGGATATTGAAAAGGGAGACGCTTTCGTTCAAGCGATCAAGCCCATGGTGGAGTCCACGTTCCGGCCTGAGGTCTTGACAAAAATAGGCGGGTTTGCCGGCTGCGTTTCCCTCAATCTGGAACGCTATAAGAAGCCGATTCTCGTCTCCTCCACCGATGGCGTCGGGACGAAGCTCAAGATTGCTTTCCTGATGGACCGCCACGAGACCGTCGGGATTGATCTTGTAGCGATGTGCGTGAACGATATCATCGTCTGCGGGGCAAGGCCTCTCTTCTTCCTGGATTACCTGGCGACTTCCAAACTGGACACCCAAAGGTCGATCAAGGTGGTTTCCGGAATCGTCAAAGGGTGCATCGAAGCCGACTGTTCTCTCATCGGCGGCGAAACGGCTGAAATGCCCGGCTTTTATAAAAAAGGGGACTACGATCTGGCCGGATTCGCGGTGGGCATTGTGGAGGATTCCCAATTGATCGACGGATCGAATGTGACTGTCGGAGACAAGATCATCGGGATCGCTTCCAGCGGTCTGCACAGCAACGGGTTTTCCTTGGTAAGGAAACTGGTCTTTGATCAGCACAAAATGGATTTGGGGGAGCGGATTGAAGAACTTGGAGGAGCCTTGGGCGAAGAACTGCTCCGGCCGACCCGGATTTACGTCAAAACCATTCTTAACCTTACGCGAGACTTCAAGATCGGCGGGATTGCTCATATTACGGGCGGGGGCATTACGGGAAACCTGCCACGAGTGATTCCGAGAGGCTGCAAAGCGCTCGTCCGAAAAGGAACGTGGAAGATACCCCCCATCTTTCCTTTTTTGAAGGGAAAAGGGAATCTCTCCGAGGAAGAGATGTTTCGTACTTTCAATAACGGGATCGGAATGATCCTTGTCGTCAGGTCCAAGGACATCCACGAAATCTTAACCCGACTGAATTCTTTAGGCGAAAAGGCCTTTATCATCGGTGAGGTGGGAAAAACTGAAAGGGAGCAAGAGAAGATCGACCTTGTCTGACCCTTCGTTTTTCGACGTATTATCTTCTCCATCATCTATCCTATCCCGCATTCTCATGGTCTTTAGCCCGTCGCCAAGGTCCTCCCTCAGATCGAGCGAATCGGGAGCAAGAAGGAAGAGGCCCTAAGTTCGATGAAGTGGTTAGGAAACGAGCAAGAAGTGATTGTGTTGGGTTCCGGTTTGGGAGGGCTGGTGGCCGGAACTTTCTTGTCAAAAAGCAACCATTCCGTCTTGTTGCTCAGAGAAAAAGGGTACCTTTCCTCTTGTGCGTTGAAGGGATACCATTTTGTTCCTTTCTCAAACCTTTCAGAAAAATGTCTGAAACCGAGCCTGATTAGAAAAATCTCTCATTCACTTGGCATTTCTTTTCTGATGGGGACCCGGGAGGATGGCAAGCAGCCGAAGGTTGCTCCGGAGAAGTCGAGGCACAGTTCCAGCTTTCAAGTCGTCCTTCCAAAAGCAAGGATCGACATCTTTTCTCAGCGCCTTCAATCCCAGCGGGAATGGAAAAGGGAATTTCCGGGCGAAGTGTCCCAGATTGAGGGATTTTATCATGAGCTGGATCGAATTCAGGACCTTTTTCACAAGGGGAATGGAAAGAGGAATCCGTCAGAATTTTCGTTCCCCTTCCGGGAGCGTTCTCTTGTCAAAAGAATATGGCCCTCGGATCCTTTTCCGAGTGAAAAAATAGATAAGAAGCTCCTTTCCTTTTCGAAAGAGTTCAGGCAATTCATTCAACTCCAGCTGATCTCCTGGGGAAATTTCTATTCCGATCGATTTCCGATCTCGTTGGCGGCTCATGTCTTGTTTGATGAGACGAACGAATTGAGCTTAGATTTGGATCGAGAGAATCTGGAAATAGAAATCTTAAATCAATTCACGCGATCCGGCGGTAGGGTTGAGGAGATCGACAGGGTGAAAGAGATAAAGCCCTGGCGGCGGACGGGGGTCACCTTGAGTTTCGAAGGAAATCCCGGGGTATTTCGGACACAATGCCTCATCATTAATTCTCCGCTTCATCGTATCGCATCCTTCCTGGGGAAAAAGGGGAAGAAGCTACTCAAATGGGGAAGGAAGATCAAACCCCTCTATGTCGTTACCCCTTTATTCATAGGAATCGATGAAAAAGTCATTCCCGTAGGGATGAAGGATCATCTCATCTCTCTCTTGGATCTTGAAAAGCCTTATGAGGATGGGAATCTTCTCTTTCTGTCGATGAGTCCGAAAGGGGACAGGACCAGGGCTCCGGAGGGCCGGAGGGCACTGATTGTCGAGGGCCTCATTGATGCAGCGAATTGGGATCAGACCCGTCTGGTGAATTATCAGCAAAACGTCATGAAACATCTGTATCATCTCTTTCCTTTTCTTGAGGATTACATTGAATTCGTCGACTTTCAGTGGGTCAGTGACCAGTTTTCGAAGTGGTCTTATTCACACTTTCTTTACGGACCCGCTGGCGATTTTCATTGGAGGGAGGGAGTGGTTCCTTTCCGAATGTCGAAGAATATGTATTTTATCGGAAAAGAGAATTTTCCCTATTGGGGCTTGGGGGGAGAGGTCTTCAGTGGATTAACCGTAGCGCAACAGGTTTTGAGAAAATATTCATGAACCTCATCTCTTGAAGGCCGATTCATTCAACCGCAGAGGATCAATGGTTTCATTGCAATCTACGCAGAAGTAAAATTCATAGTAATAAAATTGGCACCTTAGTAAATTCCAAATACCAAGCACCAAATCCCAAACGATCTTCAAATTTCAATAGCCAATGCTCGAACAAAATGATTTTTCTGTTTGCAGCTTGGAATTTGTGATTTGGGCATTCATCTCTAGTCATCCCAGCGGATCTGGTTTCTTTTTGTCACAGGAAGCTTGAACTTCTGCTTCAGGCGCCTGACGACAAGGTCTGGAACCAATCCCTCAACTCCCCCCCCTAATCGGGCAACTTCTTTGATTGTTCTGGAGGAGACAAAAAAATAGTCTTTACTGGTCATCATGAAGAGGGTGTCCAGATGGGTGTCGAGGCTTCGATTCATGGAGGCCATGTGAAATTCGTATTCGAAGTCGGAAGTCGCCCTGAGGCCTCTCAGAATCACGACGGCGTTGGTCTTCGCAACATAGTCTACAAGCAGTCCTTTGAAGCTGTCAACCATGACCTTGGGGGTATCTTTGAAAAATGCTTTCACCATTTGAAGACGTTCTTCAACGGTGAAGAGGGGACGTTTTTCTTCGTTCACTGCAATGGCGACGATGACCTTATCAAAGATCTCAAGCGCCCTCTCAACGATGTCGATGTGACCGTAGGTCATCGGGTCAAAGGAACCCGGATAAATGGCCACTTTCCCCATAGGTTTGTCCTCTCCTTTCTTGCTTTTCTCCATTCGAATACTCCCTTTTTGTCTCCCTGCAGGACGCCGGGAAAGCGTCTTCAGGCCCTCCTGTTGGCCGCGGAAGATGCTTCCCCTTGCTGAGGGGTTAAGATAGAAACGACGGTTTCCCCCATCTGTCGATGGCGAATCAGATCCCAGCCGGAGGCGGCGGCGGAAAGGAGTTCCCGCCGATGATGCTCGATGACCAGGACGGAATCCTTGTGATAAATCGGATGGGAGTTCAGTTTTGTCAGGGTTCTTTCGATCAAGCCTTGCTCGTAAGGAGGATCCATAAAGATCAGGTCAAAGAGGATCCTTCTTTGTTTAAGAACTTCAATGGCTCGGTTTGCATCGATGGGAAGGACCTCAGACCGTTCCGCCAACCCGAATTGTGCGACATTTCTTTGAATGAGCCTGAAGGCGCGCTTTCCTTTCTCAACAAAGACCACTTTCTTCGCCCCCCGGCTCAGGGCTTCAATCCCCAAATTCCCCGTCCCCGCAAAGAGATCCAGAACCGCCCGGCCTTCAATCTGGCCTCTCAGGATGTTGAAGATAGACTCCTTGACCCGGTCGGAAGTGGGGCGAAGAGACAGATCCTTCGGGGTCGCTAATTTTCGTCCTTTTGAAGTTCCGCTGATGATACGCATTGGACCCGGCCAGATCCGAAATTCGAATATCGGACATGAAGTATCCGTCTCGGACCAGTCCTAAACAAACGTGTCAAACCTCAAACTCAAAATCCTAAACTCTAAACAAACTCAAATGTCAAAAGCACAAAACTCAAAACCGCATGGTCCCTTAAATTTTGGATTTTGAGTTTGTTTAGGATTTAGTGTTCGTATTTAGAGTTTAAACCATTTCGAATTCGTGTTTCCTATTTGAACGTTAGAGCAACATTTACTCTCTCACGCTAAATCCTAAGTGACAACGTTCAAGACATCGTTCATAGAAATAATGGTCACGACATCGTTCAGTAGAAACTCTAAGACGGTTTGGTAATGTGATGTCGTGACCTGTATCATCGTTATCGCATTTGATACTTGTATTCTTCAACCTGGATCGTATCCAGGAAAAGCTTTAGCTTTTGTTCTTTGACATCGAT
>Ga0335070_10004694_pt1 | contig 16005 bp, 17 predicted proteins | sample Lox_Sample_13_FD_206722 | JGI IMG/M metagenome (GOLD analysis project Ga0335070, IMG submission 206722) | Soil microbial communities from Loxahatchee National Wildlife Refuge, Florida, United States - Lox_Sample_1.3 | ecosystem: Environmental > Terrestrial > Soil > Wetlands | place: USA... | reverse complement strand
TTTTCCGCCATTTTGTGCTATTCCAGCGAGTTTGCTTACCGTGCCTATCGGGATTGTATTAGACGCAGAATTGCTATCATACTGAACGTTTGATCCAGGGTTACTTTAGCTCGAAAGTGATCACCTACTCATTACCGGCATTTCAAACTTTAATAAACTGAAATCTAGTCGTCAGATGAAATCACCCCTGCTGTTCTGGGCTCGGATTTGACGCGCGGACTTGCTTAACGGGAGCTTCCATGACGAGCACATCCGGTTCATCGGCAATCATCGCCGCCAACGCGGCGCCTCGCACGAAACCATCGATCTTGCCAGAGCCATTCGCATCGAAGATGGCCGGGCGCATCAAACATCCTCTGGGCGATCTGTTTGGGCTTTCGAACTTCGGCGTCAATCTGACGCGCATCGTGCCGGGCGGCATCTCGGCTTTGCGGCATGCGCATACCAGACAAGATGAGTTCGTCTACATCCTGCAGGGACATCCGGTGTTGATCACCGACGAAGGGGAAACGCAGCTTTCTCCCGGCATGTGCGCGGGCTTCAGGGCCGGTACCGGCAATGCGCATCAACTGGTCAACCGCACGAATGAAGAGATTCTTTATCTTGAAATAGGGGATCGCAGCGCCGGGGATGCCGTCTCCTATCCCGATGATGATATGCAGGGTGTGTTTGTTGACGGCAAGTGGCGGTTTTGCCGTAAAGATGGAACGCCATATCAGGAATCCCTGACACAATAAAAGGTGATGCATGTCCAATTCGTCATGGAAGTATGCCGGGTGCATCGTATTGACGATTCTGGCAGGGTGCCGGACCGTGAACGAAGGCACGCAATATTTTCAGCCGGACCAACCGACGGGCAGCGAAGTCCTCATCTATCTTTACCGACCCGCGACGCTGCCCAGGGCGCAAGTTGCGATTTACGTCAATGCGACAAAAATCGTTGATCTCACCAGAAGCGAGTACACCTATTTTTATGGCAGGCCCGGAAAGTACGTGATCAGCACCCAGTGGCCCTCAGGCGCCGGCATTCCAAATCAGGAAATCAGATTCCCCGCCGGCGGCGGCGAAACGTATTACGTCCGTCTGACGGGTCAACTGGAAGTATCTTCGCCGGGATCGGGGGAATTAGACATGAGGAATGTTTCGACACTGGAGCTGGTTCCCAAGGATGCCGCGCATCCCGAGCTCAAAGAATGCAGCTATTTCCAGCCGCTATTGGAACGGCTTCAGTGATCATCATGTCCGGACCGATGGCAGCATCGCTGTCGATCCGGATCGCAGGCTTCGAGTAATAGATGAAATCCCTTCCGCTACTCTGGGCGCTGGTGCTTGGCGCAGTCGGTTTCGCCTGCGGCTATTTCGGGCCGATCATTTTTTCGCCGGACGCCAATCAAGGGCCGCTGCTCGGCATCTTCGTCACCGGGCCGGGCGGGCTGATCGCCGGGTTCGTACTCGGCCTTCTCGTCTCGTTTCTTCCGGTAAATCGCCATCTGCGTTACGCGATACTCGGCGTCGCCTGCGCCGCGCTGGCCATCGCCACGCTTTACTTCAGCATGCCGGTGCCCGCCTATCAGGGCCGCATCATCGATGCCGAGATCGGCGATTGCATGCGGCCGGCCGATATGGTCGACAAGGCGATCGAGCGCTGGAAGGTGGAAGTCGCACGCGTGACCTGGTCGCCGCCGCGCGCGGATTGGGAGCAGGCCGCCGAACGGCTGGCGCAGACCGATCCGGGCGTGGTACTGCAGATGCATGTGTTCCGCGAACGCCCGGTGTATGAGAACCTGAAGCCGTGGAACAAGGGCACGCTGGAAGCCCGGCCGTGGCAGCTCGAAAATGAGATGCGGCTCTACTATGCGCGCGGCGCGGGCGCGGAATGCGCCAATTATCTGCAGCCGGGACGCCGCCTGTATTTTCCGGTCAGCGAGCAGGAAGCCGTCTATAGCTGGCCGCCGGCGGCGCTGCCGAATTTTCTCGATATGCAGGTGCTGGCGCCGGTGCCGGGCCGTTACCAGGCGTTGGCGGATTAGCCGAGGTTGACTGACGTGCAGCCGCCGGCGTCGCAGCGCAGGTAGCTGCCGTGCCGATACCAGTCGGCGAGCACCCAGCGCTCGCAGCGGTGGCCATCCACGATGTGCTCGTGATGTGCAGGCCGATGAGTGTGGCCGTGGATCAGGCGCGGATAGCCATGCCGGCGCAATGCCGCTTCGACAGCGGCCGGCGCAACGTCCATGATTTCCTCGGTCTTGGCTTTCTTGCTGGTTTCGCTCTGCGCGCGCAGTCGCGCGATCTCCTGTTTGCGCGCGGCGAGAGGGCGTTCCAGAAATTTCTGCTGGAACGCCGGATCCCTGACCTGCGTGCGGAATTTCTGATACTCGACATCGTCGGTGCACAGTGTGTCGCCGTGCATCAAGAGCGTCGGCGTGCCGTAAAGATCGATCAGTGTCGGGTCGGGCAGCAGCCGTACGCCGCTTGCTGTGGCGAACTGTTCGCTGATCAGAAAATCGCGGTTGCCGTGCATCAACTGGAGCGCGACGCCGCGGTCGGCGAGCGCGCGCAATGCGGCGATCACCGCGGCGTCGAACGGATCGTCGTCATCGTCGCCGGCCCAGTATTCGAACAGGTCGCCGAGAATATAGAGTGCCTCCGCCTGCGCGGCCGGGCCCTGCAGGAAATCGAAGAAGGTCTGGTTGATCGCCGGGCGATCGGTGCAGAGATGCAGATCGGAGATGAAGACGCTGTAAGGCATGGAGAATCAGGATCGAGGAGACAGGATTCGGGATGCAGGAATCAGGATTCAGAGGCGAGGAAGGTCGATTACTCAATCCTGAATCCTGTATCCTGCTTCACACGATTTCGGCTTTCTCGATCACGACGTCCTCGACCGGCACGTCACGGTGTCCGGCGCGGCTGCCGGTCTTGACGCCCCGGATGCTGTCCACCACGTCCTGCCCCTCGACGACCTTGCCGAACACGCAGTAGCCCCAGCCGTCCTGCCCCGGATGGTTGAGAAAACCGTTATCGGCGATGTTGATGAAGAATTGCGCGGTCGCCGAATGCGGGTCGCCGGTGCGCGCCATCGCGATCGTGTAATTGTCGTTCTTCAGTTTGTTGTCGGCTTCGTTCCTGACCGGCGCCTTCGTCGCTTTCTGCTTCATGCCCGGCTCGAAGCCGCCGCCCTGGATCATGAAGCCGTCGATCACGCGGTGGAAAATCGTGTTGTCGTAATGGCCGCTTTTGACGTAACCGAGAAAATTCTCGACCGTCAGCGGCGCTTTGTCGGCGTCGAGGTCGAGCGTGATGACGCCGCGGGAGGTATGCAGTTTGACCATGGGGTTATTTCTTTGCGGAGAGAAGTTTCACGTTTTCGATCACCACCGGCGTCAGCGGCACGTCGTCGTACGGCGGCCGCGGGCCGGTCTGCACCGCGGCGATCTGGTTGACGACGTCCATGCCCTTGACGACCTTGCCGAACACCGCATAACCGAAGCCGTCGGGGCGCGGATAATCGAGGCCGGCATTGTCGACGACGTTGATGAAGAACTGCGCGGTCGCCGAATCCGGATCGGCGGTGCGCGCCATCGCGACGGTGCCGACCTCGTTTTTGAGGCCGTTGGCGGCCTCGTTCGGAATCGGCGCGCCCGTCGGTTTCTCGTTGAAGCCGGTGTCGAAACCGCCGCCCTGGATCATGAAGCCGGCGATCACGCGATGGAAAATGGTGCCGTTGTATTGGCCGCTTTTGACGTAGCCGAGGAAGTTGTTGACCGTTTTCGGCGCCCGGTCGGGGTAGAGCTCGACGGTGATGACGCCCATGCTGGTCCTGATTTCGACCTGCGGGTTGGCGGCGAGCGCGCCGGTGCTGAACAACAGCGCTGCGAGCAGCGCCGGAAACCAATGCTTCATTCGGAGTCTCCGCTGAATTGAATCATGCCGCGCCTTCATAGATGATGTGCCACGCGCCTTTTTCCCTGATCCAGTACTGGCGCTTCTTCATTTTGTTGGACAGGTTGTTGCTGCTGTAGTCCTGGTCGAAGGTTATCACCGCGAGATCGTCGCGGTCCGGATAGAGGAAGATGCTGACGCGGTCGAGCCCGACCTTGATCCAGGTCTTGCCGGAATTGACCGCGCGCTTCTGCTGCGACCAGGCGGCAAGATTCTGATGCCCGGCCGAAAATCCGGGCGCATAATGTTTGAGGTATTTCCCGGTGTCGCGGCTTTCCCAGTCGCGGCGCCAGCCTTCCAGGCTCTGCAACAGCTGTTCACGCAGCGCGCCGGCGGCCTCGGGTTCCTCCCATTCCATGTTTTCGGTGATGATCACCGGCGTCACGCCGACGCGCAGATTCTTGCCGATCGCTTCGAGGTCCTGATTGGTCAGCACCACGCAGCCGTCGCTGGCGCGCGGCGGGCGGCTGTAGGTGTTGATCGGCACGCCGTGCAGCCATATGCCGCGGCCGTCGCGGCCTTCACGGCGGTCCCATTCGTTCGGGTAGTTGAGTGGGTAGGCGGCGACGCCGTAGAAGGCGGTGAGCCGGGCGCGCGGCAGGCTGGCCGCAACCTGATAGACGCCGAGCGGGGTTCTCTTGTCGCCGCTGCGCATTTTGTCGGCGCCGTTCTTGCCGCTGCTGACGTAATAATCGGCGAGATAGCGCGGCTGGCCGTCGTGATTCTCGAACACATAGAGCGTGGATTGCGCGGTGTCCACCACCAGCGCGTAGCGCTGGTCGCGGTTGAGCTGCAGCAGAGACTTGGGCACGCGGTCGGTCGGCCGCTCCAGCTGGTAGCGCGCCAGACGCGCCAGCGCTTCTTCGCGCAGGTCTTCGACGCGGTCGCGCGGCGCATTGGGCGCCGCGCCGAATGCGCGCAGCGGCTGCGCGCGCGCCAGCAGCAGGTCGCCCTTGATCAGGTTGGCGAGCCGGAAATTGGGATAGTCGTGCAGTACCTTATCGATTTCCGTCAGCGCCGCGTCGAGATCATCGTTGCGGATTTCCTGCAGCGTCCTGGCGAGCAGCGCGTCCGCCGTTTCATCCGCAGCGCTGGCTGCAGGCACTGCCGGCTCCGGGGTCGTGGCCGTGGCCGGACAGACCACCAGTACGAGCAGCGCGGCCGCCGCGATGCGCGGAACCAGGGTTGTGGCAAACGTCGAGTGAACGCCGCGGATTGTCATCGGCGTCAGGGTCAACTTCCGGCGCGCTCCTGCTGAATCAGCCAGCGTTCGCCGTCCCTGATCAGGACCAGCGTTTTGGTGGTCGATGACTTCAGGCCGGTCGAACGGTAATCCTGCCGGAACGTGACGACGACGCGGTTGTCGTCGGTGAACCGGACCTGCGGCGAACTGATCGTGACTTCGATTTTCTTCGGCTTCGCGATGCGCGCCTTGCGCGAGTTTTCCCAGTCGTCGTGCGATTGTCCCTGCGGCGTCTGGAAGCCGGGCGCGTAGAAGGCCAGATAACCATCGACATCGTTCTGCGACCACGCCCTGGCCCAGTTGTTGACGGTCCTGATGACTTCACCGGAACGGTTGGCAGCGGCAGCGGGTTTGCCCTGAACCTGCGCCGGCACTTGCGCCAGCACCGGTTTTTCAGCGCTGCCGGTCTGCGGCCTGGCGGCGGCGGGCGGGGTTGAGAACAGTTCCTTGATCAGCGCCAGCTTGGTTTGAGCGCTGGTATTGCCCTTGTCGTATTGCAGCGCCTTGTCGTAGGCTTGCGACGCCATCTTGGCGTAGATGTCGCCGAGGTTTTCATGCGCGGTCGCATAACTCGGATGAGTGCGGATCGCCATTTCGAGCGCCTCGCGCGCCTTGTCGTAATCGCCTTGCGCCGCGTAGAGCACGGCGAGATTGTTGTACGGTTCGGGCAATTCCGGATAATCTTCGTTCAACGACTGGAATGTCTTGATGGCATCGGCCGGTTTGCCCTGTTCGTTCTCGATCAGTCCTTTCAGGAAGCGCGCGCGCGCGTTCTTGGGATCGTCCTTCAGGATGTTCGCGATATGATCGAGCGCCGGCGCGTACTGTCCCTGTTTGAACAACTGCGAGGCTTCCTGGTATTCGTCGCCTTGCGCGACGGCGAACGGCGCCGCTGCCAGCGCCGCGCACAGGATCACGCTCCGGAATGTGAGGATTTTCATGTGCTATACTTTTTTAATATCAGGACGTTACTTTAATTCTACCAAGAACCCCGACCGAATCAAACAGTTTCCGCGGTTTGCCTGATATATATCCGTTCCGGCCGACTGTTGCGCATGCTCATCTATAACTCGTTGACCCGCTCCAAGCAGGACTTCGTGCCGCTCGTGCCCGGCCGGGCGCGCATCTACGTGTGCGGGATGACGGTCTACGACTTCTGCCACCTCGGCCACGCGCGGGTGATGGTGGTGTTCGACGTCGTCGCGCGCTGGCTGCGCGCGTCCGGCTACGACGTCACCTACGTGCGCAATATCACCGATATCGACGACAAGATCATCAGGCGCGCCGCCGAAAACCGCGAGCCGGTCGAGCAACTGACCGCGCGCTTCATCCGCGCGATGGACGAGGATGCCGCCGCGCTCGGCGTGTTGAAACCGGACTTCGAGCCGCGTGCGACCCGGTACGTGCCGCAGATGCAGGAGATTATCCGCCTGCTCGAACAGAACGGGCTGGCCTATATTTCGTCGGGCGGCGACGTCAACTATTCGGTGCGCGACTTTCCCGGCTACGGCAAGCTGTCGGGCAAATCGCTGGCCGATCTGCGCGCCGGCGAGCGCGTCGAAGTGGATCCGTCGAAGCGCGATCCGCTCGACTTCGTGCTGTGGAAACACGCCAAGCCGGACGAACCGTCGTGGCCCAGCCCGTGGGGCGCGGGACGGCCGGGCTGGCACATCGAATGTTCGGCGATGTCGTGTGCGCTGCTCGGCAACCATTTCGACATCCACGGCGGCGGCCAGGACTTGCAGTTTCCGCATCACGAAAACGAGATTGCGCAGTCGGAGGGCGCGCACGGCGGCACCTTCGTCAATTACTGGATGCACAACGGCTTCGTGCGCGTCGACGACGAAAAGATGTCGAAGTCGCTCGGTAATTTCTTTACGGTGCGCGAGATCCTGAAAAAATACGATCCGGAAGTGGTGCGCTTTTTCATCCTGCGCGCGCATTACCGCAGCCCGCTCAATTATTCCGACGCCCATCTGGACGATGCGAAACAGGCGCTGACCCGGCTTTACACCGCGCTCAAGGGACGCGATGCCGCCGCGGCGGCGGTCGACTGGGACAAGCCGCGCGCGGCGCGCTTCAAGGCCGCGATGGACGATGATTTCAGCACGCCGGAAGCGGTTGCGGTGCTGTTCGATCTCGCCAACGAGGTCAACCGCGGCGGTTCGGACGCCGCCGCTCTGCTTAAATCGCTGGCGGCGACGCTCGGCCTGCTGGCGCGCCGGCCCGCCGAATTTCTGCAGGCGACGCCCGCGGATGCGGCGTGGACGCCGCAGCGCATCGCGACCGCGATCGCAGCGCGCGGTGCCGCAAAGCAGACCAGGAATTTCACCGAAGCCGACCGCATCCGCCGGGAACTGCTCGACGCCGGCATCGTGCTCGAAGACACCGCGCAGGGGACGGTATGGCGGCGCAGCTGATTTTGCGCGCCGCGCGCCGCCTGCTGTGCGGATGCGCGGTTGCCGTGCTGTGCGCAGACGGCTCCGCCGTCGCCGCGCAGCCTGCTCCGGCGCTGGCGAACGGCGTATTTCTGGTGGCAAAACCGGCGCTGACGGATCCCCATTTCCGCGAAACCGTGGTGTTGATCACCGAGCTGGAAGCAGGCGGCGGCCCGGTCGGCGTGATCATCAACCGGCCGTTGAAGGCGCGATTGAGCGAAGCGGTGCCCGGACTGCGCGTCCCGCCGCAGTTCGACCATGTGTTCGTCGGCGGGCCGGTCGGACTGAGGCAACTGGTGTTTCTGGTGCGCAGCAAGGAGCCGCTGCCGCACAGCCTGCCGGTGCTTGCCGATGTTTATCTGAGCGGCGACCGCACTTTGCTGGAAAACATCATGCGCGATGCGAGCAGAGTCTCGGCGTTTCGCGCCTACATCGGCTATGCCGGCTGGGCGCCCGGGCAGCTTGACGTTGAAATCGCGGCCGGCGGCTGGTACGTGGTGCCGGCCGACGCCGCGACCATTTTCAGTTCAGACCCGGACAAGATGTGGCCGGAATTGATCCACCGCGCAGCCACCCAGTACACCGGTGTTCCCGCCGCCGGACGGCAAACGGCTGCGCTTGCGGTAAGGTGACGGGATGCCGGGAATCGATTCGCTGTTTGCCAACAACCGCGCGTGGGCTGCGGCGCGCGAGCGCTCCGATCCGGGATTTTTCCAGCGGCTGTGCGCGATCCAGCGGCCGGACTATCTGTGGATCGGTTGCGCCGACAGCCGCGTGCCGGCCAACGAGATCGTCGGGCTCGACCCGGGCGAACTGTTCGTGCATCGCAACGTCGCCAACATCGTGCCGCCCGGCGACGTCAACGCGCTGTCGGTGATCCAGTACGCGATCGACGTGTTGAAGGTCGAGCACATCATCGTTACCGGACATTACGGCTGCGGCGGCGTGCTCGCCGCGTTTGCCGACGACGGTGCGCCGCCGCTCGGCAACTGGGTCGACCACGTGCGCCGCGTGCGCGACGCGCACGCGGCCGAACTCGCCGCGCTGCCGGATCATGATGCGCGCTGGCGCCGCCTGTGCGAACTCAACGTCGCCGCGCAGGTGCGCGCGGTGAGCGCGACGCCGCTGGTGCAGGCGGCGTGGGCGCGCGGCCAGCCGCTGGCCGTCCACGGCTGGGTTTACGATCTGCGCGACGGGCTGCTGCGCAACATGAACGTCAGCGTCGATGGCGCTGACTAGGCAAATTCAAGACTCGAAAAATTCGCGCACCTTGTCCATCCACGATTTGGCGCGCGGGTTGTGGCGGCCGCCGTCCTTGACGTTGATCGCCTCGAGTTCCTGCAGCAATTCCTTCTGACGCGCGGTCAGGTTGACCGGCGTTTCGACCGCGACGTGGCACATGAGGTCGCCGGTGCCCGACGAGCGCACGCCGCGGATGCCCTTGCCGCGCAGCCGGAAGATTTTTCCGCTCTGCGTTTCTGCCGGAATCTTGAGCTTGGCGTGTCCGTCGAGCGTCGGGATCTCGATTTCGCCGCCGAGCGCCGCGGTGGTGATGCTGACCGGCATCTCGCAATGCAGATCGTTGTGATCGCGCTGGAACACCGGATGCGGCTGCAGATGGATCACCACGTAGAGATCGCCGGCGGGGCCGCCGTTGACGCCGGCTTCGCCTTCGCCGGCGAGCCGGATGCGGTCGCCTTCGTCGATGCCGGCCGGAATCTTGACCGACAGTGTCTTGTGCTGCTTGACGCGGCCCGCGCCGTGACAGGTCGGGCACGGCGATTCGACGACCTTGCCGCTGCCGTGACAGCGCGGGCAGGTCTGCTGCAATGAAAAGAATCCCTGCTGCATCCGCACCTGGCCGTGGCCGCCGCAGGTCGGACAGGTGACCGGCTGCGTGCCGGGTTTGGCGCCGCTGCCGTGGCAGGTCGCGCATTCTTCCATGGTCGGGATGCGGATGCGCGTTTCGGTGCCGCGCGCCGCCTGTTCCAGCGTGATTTCGAGGTTGTAGCGCAGGTCGGCGCCGCGATAGACGTTCGAGCGCTGGCGTCCGCCGCCGAAGATGTCGCTGAAGATGTCGCCGAACGCTTCGGAGAAATCGCCGAAGTGCGCGTCGCCGCGGAAACCGCCGGCGCCGGCCGCCGCCGCCGGATCGACGCCGGCGTGGCCGTACTGGTCATAGGCGGCGCGCTTGGCGGCGTCGGACAGCATTTCGTAGGCTTCCTTCGCCTCCTTGAACTGCTCTTCGGCTTTCGGATTGTCCGGATTGCGGTCCGGATGGTACTTCATCGCCAGCTTGCGATAGGCCTTCTTGATGTCATCTTCCGACGCATCGCGGTTGACGCCGAGCACTTCGTAGTAGTCTTTTTTTGCCATGATTTCGTGAAGGGTGAATGCGTGAAGGGTGAAGGGTCACACCTTTTTCAAGAGAGACGCCCGTAATCCCATGATCAGTCCTGCAACATCGTCAATTTTCGTCCGAACCGCATCCGTTTCATTCATATAGCCGAGTTGTTGAGATATCTCAACCAGCGTGTCCAGTTCCGACAGCGAAGCTCCCGCGATGCTCAAAAAGTGCATTAATTCTTTCGTGCTTGCCCGCGCAGCACCCTCCGCAATGTTTGCAGGCACGGAAACGGCCGCACGCCGCATTTGCGATGTGAGGCCGTAGCGCTCCGTATCGGGGAAATCCGCAGTCAGGCGATAAACGTCTCTAACAAGTTCGATTGCCTGTTGCCAGGCCCGCAGATTGCGGTGATTCCGTTTCACCCTTCACCTTTCACCCTTCACTTTTTGTCTTTCACTTCCTCGAATTCGGCATCCACCACGTTGCCTTCGTCCTTCTTCGCTTCGCCTTCCGACTGCGCGGCGCCCGCCGATTGCGCGGTTTGTTGTTCCTTGTACATATGCTCGGCCAGCTGGTGCGCGGCCTGCGCCAGCGCCTGAGTCTTGGCTTCGATCGCGGCCTGATCTTCGCCCTTCAGCGCCTCCTCGGCGTCCTTCAGCGCAGCCTCGATCTTCGCCTTGTCGTCGGCGCCGATCTTGTCGCCATGCTCGGCCACGGATTTCTTCACCGTGTGCACCAGCGCTTCGGCCTGGTTGCGCGCCTCGACCAGTTCGCGCGCCTTGCGGTCTTCCTCGGCGTGCTCCTCGGCGTCCTTGACCATGCGCTTGATCTCTTCCTCGGTCAGCCCGGAGCTGGCCTGGATCTTGATCTTGTTTTCCTTGCCGGTCGCCTTGTCCTTGGCCGACACGTGCAGGATGCCGTTGGCGTCGATGTCGAACGTGACCTCGATCTGCGGCATGCCGCGCATCGCCGGCGGAATATCGGTCAGGTTGAACTGGCCGAGCGATTTGTTGGCGCGCGCCATTTCGCGCTCGCCCTGCAGCACGTGGATGGTCACCGCCGACTGGTTGTCCTCGGCAGTCGAGAACACCTGCGACGCCTTGGTCGGTACCGTGGTGTTCTTCTGGATCAGCTTGGTCATCACGCCGCCGAGCGTTTCGATGCCGAGCGACAGCGGCGTCACGTCGAGCAGCAGCACGTCCTTGACTTCACCTTGCAGCACGCCGCCCTGGATCGCGGCGCCGACCGCGACCGCTTCGTCGGGGTTGACGTCCTTGCGTGGTTCCTTGCCGAAGAATTCCCTGACCTTGTCCTGCACCTTCGGCATCCGTGTCTGGCCGCCGACCAGGATCACGTCCGCGATGTCGTCGATCTTGACGCCGGCGTCCTTGATCGCAATGCGGCACGGCTCGATCGTTTTTTCGATCAGGTCCTCGACCAGCGCTTCGAACTTGGCGCGCGTGATCTTGATCGCCAGATGCTTCGGGCCCGCCGCGTCGGCCGTGATGTACGGCAGATTGACTTCGGTCTGCTGCGAGCTCGACAGCTCGATCTTGGCCTTTTCCGCGGCGTCCTTCAGGCGCTGCAGCGCCAGCATGTCCTTCTTCAGGTCGATGCCGGATTCCTTCCTGAATTCATCCGCGAGATATTCGATCAGACGCTGATCGAAGTCCTCGCCGCCGAGGAAGGTGTCGCCGTTGGTGGACAGCACTTCGAATTGTTTCTCGCCGTCGACATCGGCGATCTCGATGATCGAAATGTCGAAGGTGCCGCCGCCGAGGTCATAGACTGCGATCTTGCGGTCCTTCTTTTCCTGCTTGTCGAGGCCGAACGCGAGCGCCGCCGCGGTCGGTTCGTTGATGATGCGCTTGACGTCGAGGCCGGCGATGCGGCCGGCGTCCTTGGTCGCCTGACGCTGCGAATCGTTGAAATAGGCGGGCACCGTGATCACCGCCTCGGTGACCGGCTCGCCGAGATAGTCCTCGGCGGTCTTCTTCATCTTCATCAGCACCTGCGCCGACACTTCAGGCGGCGCGATCTTGCGGTTGCGCACCTCGACCCAGGCATCGCCGTTGTCGGCCTTGACGATCCGGTACGGCATCAGGCTGATGTCCTTCTGCACCTCTTTTTCCTCGAAGCGGCGGCCGATCAGGCGCTTCACCGCGTACAGCGTGTTTTTCGGGTTGGTCACCGCCTGGCGCTTGGCCGAGGCGCCGACCAGGATTTCGCCGTCCTCGGTATAGGCGACGATCGACGGCGTGGTGCGTGCGCCTTCCGAATTTTCGATCACCTTCGGCTGGCCGTTTTCCATGATTGCCACGCACGAATTGGTGGTGCCCAGGTCTATTCCGATTATCTTTGCCATTGCATGCCTCGTTTAGTGTTGGATTTGCCGCGGATTCAATGTCTTCCCGGCGTTAATGTCCTGCTGCGCAAATGGGGCTGGTTCAGGTGTTTTCAACCGTTCTGGCCTTGGAAACGGCGACCAGCGCCGGCCGGATCACGCGGTCGTTCAGCAGATAGCCTTTCTGGAACACCTGCACCACGGTATTCGGCTCGGCATCGGATTCGACGCTGTTGATCGCCTGATGGCGGTGCGGGTCGAATTTCTGGCCGGCCGGATCGATGACTGCGAGGTTGAAGCGTTCGAACACCGCGTTCAGCTGCTTCAGCGTCAGTTCGACGCCGCTCTGGATATTCTCGGCGGTGGCATTCTGGGTGGCGAGCGCGGCCTCCAGACTGTCCTTGACCGCCAGCAGTTCGGACGCGAAGCTTTCGATCCCGTACTTGTGGGCGTTGGCGATGTCGGCCTGCGCGCGCTTGCGGATATTGTCGGCCTCGGCTTTCGCGCGCAGCCAGGCGTCGCGGTGCTCCTCGGCGGCCAATTCGGCCCGCCGCAGCAATTCCTTCAGATCGGGGATTTTTTCGATGCCGTCATCTGCGTCGGGAACGGGGGTGCCGGACGCTGTTGTTCCGTTTGTGGGCGGCGCCTCCGGCAGGCCGGGGGGTGCTTTCTGTTCCGGGTCTTGCATGGATGTCCTCTAAAACAAACAACTCGTTATTGATGGGGTGCGTTGCGCGCGATTTCAAGTGGCACGCAGGGTCAATCGGGCACCGCCGCATTGCGTTTGCGGGCCAGATAGCTTTCAACAATCGAATGGAGCGCCTTGTCGGCGCTCAATTCGTCGTTCAATACGGCGCCGGCTTTCAGCCATTCGTCGATCACGCCTTCAGCATCTATGTCCTGCCATTTGGGTTTATAGCGGGACTCATGGATCGTGGTCAGCACGTCGCCGATCAGCCCGTACCGACTGCAGCCCGGTTCCTTGTGGATATTGAAGTTGCGGTTCAGGAACAGACGGATGCCGGCGCCGATTTCCGGCCGTCCCAGCCGGATATGGTTGCCGCGCGCGTAGCGGACGAACGCCGACTGTCCGCCTACCGTCGAATAGAGCAGATCGGCGGGCGTCTGACGCAGCACGCCCGACATCACGTGCGGGTTGCCGACCTGCGCCGCGTAGTGGATGGACGGGGTGGGGGACTGGTTGAGTCTGGCGCCGGCCTGCATGAATTTTTCGAACCGCACTTCGTAGCCGACGTCGGAAATCTTTCCCATCAGGGTGTCGCCGGACAGCACGCGGTCGATGATCGTTTCGTCCGCGATGCGGGTGTCGGCAGGATTGATCTTGGCAAGAAAGTGGTCAATCCCGTCCTCCATCGACCGCAATTCATCGATCGTCAGCAGCACGTTCATCCCTGCCGGGGCGCCGGGGCATTTCCCAGCACCAATGTCGACAATGCCCAGCTGATGATGCTGTAGACGATCGCGCCCCAGAACGCCGGCCAGAAACCGGCGACGCTGAAGCCCTTGACGAACGACGCGACGAACCAGAACAGCAGGCCGTTGATGACGAGGATGAACAGTCCCAGCGTCAGGATCGTCACCGGCAGCGTCAGCAGGATCAGCAGCGGCCGGATCAGCGCATTGACCAGTCCCAGCACCAGCGCGGTGATCAGCGCGACATAGAAATTATCGACATGGATCGAGGTGAAAATATAGGGCAGCAGCATCAGCGCAAGCGCGTTGATGACCCAGCGGATGAGCAGGTGCATGGAGTTCCCCCTAGGCCGTGGCGCCGAGCGCGAGCGCGCGTTCGCGCGAACGCGTCAATTGTTCGGCCGCCGGCTCGTTGCCGATCCAGCCGACCAGGTTCTGCGCCGCGATGTCGGCCAGCGCATGGATCCAGTCGGGGCGCTCGTTGAGGCATGGGATATAGCGGTATTCCTTGCCGCCGGCGTTGAGGAAAATCGTTTTGCCTTCGATCGCGATTTCTTCGAGCGTTTCCAGGCAGTCGGCGACAAAGCCCGGGCAGATCACATCGACGCAGCCGAGCTGCTGTTTGCCGAGCTGTTCCAGCGTTTCGGCGGTGTACGGCTTCAGCCATTCGGCGCGGCCGAAGCGCGACTGGAACGTCACCTGATATTGCGCCGGCGTCAGCTGCAATGCCTCGGCCAGCAGGCGGCCGGTCTTGTGGCATTCGCAGTGGTAAGGGTCGCCCTTGTCGAGCGTGAAGCGCGGCACGCCGTGAAAGCTGATCACCAGCTTGTCGGGACGGCCGTGCCGTGTCCAGTGGTCGCGCACGCTTTGCGCGAGCGCGGCGATGTAGCCGGGATCATCGTGAAAATGCCTGACGGTGCGCAATGCCGGCGCGTTGCGCATTTTTGCCGTCGCCGCGAACACCGCGTCGAATGCAGTCGCCGTGGTACTCGCCGCGTACTGCGGATAGAGCGGCAGCACCAGAATGCGGTCGCAGCCGCGCTGCTTCATGCGCGCGAGCACTTCTGTGACCGACGGTTCGCCGTAGCGCATCGCGTAGTCGACAACGAGCGGCGCCCTGGTGCGTTCGCCGAGATAACCCTGCAGCAGCAGCGTCTGGCGCTCGGTATGCGCGAGCAGCGGCGAGCCGTCGCTGCCCCAGATCTGCGCGTAGCGCTGGGCCGACTGTCTGGGCCGCGTCGTCAGCACGAACAGATGCAGGATCGGCCACCAGATCAGACGCGGAATTTCGACGACGCGCGGGTCGGACAGGAATTCCTTCAGGTACGGCCGCAGCGCCTGCGCGGTCGGCGCCCGCGGCGTGCCGAGATTGATCAGCAGCACGCCGGCGCGGGAAGCGCTGCCGTGCGCGAACGGCGGTTCAGATTTGTAACGGGACATAGTGGGAGTTGTCGACTAAAGCGCGATCAGCGGCGCGATGCCGCGCAGTCCGCGTGATTATTGCCGCGCCGCCGTCACTTGGCAAGCGCGCTGGAAAGCAGCCTGGCGGTGATGTCGACGATTGGAATCACGCGCTCGTACGCCATCCGCGTCGGACCGATCACGCCGAGCGTACCGACCACGTTGCCGTCCACTTCGTACGGCGCGGTGATCACGCTGCATTCGTCGAGCGGCACCAGCCCCGATTCGCCGCCGATGAAAATCTGCACGCCGTGCGCGCGGCTCGACACGTCGAGCAGTTGCAGCAGCGCGGTTTTCCGCTCGAACAGTTCGAACAGGCGGCGCAGGCTTTCCATGTTGGCCGACAGGTCGTGCACTTCCAGCAGGTTGTGCTCGCCGGAGATCACCACCTGATCGGATTCCTCCTGCAGCGCCTGGCTGCCGGCTTCGAGCGCCGCGGTCATCAACTGCGAGATGTTTTCACGCAGTTGCCGCAGTTCATCGCGGACGCGGCGGCGGATGTCGTCGAACGAGCGGCCGGCGTAGTGCTGGTTCAGCAGGTTGGCCGCCTCGGTCAGTTCGGACGGCGTGTAGTTGCGGTCGGTGAGGATGATGCGATTCTGCACGTCGCCCTCGGGCGACACGATGATCAGCAGGATGCGCTTGTCGGACAGGCTCAGGAATTCGATGTGGCGGAACATCGCGCTGCGCCGCGGCGTCATCACGATGCCTGCGAAATGCGTGAGTTCGGACAGCAGATGCGACGCCGACGACACCAGCTTTTGCCGGCTCTCGGTCTGCAGCTGGCCTTCGAGCT
>Ga0335070_10004693_pt1 | contig 16005 bp, 11 predicted proteins | sample Lox_Sample_13_FD_206722 | JGI IMG/M metagenome (GOLD analysis project Ga0335070, IMG submission 206722) | Soil microbial communities from Loxahatchee National Wildlife Refuge, Florida, United States - Lox_Sample_1.3 | ecosystem: Environmental > Terrestrial > Soil > Wetlands | place: USA... | reverse complement strand
CGGCCCAGGCGGGTCAGCCGTACTTCGCCGGCAACCGCGCGCTGCGCGACCTCGGCTACCGCACGCCGACCGACACGTACATCGGCACACGCTTCCGACGCGCCGGGCTGATCACGCTCGGAAAGACGAACACGCCCGAGTTCGGCCTCCAGTCGACGACGCAGCCGCTGGCCTTCGGGCCGACCCGCAATCCCTGGGATCCCGCGCGTTCGGCGGGCGGATCGTCCGGAGGATCCGCCGCCGCAGTCGCGGCGGGGCTCGTGCCGATCGCCCACGCGAACGACGGCGCGGGCTCGATCCGCATTCCCGCGGCCTGGTGCGGGGTCGTCGGCCTCAAGCCGTCGCGGGGCCGCGTGCCGGTGGATCCCACCTGGATCGGTCGCGGCTTCGTCGGCTTCGCCGTCACGCGCTCGGTGCGCGACGCCGCGGCCCTGCTCGACGCGGTGCACGGGCACGAGCCCGGCGATCTGTTCCGCGTGCCGCCTCCGGCGCGGCCGTACGTCGACGAGCTGACCGAGGACCCGGGCTCGTTGCGCGTCGGGCTGCTCACGCGCGCGCCCGGCGCCGACGTCCACCCGGAGTGCCGCGCGGCCGCGGAGGGTGTGGCGCGCCTGCTCGAATCGCTCGGACACCGCGTCGAGGAGGACGCGCCGGCGGCGCTCTTCGAGCCCGAGCGGGGCCTACGCACGTTCGTGTTCGGCGCGATCGAGTATCGCCTGTGCCTGCGGGGGCTCGCGCAGCTGCTCGGCCGCCGCGTAGGGCCTGCGGACGTCGAGCCCTTCCTCTGGACCGTGGCGGATCCCGACGGGCCCGTCATCCCGGCGGAGGACTTCCTCGAGGCGGCCGAGTGGCAGCAGGGCTGGGCGAGCCGCGTCGCGTCCTGGTGGGCGGGCGGCTTCGACCTGCTGCTGACGCCGACGGTGTGCGAGCCGCCGCCGCGCCTCGCCGAGCTCGATCTGGGCGACCGCCCGTGGGATCTGCTCGAGCGCCTCGCGCCGCACATGGCTTTCACGGAGCCCTTCAACGTCACCGGTCAGCCGGCGCTCTCGCTTCCCCTGCACTGGAGCAGGGACGGACTTCCGATCGGCGTGCAGCTCGTGGCTCGCGTGGGGCGCGAGGACCTGCTGTTCCGCGTGGCGGCCCAGCTCGAGGCGGCGCGGCCGTGGCGCGAGCGGCGTCCGCCGCTTCACGCCTGACGCGCGCGGCGCTCGAAGCCGGCTCGCAGCAGGGCGTCCGCGCCTTCGCTCGCGAAGCAGGCCTGGAGTCCCGCGAAGCGATCCTCGCCCACGGGCGTGAGCGCGGAGAGCGGCAGATCGAAGAAGCGCGCGAGCGTCGCCAGATACGCGCGGTCGTGCAGGGCGAACCACTCCATGAGCACATCGCGCTCGATGCTGAGTCCGTCGGCCTCGTCGAAGGCCCAGAACGAGTTCGGTGTCTCGGGCTTCGGGGCGGCCTTCATCGCGCCCCAGGGATTGTCGCCCTCCACGAGCTCCGCCATCACCGAATTCACGTCGCCGAGGTCGCGCAGCACGATCGCGCCCGTCGGCCGCAGCGCCGGGTCGAGCTGGATCAGCACGTTCTGCGGGTTGGGCGTCTCGTACTGGAGGCCGTAGCGCGCGAGCAGCTTCGCCTTCGCGCGTCCGACCGGCTCGGCGTAGTGGCGGCCCCAGAAGCTCGCGAACGGCTCGCCGTGCAGGCTCGCGATCTGGCGGCCGACCCACGGAATCGACAGCGCGGGGAGGTAGAAGCTGCCGTCCTGGAGCGCTCGCAGGTCGCGGACCACGAAGCCGTAGTCGGTGCCGGGCACGAGCACCGTGATGGCCTCGCCGACCACGCGCAGCCCGGGGTCCTCGCCGAGGATCGCATCGACGCGGCGGATCAGCGCGGCCGCGCGGATCGCGTCCTCGGCTTCCTCGCGCAGGTGGGTCTTCTCGGGCTGCTCGAAGTCCGGGTGCGGATGGTCCGTCGGCAGCTTGACGGAGAAGACGGGCTCGCCGCGCTCGGGGCAGACGACCAGCGTGCGCGACGACGTGAAGCGCGCGCGCCAGCGCTCCGCCACCGGGGCGGACGAGAAGGCGACCTTCTTGTCCCGGTTGAGCGGGTGCTTCGGAAAGTAGACGCGGCCGTCCCGGAAGAAGCGCCGCGGGAACGCGCCGGGGAGGCCGGAGGCCTGCTGCACGAGCACGCGATCCGCAGGGATCGCCGAGACCGCGAGGTCGACGGGCTCGGTGCTGGTCCGGAAGCCGACGAGGTTGGCCCGCTCCTCCCAGCGCAGCCACTGCTCGAAGGGATCGTCGACGCGAGAGATCGCGAGCTCGCCCGCGAGCAGCTCGGGGTCGGGGATGGCGAGCTCGGCAGGGGCCGGCTCGAAGCGGTGCGGGGCGGCGGGATGGGCCATAGGGGTTTTGCTCGAGTGACCCGCTCCAGCGAATCGGATGGACCGGATGCGGTCTGGAGCGAGCGTGCCGCCGCCGGGTCACGCCAGGCTCCGATCCCCAAGGGGCGTCGGGGGCTCGGCGTTACGGATGGATTGGACGCGCGAGCGGGTCGGGGGTTCACGAGGCTCGGAACACAGATGCAACATCGATCCCAGATGCCTGAACCCGAAGAAGGATCTCTCGCCCTCCCGGCCGAGGCCGACGGGCGGGCCCGCGGGGTGCCCCGGTCTGCCCCGAGCCGAGCGGCCTGCACGACGAACGCCCGCGGGTGCGAGACCTGTCGGCGATAGAATCCGGCGCAAGGGAGGGGCATCCACGCCGGCCGAGCGCGACAGCTTCCGCGCGGACGACGGCACGCGGCTCGTCAGCTACGAGGCGGGCGAGCGGCGCGGGCCGCCGCTCGTGCTGTGCGGCGGTCTCGGGGGCGGGTTCGCGGTCTGGCGGCCCGTGGTGGAGCGTTTCGGCCGACGCTTCCGCGTGTTGGCCTGGGACTACCGCGGGCTCTACGCGAGCGAGCGCCCGCGCCGGCAACGCTCCGTGGCGATGCGTCACCACGTGCGCGATCTGCTCGCGCTGCTGCGGCACAAGCGGGTGGAAGCGCCAGTGCTCGTCGGGTGGAGCATGGGCGTCCAGCTCGGGCTCGAGCTGCACCGCAGCCACCCGAAGCTGCCGCGCGCCTTCGTGGGACTGTTCGGCACGGCGGGGCGCCCGTTCGAGACCGCCTTCGACGCGGGAGTCGCGCCGCGGGTGGCGTCGGGCGTGCTCGGCGCGCTGCGCGTCGTCGGCACGCGGCTGCGCGGCGTGGGCCCGTATCTCGCGCGCGCGCCCGGCGTCGCGCGCGCCTTCGTCCGCATGGGACGCGAGCTCGGGATGATGGCGCCGAGCCTCGACGTCGCTGCCTTCCGCGAGATCGCCGAGGAGTGGACTCGGCTCGACCTCGCGCTGTACGCGGACCACTTCGAGGCGCTCGGGCGACACGATGCCTCGGACCTCCTGCCGCGGATCCACACGCCGACGCTCCTGATCGCGGGCGGGCGCGATCGCCTCACGCCCCCGCACCTGGCGGAGCGCATGGCGCGGAGCATGCCCGACGCAGACTTCGAGCTGCTGCCCGACGCCACGCACTTCGGCCTGCTCGAGGTGCCCGACGCGATCGTCACGCGCATGGCGCGCTTTGCCGAGGAGCGCCTCGGGATCGACGTCTGACCGCGCTCCCACCACGCCCCTCGAAGCCGCTCGGGGGAGCGAGCCGGCGGCCGTCGCGAGCCGCCGGAGCGGCCGATCGCGCAGCGGCGCGGGGGGCGTGCCCCCCCCGGCGGCGGGCGCTCGAGTCGCGGGCCCGGACCGCCGATACACCGGTCCGGATCAGCGCGCCCATGACCACCCTGCTCGTGATCGACGATTCCGACATCCAGCGCGAGCACATCCGCGCCGCGCTGGCGGGGAGCGGCGTGTTCTCGCGCGTGCTGGAGGCGCGGGACGGCATCGAGGGGCTCTCGCTGCTCATGCGCGAGCCGGTGGACGTCGTGCTGTGCGATCTCGAGATGCCGAAGCTCGATGGGGACAAGCTGCTGCGCATGAAGGAGGCCAGCCCCGGAGGCGCGCACATCCCGTTCGTCTTCCTCACCGCCTCGGCCGACGCGCAGCGGCGGGCGCGTCTGCTGTTGGACGGCGCGGCCGACGCGATCGCCAAGCCGTTCCACCCGGCCGAGCTGCTCGCGCGGCTGCAGCTCCACCTGAAGGTCAAGCGGCTGCAGGACGAGCTGATGCTGAAGAACGCGGCGCTGGCGGAGCTCTCCAGCGTGGACGCGCTGACCGGCCTGCGCACGCGCCGCTTCGTCGACGACATCCTGAACGTCGAGTTCCTGCGGGCCCGCCGCTACCGGACGCCGCTCGCGCTGGTGATGGCCGACATCGACCACTTCAAGCGCATCAACGACGAGCTCGGCCATCCGGCGGGCGACGCCGTCCTGCGCGATCTCGGGGCGCTCCTGCTGGGCATGGTCCGGCGGACGGACGTGGCGGGGCGCTATGGCGGCGAGGAGTTCCTGCTCGTCCATCCGCAGAGCACGCTCTCCGGGGCGAGCTCGATGGCGGAGCGGATCCGCGAGGCGGTGGCGAAGGCGCGCCTCGGCCAGCAGACCGGTCAGAACCGCGTGACCCTCTCGCTCGGTGTCGCGCAGTACGACCGCCACATGGGGTCCGCACGCGAGCTCGTGGCCGCCGCGGATCGCGCGCTCTACGCGGCCAAGCACGCCGGTCGCAACTGCGTGATGGTGGCCGAGGGCTAGCCCTGGCGGCGCTTGCGCCAGCCATCCAGGCGCTCGGCGAGGATCGCTTCGGCGCCCTCGTTGGTGGGCTCGTAGAGCCGCGCGCCTGCGAGCTCGTCCGGAAGGTTGCGCCGCGCCACGAAGCGCTCCGGCGCGTCGTGCGGGTACTCGTAGCCCGCGCCGTACCCGTACTCCTTCATCAGACGCGTCGGTGCGTTGCGCAGGTGGAGGGGCACCGGCAGCGAGCCGTGGGTCTCCACGGCCTCGAGGGCGCGTGAGATCCCGACGTAGGACGCGTTGCTCTTCGGAGCGCACGCGAGGAACGTGACCGCCTGGGCGAGCGGGATACGGCCCTCCGGCATGCCGATCCGCTCGACCGCCAGGAACGCGGAGGTTGCCAGGGAGAGCGCCTGCGGCTCCGCGTTGCCGACGTCTTCCGAGGCGAAGATCACGAGGCGGCGCGCCAGGAACAGCGGATCCTCGCCAGCCGCCAGCATGCGTGCAGCGTAGTAGAGCGCCGCGTCGGGGTCCGAGGCTCTCAGGCTCTTGATCAGCGCGGAGACGACGTTGTAGTGCTCCTCGCGGTCGCGGTCGTGGAGCAGCACGGCGCGGCCCGCCGCCTCGCGCACGGCCTCGAGAGACAGCGGCGTCCCCGCCGGTGCCGTCTCGCGATGGATCGCCGCGGCACTCTCGAGCAGCCCGAGCGCGCGGCGCGCGTCTCCGTCGGCCGCGTGGACGATCGCCTGCACGACGGCGTCGGGCACGGGCGGGCCGCTCGCGCCGAGCCCGCGCACCGGATCGTCCGCCGCGCGGCGCACGAGCGCGGCGAGGGCCGGCTCCGCGAGGCGCTCGAGGACGAAGACGCGGCAGCGGGAGAGGAGCGGCGCGATCACCTCGAACGAGGGGTTCTCGGTCGTCGCGCCGATCAGCGTCACGGTGCCCGCCTCGACGTGGGGCAGCAGCGCGTCCTGCTGGGCGCGGTTGAGCCGGTGGATCTCGTCGAGGAACAGGACGGTTCGCCCGCCGCCCCGGCGCGCCTCGTCGATCGCGGCGCGGATCTCCTTGACGCCGACCATCACGGCCGAGAGCGGGACGAAGCGCGCGCCGCGGGCGAGCAGGCGCGCGAGCGTCGTCTTGCCCGAGCCCGGCGGACCCCAGAGGATCAGGGAAGGCAGCTGTCCCGCGTCGACGAGCGAGCGCAGCGCGGCACCGGGTCGCAGCAGGTGCTCCTGTCCGACGACCTCGGACAGATCCCGCGGTCGCATGCGTTCGGCCAGCGGCGCTCGCAGGTCGACCCGCGCCGGACCCGCCGGCTCCGGGAAGAGCTCGAGCGAATCGGGGGGCATGCGCCGAGCGTAGCAACGTGGGATCATCCCCCGCCGATGCAGGTTCGCGCGGTCGGGATCTGCGTGAAGCCCGAGCAGCCGCAGCTCGCCGACTTCGTCGGGGAGCTCGAGGAGTGGCTGCGGGATCGCGGCGTGCGCGTGGCGCTGGATCCGCAGGCGGCACGCTGGAAGGGCGAGGTCGCCCCGGCCTTCGAGGAGAGCGTCGGCAAGGTCGACGTCGTGGTCGTGCTCGGTGGCGACGGCACGCTGCTCGCCGCGGCGCGCGCGATCGGCGAGCGCGGCGTTCCCATCCTCGGCGTCAGCCTGGGCACTCTCGGCTTCCTGACCGAGACGACGAGCGACGAGCTCTACCACGCGCTCGAGGACGTGCTCGCCGGCCGCTACCGGATCGAGTCGCGCATGCGCCTCGAGGTCCAGGCGGAGCGCGCCGGACGCACCCAGGTCCGCGTGCTGGCGCTGAACGACGCCGTCATCGGCAAGAGCGCGCTGTCGCGCATGATCGATCTCGAGACCACGGCCGATGGTTCGCCGGTCACGACCTACCACGCCGACGGGCTGATCGTCGCCACGCCGACCGGCTCGTCGGCCTACTCGTTGTCGGCGGGCGGCCCGCTGCTCCTTCCGGAGTTCGAGGCGATCGTGCTGACGCCCATCTGTCCGCACACGCTGACGCAGCGCCCGCTGGTGCTGCCGGCGACGTGCTGCGTCGAGATTCGCGTCCACGCTGCGCGCGGCGGCGACGTGCAGCTCACCGTGGACGGACAGGTGGGCCAGGCGCTCACAGAGGGCGACCGGGTGCGCGTGCGGCGCGCCCTGCATCCGGCGCGACTGCTCGTGCCGCCGGGCCGCAACCGCTTCGAGGTCATGAGAGCGAAGCTTCGCTGGGGCGAGCGTTGATCGAGACGCTGCGCATCCAGGACCTCGCGATCGTCGAGCGCGCGGAGCTGGAGTTCGGTCCCGGTCTGAACGTCCTGACCGGCGAGACGGGAGCGGGCAAGTCGGTCGTGCTCGGCGCGCTCTCGCTGCTGGCGGGCGGCCGGGGCGCGGCGCGTCTCGTGCGTGAGGGCAGCGACGAAGCGGTCGTCGAAGGGTGGTTCCGCACGCAGTCCTCCCCCGAGCTCGAGGCGGAGCTGTCCCGCCGCGGGCTCGTCGGCGATGCGCACGAGCTCGTCGTACACCGTACGCTGTCGCGGACCGGGAGGAGCCGGGCGCGGGTCGGCGGCTCGCTCGTGCCCGTCTCGACGCTGGCGGAGCTCTTCGGCGGGCGCCTCGAGATCTCGAGCCAGCACGACTCCCAGGCCCTGCTGGACCCCGCCATGCACGGGCGGCTGCTCGATCGCTACGGCGGCACGCAGGGGCTCCGCGCGAAGGTCGAGGGGCTGCATCGGGCCCTGCGCGAGCTCGACGCCGACCGCGCGGCGCTCGAGTCCGCTGCGGCGGCCCGGCTCCAGCGGCAGGACTACCTGACCTTCGTGCTGCGGGAGATCGACGAGGCGCGGCTCGACGCCCAGGAGATCGCGTCGCTGCGCGCGCTACGCAAGCGGCTCGCCCACGTCGATCGCCTGCGGCGCGAGGGCGGACTCGCCCTGGCCCGGCTCGCCGGGGATCCCGGCGCGGAGGACTCGCGGGCGGCCTCCGACTGGGTGGGCGAAGCGGGCCGAGCGCTCGGCGCCCTCGCGGCGCTCGACGAGGTGCCGGGGGTCCTGGCGCAGCGCCTGGCGTCGGCGCAGGCGGAGCTGCGCGATATCGCGAGCGACCTCGAGCGCTGGCTCGACGGCCTCGACGCAGATCCCGCCCGTCTGGCGGCCGCGGACGAGCGCCTCCACACCGTCGAGCGTCTGGAGCGCAAGTACGGCGGATCCGTCGAGGACATCCTGCGGCAGCGAGAAGCCGTCGCCGCGGAGCTGGCGGGACTCGAGGGCGCGGATGCGCGCCTGGCCGAGATGGCGGCCCTGCGCGCCCGGCGCGCCCACGAGCTCGACGCGGCGGCGCGCGCCCTCTCCGAGGGGCGCGCCCGTGCCGGGGAACGTCTGGCCGGCGAAGTGGAGTCCGCGCTCCGCGAGCTCGCCATGCCGCACGCGTCGTTCGCGGTGGCTCTCCCCGCGGCAGCCGTGCCCGAAGGGCTGCCCTGCGGTCCCTCCGGACGCGAAGCGCCGGCCTTCGTGTTCAGCGCGAACCGCGGAGAGCCCCTGCGTCCGCTGCGCGAGATCGCCTCCGGAGGCGAGCTCTCGCGCACCTTCCTCGCGCTGAAGCAGGCCCTCCGCGAGGACGAGGGCGGCATGGTGCTGGTCTTCGACGAAGTGGACGCCGCGATCGGGGGGGAGGCCGCGAACCAGGTCGGGCGCCAGCTGGCGGCGCTCGGCGGCCGGCACCAGGTCCTCTGCATCACCCACCTTCCTCAGATCGCGGCCCGCGCGGACGTGCACTTCCGCGTTGCGAAGCGCCCGCGGGGCGGCAGGACGATCGTGCGGATCGACCGGCTGGACTCCGAGGAGCGCGTCGAGGAGATCGCCCGCATGGCGAGCGGCCGCGATGCCGGGGCAGCCGCCAAGGCCTACGCCCGTGAGCTCCTCCGAGCCCGGACGTCCCCGTAGGGGTCAAGGCATCGTCCCATCTCTCCGATCCTTCACCGGACGGGAGAGATCACCCGCGGGTCGAGGGCATTTGGTGCCCGGGGTCACGCAACTGGGGGAAGGGGCCACCGATGGCGAAGGAGGTCACTCGGGATTCCGAGCCCGCCGGGCCCGTCCCCTCGGGTGCCGCGGTGCGGGTGCTGCAGGGTTTCTACGAGGGGTTGGAGATGTCCGTGGACCGTGACTGGGTGGTCGTGGGCCGAGGGCGCGGCGCGGACCTCATCGTCGCCGAGCCGACCATGTCTCGCGCCCATGCGGCCATCGGCTTCGATGGAAGTCGCTTCTTCGTGCAGGACCTCGGCAGCACCAACGGCACGAAGGTGAACGGCGTGCGCGCCGACCGGAAGGAGCTGGCGAGCGGCGATCAGGTGCTGCTCGGCAAGCTCCTTCTCGAGGTCGTGCTGCCGTGCTGAGCCGGAGGGCTGCTCGGGCGGCGCGCGTCGACGCGCGCCGGAATCGGGGGCGATGATGGACCGCTTCTCGCTGATCGTGGTGTCCGACGAGACCTCGCCGGTCCGCCGCTTCGAGATCCGCAAGGACCTGGTACGCAAGGGGCTCTGGGCCGCGGGCCTCGCCGTCCTGCTCGGCATCGCCGGGACGCTCGACTACGTGCGGCTCCGCATCGACAACCGCGAGCTCGACGGCCTGCGCAAGGAGACGGCCGAGCGGCGGGCGCAGGTGGCGGAGTTCCAGCAGAAGCTCGAGGGCGTCGACCACAAGCTCACGCAGCTCCAGGAGTTCGAGCGCAAGATCCGGATCATCGCGAACCTGCCCGGCTCTGCGGCCACGGGCGGAGCGGACGTCACCGCGGTCGGCTCCGAGGTCGGAGACATCGGCGAGAAGCCGGGCGGCGAGGGCGGCCCAGAGGAGACGTTCCCTGCGGATCCAGGGGAGGTCCCGACCGAGCGGCGCGTGCCGCGACCGCCGGAAGGCGCGGACGTCGGCAAGCGGGTGAGCCTGCTGCGCCAGGCCGCCGAGACCCTCGGCGTCGTGGCGGAGGGGCAGGCGGCGTCGCTCAGCGACCTGGTGAAGGCTCTCGAGGGCAAGCAGGAGTTCCTGGCGGCCTCCCCGTCGATCTGGCCCGCAAAGGGCTGGCTCACCTCGCGCTACGGCTACCGCGTCTCGCCCTTCACGGGCAAGCCGCAGTTCCACGCCGGCCTCGACATCGCGGGAGCCCCCGGCACTCAGGTGATCGCGCCGGCGCGCGGGCGGGTCGTGTTCACCGGACCGCGCGGGCCGATGGGCAACTGCGTCGTGATCGATCACGGCCACGGTGTCCGCACCCAGTACGGCCACAACGACAAGATCCTCGTCAAGCTCGGCCAGATGGTGGAGCGCGGCGACCCGATCGCCACGCTCGGCAACACCGGCCGCAGCACGGGTCCCCACCTCCACTACGTCGTGGAAGTGCTGGGCAAGACCAAGGACCCCCTCGACTTCATCTTCGACTGAGGCAAGCGACGGCGAAGCCGTCGCGCGCAGCGAGGCGCAGCCGAGCGAAGTTCAGAGGTCGAGACCCGGCTGGGTCGAGCGGGATCTGCACCAGCGTCCGCCGTCGCGCGCAGCGAGGCGTAGCCGAGCGAAGTTCAGAGGTCGAGACCCGGCTGGGTCGAGCGGGAACTGCACCAGCGTCCGCCGCTGCGCCCGGCCCGTTTTGCCCGCTCCGGGTCGCTCCCGTACACTGGCCCGACCCCCGGGAGAGCGATCCGCCGTCGATGCCTGGCGTCCTCCAGAAGATCTTCGGCTCCCACAACGACCGGGTCATCAAGCGCATCCTGCCGGTCGTCGAGCGGATCAACGCGCTCGAGCCGGAGGTCATGGCGCTGTCGGACGCCGCGCTGCGCGCACGCACGGCGGACTTCCGGACCCGGCTCGAGAACGGCGCCGGACTCGATGAGATCCTGCCCGAGGCGTTCGCCACCGTGCGCGAGGCCGCCAAGCGCACCCTCGGGCAGCGGCACTACGACGTGCAGCTGATCGGCGGGGTCGTGCTCCACCGGGGCACCATCGCGGAGATGCGCACCGGTGAGGGCAAGACCCTCGTCGCGACGCTGCCCGCCTACCTGAACGCGCTCACCGGCAAGGGCGTGCACATCGTCACGGTCAACGACTACCTCGCGCGACGCGACGCCGAGTGGATGGGCCAGATCCACCGCTTCCTCGGCCTCTCCGTCGGCGTGATCTTCCACGACCTCGACGACGCGCGGCGCCGCGAGGCCTATCGCAGCGACATCACTTACGTCACGAACAACGAGCTGGGCTTCGACTACCTGCGCGACAACATGAAGTTCACGCGCGTGCACCAGGTCCAGCGCGATCTCCACTACGCGATCGTCGACGAGGTGGACTCGATCCTGATCGACGAGGCGCGCACGCCGCTCATCATCTCGGGCCCCTCGGAGCAGAACACCCAGCTCTACGCGCTCGTCGACCGCCTGATCCCGCAGCTCGAGCGCGGCGAGAAGGGGGAGGTCTCGAAGGACATCGAGGAGACCGGCGACTTCTGGGTGGACGAGAAGGCGCACAGCGCGACTCTCACCGAGGAGGGCGTGCACAAGGTCGAGAAGCTGCTCCGCATCGAGAACCTCTACGACCCGCAGATGCTGCCCGTGCTGCACGCGGTCAACCAGGCGCTCTCGGCGCACCAGCTGAAGAAGCGCGACGTCGACTATGTGGTGCGCCAGGGCGAGGACGGAAAGCCGGAGGTGGTGATCGTCGACGAGTTCACCGGGCGCATGATGCCCGGCCGGCGCTGGTCGGACGGGCTCCACCAGGCGGTGGAGGCCAAGGAAGGCATCCCGGTCCGCAGCGAGAACCAGACCCTCGCCTCGATCACCTTCCAGAACTTCTTCCGCATGTACGAGAAGCTCGCGGGCATGACGGGCACCGCCGACACCGAGGCGCCCGAGTTCGCGAAGATCTACGACCTCGACGTGACGCTCGTGCCGACGAACCGCCCGATGATCCGCCGCGACCTCCAGGACGTCGTCTTCAAGACGAAGCGCGAGAAGTTCACGGCGGTGATCGAGGAGATCGAGGAGCGCCACCAGCGCGGCCAGCCGGTGCTGGTCGGCACGATCTCGATCGAGACCTCCGAGATGCTCTCGGGGCGCCTGAAGAAGCACGGCATCCGCCACAACGTGCTCAACGCCAAGCAGCACGAGCGCGAAGCGGAGATCGTGGCCCAGGCGGGTCGCAAGGGCGCCGTGACGATCTCCACGAACATGGCCGGCCGCGGCACGGACATCGTGCTCGGCGGCAACGCCGAGATGCTCGCGCTGGCGAAGTGCGGCGGCGACAAGGCCCACCCCGAGTACGCGGAAGTCTTCTCCCGCTTCGAGCAGGAGTGCAGCGCCGAGCGGGGCGAGGTGGTGGCGTCCGGCGGGCTGCACATCATCGGCACCGAGCGCCACGAGAGTCGCCGCGTCGACAATCAGCTGCGCGGACGCTCGGGACGCCAGGGCGATCCCGGCTCGAGCCAGTTCTTCCTGTCCCTCGAGGACGACCTGCTGCGCATCTTCGAGTCCGACCGCGTCAAGCTCTGGTGGGACCGCGTCGGCGTGGAAGAGGGCGAGGCGATCGAGAACCGGCTGCTGACGCGGGTCATCGAGAACGCGCAGAAGAAGGTCGAGGCGCGCAACTTCGACATCCGCAAGCACCTGCTCGACTACGACAACGTGATGAACCACCAGCGCCAGGCCTTCTATGCGCGGCGCCGGGACGCGCTCGCGCGCGAGGACGTCCACGACGAGATCCTCGACATGGCCGAAGGTCAGATCGTGACGCTGCTCGACCTGCACTGGCCGGAGAAGGGCGAGGTCACCGACGAGGCCCGCGCCGATCTGGCCAAGTCGCTCTCGCTGCTGTTCGGCGTCCCCTTCGAGCCGGCGCAGGCGCCGTTCACCGGACCCGAGGGTGCGGATCGCGATGCCTTCGGGCGCGCCGTGCTCGATCGCGTCCTGGCCGAGCTCGAGGCCAAGAAGAAGACCTGCAACGCGCTGGCGGAGCAGTACGCGGACGAGGGCTACCCGACCTTCGCCGATTGCGAACGCAGCATCCTGCTGCAGATCCTCGACAGCCAGTGGAAGGATCACCTGCACTCGATGGACGGCCTGCGCGAGGGCATCGGCATGCGCGCCTATGGCCAGCGCGATCCGAAGCTCGAGTACCAGCGCGAGGGCTATGCGCTCTTCGAGGAGATGAACGCGCGCATCGACAGCCAGGCCCTCGAGCTGGTCTTCAAGTTCACGCTGCCGCCGACGCCGGACGCGGCGCCGCGTCCGGCGCCTGCGCCGCGTGCGGCGAGCGCCCCGCCGGCGGCGGGACCGGGTCCGCTGGCCAGCCCGGGCCGCGGTCCTGCGCGCGCTCCCGCGGCCGCTCCGCCGGGTCGCCCCAGGCCGGGGAGCCCCGCCACCAAGGTCGGGCGCAACGATCCGTGTCCGTGCGGGAGCGGCAAGAAGCACAAGAAGTGCTGTGGAGCGGGGTAGGCGAGCCGGCTTGCAGACCCCGAACCTCGAGGTGCCCGGCTTCCGGGCGGCCGGCGTGCGCTGCGGCATCAAGCGGCGGGGCCCGGACCTGGCACTGATCGCCAGCGACGCGCCCGTGGCGGCCGCCGGTGTCTTCACGCGCTCCACCGTCGTCGGCGCGCCGGTCGAGTGGTCGCGGTGCTGTCTGCGCGGCGGCACGGTGCGCGCGATCGTGGCGAACAGCGGCGTGTCGAACGTCGCCATGGGAGCGAAGGGCCGGCGCGACGCAGCGGCCATGGCGGCCTGCGCCGCTCGGAGTCTCGCCGCGCGCCCCGACGAGGTGCTCGTGGCCTCGACCGGCGTGATCGGCGCGCCGCTGCCGATGCCGCGGATCCGCCGCGGCGTGCGCGCCGCGGCGCTGGCTCTCTCGCCCGGAGGCCTGCGGGACGCGGCCCGCGCGATCATGACCACGGACACCGTGCCGAAGTGGGCCGCGACGTCCGTGCGCGTCGGGGGGCGGCGGATCACGCTCGCCGGCATCGCCAAGGGATCGGGCATGATCGCGCCCGATCTGGCGACGATGTTCGGCTTCCTGCTCTGCGACGCCGCCGCGACGCCTGCCTTCCTGCGCGGGGCGCTGCGCCGCGTCGCGGCGCAGACCTTCAATCGGGTCAGCGTGGACGGCGAGTGCTCGACGAGCGACACGGTGCTGCTGCTGGCCAGCGGCCGGGCCGGCAACCCTTCGCTCGACGGGCCGGGCAGCCCGGGCGCGCGGGCCTTCGAGGACGCGCTGCGCGAGGTCGCGACCGAGCTCTCGCGCGCGCTCGCCCGCGACGGCGAAGGCGCTACGAAGCTGGTCGACGTCGTGGTGCGCGGGGGCCGCAGCGAGGGCGAGGCGTCCACCGCCGCGCGGCGCATCGCGAACTCGATGCTGGTCAAGACGGCGCTGTTCGGGCGCGACCCGAACTGGGGCCGCATCCTGCAGACCGTCGGCGCGGGGCGCGTGTCGATCCGGCTGCCCCGGGCGTCGGTGCGCCTGGCGGGCGTCACGGTGTTCCGCGGCGGCGCGTCGGCCGGACCCGCCGCGCGCCGTCGCGCCGCCGCTGCCCTCGCCGCGCCGGAGGTCTGCATCGAGGTCGATCTGGGGGCGGGGCGCGGCACGGCCCACATGTGGACCTGCGACCTCAGCACGGACTACGTGCGCATCAACGCCGAGTACACGACCTGAGTCGTGCAGCGCGCCCCGCGGCTCTTTGCTAACCCTCTGCGAAATCACACGTTCCGGGACCACCCCTGCGGTGCCCGAGCCGGTGTGGGTCGCACGCTCTGCGCCCCGGTCGCCGGGTCGGGTTGGGGGAGGCGACGATCCCAGGCGGGATCGCCGCGTGAGATGGACCGGGACGGAGGCACAACCGCGAAGGAGACCCCGATGACCGAGCCGATGGCACCCGCCACGGCCTCGCCCGAGACGCTCGCCGGGACCGTCCCGCCGGGCACGGCGCAGGTGCTGCAGACGACCCAGCTGACGGTGCGCGACCTGTTCGAAGCCGGCGTGCACTTCGGCCACCAGACGCGGCGCTGGAATCCGCGCATGAAGCCGTTCCTGTTCGGCGAGCGCAACGGCGTCCACATCGTCGACCTCGACCAGACCCTGCCGCGCCTCGAAGGCGCGCTCGACTTCCTGCGCCGCACGGTCGCTTCGGGCGGCAAGGTGCTCTTCGTCGGGACCAAGCGGCAGGCCCAGGGATCGATCCAGGACGAGGCCGTGCGGGCCGGGCAGTTCTACGTGAACCGCCGCTGGCTCGGCGGGATGCTCACCAACTTCAAGACCGTGCGGAAGTCGATCGAGCACTTCAAGGAGATGCTCGCGCTCGTCGCGGACGAGCAGCGCGTGGCGGAGCTCTCGAAGAAGGAGCTCGCGAGCATCCAGCGCTGGATCGAGAAGTACAAGAAGTCGCTGGACGGCATCAAGGAGATGACGCGCCTCCCGGACGCGCTCTTCGTGATCGACGTGGGCTGCGAGGCCATCGCGATCAAGGAGGCGAGTCGGCTCGGCATCCCGATCGTCGGCGTGGTGGACTCGAACTGCAATCCCGACCTGATCGACTACGTCGTGCCGGGCAATGACGACTCGCTCCGTGCGATCCAGCTCTACTGCGCGCGCGTTGCCGACGCCTGCATCGAAGGCGCGATGCTCTTCAACGAGCGCGTGCAGGCCGAGGTCGCCGAGGAGGAGCGCGCCAAGGTGGCGGGTCCGGCGCCCGAGCGCACGACCACCGGAAAGGTGGTCGTCGAGATCACCCAGCAGCCGCGTCGCGGCCGCGGCACGCACTCCGCGGGCGGTCGCCCGCAGCGCGGCGGCGAGGGGCACGAGCCGGAGAGCGAGAGCGCCGGCGCACCGGCTTCGTCCGGCGGCGAGTAGGGGAGCCGGGCGCGCGGGCGCGCCCGGCGCCGCCGCGGCGAAGCGACAGAAAGGGCGGGCGAGTGGCCGAGATCGATGCGAAGCGGGTGAAGGATCTGCGCGAGCGGACCGGCGCCGGCATGATGGACTGCAAGCGCGCGCTGGCGGACGCCGGAGGCGACCCCGAGAAGGCCACGCTGCTCCTGCGCGAGCGCGGGCTGGCGAAGGCGGGCAAACGCGAGGGGCGCGCGACGAGCGAGGGCCTGATCGCCATCGCGCTCGCCGGCGCCTCGGGCGGCATGGTCGAGCTCGGCTGCGAGACCGACTTCGTGGCGCGCACCGACGACTTCGCGGGTCTGGCGAACGCCCTGGCGCGAGCCGTCGCGAAGGACGCGAAGCTGACCACACCGGCGGCGCTCGAGAGCGCGCGGCTCGACGGTGAGGCGGCCTC
>Ga0335070_10004692_pt1 | contig 16006 bp, 17 predicted proteins | sample Lox_Sample_13_FD_206722 | JGI IMG/M metagenome (GOLD analysis project Ga0335070, IMG submission 206722) | Soil microbial communities from Loxahatchee National Wildlife Refuge, Florida, United States - Lox_Sample_1.3 | ecosystem: Environmental > Terrestrial > Soil > Wetlands | place: USA... | reverse complement strand
TGGTGCGCAACGCCGTGGAGACGCTGTTCCGCACCAAACCGCACACCGATCTGAATCCCGACGAAGTGGTTGCGCTGGGCGCCGCCGTGCAAGCCGGAATACTCTCGGGCACGGTCGAGAACCAGCTTCTGCTGGATGTCACGCCGCTGTCGCTCGGCATCGAGACGATGGGCGGAGTGGTGTCGAAGTTGATCCACCGCAATTCGACCATCCCGGCAAGCGCCACTGAAACTTTTACCACCGCCGTCGACGGCCAGCGCAACGTTCTAATTCACGTGCTGCAAGGCGAGCGCGAATTGGCCAAGGACAACCGGAGCCTGGCGCGCTTCGACCTGAAAGAAATCGATCCACTGCCCGCGGGCATGGCGCGTATAGAGGTTCGCTTTCTCATCGACGCAAACGGCATTCTGAATGTCACGGCGCGCGATGCACGCACAGGGAAAGAACAGTCCGTCGACATCAAGCCAAGCTACGGCCTCACCGACGATCAAGTGGAGGCCATGATCTCGGAATCGATCGACCGGGCGGAAGAGGATTTCCGCGCGCGCCAGGTGGCGGAAGCTCGCGTGGAGGCGGACCGCATTCTAGCGGCGGTCGACAAAGCCAAACAAAATGACGCTTATCTCGATCTGACTGACCAGGAACGGAACGACATCACGCGTGCGCTCAACGAACTGCTGGTGGTCTACCATGCTGACGATCACCTGTTGATCCGCGCCAAAATCGACCAGTTGAACAACGCCACCATGAAGCTGGCGGAAAACATGATCAACACCGCCGTTTCGAGCGCGCTGAAAGGAACGAAGATCTGAGAGCGGGAGATGGGGAGAGTGGGGGACGGGGAGATTTTGTCTCCCACTCTCCTTGTCTCCTCAGTCTCCCCGTCAGCTGAAGGAGTAACCCAATGCCAGGACTCACCTGGGACCACACCGAAGACATCGCGCTGGCGCTCTACGAGGCCCATCCGGACGCTGATCCGCTCAAAGTCCGGTTCACGGACATGCACAAGTGGATCACTGAACTCGAAGATTTTGGCGACGATCCGAAAAAATCCACCGAGGGCAAGCTCGAAGCGATTCAGATGGCCTGGTACGAGGAGTGGAAAGAAGGGCAGGACTAGCACCGCTCCCGGCCCTCGGCCAGCGCTTTCTCCAATAGGTCCCGGACGCCTAAGTAATCCGCCCACTGTCTCAGATACGCTACTTCCAGCGCATCCCTTTGCACGGCGATTACGCCCAAAACGTCATTCCACTGCTGTTCAGATACCTCACCGCCCTGGCGATACCAGCGTAGCTTGGACAGAATCACGTCATCGGGTGACGAGACGGCAAGATCGAGCGGCTCAGCCGTAAATACGCTTGACGTTTCATAGCGGCGGCGACCGAACTGTGCCTGCTGATATCGATCGGCCGTAAGAGGAAAAATGTCGAACTTGAAACTGCTTCGGGAGTGGATGACATTGAACGAGCGGTCATGCTCGAGAGCGGCTCGGACCTGCCGCTCGTCGATGTAAAAATCCTGCTGAAGTTCGGCCGCGAGGGGCTGCACGTCGTCGATGCCAACTTTGGCTACGATGTCAATGTCTGCGGTCGTTCGTGGTAGGCCGTGCACGGAACTGGCGCCGGAACCTCCGATCATGTATTGGATTTCCAGGCGGTCGAACACCTCCAACAGTCGCAGCAAGCCCTCGCCGGGCGAAGCCGTCATGAGCCAGCGCCTTCTTCCGGACTCCAGCCGTAGACGCGGCGCACGGTTTCATTTCCCAGCCGCAATGCCGCGGCCCGCAGAAAGACCTCACGCTCACTGGCCTGTGGATGGTCGCGGCGCACCCTGTCTTCGTAGCCGCGCAACAACATCTCCGCCATTTCGAGGAACTGCCGGAACCGTTCGTCGAATGTCATGTTGCGGCGGATTTCAATCAGGGCCCGGAAGGCTTCAGCATCAGTGTCGGCCATCCAGCCGTAACGGCTCGGCATTTTCTGGTAGATTTCTATATCTTAGCCACACCGCAGTCAAGCTATCCAAGCAGCGCAAATTTGAGCCTATAATGGCACTTCTCAAGAGGTGACCATGCATCCGTTGTCCGCAGGTCTCAACCGGCGCCGGTTTCTGGCGGCCGGTTCCATCGCGGTCTCCGGCCTAGCCTCCAGAGCAACCGGCGCATCCGGGACTTTTCCCAAAGGCTTTTTGTGGGGCGCCGCCACCGCCGCGCACCGGGTGGAAGGGAACAACATCAACAGCGACGTCTGGGTTCTGGAGCATGTGAAGCCCACCATGTATGCGGAACCTTCCGGTGACGCGTGCGATCACCACCGCTACCGGGATGATCCGTCTCCTCGCAGGCCTCGGCATCAACACGTATCGATTCTCGATAGAGTGGGCGCGCATCGAACCCGAGAAGGGATTGTTCTCCAACGCGGAACTCGAGCATTACCGGCGGATGCTGGGAACCTGCCGCGAGAACAACCTCACACCCATGGTGACCTTCTATCACTTCACGATGCCGCGCTGGCTGGCCGCCATGGGAGGTTGGGAGAACGCAGCGACTGTGGATCTGTTCGCCCGTTACTGCGAGCGATCCGCAAAGCACCTCGGAGACCTGATCGTCATTGCCAGTACCCTGAACGAGCCCAACATCCCGGCACTGCTTCCCTGGATACCGCAATTCCGCTCGTCTGGAGGGGATCAGGCAGAAATCTTCAAGGCGGCCGCGCGTGCGGTGGGATCGGACCGCTTCGCTTCCATGTTGTTTGGCGCAACGGAGAGGACGGCTGGTAACTTGATTGCTGCCCACCACCGGGGACTGGCCGCGATGAAATCAGGACCCGGCAAATATCCGGTAGGTGTGAATCTCGCGATGTCGGATGACCAGGCGGCCGGGCCGGACAGCAAGCGCGACGAGAAGCGCCGGACAGTCTATGGTCCCTGGCTGGCTGCCGCGGCCAAGAGCGATTACATCGGCGTCCAGACGTACACGCGCGCTCGCGTGGGAAACGAACTCGATTTGCCGCCCGAGCCGGGGATTGAACTTACGGACATGGGATATGAGTTCTGGCCTGAGGCACTCGAACAGACCATCCGCTATGCTCACGAACAGGCGAGGGTTCCGGTGTATGTCACCGAGAACGGTATGGCCACGGAGAATGATTCCCGGAGAATTGAATACATCCGGCGCGCACTCGCCGGCGTGCAGAACTGCCTCCGTGACGGCATCGACGTCCGCGGTTACGTGCACTGGTCGTTGCTGGATAATTTCGAGTGGATTTTTGGCTACCGGCCTAAGTTCGGACTGATCGCCGTAAATCGCGAAACGCAGGAACGGACAGTTAAGCCCAGCGCCCGCTATCTGGGAGAGATCGCACGCCGAAACAGCCTGTCGTGAGGCCCCTTCCTTGGGAAATCGCGTGCTATAATCGTGTTTCCGCAGTTCCCCCGAGGAACATTCTTATGCCGAAACTGAAGACCCATAAGGGTGCGTCCAAGCGGTTCAAGAAGTCCGGGACGGGCAAAGTCGTACGCAGCCATGCCTTCGCCCGCCACATCTTGACCTCAAAGAGGCGCAAAAGGAAGAAGAAGCTACACGAGCAGATAGTGGCCGACAAGGCTGACCAGGCAAAGCTGCAGCGCATGATCCCTTACTAGAAGCGCAGCGTGCGGACGGAGCGCGTGGCACGTGCCCGAGCCGCCGCAACAAATCCAATCAGGAGTTGAAACGTGCCCAGAGTCAAACGAGGAACCAAACGCAGAGCCTCCCGCGCGAAAACACTCGAGCGGGCATCCGGCTATTTCCTAACCAAGAGCAAACTGCATCGCGCGGCTCAGGAGGCCGTGGAGCGCGGTTTGAAGTTCGCCTACATCGGCCGGCGCCAGAAGAAACGCGATTTCCGGGCGCTGTGGATTGTGCGCATCGCCGCGGGGTGCCGCGCAGCGGGAATTTCCTATAGCAAGTTCATGAACGGCCTCAAAAAGGCCGGCATTGCCCTCGATCGCAAGGTGCTGGCCGAAGTGGCGGCGAATGATGAATCCGGCTTCCGACAACTCGTCGAGCGGGCCAAGGCGGCGCTGGAGGCTGCAAGCTAATGGCTGCTCCACATCAGGAAATCGACGCGCTCGCTTCGCTCGAAGACCGAATCCTCCAAGCCGTCGAGCTGGTTGCCCAGCTTCGCGCGGAAAAAGAAGCGCTGCGCGAAGAGAACGAGAACCTTCGCGGCGAAAACAAGGCCTTGCACACGTCGAATGACGCTGCCCTTCAAGAAGCCGCGGAAGCGCGAGCCCAAGCGGAGCAGCTTCTGGCAGAGCGCGACGGACTTCGCGCCGAGCGCAAGCAGGTGCGCGGGCGCATCGAAAAGCTCCTCGGGCAACTCGACCAGCTCAGCGCGGGCTAAGTACCATCCTTCATGGAGAAACGCCCCGTTCGCGTGACGATCCTGAACCAGCAGTACACGCTGGTGGCGGGCGAAGACCCTAGCGAAGTGGAGGACCTGGCGCGCAGCCTCGACGAACTCCTCCATTCCATCTCCGAGAAGGCGCCCAACGCCGATTCTACGCGTGTCGCGGTGCTTGGCTGCCTGCACCTGGCGGACCGGCTGCGCGAACTCGAGCGCGACCTGGCCCACCTGAAGGAACGCGTCGGCAGCAAGAGCAAGGAATTCGCCGGGCTGCTCGAGCGCGCGCTCGAAGGCTGAGCGAGGCATGCGTGAGGATCACTTTCTATTGAGGGGCGGAAGTTGCAGGCTGTCATTACCTGCTTGATGTGCTCGCGGTCTTCTCAAACACTGCATCACTGCTGGCACAGCGCGCTACTAAGGTGCGTGGAGCGTGGCACCCAACGTAAGCAGGCGGCACTGCGGACCGCGGCCTCACATCTTGGGCTCACAGCAAGGCACACCGCTGTTCTTTGCCGAGACCATGCAACCGATCTCCATCACCTCTTGCAGTCTGCGACGAGCGCGATGGAGCCGGATCTTTACCGTGCCCACGCTCACACCCAACAGTTCCGCGATCTCCGGGGCGGTGAGTCCGTGCGCTTCATATAACAGAATCACGGCGCGGTAGCTGTCCGGCAGGTAATCAAGGCACCGCTGCACGCAAGCACTTGTTTCCGCCCGCTCCAGCCTCTCGTGCGCGGACGGGGTCTCCGACGCGATCATTCTCTCGTGCTCCGGTTCTTGCGCGTCGTCTAGGGCCACCCGCCGGACGCGCTGCCGCAAGCGATCTACGCAGACGTGCGTAGCAATGCGATACAGCCAGCCGCGCGCCGCGTTGGGATCGCGAAGCGCTTCGTGCCGGCAGTGCGCGCGCAGAAAGGTCTCCTGCGTGAGATCCTCCGCCTCTGCCGGGTCCCGAACCATGCCGGTAATGTAACGGCAGATCCTGTCGTGATATGCGGTGAAGAGTTCGCCCGCCTCGTTGGCAGCGCGAACCGGTGTCATGGCCGCGCCTCCACTCCGATTCTAGTCCTCGAACGGCGCCATGGGAATCCTAGTTCGCGGCGTGATCGATCGCCTGCTGCAAGACTCGTCTTGCAGCCGCCAGCGGCTTGTCCAGTCGAGCCGCCGCGTCCGGACCGAACTGCCGTTTGAAGCAGTCGAGCTTTTGCATACCCGCGACTGTCTGTAGCGCGCGCTCAACATCTTCCGTCGAACTGCCTTGCTGCAAGGCCCACACAACTGCCTCGCCCGTGCAGGTCTCGCAACCCAGCACAGCCAGTATTCCGATTGGCATGAGGTTCTCAATACGACCCACCAACATGGTTTCGTTCGTGCCTGGAACAAGCTGCGTAGAGACGGCATCTGCCTGCGCCTTTTGCGCGCATCCAGCGCAGCCCTTCCCTGTGTTCTTCGCGTCCGATGCCGGTGCCGCGGCGTTATCAATCGTCCCTCGAGTTTGCGCCGCGATGGTGTGCCCGAATGAGATAGCCCCGGCGGCGTATACGATTACGAAAAGCGCTTTCATCTCAGTACCTCCTCCGGCCGCTCCTGGCAGCCGGTTTCGTACCCAGGACGAAAACGGCAGGGAAAAGGATACACCAGCGTTCACTCCGCGCGCAGCGCAGGGAGCAACGGCAGCCGGGTCATGAGAAAACTGGCCAACGCAACGGCTGCCAGCCCGCTGACGAGAATGATCCCCAGCCATGTGGCCATCGAGACCGCCGCGATGTGCCCACCACGCGACGTGATGGCAGGCACAATCGCCACCAGCGCGCATGCCGTGCCAACTGCGAGCCCGCCAATAAGCAACAGGGCGTTCTCGGCCACGATCATCACCGCCAGGTTGGCCCGCCGGTAGCCCACGGCCGTCAGCAGCGCCAGCTCGCGGCGGCGCTCCAGAACGTTGCGGGCCAAAACAGCGGCAAGGCCCACGGTGCCGAGTAACAGGCCCAATGCGCCGAGGGTTTGAAAGGTTGAAATGTAAGTATTCTCGACGCGATGATAGGCGGCCAGGTGCTCGGTCGTCGAGGTGACGTCGAAACCGTAATCAGTTAATGCGCTCTCGAGCGCCGCGGTGACATCGGCGGCCTTTGCAGGCGAAGACTCGACCAGGAAAAACCGGTAACCGGGCTCGTCCGGAAACAGGCGCAGGAAATTGTTCTCGGAGATCAGCAGCTCGCCTTGGAAAATGCTGTCAGCCAGCGCGGCCACCAGCCGCAGATGAATCGGGTGACCGCCGGCTGGATCGATGACGATGTCCTCGCCCAGCTTGCGGTGCAGCACGTAGGTCATCGAGTTGGCGTCGGTGATCGCCGGGATGGCGCTGTCGCCCAGCCGCGATTCGAGCAACAGCCATGGATTGCCCTTCTGTTCGGCAGTCTGGGCCAGCGCTTCCTGAAAGGGGAAGCGGCCGCGCGAAACAAAGTCGCCCGTGGGCGCCAGGATGCGTGGAGTGCGCGGCTGGTAGAGATTGAGGCAACTGGCATCATCCCCCGGCCGCAGGCGAAACCGCGTCAATCGCACATCGCGCAGCACGGGCGCGGTTAGATTCAACGCTTCCCTTCCCGCTGCCGCGTTCGGATCGTGAATCAGCGGCAGCAGCGATTCGGCCATCAGCGCAAATCCGCCCGTGCCGGATTTTGGATCGAGCGGCGGCCGTTCGTCGAGGCGAAACGCATCCACCGCAATGATGAGAAACGTGGCGGCGGCAATGAGCGTGGTGCAGAGAATGCTGCGGCCCGGCCGCCACGCCGCGTTCCGGAAGCCCAGGGCCCGGACCCCGCTGAGGGACGCACGGCCTCGCCGGCTAAGCCAGGCACGCCCCTCGAACAGCACCGCAGCGAGCAACAACGTGCCGCCGCCGAAGAAACTACCGTCCGCTCCAATCCAGCGCGCGGAAGCGATCAGCGCCAGGCCGGCCGCGCCGCATCCCAGCCCCAGCCACGCCGGCGCTCTGGATTCCATCCGGCGTGCCGACAGTAGCCTGCGCGGCGCGATTTTTCGGAGCCCGCGTAGTGTCCACCAAATACAGGCGAGCGCCGCCGCGAGCCCCGAAACGCTTCCTATGGCCAGCGCAGCGGGCGCGACATGGAGCGAAAGCAGCCTGGTACCCACGGCGCCGGACCAGCGCGTGCGCAATCCCAGCACCATCAGCGCCCCGTAGCCCGCCGCGCCCGCGATTCCCGCCACGCAACCGGCCAGCGCCAGCGCGGCTCCTTCCATGAGGAAGATGTTGCGAATGGTCGCGTTCGGAAAACCCATGGCCCGGAATGTGCCGATCTCGCGCAGCCTCTGCTCGATGCCCAGCCGGAAAAACAGCGCGGCAAGCAGGAGCGCGGCCGCCATCAGAAAGAAACTGAAATACACGAAATACTCGCCGAAGTCGGTGGCGCCTTCCGAAGCCGCCAGCGCCTGCGATCTTGCCGGATAAACCGCGAATCCCATCGCCACGGGATCGAGCGACGCCCTCAACTCGGCGGCAAAAGGATCGGCCGCGCCATGCACGCGGATCGAGGTCAGTTTCCCAAACCGCGAGGCCCACAACTTCTGCCCTGCCGCCAGGGCGATGAAGGCCTTGGGAGTGGTCCGGTATTTCTTCCAATAATCGTCATCGCGAGGCCGCACGCGGCCCAGATCAATCGGGAACGGTGGGTCCCAATCACGCAGGCTGTTGGTATTGCTAATACCCGGATAATCAGGCGCCAGATCGCGGTCGGCCGCGGGTCCTGAGAGCGGCAGAATCCCATCCAACCGGAACTGAGCGGATTCCGTCCGTAGACGGCCGTCATTTTTCCAAACGTAGTAATCCAGGGTGATGGTGTCGCCGGGCCGCGCGCCAAGCTCTCTGGCCGCCCAGTCATTCAGCAGAATGCCGGAGCCATCGCGCCGGGGAAAGAATGCGTCATCGGCCGTAACCAATGAATACGGGATCTCCCGCGAGCCCGTGCGGATGGTGTTCGCAACGTATGTGAATATCGGCTCCGTGCTCACGCCGAGCTTTTGAGCCACTGCCAGCGCCGCGGCCGCCAGCGTATCGTTCAAAATGCCGCTCGACGACTCCACGGAAACTCCGCGCCGCTCGTCGAGCGGGCGCAGCTTCACGCCAAAATCTTCAAGCGCAGCGCTCCCGCGCAACTGAGCTTCAACGGGCGCAGCGGCTGCTTCGCCCGCCACGAGAATCGCATTCACTTTGCCCGGCTGGCCAAGATCCCGAGCCAGCCGGTGCAAGGGCACGAAGATCGCGCGTACAGGGCCCTGCTGCGGGTATAGTGAAAACTCGCCCAGCGCCGACGCCGCCAGCGGCTCGCGGGCGGTAAAGCGCAGCGTGCGGCCAACGTCTTCCTTCCGGCCGAATAACGACTCTACGGGGATGGCCGAAGGTTTCTGAACGCGAAGCAGTACCGTGTCGCCTGGACGGCTGCCCAGTTCTTCCGAGAGCGCCGCGCTCATCGCAGGCAGCGCCGGAGTGGAGAGACCGTGAAATTGCCAGAATCGCTCGTCCACGCCATAAACCTGCACGCGGAATGCACGGCGGCCGCTCGATTCATGAGTAACGAGACCTTCGAAAGCGATCAAGGGGCAGGCAGACCCGCGCTGGCCTTGGGCGAGCTCATCGGATAGATTTTCGCGAAAGAAGCTGGCAGCCGAAACGACGACATCGGTTTTGCCCAGCCGGTTGAGCACCAGATCGCGCAGGCTCGCGCGCACCGAATCACCCACCACCAGCGCTCCGGAAAGTACCGCGACCGCCGTGGCGACACCCAGCACAACCGCGCTGTTAGTCCGCCAGTAGTGCGCTAAATTGTGGCGGACGAGAGTCGAGATGCGCATCTAATAAATGGACCAGCAACCGGGAGTGATCAACTCCGCCAGATGTCCGTCCGGGTCGCGAAAATAGATGCTGTGCCCGCCGCGCGGCCATGCGATTCGGCTCTCGATCGCAACCCCATTCTCAGCCAGGCGTTGTTCCCAGGCTGGCAGGTCGGCCGCAGGAACCGAGAACGCAAAGTGCGTCTGCCCGGATCCATCGTGCGGCGGGAGTACTCCGCCGGGTAGGGGCATGGGCTTAAGCGTACCGCCCTTCTTGAAGATCAGGAAAACCTGCCGCCCGGCAACGCTGAGCGCGGAAAACCGGTCGTCGCCTACAAGCCGCTCGAATTCGAAAATGCGGCGGTAGAACTCGGTCGCGCGCGGCACGTCGTCAACGTAGATGCTGCTTTCCAGGACTCCGGTGATGGTCATATTCTCTTGAGATTCCTGCCGCCCAGTTCCATCCGCACGGGGAACTTCGCCGCCAGCTCAGGGTTGTGGGTCACGACGATGAGAATGGTCCGCTGGCTGCGCTGGAGATCAAGCAGCATGGCGGCCACTGTTTCGGCCGACCCGCGATCCAGGTTGCCCGTCGGCTCATCGCACAGCAGCAACAGCGGTTCGCGGATCAGCGCGCGCGCAAGCGCTACACGCTGCTGCTCGCCCCCGGAGAGTTCCGCGGGCCGGTGATCGATGCGATCCTTCAGCCCCACCTGCTCCAGGAGCGCTCGCGCGCGCTCGACGACGCCGTTGCGCGATTCGGCCACAAGCGTCGGCACCAGGACATTCTCCAGCACCGAACATTGCGGCAGCAGGCAGTGATCTTGAAACACGAAGCCCACCTGCTTGTTGCGAAAAGCGGCCAACTGTTTTTCCGGCAGCTCAAAAGGATTGCGGCCGTCGAGGGTCACGGCGCCGGAAGTGGGCGGCTCGAGCGCGCCAACGATGTAGAGCAGTGTACTCTTGCCGCTGCCCGAAGGCCCCATGACCGCCACCGCATCGCCGCCCGAGAGCTTGAGCGAGACGTCGGACAGCACTTCGAGCGGTCCGCGCGGTGTTAGGTAACTCTTGCAAACGCGGGTGATCTCGAGCATGGGCCAGCCTAGTCGATTACATCACAGCTAACGAAAAGGGAATCCTTCACTCCCACTCGACTCCGCGCGCTTTGAGTTCCTCCTGGATCTGCGCGCACGATACAAACTGCACCGCGTCTATGCCCTCGCGCCGCGCGGCTTCCACGTAGTCGGCAATGTCATCGGTGTAGAAGCATTCCCCGGCGGGGCAGCCGGCTCGCGCAATCGCTTCGTGGTAGATCACGGGCGATGGCTTCATGGCGCGCACGCAGTACGAAAGGATACGATCGTGAAAATGCCGGAACAATGGGTAGGTCTGCTCCAGCATGCGGAAGTGAATCACGTTGGTGTTCGAAAGCAATAGCAGCCCGTAACGCTTGCCGATGCCTTCCAGCATGTTTTCGGGAATCAGCGGGTCGGGCAGGAAGATGGAACTCCAGATCTCACAGAACTGGTCGTAGCTGATATGGAGGTCGAGGATGCGCGAAAGCTGCTCGACGAAATCCTTGGGCTCCATGAGGCCGGTTTCGAAACGCTTCACGAGATCGGTGGCGCCAATGCGCTTGGGAATTTCCGCTGCTGGAATACCGGACACCTTTTCCAGCCCCTGGTAGCCGCGTTTGAAATCAAAAGGGATAAGAACTTTGCCCAGATCGAAAATGACGGTCTTAATCACACTTCCACGGTAACATCACCAGATCCCGATCAGCTTCCACCACGCGAACCCGATTGTCGACCAAATGGCCAGGTTCGCCAGTGCCACCACGAACCCCACTTTCCACCATCGTTCGAATGACACATACCCGTGTGCGAAAAACATAGGCGATGGCGTCGTGCCGTAGTTGGTGAGACCCGCCGCCAGGTTTGCAAAGCAAGCAAAACTGAAGATGACCAAACCTGAGGGAGCCCCACGGCCTATCAACACCGCGGCAAAGGGCGAAAACATGGCGAGCATGTGAGCCGTGATGCTGGCGAAGCCGTAATGCGCGTAGAAATAAACCAGCAGCGCCACGCCCAGCGGCACAATCCATCCCGCGCCTCCGAACCATCCGCCGACCGCTTTGGCGAACGCGCGCGTCACTCCGGCGTCGTTTAACGATTTGCCGAGCTGCAGCAACCCGCCGTACCAGATGAAAATGTCCCATGCCGCGCGGTCGGTGACGACGTCGTTCCAGGTAAGCACGCCAGTGATCAGGAGGGCCGCGGAGCCCAGCAACGCCGTCTCGGTAATATCCAGATGATGGAATGGCGTTGTAATCCAAAGCCCGCAGACCAAAACGAAGATCACCGCCACAATCCGCTGGCCGCGATCCATAGGTCCCATGCGCTCAAGTTCTCGCCGCGCGAAGTCCGCGGCCTCCGGCGTCCGGCGGATTTCGGGCGGGTACATGCGATACACAATCCACGGGGCAACCAGCAGGGAGCACAATCCCGGCACGATACCGGCCACGAACCACAGCGCCCAGGTGACCGGATAATGAAACATCTCGCCCGCCATCTGCGCGGCCAGGGGATTGCTGGCTTGGCCTGTGAAAAACATGGCAGCCGTTACACAGATGCCTTGATAAACGCCGGTCATGAGAAAGGAGCCGATCAGCGCCGCCGTGGGACCGGGGAATGAGCCATACAACTCCGCAACAGAGCGCAGGATTGGCAGCACGACACCTCCCGAGCGCGCCCCGTTCGACGGAATGATAGAAGCCAGCACCATGTCCGTTGCCGACAGCGCGTAGCAGACTCCCAGCGAGGTTTGTCCCACGGTGCGGATGAACACCAATGCAATGCGCCGCGCGAGACCGGTCTTGATGAGAGCCGCGGAAATAAAGAACGCCGCCATCACCAGCCAGACCGTGGGGTCTCCATAACCGCCGAGCGCGTGCTGAATCGTCAGGCCGCCGAAGAGAGACGCCAGGATGATGGCGATCAGAACGGCCGCTCCGCCCGGAATTGGCCGCAGCATCAGGGCGCCAATCGTTGCGATGAAGATTCCGAGCAGGCGCCAGCCTGCGGGTTGCACCGACTCCGGGCGCGGTACCAGGAATTCGACGGCCAGATACAGGGCCACGAGCGCCAAGCCGATCAGTAGACGGCGCCGCAACGGCTGTGGGGCTGGAGTTGGCGCACTGGTGAATTGGAGATCGGTACGCGCGGCGGTCGAATCCAAGAAGACATCTTCGCATGGTATTGCCTTATAGCCCACTCGGGATATCGGGATGAATGCAGATTCCAGGGGCGCCATGCTCCAATGAGGGGTCCTTTTGATGCTGACACGGATCGCAGTTCTGATGACGGCTGCCGCTGGCATACTGCCGGCTCCGCCTCGCTACGTCGGCGTGGTTACGTCGGACGGAGGCCTTTGGGTGGACGGCGGCGGGGTTTCCAGCCACGCTACGTTATTCGAGGGCAGCATCGTACAAACGGAGGACGCTCCGGCGAAACTGCAGCTCGCTGGTGGTGCGCGCGTCTTGCTCGATCGGGCCTCGCGTGCGCAGGTATTTCAGGATCATCTGTTGCTTGAAAAGGGCCGGACGCAGCTCGATGCCGGCGCTGCCTTCCGCATCGAGGCGCGCACGCTGCGGGTCGCGCCGGCGGCGGCCGGCTCTCGCGCCGCCGTCACCGTGCAGAATTCCGGCGTGATTGAGGTTGGGTCGTTGAGTGGCCAGTTGGAGGTTAGAAACAGCCTGGATGTGATGGTCGCGCGGGTAACCCCGGCGCACGCGGTGGAACTTCATCCGGATGCAAGCGGCGCGTCTCTGGTCACTGGCTGCGTTTCCACAACGGGGAAGAGATTGGTTCTCGCGGATGAAGTATCCGGCGTCATGATCGAGCTGCGCGGCGGGAAACTGGATGACTACGCCGGCAAACGCATTCAACTCAGCGGTCAAGCGGTGCATTCCCGCGCCACCGCGCCCGCGGACCAGGTGATCCAGGTGAGCGCACTTAAAGTGCTCGCAACCGGTTGCAGCACGGCCGCAGCAGCTTCCACCGGCGCGGCGGCGACCGGATCTCGCGCAAGAACGGCGCCTGGCAGCGGCGGTGGCGCTGCAAGCAGTGCGTCAACAGGGATTACTGCGGCGCACGCTGTACTGGGAGGAATTGCGGTGGCGTCAAGTAGCGCGGCAGCCACGCAGATTGTCAGGACGCTGGCGCACAGAGCGCCCATCAGTCCCGGGCGCTAACGGCGTTTAGACCATCCCCAGCAGCGCATTCACCATCAGCGCGCCCATGCCAATCGGGATCATGTATTTCCATCCGATGTTCATGAGCTGGTCGTAACGGAAGCGCGGGAATGTGCCGCGGAACCAGATCAGCAGGTAGATAATCAGCGAAACTTTGAAAAGAAACCAGAACACGCCGATGGCTGCGTCGTTGAACTGCGGCACCAGGAATATCAAGCCGGTTCCCAAAAGCAGCAGCGCCACCGCGATCAGCACCTTTTGTTGTAACGGATCGCGCAACCGTTTCACCAGCAGGAAGGTCGCGGCACCCGATCCGAAGAACAGCAGAAAGGGCGCCACGAAATTGATCGGCTGAAGCCAACCTACATTGGGAAACGGCCGCAGCCAGCCGCCCCAGAACAGCGTCACCGCCACGCTGCTTGCCACGAAGATGTTGCTGTACTCGGCCAGAAAATAGAGCGCCCAGCGAAAGCCGCTATATTCGGTATGGAAGCCGGCCACCAGCTCCGACTCCGCTTCCGGCAGATCGAACGGAGCGCGGTTGGTTTCGGCGGTCGCCGAAATCAGAAACACCACAAACGGCACCAGCATGAATCCGTAGTTTGAAAACGCAAACCAGACTCCCCTCGCCTGCTGCGCCTTCACAATTCCCTGCATGCTCAGTGTGCCCGCCACCATCAGCCCGGAAAGCAGAGCGAACGACAGCGCGACTTCGTAGCTCACCAGTTGCGCCGCGCTGCGCAGCGCGCCCAGCAGCGGGTAGTGGCTGTTCGACGACCAGCCGCCCAAAATGATCCCCAGGATGCCTACTGCCGACATCGCCATGATGACCAGAATGCCGACGTTGACATCCGCCACGTAAAAATACTGGCTGAACGGCAGAACCGCGAAAGAAGTCAGAGCCGTGAAGGTGGAGATCACCGGCGCCGTCCAGAAAATCGATTGGTCGGCGTCGGTGGGAATGATATCTTCCTTGAGCAGCAGCTTGAGCGCGTCCGCGATGGGCTGCAGCAGACCGTGCGGGCCGACGCGCATGGGCCCCAGCCGCACTTGAAAATCGGCCAGTACCTTGCGTTCGACCAGCGTGAGATAGCCCGCCACCAGCGGGAATACCGCGATGATCACGATCGTGACCACGAGCGGGATGAAGAGAGGATGCTGTAGGACGGCAGTCATGTCATCTCAAAAAGGAGCTCTGCGCCAGCCGCAACACGGGCTCCGGATAAATGCCTACACCAAGCGTCAAGACTCCGGTGATCCCCAGCGCCAGCCGCAACCCGAAGCTTGTCGCTAGCGGCGCCTTCTCTGCCAGTTCGCCCACGAACATGATCTTGACCACCCGGAAGTAGTAGTAGATCGCGACCGCGACGTACAGCGTCCCGATCACCGCCAGCACGTAGTGATGCGTCTCGATCAGCGACAGGAAGATGTAGTACTTCCCCAGAAATCCGGCAGTCGGCGGAATCCCCGCAAGCGAAAGCAAGAAAATCAGCATCAGAATCGCGTACTCGGGGCTCTTGTACATCAGGCCGGCCATATCATCCAGATCTTCACCGATGATGTTCTTACGCCGCATGGCGATCACCACCAGGAACGCGCCCAGATTCATGAAAGCGTAAACCAGGACGTAGACCTCGATCCCCTGGATTCCGGTTTCGTTGCCCGCGATCAGCCCCAGCAGCATGTAGCCCGCGTGCGAGATCGAACTGTACGCCAGCAGCCGCTTGATGTTCGACTGGCTGATGGCCGCCAGATTTCCAACGGTCATGGTCAAGACCGCGACTACGGCGAGCAACGGTTCCCATGACGCCCGCGCCGAGGCCAGTGGGCCAAGGAAGATGCGTAGAAGGAACGCGAAGGAAGCCGCCTTTGAAGCTACTGACAGGTAGGCGGTGATCGTCGTCGGCGCGCCTTCATACGCGTCGGGCGCCCACATGTGGAAGGGCGCCGCGGAAATCTTAAACAGCAGTCCCACGGACGTGGTCGCCATGGCGAGAAATACCACCGGGTCCCAGGCTTCGCGTGCGCTGATGGCGGCGGCTACTTTGGAAAGCTGGGTCGAACCCGCAAGCCCATACATGATGGAGAAGCCGTACACCAGGAAGCCGCTCGAAAACGCGCCAAGCAGCAGATACTTCATGGCAGCCTCGTTGGAGCGCTTGTCGCTGCGTAGAAAGCCTACCATCACGTAGAAGCAGATGGCCATCAGCTCCAGGCCGATGAATAACGTCACCAGATCCGTGCCCGCTGCCAGAAAAAACATGCCGCACTGCGCGAACAGCATCAGGGCGTAATACTCTCCGTGGTGTTCGCCCTCGATCTCCAGGTAGTTATACGAAACGATGGCCACGATGAGCGTAGCCAGTTCGAATACCCAGTTGAAGAACATCGCAAAGCGGTCAATGGTGAGCGCGCCCTGGAACGCGGTCAACTCGGTCAGGCCGTTGGCGGTGAGAAACGCCTGCTGCCGCAACAGGCCGTAGCCCGTGAACCCCAGGCCAAGCACAACAAAAAT
>Ga0335070_10004691_pt1 | contig 16007 bp, 11 predicted proteins | sample Lox_Sample_13_FD_206722 | JGI IMG/M metagenome (GOLD analysis project Ga0335070, IMG submission 206722) | Soil microbial communities from Loxahatchee National Wildlife Refuge, Florida, United States - Lox_Sample_1.3 | ecosystem: Environmental > Terrestrial > Soil > Wetlands | place: USA... | reverse complement strand
CCGCCGGCGGTCAGGCTCCACTAGCAAAACAGGCTCGCGACGCGGACTCCTTTCGGCTCTCTGTGGACGTCGCCCTGGTGGTGTTGCACGCCACCGTGACCGACCGGCAAGGTGGCCTCGTCCATAGCCTGGGCGAACAGAATTTCGAAGTTTACGAGGACGGTGTACGACAACGCATCACGCTTTTCAAGAATGAAGACATTCCGGTTACCGTAGGACTGGTGGTTGACCATAGCTCAACCATGCGTCGGAAACTTGTGGAGGTGTCCGCTGCGGCGCGGACCTTTGTGCGGTCCAGTAATCCGGAAGACGAAATGTTCGTCGTCAATTTTAACGAGCGGGTATCGTTGGGCTTGCCGGCCTCGATGCGATTCACCAATAGTCCTGCCGAACTGGAACGCGCGATTACGAGCGCGCCTGCTGGCGGCGAGACGGCTCTCTACGATGCGATTGCCAGGGGGCTGGAGGAATTGCGAGTAGGCAATCGGGACCGGAAAGTGCTGATTGTTGCCAGTGATGGCGGTGACAATGCCAGTGCGCGCAGCCTGACCCAGGTCATGAAACTCGCCGGACAATCCAGCGCCGCCATTTACACCGTGGGCATATTCGACGAAGAAGATCCTGACCGGAACCCGGGTGTGCTCAAACGGCTGGCAGCAACGACGGGCGGCGAAGCCTATCTTCCCAAGGAGCTCAGGGAAGTGACGGCCATCTGCGAGCGCATCGCCCGGGACATTCGGCATCAATACACGATCGGATATGTTCCCAGCAACCCGGCTCGTGACGGTACCTATCGAGCCATTCGGGTCTTGGCGCGAGGGAAGGAGCATGACAGACTATCCGTACGCACACGTACGGGCTACTTCACTGGGGGCGGCGAACCACGGCTTGACAATAAGGGCGCGAAATGAGGCTTGTAATGCGGATGGAACGACTCGGGCGAATTCTGAAATGGACCGAACGTGCACTGTTTGCCTGCGCCGCCCTGTTTCTGGGTTATTGCGGATTTGCCGTGGTGGACGCCTGGAGTTTTCAGCGGAGGGAGAGCATTGACCTTGACCGCCTGCTGGGTGACCGGCGCGGAGTGAGCCATGACGTGCCCTCCGCCGCGAAAGGCGGCACGATCGGTCGCATCGAGATCCCGCGTCTCCGCCTTTCCGTGGTCGTCGTCGAAGGGATCGGCAAAACCACTCTCCGGCGCGCGGCAGGACATATTCCCGGCACCGCGCTGCCGGGCCAGCCCGGCAATGTCGGGATCTCCGGACACCGGGACACATTTTTTCGTCCGCTGAAGGATTTGAAGATCAAAGACGAAATTCAATTCTCGACGTTGAATGGGGATTTCAGATATGTAGTCCAATCGCTCACCGTCGTCGATCCGAATAACGTAGGGGTACTCGCACCCTCAGCTGAAAACCTGCTGACGCTGGTGACTTGTTATCCCTTTTTCTATCTCGGAGCTGCGCCCAAGCGATTCGTCGTAAAAGCCCGGCAAATGCCGGCGCAGGCGCTGGCGAGGTCAACTGTGGAATGATGAAGAGCGGATGGCGGTGGAGGTAGCGTGAAACGCGCGTCGGTTGTTCCCGCAGCCCGGATTCTGGTCATTGAAGACAACCGCTCCGACGTCTTCCTTCTCGATCGTGCGATGAAGAAGCAGGGTTTTCGGTTTGAACTGGTTCACCTGCTGAACGGGAGCGAAGCCCTCGCCTTCATTCGCCGGCAGGGCGCCTATGCGGCAGTGGCAATTCCAGATTTGATCCTTGTGGACTTGAACCTGTCCAAGTATACCGGCGAAGACATCTTGCGCGAGGTCCGAAGCGCCAGCCATCTGGGGGGCGTTCCAGTGTGCGTTTGGAGTTCTTCGCGCTCCCGGCGAGACGAGGCTCTGCTCCAGGATCTGGGAGTTTCCGAATTCATCAACAAGCCTTCCGGTCTGGATCAATTCATGAGGATCGGTAAGATCATCGCGGATCTGCTCGCAGCGCGCGGATTCCGCTGACCGGTGGTTGGCTTCGCGTCAGAGCTACAATCCAGTGTGGGTGGCCACCAGCCGCTCGGACTTCGTGCCGGCGCAGATACCTACGCCGGACTGGCATTCTGCGTGCCGTGCTGGTTGGTTCCAGTCGGCCGTGCGTCTGTCCCAGCTGAGAAAGGTAATGGTGGCGCGTGAGGAAGAAGATCCGCAAGCCCCGGCCGGGCGACTCGGCTCAACCAAAGCGACGAACGGCCCAGATTCGCATGACCTCCACCGCAGGTGCGGCTATCGCGCCACTCGCCGGCGAGGAGCGTGCCGACTGCGATACCCCGCTCATTGTCGGTGTAGGTGCATCCGCTGGCGGACTGGAAGCTTTCACGGAACTGCTCAGCCATTTGCCGGGCGATACCGGCTTGGCATTCGTCCTGATTCAGCATCTCGATCCGAGTCACGAGAGCTATCTGACGGAGTTGCTTTCCAAGGCAAGTAAGATGCCCGTCTCTGAAGTGAGAGGCGAGACTCGCGCCGAGGCCAATCATGTTTACGTGATTGCGCCACGGTGCAATCTGGGCATTTCAAATGGGGTCCTCCAGAGCCCGCCGAGGCCAGACAGGGGCCCCAACCTGCCCATCGATTCTTTTCTCCGCGCCCTGGCGGCAGACCGCGGCAGCGAAGCGTTCGGCGTGGTTCTGTCGGGAGCCGGCTCAGATGGGACGCTGGGCCTCCAGGCGATAAAAGTCGCGGGCGGCATCACTTTTGCTCAGGAAATGAGAACGGCGAAGTTCGACAGCATGCCGGCAAGCGCGATCGCAGCCGGTGTGGTGGACTTTGTGCTGGCTCCGGCCGAAATCGCGCGGCAATTGGTGGCCATCGCGCGAGATTCTCGTGTCCCGATCGAGCCTGGGGAGGCGGCTGAGCAGTCCGGGGACGCAGAACTGAGAAAAATATTCCGGCTGCTGCGCCTCGCCACCGGCGTGGATTTCACGTACTACAAGCACAGCACCCTCAAGCGGCGCATCAAGCGGCGCATGGCCGTCCGCGGTATCGAAGCGCTGGAAGAGTACAGCCGGGATCTCGAGCGGAACCGCGAGGAAGCAAACGCGTTGTGCGAGAGCTTCTTCATCACCGTCACTGCGTTCTTTCGGGAACCAGCGGTCTTCGAGGAATTGAAAAAGAGGGTGTTCCCCGCTCTGGTTGAGAATAGAGGTCGCGAGGATCCAATTCGGATCTGGGTGCCTGGGTGCTCCACGGGCGAGGAGGCTTATTCGATCGCCATCTGCCTGACGGAATTCCTGGAGGAGGCGGGAGTGACATTTCCGTTCGAGGTTTTCGCTACCGATATCAGCGAAACCGCGATCCAAAAAGCGCGCGCGGGCACGTATACCGGCGCCGCATTGGCCCATGTCTCGCCGCAGCGATTGGCGCGGTTCTTCACCAGAACGGAACACGGGCACGAGATCACGAAAGTAATCCGCGACGTCTGCGTTTTTGCCAGGCACAACGTGGCGCAGGACCCGCCTTTCTCCAAGGTGGACCTCATCAGTTGCTGCAACGTGCTCATCTACCTTGGAGGGGTGTTACAGCGCAAGGTGTTGGCGATCCTGCACTACGCCCTCAAACCGACGGGCTTCCTGATGCTCGGTCCATCGGAAAGCATCGGCACACTTTCGGAGGCTTTTCATCAAGTAGAGAAGACTCATAGGATCTACTCCTTGCGGCCGGCTGTGGGCACGCCGGCGCCGCTCCTCAGCGAAGGCCATCGCGCCGAAGCCCGGGTGAATTACCCGGAGAAGATTGCCGAGAACCGAGCAGGCTTGGACGTGCAAAGAGAAGCCGACCGGCTCGTGCTGGCGAAACATGGCCCCGCCGGCGCCATCATTGACGATGATATGAATATCGTTCAGGTCCGGGGCCACACAGCTCCATACATCGAGCTTTCGCCGGGTGAGCCGACCCGTAACCTTCTGAAGATGGCGCGCGAAGGTTTGGTAGCGGGCCTGGGTAAGGCGATCCGAACTGCCAGACAAAAGAACACCGCAGCCAAAGAAAACGGGTTTCGTTTCGAAGGCAGTGGCCAGGTAAAGGAGGTTGCAATCGAGGCCGTTCCGCTCAGAGGCTCATCTTCTTCCAAGAAACGCTATTTTCTGCTCCTGTTCGAGGACGTAGAACCGAACGGCGTCCGGGCACGGACGCAGAGGCCCTTGACACCCGACCACCGGGAGAGCGCCCTGCTGCGGCGCGAGCTCGCTGCAACCAAAGAGCATCTGAATTCGATCGTCGAAGACAATGCAACCACGCTGGAAGAGCTTCGAGCAGCAAACGAAAAGGCGCAGGCAGGCAACGAGGAACTGGAAACCGCGCAGGAGGAACTGGAGTCGGCCAATGAAGAACTAAACACGCTGAACGACAGCTTAAAGATCAGCAACATGGAATTGGGCCAGGTCAACCACGACCTGACCAATCTTCTAGAGAGCATCAGCATACCCCTTGTCATGGTTGGGCGGGATCTCCGCATTCACCGCTTCACTCGCGCTATGGAACCAGTATTGAATCTGATCCCTTCCGATATCGGGCGTTCGATAACCGATCTTCAACCTCAAATGGAACTACCAGACTTGCGGCGCTTGCTGTTGGACGCGATGGAGGGCGGCAATCGGAAACCGCTTGATATCCGCGACGCGAATGGGCGCTGGTATTCGCTGCGGATCCTTCCGTCCGTGGGACCGGACGGCAATATCGATGGCGCCGTGATGATGCTGATCGATATTGATGCCGCGAAGCGCGGCCTTGACTTCGCCGAAGCTATTGTGGAAACGGTCCGCGAGCCTCTGTTGATCCTGAACCAGAACCTGCAAGTTCTCAAAGCGAACAGGACGTTCTACCAAACCTTCCAAACGGCGCGGGAGGAAACCGAGGGCCGTCTGGTCTACGACCTCGGGAACCGACAATGGAATATCCCGAAACTGCGCGAGTTACTGGAGAACATTCTTCCCGCGCACTCGACCTTCCGGGATTTTGAAGTGACACATGAATTTGAACATGTGGGTCGAAAAGTGATGCTGCTCAACGCGAGCGAGGTCTTCAATCCGAATGCGCAAGCGCGGACCATCCTCCTGGCGATCGAGGACGCAACAGATCGAAAGCGGGCTGAAGAAGCACTTCGAACAACCAATACCGAATTACAGCATTTCGCCTATGCGCTCACGCACGACTTGCAGGAACCTTTACGGATGGTGGTGAACTTTACTGAGCTCCTGCGGAGTGAGTATGCGGGAAAGCTGGGCGAAGATGCGGACAAATTCATTTCCTATTCGGTGGAAGGCGCTCACAGAATAGAGGACCTGCTGAAAGCCCTTCTTGCCTATTGGGAGGTCGCTGAGCGGGACAGGGACGCCTCCGCCTCGATCGATTGCGGCGCTGTTCTCGCGAAAGCGCTGTTGAATCTCCAGGCGGCCATCGCGGAAAGCGGTGCCGTGGTAACCTACGATCCTTTGCCAACGGTGGTGGCCGAAGAGATCTTGCTGATGCAGCTTTTCCAGAACCTTATTTCGAATTCGATCAAGTACAGGGGCGAAGAAACACCGAGGATCCATGTCTCGGCGGAAAGAGCAACGGAAGTGTGGCTGTTCGCGATTCGGGATAACGGAATTGGGATCGATCCGCAAGACGCCGACCGGGTGTTTGGCCTATTTAAGCGTCTGCATGGCGGCGAAATTCCAGGTACCGGCATCGGTCTTGCGATTTGTAAGAAGGTTGTCGAGCGCCAGGGTGGACGAATTTGGGTGGAGTCGGAACCTGGGCGCGGTTCTACGTTCAAATTCACAATTCCAAGGGGCCATAAGACGCCCGGAACCGCGCGCGCGGAGTGAAAATGGCCAACTCGAACCTAAAGCGCATCGAGGTCGAAAACGAGCGCTTGCGCCAGGCGCTCGACGCGGAAACGCGGCGATGCCTTGAGGTCCAGGGGCAATTGGACCGGGTGAACGCAGAATTCGAGCGGTTTGTCTCGATGGCGGCTCACAACCTGCGCGAGTCTCTCCGGGAGGTGGCCTCATTTAGTCAATTGCTGGCCGAGACTTATGCGGGCCGGCTGGATGTCGATGCTGACGTCTTTTTCGAGCGAATCCAGCAGGGGGCAGCAAAGATGCAGTCGCTGCTCGCCGACGCAGTGGACTACTGGGCCACGGATGGCGGCGACCGGCAGTCCTCCCGGACGGACATGGAGGCGGTGCTTCGCCAGGCGCTTCTTTGCACCGAAAGGCAGATAGAAGAACGTAGCGCCGTGGTTACGCATGATGCTTTGCCGCCGGTGTGCGGGGACTTCGATATCCTCACAAAAGTCCTGCACCATCTGATTAGAAACGCCATCGAATACTGCGACAGACCTTCTCCGCGGGTTCACATTTCGTCCAAACGGTTGGATCTCGATTGGGTGTTCTCCGTAGAGGACAACGGCCCTGGTATAGATCCTACGTTCCAAGGGCGGATCTTCGAGGTGTTCAAGCGCCTGCACGGGAATGAGCACCCCGGGAACGGGCTGGGACTCGCATTTTCCAAGAAGGCAGTCGAGTGGCATGGCGGTCGAATGTGGATGGAATCGACAACAGGAGCTGGATCGACATTCTATTTCACCCTGCCGCCCGTCGATTGAACAGGGAACGTAGACATGGGCCTGTTCGGCAGAATTCGACTGGACTTGCGCAAGCAACGTGCCGAAATCGCAACAGAAGAAGAGGGACTGGCGCATACCGGGTTGAGCGCTGAACGGGTTGGGAATTCGGTCCCCTGCCGGGCCGGCTACCGGCGACTTACTTGCAACGATCCAAATTTTCCGTTATCCGGATTGACCGAGCAGCGGATCTCGAAATTATAGGCGCGCCCGTTGTTGCCCTGTTGGCCGGTAGCAGTCCCGGTAATCCCGCCGTCCCGGCGATTATCGGCGTTCAACAACCCGAATTGCACGTTCCGGTATCCATCGCGCTGGATCCGCAACTCGGCCGCCCGCTGGCATGCGGAGATCGCATCGTCGCTGCCAGCGGAGCGATCGGTCCTCTCCGCATCCCTTCCTCGGGAGATCTCGACGCCCCGAACTCTGCCATTGGCCAAGTCTACCGAACACGAGAATCGGTATGTATCCCGATCGTTGCCGCGCGCATCGAACGAGCCCATGATTCTGTCATTGCGGCCTGGCTTGTCGCCGGCATTCAGGTCCCTGAAGTCGATATCGCGGAGGCCGTACTGCTGATTCGCACTATCCCTGACGGCTTGCTGGCAGGCGTCAGCAGCGCCGTTCGGAGAATCGTGGCGATCCCTGCCGTCCAAGGGCTGGCCGGTGGGATTGGAAACGAACCCTGCCCCGCGCCACACCAAGTCGAAGGTGTAGCCCTCAGCGCCGCCATTGGGATCCTGAATCCTTACGATCGCCGACCCGCGGCCGCGGCTCGGGTCCTGGACCAACTCTTGTTTCCCGCGGCCATCAACGCCACTGAACCGGAACTCACCCGGATTGGTCGGCATCGGCTCAGAACACTCAAACCGCCGCCATTGCGCCGGTTGCCCGGACAGCGTTCGCAGGGAGCCTCGGTCGCCGCGGATCTCAACATCCGCGGAGCCGTCTACGTAGACCTCGATGGTGCACTTGCCGGCGTCGTTGCCGCCACCTGTGATGGTCGCCCGGCGTTCCGCGGTTTGGGCGCATATTGGCACGACCAGAACAGTAGCGGCCATCAAAGTTAGGAAACGGCCTTCAAAGGTGTTCATGGGATAGAGGAGAGCACGCATATGGCCTAAGTGGACGTCTCATTTCGAGAGAAACGCTCTAACGATGCCAGCCGCAGGATGGCGAACGTCCGTATCGATGGCCCACGCGCGCATCTTTGTCAATTGCCGGGCGGAGTGTTAACCCGGAAACCGCGGTCGAACCTCGGAAGCAGCAGATTCCGCACTTCAGATGCAGGTTTTGCCACCCCGCCGGAGAAATTCGGGACCTTGTGGTCTGAAACGTGCTCCCCGTCGGTTGATCTCCTCAGAATTGTTTCGTCCCGGCGGTTGTTCAGGCTTTAGGGTGATAATGGTAAGTCAGCATAAAATCAGGGTCTAATTGCCGCATCCGGAGACTTCAAAAAGGCCGCTATGGACGAATCGCAAGCGCACGCTCTCACCGGAGGAGTACCCGAACTCGACACTGCCACTCGGGCTGCCATTCCGGTGGTCGGAATCGGCGCGTCCGCGGGCGGATTGGAAATTTTCAAGCGCCTGCTGGGCCTCCTGCCGGGCGACACGGGTTTTGGCATCGTATTCATTCAACATCTCGATCCAAATCATCACAGCATGCTGTCCGAGATTCTGGCTCGAGCCACCACCATGCCTGTCAGTGAGGCTGCGGATGGCATGGCGGTGGAAGCCAACCACGTATACGTCATACCGGCAAACGTCGATCTGATCATCGCTCACGGCGTGCTGAATCTGACTCCCCGCACGCAAACGCCGGGGTCGCACATGCCCATTGACCGGTTCTTTCGATCCTTGGCTGACGAGTGCGGAAACAGGGCCATCGGGGTCATCCTGTCCGGCACGGGTTCGGATGGTTCGGCGGGGGTAGACGCCATCAAAGCCGCGGGTGGCGTGACGTTTGCACAGGACGCGGCCACGGCGAAGTTCGCCACGATGCCGCAAGCCGCGGTGGCCACCGGTTGCGTAGATTTCGTCCTCCCGCCAGAGGGCATTGCCGCCGAAATTGTAAGGATTGGCCGCCACCCGTATATTGCGAATGCCCACCGCGCGCATCAGGAGCCAACGCCGGCCGACGACGAAGAGCGGTTTGCCGCCATCCTGGGTATTCTGCACGGGGCTACCGGCATCGACTTTTCACGCTACCGCGAAAAGATGATCAAACGCCGCATCCTCCGGCGGCTTGCCCTGCGCAATATCGACGGGCTCGCCGAATACAGCAAACGGATCGAGAACGATCCCGGTGAACTGATGGCTCTTCAGCGGGACTTGCTCATCGGCGTAACTAGCTTCTTCCGCGATCGGGAATCGTTCGAGTGCTTGAAGAAAATCGTGTTCCCCCGCATTCTCGAAGGGCGGCCCGCGAACGAGACGATTCGCGTCTGGGTAGCGGGTTGCGCCACGGGAGAAGAAGCATTCTCCATTGCCATATCGGTACAGGAACACCTGACCGAGACGGGCGCCGCCTTTCCGGTGCAGATCTTCGCTTCCGACATCAGCCTGGCGGCAGTTGAAAAGGCCCGCAGCGGCAAGTTCATCGAGAACATTGCGGCGGACATTTCCCATGAACGCCTGAACCGCTATTTCACAAAGGTCGAGGGCGGCTACCAGATCGCCAAGAGCCTTCGCGAGATGTGCGTCTTCACCAGACACAACCTGCTTGAGGATCCGCCGTTTTCGAAGTTGGACTTAATCAGTTGCCGCAACGTTTTGATCTACCTGGGAAGCGTGCAGAAGGATATCATCCCCCTGTTCCATTACGCCCTCAAGCCCACTGGGTTTCTCATGCTGGGCGCCTCGGAGGCGGTAGCGTCTGGCGACCTATTCACAGTGGCCGATCGCGAGCACCGGATTTACGCCAAGCGGGAGACGGCGAGAAGGCCACACTTGTTTCCCGCGGGCGGCGGCGGTTCACGGCGGAACCCCCCGGCCGGTGACAGTGCCAACAGGGCGCCAAATCCGGAATTGTGGGGTGGCATCGATGGGCGGAAAGAGGTCGATCGCATACTCCTGTCGAAGTACAGTCCAGCCGGTGTCGTGGTAGACGACGATCTGGAGGTGCTCGAGATACGAGGCAAGGCCAGCCCCTACCTTACGCTGCCGGTCGGTAGGGTGAGCTTCAACCTTATGAAGCTGATTCCTGACACTGGATTGCTCCTGGAAGTCGAAAAACTGATCCAGCAGGCGCGGAAAAGCGGCGAGCCGGCGCGGCGCGAGCGCATGCCTTACGAACAGGACGGAAGGCCCGGCGCTTTGAACGTGGAGGTGGTGCCGCTGGACTCCAGTCAGAAACGCTCGAACCTGATTCTCTTCGAACCCATACCGGACGCCGTCGGCGGCGATCCCCCATTACCGGACTCGCTTTCCGAAAGCGACGCCAGGGACCGCCAGATCTCACGCCTCCAACAACAACTCGCCGATGCGAAAGAGAGGCTTCTTTCGGCGATGGAAGAGCACCAGTCATCCAGGGAAGAAAGCCAGAACACGACTGAGGAGGTGCTGTCGGCCAACGAAGAGTTGCAGAGTCTCAACGAGGAACTGGAGACCGCCAAGGAAGAATTGCAGTCAACCAACGAAGAATTGGTCACGGTCAACGATGAATTGCAGGCCAAGAACACGGCGCTCGCGCAGGCGCGCGACTTTGCCATGTCAATCGTGGAAACCGTTCGCCAGCCGTTATTGGTGCTCGATGCCGATTTGCGCATCAGGATGGCGAACCGGGCCTTCTATCGGACTTTCCAAGTATCGCCACTCGAAGCCGAGGGCCAAGTTATTTATTCGCTTTCGCGTGGCCGTTGGGACCTTCCCGGCCTGCGGGATAAGTTAGATGGTCTTTGCCAGGGAGCCAACTCCTTCCCGGATTTCGAAATCGAGCGGGAGTTTTCGAATGTGGGACGCAGGAGCCTGGTGGTCGGGGGCTGCCGCATCAATCATCTCAGGATGATTCTGTTGGCGATCGACGACATCACCGAACACAAACTTGCCCAGCAGGCCTTACGCAGGAGCGAGGAGCATCTTCGCCAATCTCAGAAAATGGAGGCGGTTGGCAGGCTCGCCGGCGGCATCGCTCACGATTTCAACAACCTGCTCACGGCAATCATCGGCTACAGTGATCTTCTTATCGATACGCTGTCTCGCAACGAACCAGCCGTCCAGCAGGTGCTCGAGATCAGGAGCGCCGGCGATAGGGCGGCCTCACTTACGCAACAGTTGCTGGCCTTCAGCCGGCGGCAGGTCTTGCAACCCAAGGTTCTCGATCTGAATGTCATCGTGGCGGAGTTCGAGCGAATGCTGCGCCGCCTGGTCGGCGAGCACATCAAAGTGGTCGTCGATTGCGATCCCGGGCTCTGGCAAGTCAGGGCCGACCCCGGAGAGATCGGCCGCGCGATCATGAACCTTTCCCTGAATTCCAGGGACGCCATGCCAGCCGGTGGCACGCTAACCATTGAGACGGCCAACCTCGCCTTGGCTGAAGCCGATGCCAGCGGACCGGCGCCTGCGCCGGGGCGCTACGTGACGCTGACCGTACGCGACACCGGCGTTGGCATGGACGCGGAAATGCACGCCCACATCTTCGAGCCGTTCTTCACGACGAAAGAGACTGGCAAAGGAACCGGCCTGGGCCTCGCGACCGTTTTCGGAATTGTCGAGCAAAGCGGCGGTGTCATCCGTTGCGAGTCGCGACTGGGAGAGGGAACGACCTTCAGAATCTTCTTGCCGGCAGTAGCCGAGGCGGTGAACCACGGAGCGCGTCCGGCCGGAGGTCTCGCCGAGTCGCCTAAAGGCTCCGGAGTCATTTTGCTGGTGGAGGACGAGGATGCCGTCCGCAAGCTTGCCTGCCTGGTCCTGCAGGCGAGCGGGTACAAAGTTCTGGAGGCCCGCAACGGGCGTGAGGGTCTGGCGCTATGCGAAGCACACGAGGGCCCCATCGATTTGCTGATGACCGACGTGGTAATGCCCGAACTCGGCGGACGCGATCTCGCGGAAGGCGCCCTCAAGCTGCGGCCCGGCATGAAAGTCATGTTTATGTCCGGACACACTCAGGACGTCGTGCTCAAGGAAGGCGTCCAGAAGGGAACTGCGTTTCTGCAAAAGCCTTTTACGCCTGCCGGCCTCGCGCAGAAAGTGCGCGACACCCTGGATGGCGATGCGCGCTCCGCCGGATAACTGTGATCGAACTGCAGCCCCGCCCTTCCAGATCGGTAACGACAGGCCGCCGGAATTTAATTCGTATCGCCGGTATTCCCTACCGAATATCCGATTACGCTACCACGCGTTCGTGATCCTGCTGCTCGAGCAAGTCCTGAATGCGATGGAGAGAGCCACAACAATGTCGAGAACCGCAGTGCCCGTGCGGGCACACCGCCGGCGGCACGTCCCTGACCGGACGGTATAGGGGGCACAACCAACAGCAAAACCTGCACTTTCTGCGGCGAAACCTGCATTTGCTATGGCCTACGCGGTGTTCTCTCGGCACGCGCAAAGCCGTCGCGTCTCCTAGGTTGCCGCACAACACCTTTGCCTGCACAATCGCGGCGTCGTCCGTAGCCCCACGGTGAAGGTGGTGCCCACCGTGCACTACCAAAGCAGTCGCTAGGAATGCATGCGACAGAAGAGGCAACAAGAATGAGATTAATGATCGTGGCCGGGTTGGCCATCACAACGTCGTTGCTGGCGATCGACAAAGAACCTGCCAATCGCTTGGGCGAGGCGGCGTCGGTCTTCTCCGAAATAATGGCAACACCTGACAAGGGAATTCCGCAAGACCTGCTCGAGAAAGCCCACTGCATCGTCATTGTGCCAAGCCTCAAAACGGGGGCTTTCATAGTCGGCGGTGAGTACGGAAAGGGATATCTTTCCTGCAGGAACAAGAGCGGCTTGGGCTGGTCGGCGCCAGCCACGGTTCGCATCGAAGGCGGCAGCGTTGGTTTTCAGATCGGCGGCTCCACGACGGATCTGATTATGCTGGTCATGTCGGAACGCGGGGCGGATAAACTGCTTGCGAGCAAGTTCACGCTGGGCGCTGAAGGCTCAGTCGCTGCGGGTCCCGTAGGCCGAACAGCTAAAGCTCAGACCGATGCACAAATGCACGCGGAGATTCTGTCCTGGTCACGGTCCCAGGGCCTATTTGCGGGCCTCGCCCTGGAGGGCGCCACCCTACGGCAGGATCTGGATGACAACGCCACCCTCTACGGCAAGAAACTGGAGAACCGGGAAATCGTGACAGACGGCAGGCCCGCGCCGAAGTCGGCCGCTCCGTTGATGGCTCTCCTGAATAAGTACTCGGCGCGAGAGCGGTAGGTGAGTAGGTAAGAACAGTAAAGGACAAAATGAAGATCATCGGCACATTTTCGACGGTATGTGGACTCGCCCCTTCGCACATCGACCGCTGGTGCAGCGGAGGCGCACCGGAGGAACCGTCCCTGTATTGGCAACTTCTTCGGGTGTGTCGAAATCTTTAGTTTTTGACACAGCGAATGTTGTCGTGATACCGAGTTCTTCCTCCGCTGCTCTTCCGCTGCACCAGCGGTCGCGAGCATTTGAACGACGTGTCGGGCGGTGATGCGTAAGTATCAGGCGTATTACCGCTGGATGCTGTGATGCTGTAAGCGGTTCCGTGCGCTCTAAACTAAACCCCGAAAAAGGGGTGTGTCAAAAACCCTCTTGCCCGCTGCACTCAGTGCAACGCCAAACAAAGGACTTAGGGGGCCGAAAATCCTGTGTCAAAAACTACAGTTTTTGACACATTAGCCCGTAAACTATTGGGTTTTCTGGACCCGCAAAGCTCTACACGCGTATTTCGGTCGTTTTTCTCGTTTCAGCCCCGCGTCCGGTGAAGACACCTTTCCGGCCCCGAAGACTGCACGATTTACTTCGCGCAGGGGGGCCCGTCCCGCTTTCGATGCTGCACTGCAACAAATTCTGCAAGCGTCGGCCACGGTCCGATTACAGTAGTGCGAAATCCAGGAGCCATTCGGGAGCGGGGCTCAACCGGAAAGTGCCAAGCGCCAGGAGATTCTGTGTCCGGCACCGGCAACCTGACGAGAGCCATCCTACGCGAAACGCAGTTCGTATCGCCTTCCCGCGCGCAGCGTCGCGGCAATCGTGCCGTCCGCCGCTGTGACGAGCGTCATGGGCCGGTTGAAATCGAAGAACTGGACCGTCATCGCGCAAGATTCCGCAAGAGCCAAGCATTCAATATCGTAGGGAAGCCGCCGGAGGCCGACAACGCGGCCCATTCGTTGGCGCTGTGGCCGCCAGCCTGAATGACATGAAGCTCGCAGGGTCGGTTCTTCGCTTGGACGGTTCTGCATAGAGCCTGCGCCTGGGCCAACGGGACATGGTTGTCGTTGGAGCCATGCAGCAGGAGGACCGAGCCATGCAGCAGGAGGACGGGTGGCATCGACGAGCTAACGCAAGAAATTGGGGAGACAGCCCGCAACTCCGCTGCGCCCTTGAGGTGGAACACTTCTTCGACGTGAGCCACCATTTCCGGAGCCAAGGCCCACAATTGTGTGGGGCCGCCGACGGCGACGACCGCGTGTATCAGGTTGGCCTTCGAGGCGGCGGAATGCGCGCCTTAGGCCTGTAGTTTTGCTGGGTATCGTACCGGATTCTCCGGAGGTGGCGTATGGCTGGATCGAGCCCGGCGCGCCTGTCGCGGTTGATTCCGGGTCGGTGTTCCGAGTCGTCCGTTTCTGGGAGAAACCGTCGCTACCCGTTGCCTCGGTGTTGATGGAGCGCGGTTGTCTCTGGAACTGATACCTGAAACTGCCTCGACGCGTGGCGGTCAAATGACCAAATACGATCAACCCACGCGTGTGGCCCGGCCACAGATATAGGGCGAAGTTCCACCTCAAGAACACGACCGGACTGTTGACCTCCGGGGTCGCGGAGCCCCGCCCCGGCGCCCCTTGCGGCTGGGAACGGGTTGGTGCGCCTCGTGCATTAGAGGAGAGAACGGAGAGAACGGCCGGAAGCGGGTTGCAGGCAGGTGGAGGAGAAGACGTGAAAGAGAACACGATGATGACCGCCGGCACCATTTTGATCTAAAAGCACGCGGCGTGTCCGCAATGCTTTTATCTCAAGGATTCATCTCCGACTGACTGGATGGCGGTGACACACAATCTCAGTCCTCACGAACTCGAAAAGGAGCTGTCGGCCGCCGGATGGACGTTCTTTTATATGGCCAATGCGAATGAGAACGAAGGCCTTTGGCTTCAATCGGGCCAAGATGATCGATGCAGCGCTGAAGCGCCTCTTCACGAACGTGAGACAGCAGAGATGCAATTGCCTTCAAATTGACGACGTGGCATCTCGCTCGTTAGTGGGCCTGCCGTATGTGATCGTGTCCGTCCGCGCCATATTCAAAAGGGCGTGGTGTTCTCTGGCCAATAGCGCTGGAGGAGTCCGCTGAAGAGCGCCTCGACTCACAGCTGAATGTTCAGTTGTAGATAGGCAAAAGGAGAAGAGAAATGGTATTGATTGTTTGGATCGTATTAGGTTTGACCGCTGGCCTCCTCGCCAGTAGACGCTTCCACCATACCGCGAGCGCGCTCGCGCTGGACGTAACTTTGGGCGTTGCCGGCGCGGTGGCCGGCGGCCTTGCTTTCAGGGTTCTCGGAGTCACGCAGTCCGATGCTTTAGTTGCCGCCGGTGGTGCGATCGGCGCTGCGGCAGGAGCAGTCGCCACACTCGCATGCTACCGAGCCATCTTTCGCCCGGCGTGAGGTGTTGGCGTTTGCCGCGCCTTCCCGGCGGGCGTGCAAACAGTGAACCGTCTGCGGTTCGCCTCCACGAAAGGCGGGTGAGCGAGTTTCCGCCCCTTGTCGGTTCGAGTTGCCGATCTGCTGTTCGGGCGCTCTCTGAGCGATCCGGAGCGCGCACGGAGAGAAAAGGAAGCCGGAACGAACGTAGGAATGGTCGACGCGGCTGAGCGGCGATGGAACATCCGTATGGAACATATATCTGGTCACCGCTGGAACGTGATTCTCGCTGGAGGCGACGGCAGGCGTCTGCTCCCTCTTACCAGAAGGATTGCAGGCGACGAGCGGCCGAAACAGTTCTGCGCCGTTGTGGGCGGCCAAACTCTCCTGGATCAGACACGATCAAGAATATGGAATCTGGGCGCTCCGGAACGTACGTGCGTGGTCGTGACCAAATCGCACGAGCGTTTCTATGCTGATGATCGTTCAGCGGAAGCAAGCCTCACCTCATGGCTGGTCCAGCCGCTCAATCAGGGCACGGCGCCGGCGATCTTGTACACTCTCATGCGCCTGCGCGAACTGGACTCAGGTGCCGT
>Ga0335070_10004689_pt1 | contig 16010 bp, 16 predicted proteins | sample Lox_Sample_13_FD_206722 | JGI IMG/M metagenome (GOLD analysis project Ga0335070, IMG submission 206722) | Soil microbial communities from Loxahatchee National Wildlife Refuge, Florida, United States - Lox_Sample_1.3 | ecosystem: Environmental > Terrestrial > Soil > Wetlands | place: USA... | reverse complement strand
CCATCAACCCAATGGCCATCAAGTGACGACTAAGCATTAGGAGGTCTCGCCATGGCAGCACCCCGCAAGAAAGTGATCATCACCTGCGCCGTCACCGGCTCGATCCACACGCCAACGATGACGCCGTATCTGCCGATCACGCCGAACGAGATCGCCGAGGGCGCCATCGGCGCCTATGAGGCGGGTGCCTCGATCATCCATCTGCACGCGCGCGACCCGAAGGACGGCAAACCGACGCCGAGCGCCGACGTCTTCATGCAGTTCCTGCCGCGCATCAAGCAATCCACGAATGCCGTGGTGAACATCACCACCGGTGGCGGGCACAACATGACCGTGCAGCAGCGTCTCGAGGCGCCGCTGCGCGCCAAGCCGGAGATGTGCTCGTTCAACATGGGTTCGATGAACTTCGGCCTCTACCAGGTGGCGGCGAAGTTCAAGGAATGGAAGCACGAGTGGGAAAAGCCCTATCTCGAGGGCACCAAGGACTTCATCTTCCGCAACACCTTCAAGGACATGGAATACACCTTGAAGCATCTCGGCGAGGACTGCGGCACCCGTTTCGAGTTCGAGTGTTACGACATCGGCCACCTTTACAATCTGGCGCACCTGATCGACCGCAAGCTCTACAAGCCGCCGCTGTTCATCCAGTCGATCTTCGGCATCCTTGGCGGCATCGGCGCCGATCCCGAGAACCTCGATCACATGAAGCGCATCGCCGACAAGCTGTTCGGCAGCGATTACCATTGGTCGGTGCTGGCGGCCGGCCGCCATCAGATGGCGTTTACGACCATGGCCGGCATCTACGGCGGACACGTGCGGGTGGGCCTCGAGGACAGCATCTACCTGGGCAAAGGTCAGCTGGCCAAGAGCAACGCCGAGCAGGTGGCCAAGATCCGCTCCATCCTCGAAGGGCTGGGCATGGACATTGCGACGGCCGACGAGGCGCGCGAAATGCTGGCGCTCAAGGGTGCAAGTAACGTAGGTTTCTGACCGCTTTGGGGTCGCCGGAAGGGCTTAAGAGGGGGGACGCAGCGCCGCGATGGATTTTTCGCTCGATCTGTTTCTGAACGCCATCGTGGCGGGCATTTTGCTGGGCGGTTTTTACGCGGCCGTGTCGGTCGGCATCTCGATCTCGTTCGGGATGCTCGACGTGGTCAACATCGCCCATCCGGCGTTCATCATCCTTGGGTCGTTCATCGCCTACATGATGAACAACTGGCTCGGCGCCGACCCGATCGTCACTACGATCGTGCTGGCGCCCGTGTTCTTCGTCTTCGGCGTCGCCATCTATCACATCTACTATGTGTGCTTCGAACGGCGCGGACGTGAAGCGCTGAGCGGCCTCGCCTTCTTCTTCGGCATCATGTTCATCACCGAGGTCTCGCTGCTGCTGGTCTTCGGCGTCGACTACCGGACCGTCCAGGCCGCTTATATCGGCCCCAGCATCGTCGTCGGCCTGGTCGGGCTGCCGATGCGGCTGTTCGTGCCCTGCCTCGTGTCTCTGGTCATGGTGTTCGCGGTCCAGCTCTACCTGCAGAAGACCTTCATCGGCCGCTGCATCCTCGCGGTGTCGCAGAACCAGCGGGCGCTGCAGCTGATGGGCGCCAACCCGATCCGGATCAAGCAGATCGCGTTCGGCATCTCGATCGCGACCGCGGCGGTGGCCGGCGCATTCCTGATCGTCATTCAGCCGGTCGAACCGTCGATCGGCCGCGACTATATCGGCCGCGTGTTCGCGGTTTGCGTGCTCGGCGGCATGGGCAGCCTGCCGGGAACCGTCCTTGCCGCGATGATCCTCGGCGTCGCCGAGAGTTTCACCGCCACGTTCTACGGCCCCTCCTGGGCGCCGGCCGTGTCGTTCGGCCTGCTGCTGCTGACGCTCGCGGTCCGCCCCTCGGGCCTGCTGGGAAGGTAAGCCGTGAAGTCGTCGCTCTCCTTCCTCGCCGTCTCGATCATCGTCGCCGTCCTCGTGTTCTTCGCCGCCGCCGGCGTCGGCAACGAATACGTCTATTTCGCCGGCTACACGATCCTGCAGTACATCGTGCTGGCGACGGCCTGGAACATCCTCGGCGGCTACACCGGCTACGTGAATTTCGGCACCGCCGGTTTCTTCGCGATGGGTGCTTACAGCACGGTCGTGATCTACAAGACCATCCAGCTGCCCTTGCTGCTGGCCGTGCCGATCGGCGGCGTCGTCACCGGGATTTTCGGCCTCTTGATGGGCTATCTCACCCTGCGGCTGCGCGGCGTCTTCTTCGCCATCGCCACCTTGGCCCTCGCGATCGTGCTCAACACGTTGATCGTCAACTGGCCCTTCGTCGGCGGCTCGCGCGGCGTCTACATTATCCGGCCGCGCGATATCCAGTTCTTCGCCAGCTACGTGCAGTTCCTGTTCGCGGTCATGCTGGGCCTGGCCGTGCTCTCGGTATGGATCGCGCGGGTGGTCGAGCACAGCAAGCTCGGGCGTGGGCTCGCGGCGATCCGCGACGACGAACTCGCCGCCGAATGCGCCGGCGTGCCGACCCTGCGGCTGAAGCTGATCTCGACCACGCTTAGCGGGTTCCTCATGGGCGTGGCCGGCGCGCCGTTCCCGTACTACGTCACCTACGTCGATCCGGGCGGCACGTTCAACCTTGCCTACGCGGTCAACAGCATCGCCATGCCTATCATCGGCGGCACGACGAGCTGGCTCGGGCCGCTGATCGGCGCCATCCTGCTCGGCACCTTGCAGCAGGTGGCAACAGTGACGATCTCCTCGGCGCTCAACCTTTTGATCGTCGGCGTGCTGCTGGTGCTGTTCGTCACTTTGGCGCCCAACGGCCTCGTCGGCCTGTTCGCGCCCATGCTCCGGCGGAAGAAACATGCCTGACGCGATCCTCAGAGCCACGAGCGTCAGCAAGCATTTCGGCGGGTTCGTCGCCCTGGAGAACGTCGACTTCGATGTCGCGACCGGCGAGCGCGTCGGCCTGCTCGGCCCGAACGGTTCGGGCAAGAGCACGCTCGTCAACTGCATCACCGGGACGTTGCACAACGACACCGGCGACGTCGTATTCCAGGGCGAGAACCTCAACGGCATGGTCACGCATCAGCGCATCCGCCGCGGCGTGTCGCGCACCTTCCAGATCCCACGGCCGTTCCGCAGCATGACGGTCCGGGAGAACGTCGAGATCGCGCTGATGTACGCGGGCGGCGGCGCCGCCTCGAGCCATCGCGACGAGGCGCTGACCATCCTCGACCAGGTCGGCCTCGGCAAGCAGGCCGAGATGGAGACGCGGCAGCTGTCGCAGGTCGAGCTCCGGAAGCTCGAACTCGCCCGCGCCATGGCGGCGCGGCCGAAGCTTCTGATCGCCGACGAGGCGATGGCGGGCCTGTCGAACAGCGAGGTGGACGAGATCCTCAAGCTCCTGTTTCAGCTCAACGAACGCGGCATCTCGATCGTGATGATCGAGCACATCATGTACGCCGTCATGAAGTTCTCGCAGCGCATCTGCGTCTTGGTGGCCGGCAAGAAGATCGCGGATGGCGACCCGCAGGCCGTCGTGACGAATCCCGAAGTCGAGAAGGCATATCTCGGTGAGTAGCCTCCGCATCAAGAATCTCGTCGCCGGCTACGGCGCGGTGCAGGTCCTGCACGACGTCTCGGTCGACGTCGGCGACGGCGAGACGGTGGTGCTGCTCGGCACCAACGGCAACGGCAAGAGCACGTTGATCCGCTCGATCATCGGGATGGTGCGGCCGACGTCTGGCTCGATCGTGCTCGAGATCGACGGCAAGTCCGCCGACCTGGCCAAGATGAAGACTGAGGACATCGTCGACCTCGGCGTCGGCATCGTGCCGGAAGGGCGCGAGCTGTTCCCGAAGCTCACCGTCGAGGAGAACCTGCTGATGGGCGCGTTCCGGAAGAGCGCCCGCCCGGATATCCCACGCAATCTCGAGTATTGCTACGAGGCCTTCCCGCGCCTCAAAGAGCGCCGCAACCAGCTGGCAGGCTCGATGAGCGGCGGCGAACAGCAGATGTTGGCGCTGGCGCGCTCGCTGATGTCGGCGCCGAAGTTTCTCCTGATCGACGAGCCGTCGGTCGGCCTGGCGCCGATCATCGTCAACCGCATGATCGAGAAGATCCGCGAGCTCAAGGAGCAGTTCGGCCTTACCGTGCTGATGGCCGAGCAGAACTTCACCCAGGCCGTGAAGATCGCCGACCGCGGCTACGTCATCGTCCACGGCCAAATCGCCCACAGCGGCTCAGCCGCGGAGCTGCGCGACAGCGACCTGATCCGCCGGTTCTATCTGGGGCTTTAGAGCCCGATCAGACGGGCTTGAGAGCGGCCTGCTCGATCGACCGCAGGCTGCGCGCTTTGTCGGCGTATGCGGCGGCCAGTTCGCGCAGCTTGGCGATTTCCCGCGCGTCGCCAATCACGTTGGCCCAGCGCCGGCAGGTTTCGGCGCGGTCGATATACTCGTCGGAGGTTTTCGTCTCATCCATGGATGAGAGGATAAAGGCGATCCTCCTACACTCCGTTAATGCGCCCGATATTCGCGGCAAAAATCAGAATTAAAGTCGCGCGGCATGCGACGCCCGATCGGCGTCCAAACGATCGGCAGACGAACGGATTGCGCTGTTGCGAGGGTCGTTAAGCTTAAAAATTCGTTGCGCCGGGCGGCGAAGGAATTTCAGCGCTTCACGCCGGCCATCTGCTCCAGGACGGCGCACACCGCGGCCGTGTCGCGATCGCCATGACCTTGGGCGCTCGCGGCCGCGTAGATCGGCAGAGTGGCGCTGAACGTCGGCGTGGCCACGCCGAGATTGGTCGCAAACTGGCCGATGACCTTCATGTCCTTGTGCCAGGTCGAGATACGCATCGTCGCGTCGTCATACCGGTTGGCGGCCATCATCGGACCCCGCAATTCGAGAATGCGCGAGCCGCCGGCTCCCTTGGCGATCACTTCGACGATCTGCTTGGGGTCGAGCCCGGACTTGATGCCGAGCACCATCGCCTCGGCGGTAGCCACGTTGTTGATCGCGACCAGCAGGTTGGCGACATATTTCATGCGGCTGCCGTTGCCGAACGCGCCAAGGTCGTAGACGTCCTTGGAGAACGCCTGCAGCACCGGCCGGATGGTCTTGATCGCCGCCGTGTCGCCGCTGGCGTATACGGTGAGGTCCTTGGTCTTCGCCTGCGCGCCAGTGCCGCTGAGCGGGCAATCGAGCAGGACATGGCCCGCCTCCTGCAGGATGCGCTGCGCCGCCTGTTTGTCGTCCAAGGTGAACGTGCTGAGCTCGGCGATGATGCGCCGCGGCAGCTTGGCGCCGGCGATCTCGCGCACCGTGGCGTCGAGCGCCGTCTCCTTGGGGAGGCTGGTCAGGATCGTCTCGGCCTTGGCCGCGACCGCCGCGGCCCCGTTCGCCATCTCAACACCGGCGGCGGACATTTCCTTGCGCTTGGCGTCGTCGATGTCGTGACCGACGATGCGATAGCCGGCCGCGAGGAGATTGCGGGCGATCGAGCCTCCCATGATGCCGAGGCCGATGATGCCGACGAGTTTGCTGTCAGCCATAATTCACCTTGTAGGTGTTTCCGATTTTCGATCAGCTGGCCGGCAGCCCGGCGTCTTCGAGCAGCTTGAGGGCGCTGTCGGTGAACTCCGCCGTCGGCGCGTCGCCGCCGATGACGAAGAGAAGGATCGCATCCTTGTCCGGATCACCCGGCGTCACGTTCTCGAACCGACGCGGAACCCCGGTGGGAAACGAGATCACGTCATAGGGCTTGAGGTCGACGAACTCCACCTTGCCGGGCGCCGATTCCCACGAAGCGCGCCACACGCCGGTGAGCGCCACGAACGTCTCATTGGTGTCGTGGTTGTGCATCAGCGGTCCCTTGCCCGGTTTGCAGCGGCAGAAGCCGAGGTTGAATCCCTCGCTGATCGGGATCGCCGCCATGCGCGCAGCCTCGGCGCCGACCGGCGAGGTACGGGCGCCCGTCTCCTCCGGCGGCGGCTGAAAACCGATCACGTTATAGAGGGTGCGGATGCTCGCGGGATACTTACTGTCCGGCAAGCCGCCATCGGAGCCCTGCAGCTGATCGAAACGGGCCACGCGCTTCAGCATCTGTTCGCGGGACCAATAGGTGATCGGCAGATTGGCCATGTCGTTCCTCCGCTCCAGCGTTCTTGTATGGCGAGCGATCCTGGGACCCGCTCGCCCATGGCGCAACGGAAAACTGCGTCGGGCGCGTTGGCGCACAGCCGGCGCCGTGCTACTAATCAAAAGATAAGTAAGCTTGCGGCGACAAAACTGCAACGCGGTAGAAGATTGCTGGGGTGGAGCCCGTTATGAACGTCGGAATCGCCGGCCTGGGCCGCATGGGCGCTGCGATCGGCACGCGCCTCTTGGGCCAAGGCCATACACTCACCGTCTGGAACCGCAGCCGCGACAAGACCAAGCCGCTGGTCGCGGCGGGCGCCGCACCCGCAGGGACGCCGGCGGATCTCGCGCGCGCCTGCGACGTCATCCTGACGATCCTGACGGACGCTGGCGCGATCGACGCGGTTTACGCCGGACCGAGCGGCCTGTTGAGCACGGAGGTGGCCGGCAAGCTGTTCATCGACATGAGCACCGTGCGGCCGGAGACCTCGAAGGCCATCGCGCAGAAGGTCAAAGCCAAGGGTGCTGCGTTTGTCGAATGCCCGGTCGGAGGCAGCACCGGCCCGGCGAAAGACGGCAAGCTGCTCGGCTTCGCCGGCGCCGACGCGGAAGACTTCGCGCGCGCCCAGCCGTTGCTGGCGCAGATGTGCCGGCGGGTGGAGCATTGCGGCCCGGTCGGCGCCGGCGCCAGCATGAAGCTCGCGATCAACCTCCCGCTGCTGGTCTATTGGCGCGCCTTCGCCGAGGCGATGGCGCTGTGCCGGCATCTCGGCAAGGATCCGGCGTGGTTCATCGATGTGTTCTCGGACACGTCCGGCGGGCCCAATGTCCTCAAGTCCCGCGGCCCGGCGCTCGCCGCGGCAATGGCCGGCAAGAGCCCAGGGCCGACGACGTTCGATGTCGATGCCATCCGCAAGGACCTGCGGACCATGATCGAAGAAGGCAAGGCGCTCGGCACGGACCTGCCGGTCGTGGCGCGCACGCTCGAGCTGTACGACGCGGCGGCGCGCGATGGCATGGGAACCAAAGACGTGGCTGAGATCGTCAGCTACTGGCTGCAATGAAACGGAGGATTTGAATGTCGACCGTCACCCTCGCCCAAGCCTCGACCATCGTCGATACGGCGCTCAAGAAAGGCCGCGAGACCAAGAGCGCGCCGCTGACGGTCGCCGTGCTCGATCCCGGCGGTCATCTCGTCGCGTTCAAGCGCGAGGACAAGTCCGGCATTCTCCGCTTCGATATCGCCTACGGCAAAGCCTGGGGCGCGCTGGGCATGGGCTTCGGCAGCCGCGCGCTGTTCGGCCGCGCCGCCCAGAACCCGGGATTCTTCACCGCCCTCGCCGCCGCCAGCGGCGGCCGCATGGTGCCCAATCCCGGCGGCGTCCTCATTCGCAACGCTGACGGTGACGTGATCGGCGCCGTCGGGATCTCCGGCGATACCTCGGACCGCGACGAGCTCTGCGCCGTCGCCGGTATCGAAGCCGCCGGCTTGAAAGCCGATCCGGGCCAGGCCGGCTAAGGGTGACAGCGATCGGGTTTAAGTCCGTGAGCTCACGCAACGGCCTCACCAAAGCGAAGCGGCGGCGCAGCCGGAAAAGCGGCGAGCCGGTGCGGCAGCGTCTGAAGCCGGCCGACCGCGAAAGCATGATCGTCGCCGGTGCGGTGCGCTTCTTCGCCGAGGTTGGCTTCGAAGGCCAGACCCGCGAGCTGGCGCGGCGGCTGGGCATCACCCAGCCGCTGCTCTACCGCTATTTCCCGAGCAAGTCGGCGCTGATCGAGCGCGTCTATAACGAGTTCTTCGTCACCCGGCTCGATCCGCACAGCGAGGCCGAGCTCGGCGACCGGCAGATCCCGCTGCGCGAGCGCCTGATCCGCTTCTATCTGGCCTACGCGCGCCGCACCCTCACCTACGAGTGGGTACGCATCTACATGTTCTCGGGCTTGAAGGGCGTCGGCCTTAACCCGCGCTATCAGGCGCTGCTGCGCAAACGCGTGTTCACGCCGGTCGTGACCGAGATCCGCGCCGAGCTCAACCTGCCGGGGCCGGACCAGGTGAAGCTCACCGAAGCCGAGTTCGAGCACGTTTACGCATTGCACGCCGGTATCTTCTATCTCGGCGTGCGCAAGTGGATCTATGGCATGGACCTGCCGGAAGATCTCGAGACCGCGGTCGCCAACCGTGTCGCCGCCTTCCTCGATGGCGTGCCAAAGGTCATCGGCGAGCTGATCCGCGCCCAGCCCGCGAACGGCTGACCACCACAGGGCACACTGACGGAGACGCAAGATGTTGAACGCCGCGATCATCGGCCTCGGCTGGTGGGGCAAGGAGATCGTCACTTCGGTCCAGGGGAAGAGCCAGCGCATGCGGTTCGCGCGCGGCGTCTCAAAGGAGCCCGATCAGGTCAAGGATTTCGCGGCCAAGCATGGATTCACGCTCTCGACCGAGTTCGAGGACGCGGTGAAGGACCCGAAGATCGACGCGATCGTGCTGGCAACGCCGCACTCGCTGCATGTCGATCAGATCACCCGCGTCGTCGCCGCCGGCAAACAGGTGTTCTGCGAGAAGCCGCTGGCGCTGACCCGCGCGAACGCGGAAAAGGCCACAGCCGCCTGCGCCAAGGCCGGCAAGATCCTGGGCGTCGGCCACAACCGCCGCTTCTGGCGGCCCATGGCGGAGATCAAGCGCCTGGTCGACGACGGCTCGCTCGGCACCATCATGCAGGTCGAGGCCAACTACAGCACCGATTGGTTGAAGGACGTGCGCGCCGAAACGACTTGGCGCGGCTCACCCGAGGAAGCGCCGGCCGGCGGCATGACCGGCATGGGCATCCACATCCTCGATTCGTACATCAACATGTTCGGCAAGATCGACGAGGTGCACGCGCTGTGCGTCAAGCGCCTCTTGCCGAACCCCGCCGGCGACACCGTCGCGGTGGTATTGAAATTCGCGAGCGGCCTCGTCGGCTATATCGGCACGACCATGGTGACGCCGTATCTGTGGCGCTACCACGTCCTCGGCTCGCATGGCTGGGCCGAGGCACGAAGCGAGTTCGATCTCACCGTGCGCAAGCGCGGCATGGAGACGCAATACACGGAATTCGCCCCGACCGACTCCGTACTGGCCGAGTTCGAGATCTGGCTCGACGCACTCGAGGGCAAGAAGCCGTATCCTTTCACGGCGGAGCAGATCGTCAGCACGGCGTCGGCGCTCGAAGCGATCTTCGCCTCGGCCGACAGCGGCGAGATCGTCAAGGTGCGCTGAAAGGCCCTATTTCCTGATGGCGGCGTTGACGGCCGGCATGACCTTCTCCGCCATCAGTTCCATCGAGCGGCGGCCGAGCTTCGGGTCCACCCAGTCGTGGCCCGGATAGAGCAAGGTGCCGAAGTCGCCCGTCTTCTCGCGGAAGGCCAGGATCTGGTCGACGACGCTGTCCACCGTGCCGCAGGTGATCAGCGCATCGCAGACGTAGTCGAGCGTCACGGCTGAATCCGGCAGCGACCGGTCGTGTTTGAACAATTCCGGCCGGCCGTTGGAGACCAGCTTGGTCATCAGCTGCTTGAAATAGAAGCGATAAGGGCTTTTGGCGCCCTTGCCGTATTCCTGCGCGGTCTTCTCGTCGTCGGCGACGAAGATGCTGCGCGCGACGCGCCAGTCGGCCGGATTGGCCGTGGCGCCGACGTTCTCGCGGCCCTTCTTGTACATCGGCCAGTGCGAGGCGACCCACGGCGGCTGCAGGAAGTTGGCGGAGATCGGCAGCCAGCCGCGCTCCGCGGCGGCCGTAACGCCCTTCGAGAACGGCGCCACGACCGTCACGAAGATCGGGGGATGCGGCTTCTGATACGGCTTGACGATCGCGCCCTGCCCGATGTCCAGCATCTGCGTGCGCTGGGTCGAGAAGCTCCAGAACTTGCCGGTCCGATCGATCGGCCCGCCGCCGTGGCTCCAGATCGCGAGAATATGGTCGATCGCCTCGACGAACATCGCCGTGCGATCCTTGTCGAGATTACCGAACACTTCGGCATCGGAGAGCAAGCCGCCCGGGCTGATGCCGAAATAGAACCGGCCCTCGAGCAGGTTGTCGACCATCGCCACCTGCGCGGCGACGGCGGCCGGGTGGTTGTTGGGCAGGTTGACGGTGCCGGTGCCCAGCTTGATGCGCTTGGTGTCGCTGATCAGGCTGGCGATGAAGGTGAGGCAGGAGGTGATGGTCTCGGCGAGATCGGTGACGTGCTCGCCGACAAACGCCTCGGTATAGCCGAGCCGGTCAGCGAGGATGATCGCTTCACGGTCCTCTTTCAGGGTCTCGACATAGTTACGCCCCGGCGGGTGCAGGGGCATCGTGAAGTAGCCGAGATGCATGGAACGTCCTGTGGCGCGTTTCCCTGGCACCGCAGGCGGCGGGCCGTTGTTGGTCACTTGATAAATAATATGAGCGCGGGCGGTCCGCAAGCGCGAACTCGCCCCGGCTTACCGCATTGTCGTCCCGCTTGCTGCGGCGAAAATGCGGTTTACGGCCCGTTAACATGGTTAAAGTTAGGATGAATGCAATGTTTCGCGAGCCGCGCACGGCTCGACGCCGGACGACATGACCGATATCCCGCAGACATTCGCGACCGCCGTCGGCCTGCATCAGGCCGGCCGGCTGGCGGAGGCTGGCGCGCTCTACCGCCAGATTCTCGCGGTCGATCCCAATCATGTCACCGCCATGAACAATTTGGCGATGCTGGTGCCCGATGATGAGGCCGAGGTGCTCTTGACCAAAGCGGTCACGCTTCGCCCCGACTACCCCGATGCCATGATCAATCTCGCCAACGCCCGTCAGGCGCGCGGCAAGCTCGATGAAGCCGTGGCGTGGTACGAGCGCGCGCTGGCGATACGCCCGACCTACGTTGACGCCCTGATCAATCTCGGCAACACGCTGCGGGCGCAGGACAAGCTCGTAGACGCCGTCGCCCGGTACGCGCGTGCGGTGGAAATCGCGCCGGAATATCCGAGCGCTCATTACGCCCTGGGCTGCGGACTGCAGGCACAGGCGAAGTACGACGAGGCGATCGCCTGCTTCGAACGCGCCGTCGCCTTCAAACCGGATTTCGCCGAAGCGCTCCACAACATCGGCTGCTGCTACGACAGCTCGCAGCGGAACGTGGAGGCCGCGAAGTTCTTCCGCTGGGCTCTCACGATCAATCCCAAGCTGACCGGCGCCAACGTGGCCATGATCAAGTACCTCGAAGCCGAGGGTCGCCTGGCCGAAGCGGCTGCCTTCCGCAGCAATGTCCCGCGCCCGATCCCCCTCGATATCGTCACCGCACCAAAGCCCGCGCGGACGATGTTGATCCCGGGATGCGTCGGCCCCGGCAACGTACCGCTGCACACGATCCTCGACGCCGAGACGACGTCGCGTATCCAGTGGTCGGTGGATTTCGCGACCGACGAGCAGGAACGCTCGCTACCCCCCTTCGACGTCGTGTTCAACGGCATCGGCAACGGCGATCTGATCGGGCCGTCATTCGAACGGCTGTCCCGCTTTCACGAGCGCCGCCCCATGCTCAACCCGCCGGCAACGGTGCTCCGCACGCGCCGCGATCTGCTGCCGCGATTGCTCGGGGATATTCCCGACGTCGTCATGCCGCGGGTCGTCCGTCTGCGGCGGGACGAAATGATGACTAAGGATTTCGCCGCGAGGCTGGCGGCCGAAGGGATCACTTGCCCGATGCTGATGCGTCCGCTCGCGACGCACGGCGGGGAAGGAATGATCCTGATCGAGACGCCGGAGCAACTGGCGAAGATCGGCGTGCCTCAGTCCGACGCCTGCTATTTCATCGCCTTTTACGACGGCCGCGCCGCCGACAGCCACTTCCGCAAATACCGGATGATCTTCGTCGACCGCAAGGCGTACCCGTATCACCTGGCGATCTCCGAGAAGTGGCTCGTCCATTATTACTCCGCCAACATGCTGGCGGGCCGGAAACGCGAGGAAGAGCAGCGCTTTTTCGCAGACCCGGCCGCGGCGATGGGGGCGCGTGCCGCCGCCGCGATCGAGGCAATCGCCAAGCGCATGGATATGGATTTCGCCGGTATCGACTTCACCATCACGCCGGACGGCCGCGTCGTCGTCTTCGAAGCCAACGCGAACATGTCGGTGTATATGTCCGGCGGCGACGAGTACTCCTATAAGAAGCCTTACGTGACCGCGATCGTCGAGGCCTTCCGCGCGATGATCGAGCGCCGCTGCAGCTAAGACTTCGTGGCCCCGACTGCGTTCGGACGCGCCAAGCGGGCCCCCGGCCACACCGCCGGATGGCTGCGGTCATAGGACGGCGGATAGAAGGCGGAAGCGCCAAGCATGTCGGCGGCGTGCCAGGGCCAGCGCGGATCGTCGAGCATGGCGCGGGCCAGCGCCACCATGTCGGCACCTCCCGATTCGATGATCTCATTCGCCTGCTTGGGATCGACGATCATGCCGACGGTCCGCGTGACAATTCCGGTCCGCCGCTTCACCTCGCGCGCAAACTCTACCTGATAGCCGGGACCGACCGCGATCTTCGCTTTCGGATCGATGCCGCCCGACGACACGCACACGTAGTCGACACCGAGTGCCTTCAGCTTCTCGGCGAATACCACCGCATCCTCGACCGTGGCGCCGCCCTCGAGCCAATCGCTGCCGCTGATGCGCAGACCGAGCGCCCGCTCCTTGGGCCAGATCTTCCTGAGCTCGGTGATGATCTCCAGCGACAATCGCATGCGGTTCTCGCGGCTGCCGCCATACTCGTCGGTACGGCGGTTGGAGATCGGCGAGAAGAACTCGTGCAGCAGATAGCCATGCGCGTTGTGGAGCTCGAGAACGTCGAAGCCGAGCCGCAGGGCACGTTTTGCCGCAGATATAAACGCCTCGCGAATGCGCGCGATTCCGGCCTTGTCGAGCTCACGCGGCGTGTGCCACCCGGCGGTGAGCGGGATCGCCGAGGGCGCCACGGTCTCCCACGCCTCGCTTCCGGCCAAAGCGGCCCCGCCCTTCCACGGCACCTGCGCCGATCCTTTGCGGCCGGCATGGCCGATCTGGATGCCGAGTTTGGCCCGCCCGAATTTTCGGCATGCCGCGAGCACGCGCCCAAGAGCGGCTTCGCACTCGTCGTCGTACAAGCCGAGACAGCCGTGCGTGATTCGGCCGATCCGCTCGACGGCGGTCGCCTCGACCATGACGAGCCCAACGCCCGAAATCGCCAGATTGACCAGATGTGCGAGATGCCAGTCGGTGGCGCGGCCCTCGTCGGCGACGTACTGGCACATCGGCGAGACGGCGATCCGGTTCTCGAGCGTCACACCGCCGACCTTGAGCGGCCGGAACAGCGCGGGACCGCCGCCGCGCTCGGCGTCCGCGTTCGTCGCCGGATGGTTTGCGTCTGCATTCATGATCGTGATCCGCCGTTTTCCGAAGGTAACCTGGACAGCGCAGTGCGCTCTGTTTATCGTCCGCTCAACCTAAACAGCGGCACATCAAGCGTCAAACGGGCCGGAAGGGAGGAGTCACATGAAGCTGTTCGGCTTTTGGCGATCGATGGCGACGTTCCGCGTCCGCATCGCCATGAACATCAAGAATGTCCGGCCCGACGAAGAGGTCAGCATCGACCTCATGAAAGGCGCGCAGTTTGCCGCTTCGTACAAGGCGGTGAACCCCCAGATGGTGCTGCCGGCCCTCGCCGACGGCGACGGCCCGGTGCTGTTCCAGTCGGTCGCGATCCTCGAGTATCTCGAAGAGAAGTATCCGAACCCGCCGATCCTGCCCAAGGATCTGCGCGGCCGCGCCCGCGTCCGCGGTCTCGCCCAGATCATAGCCAGCGACGCACATCCGCTGTACGTGCCCCGCGTGCGCAATTATCTCGCCAAAGAGCTCAAGCTCGACGAGGCCGGCGTCAACAAGTGGTGCCATCACTGGCAGGCGGCAGCCTTGCAGGCCGTCGAGACGCACCTCACCGGCGACAAGGAGACCGGGCGTTTTTGCCACGGGGATTCTCCGACGATGGCCGACATCTGCCTGGTCAGCCACGTCGTCGCCTCGCGGCTGTTCAAGCTCGATCTCACCCCCTTCCCGGCCGCCGTGCGGATCGTCGACGAGTGCCTGAAGATCGATGCCTTTGCCCGCGCGCATCCGCTGAAACAGCCGGATGCTCCGAAAGAAATCACCCATTGAGACTTGAGACGCGAGCCATCATGACCGAGCACAAGAGCGAAATCCGCGACGCCATGCGCATCGATTGGGACGTCGCGATCGAAATGGACGACGGGCTCGTGCTCCGCGCCGACGTGTTCCGCCCGGTGAAGGACGGCCGTTATCCGGTCATCCTCACCTACGGGCCCTACGCCAAAGGTCTCGCCTTCCAGGACGGCTATCCGACCTGCTGGCAGCTGATGTGCGAAAAACACCCGGACGTGCCGGCGGGCTCCAGCAACAAGTACCAGGCGTGGGAAGTCGTCGACCCGGAGAAATGGGTGCCGCACGGCTACGCCTGCGTGCGCGTCGACTCACGCGGCGCCGGCCGCTCGCCGGGCTACATCGACCACTTCTCGCCGCGGGAGACCAAGGACTTCTACAACTGCATCGAATGGTCCGGCGTGCAGCCGTGGAGCAGCGGCAAGGTCGGCCTCAACGGCATCTCCTACTACGGCATCAACCAATGGCACGTGGCGTCGTTGCAGCCGCCGCACCTGACGGCGATGTGCATCTGGGAGGGTGCGGCCGACTGGTATCGCGACATGACGCACCACGGCGGCATTCTCAGCGTGTTCTGGGCCAACTGGTACGACATGCAGGTGAAGACCGTGCAGTACGGCCTCGGCGAGCGCGGCCCGAAGAGCCGTGTCACCGGCGACCTCGTCTGCGGCCCCGAGACGCTGTCGGACGCGGAGCTCGCCAAGAACCGCTGCGATTTCGGCAACGACATCCTCGCGCATCCGCTGGACGACGACTATCACAAGGGCCGTTCGCCGGTCTGGTCGAAGGTCAAAGTGCCGTTCCTTTCGGCCGCAAACTGGGGCGGCCAGGGATTGCATCCCCGCGGCAATTTCGAAGGCTTCGTGCGCGCCGCCTCGAAGCAGAAATGGCTCGAAGCGCACGGCATCGAGCACTGGACGCACTTCTACACCGACTATGGCCGGCTCCTGCAGAAGCGGTTCTTCGACTACTTCCTGAAAGGCGAGAAGAACGGCTGGGACAAGCAGCCGCGCGTGCAGTTGCAGGTTCGCCATCCCGGCGAGAAGTTCGTCGAGCGCCACGAGACCGCCTGGCCGATTCCGCGCACCAAGTGGACCAAGTTCTATCTGAATCCGGCCGATCGCAGTTTGAGCCCGACGCCGGTGAAGACCGCCGCGAAACTCGACTACGACGCGCTCGGCGACGGGCTGACGTTCATGTCGGCGCCGCTCAAGGCCGCGACCGAGATCACCGGCCCATCGGCGGCGAAGTTGTTCGTCTCTTCCTCGACCAAGGACGCCGACCTGTTCGTGGTGCTGCGCGTGTTCGATCCGAACGGCAACGAAGTGGTCTTCCAGGGTGCGCTCGACCCGCACACGCCGATCGGCCAGGGCTGGCTGCGCGCTTCGCATAGGAAACTCGACAAGAAGCTCTCCACCCCCTATCGGCCTTATCATACGCATGACGAGATCCAGCCGCTGACGCCGGGAAAGCCGGTGGAACTCGACGTCGAGATCTGGCCGACCAGCATCGTCGTGCCGAGGGGCTACCGCGTGGCCCTCAGCATCCGCGGCAAGGACTACGAGTATCCCGGCCCCGCCGCGCGGCTCTCGAATATGAAAAACCCGATGACCGGTTGCGGCCCCTTCATGCATGACGATCCGCGCGACCGGCCAGCG
>Ga0335070_10004688_pt1 | contig 16012 bp, 14 predicted proteins | sample Lox_Sample_13_FD_206722 | JGI IMG/M metagenome (GOLD analysis project Ga0335070, IMG submission 206722) | Soil microbial communities from Loxahatchee National Wildlife Refuge, Florida, United States - Lox_Sample_1.3 | ecosystem: Environmental > Terrestrial > Soil > Wetlands | place: USA... | reverse complement strand
AGGATCTGGTTGAGGCGTTTCCTCTGATTCGGATTCACAAAGATCATATCCGCCAATTTTTTGCGATCAATGGACTCGTCCCCTCGAAGGATTTTCTTGCCAAAAGCCCTGACGAGTTCATTCCAGGCGGGTCCATGCGGCTGAACCAGTTCTCTGGCAATCTGGTCTGCATCGATGATATAAGCGCCCTCTTCCTTTAAGACCTCCGAGACGGCCGTTTTTCCACTCGCCACCCCCCCTGTCAATCCAACGATGAGCATTCACTCGACCAGTAAGTTCTTCTTTCGATGATGAGATGAGGCCGCCCGTCGATCCTATTCTTACCACTCAAATGTCGAGGCGTTGAACAAAAAGGGCGTTCTCTTCGATGAATTGGCGCCTCTGTTCCACCTCATCCCCCATCAGGATGCTAAAGATTTCATCAGCCTCAACGGCATCCTCAACCTTTACCTTGAGGAGGGTTCGGGTCTCCGGGTTCATCGTTGTTTCCCAGAGTTGCTCGGGGTTCATCTCTCCCAACCCTTTATATCGTTGGATCGCCAGCCCTTCTTTTCCTAATTGATTCAGCCCTTGAAGCAGTTCCTCCTCGCGATCGATGGTCACATGCTTTCCCTTCTCCACCAACGTATAGGGAGGAGGCGCCATCTCTTGGATCTCTTGCCGAACCTGGGAGAGATGGCGATACTCGACAGAGGCAACGAGCTCCCAATGAACTCGGCTCCGCATATCTTTTCCGTTCGATTCTTGAACTTCGAAACCGAAGACGTTGTGTTCTTCGTCCCAAACCAGATCGAAGACTTCAAAGCCGCTCTTTCTCAATCGTTTCTGAAGATCTCCAATCTTCCCTTTTTCCTCAAACGTCGACTTGTTTCGAACCCCGTTTTCGAGGAGGAATTTGATCAGGGATTGGGAATACCCTTTTTTATGAATCCGTTGCATCAGATCATGATACGTGTAAATCTTTTCCAAGAGCAGGCTGAGCCTCCTATCGTTCAGTTTTTTATTAGTGGACTGGACGATCACCTCACTCTTGTTGATGGCCCGGTCCATTAAATATCGATTCAAGGCTTCTTCATCCTTACTGTAGGTCTCGCTCTTTCCCTCAACGACTTTGAAGAGCGGGGGTTGGGCAATGTAGAGGTGTCCCCGCTCTATCACCTCTGGCATGTGGCGATAGAAAAAGGTGAGAAGCAAGGTCCGGATATGGGACCCATCCACATCCGCGTCGGTCATGATGATGATGCGGTGGTAGCGAAGCCGATGGATATCATAGTCCTCTTTCCCGATCCCTGCCCCCAGGGCGGAGATGAGAAGGCGGATCTCTTCGCTCGCCAACATCTTATCAAACCGTGCCTTCTCCACATTGAGGATTTTTCCCTTAAGGGGAAGGATGGCCTGAATGGTCCGGTCCCTGCCCTGCTTGGCTGATCCTCCTGCTGAATCACCCTCCACGATAAAAATCTCGCTGAGGGCGGGATCCTTTTCCTGGCAATCGGCCAGTTTTCCGGGAAGGGTGTCCCCTTCCAACGCGCCTTTTCGACGGCTCAACTCCCGGGCCTTTCGGGCCGCCTCTCGAGCCCGGGCGGCGTCGAGGACTTTGGAGATGATCTTTCTTGCGATGCCGGGGTTTTCTTCAAAGTAGCTGCCCAGTTTTTCGTTGACCAGGGCCTCCACCAATCCCTTTACCTCGCTATTTCCCAACTTCGTCTTGGTCTGTCCTTCAAATTGAGGCTCCGGAATCTTCACGCTGATGACCCCGGCCAATCCCTCTCGAACATCTTCCCCGGTGAGGTTTTCTTTAACACCTTTGAACAAATTCGCGCTGGTTGCATACTGATTGATCGTACGTGTGAGGGCACTCTTAAAGCCGATGAGGTGCGTTCCGCCTTCATGCGTGTTGATGTTATTCGCGAAGGAGAAGAGATTTTCAGAATACCCATCATTATATTGGAAGGCAATCTCCACATCGATTTCGTTCTTCACGCCTTGAATATAGATGGGTTTCGGATGGATATAATTCTTATTTTTATTGAGGTATTCGACAAAGGAGAGGATCCCTCCTTTGTAAAAGAAGTCATGTCGCTTTTCCGAGCGCTCATCCTCGATGCTGATGGAGAGCCCCTTGTTCAAGAAAGCCAATTCTCTCAAGCGCTGAGAGAGGATGTCGAAGCTGAAATTGACCGTTTCAAAGATCTGCGTATCGGGTTTGAAGCGAACCTGAGTTCCGGTATGTTTCGTCTTGCCAATCACTTCCAGTTTTGTCTTCGCCTCTCCCCTCTCATAAGTCTGATGATAAACCTTCCCGTCTCTTCTGATCTCCAGATCAATAAATTCAGAGAGGGCGTTGACCACCGAGAGCCCGACGCCATGAAGACCTCCCGAGATCTTATAACTGCGATTGTCAAATTTGCCTCCCGAGTGAAGCTTGGTCATGACCACCTCCACGGCAGGACGCTTTTCTTTCTCGTGGAGATCAACGGGAATGCCACGACCATCATCTCTGACGGTGACGCTGTTATCGATGTGAATGATCACATCGATCTTGGAACAATACCCTCCCAAGGCTTCATCAATGCTGTTATCCACCAATTCATGAACCAAATGGTGAAGGCCTTCGACCCCGGTGTTTCCAATGTACATCGCAGGCCTTTTACGGACGGCCGCCAATCCTTCCAGAATCTTGATCTGCTCCGCCGTATATTTTTCTGACTGCTCTTTCATCCCCTCTCCCTCATTTCTTTAAAGCCGCATCGGCATGATGATGCAAAATTGACCGGAGATCCCTGAGGCGGCGCCGGGTCTAAGGATCCCAGGGCTTCCCTCATCCTTTAACTCCATGAAGACTTCTTCCGCATCAATCGCATTGAGGGCCTCAATTAAATATCTTGCATTAAATCCGACCTGAAGAGGAGGCCCTTCATAGACGACCTCCACCTCTTCTTTGGCATCTCCAAAGTCTTGATGAGTGGAAAACATCTCCACACAATTTTTCTTAAGCGCGAGTTTTATCCCCTCTATCCTTTCGCTGGCCATGGTAGAAACTCTCTTCAGGCTGCTATACATCCTCTCCTTGGCCATCACGACCTTCTTATCATTCCCTTTTGGAATCACCTGCTCATATTCCGGAAATTCTCCATCAATGAGTCGAATCACCGTAAGAGATTTTCCCATTTTAAAAAACCCATGGGTCGCATTGAAATAGATTCCCATCTCCTCTTCTTCATCTCGATCCCCAATGATCTTTCTAATTTCCAACACCCCTTTTTTCGGAATGATCATTCCCTTCTCCTCAATGCCTCGAATTTTTTGATCCTCTCGGTCAATCAGGCAAAGGCGGTGACCATCGGTCGCCACCATTCTCAATATCTCCTTTTCCCCTTGCTTCGTCTGCGCGAGGAGAACCCCATTGAGATGATAGCGCGATTCTTCATTGGAGGCAGCGAAAACGGTTTTTTCGATCATCTCCCGAATGAATCGCGTTGACACCTTTGAAAAATTTTCCTCTTGATAGGTGGGAAGGGAAGGAAATTCTTCTGGATCTAACCCTGCCAGATTAAATAAGGATTTTCCACATTGGAGGGTGATCCACTGATTATCCTTCTTCTGTATATGGATGGTTTCGTCGGGTAATTCCCTCACAATTTCATACAATTTTTTTGCTGAGACAGAAGCTTTTCCTTTCTGATGAACTTTCGAAATTAATTCTTCACGAATTCCTGTTTCTAAATCCGTTCCAGTCAAGAAGAGAAAGTTTTTTTCCCATTCCAAAAGAATATGGGACAGAATGGGAAGGGTTGTTTTTCTTCCTGCAACACTTTGCATCAAACCGAGCCCTCTTAGAAACTCCCTTTTTTCAATTTCAAAGTTCATCGTTCTACCTCCTAATAGTATTCTTTCTCTTTAGACCGTCGTCACCGTCTATCTCTGTGGAAATGAAGAAAAGGACCTTAACCTTAAAAGAAGAAAAAGCATTTGGGTGTTGAATTTTTTCAGGGGAGGTTTTGGAAATCCCTCTTATTTTAAAAAATCCTTTTTCTCATTCTGATCCTCCCCAGCGATTCACCATATTTCCACCCTCTTTCCATCATGACGTTCCGCCGATTATTTCGGGAACGATCAGGGCGAATCTACGTCCAAAATTTAAAGCCAAATTTTTTCCGCTTCTCACTCCTCTCATGACTTAATTCGACCACGCAAATTCTCTACCATTTCCTTAAAAGATTCCTCCTTCGACATCTTTTCTTCCACTTTCTTGATCGAATGGAGCACCGTTGAGTGATCCTTTCCTCCAAATTTATCTCCAATTTCGAGGAGCGACGCATTAGTCAATTTTCGTGAGAGATACATGGCGATCTGTCGAGGGAGCACGTAACCCTTATACTTTCTTTTCACCTTCAAGTCTGAAATCTTAATGTTAAAGAATGTCGAGACGACTTTTTGAACCAGATCAATGGAGACAAATTCGTCTTTGGGTTTAATAATATTTTTCAAAACCTCTTTGGCCAACTGCATGTCGATCGATACCTTGGTGAGGGAAGCGAAGGCACCGATCCGAATGAGAGATCCTTCCAGGATTCTGACATTGGAATCAATCTGAGAGGCCAGAAAGAAAGCCACATCATTGGGGAGACTGATACTTTCAGTTTCGGCCTTCTTTCTCAAGATGGCGACCTTCGTCTCGATGTCCGGCGGCTGAATGTCAGCGATCAACCCCCATTCAAAGCGAGATCGGAGTCGTTCTTCAAAATTAGGAATATCTTTGGGAAACTTATCGCTGGTGACGACGATCTGCTTCCGTGCTTCATAGAGCGAGTTGAAGGTGTGGAAGAATTCGGCTTGGGTCCTTTCCTTTCCGGCAATGAATTGGATATCGTCGATCAAGAGGATATCCATCCTTCTAAACTTGTTTCGAAATTCGTCCATCTTCTCATAGCGGAGGGAGTTGATCAATTCATTGGTGAACTCTTCCGATGAAATGTAGCAGATCTTCCTCACATCCGGGAGAATCCGATGTTGCACAATATGGTTCCCGATGGCATGAAGAAGATGGGTCTTTCCCAACCCCACCCCGCCGTAGATAAAGAGAGGATTGTAATTTTTTGCCGGCAAATCGGCCACAGCCAGGCAGGCCGCATGGGCAAACTGGTTGCTCGCTCCCACGACAAAATGGTCGAAGGTGTACTTCGGATTGAAGAGCGGTTGGAAGGATTGGAGGACCTGTTGCTCATAGCTTGGCAAGGGTTGAGGGATCGGGTCCTTTCCGTTCACCTTTTCGCTTCTGATTCGAAATTGAAGTTGACAAGGCATCTGGGTCAAGAGAGAAATCACATCTTTAATCTGAAGGGAATAGTGTTCGCTGATCCACTCCTTGAAGAAGCGGTTCGGGACCTCTAACTCAACCTTTTCTCCCTCCCTGGAGATAAAATGAATCGGTTTAATCCAAATATCGAAATTCTGTTGACCGACCCTTTCCTTCAAAGCATCGGTCACTTTAGGCCATAGATCTTGCATGGGATCGACCTTGTGATTTGACAAGCTGGACGAAGGGGTTAGATGGAACGGGCAGGACAGACCCCAAAAAGAAAATACCTTTCATTTTCAGCTAATTATAAGTCTCTTTGCACAACGTTTCCACAGTTGTGGATAAATGAAATTACAGACAAAGAGGGGAAAATTTTTGAGGATTAATGTTTTAGAAAGCCTAATTAAATAATAAATCCATTATAAAAAAAAATCAAGTCTTTTTATTCTTTCTCTGCCAACCTCGCCACAGCGACCACTCTCTCCCCCTCGTCGATGGTGATCAACCTCACCCCTTGCGTGCTCCTTCCCTGAACCGGAATATCCAGGGCCCGTAGGCGAATAATTTTCCCCTTGTTTGAGATGACCATCAACTCATCCTCATCCACGACGGTTTTAATGCCGATCACATCCCCTGTCCTATCCGTCCTCTTCACTGTGAAGATGCCAGATCCTCCCCTATTCTGAATTCGATATTCAGACGCCTGAGTCCGTTTTCCGTAACCATTCGCGGTAACGGTCAAGATCTGAGTGTGGGGGGCGACCACTTCCATCCCCACCACTTCATCCTCTTTTGAAATCTTAATGCCCCTGATCCCGCGGGCAGTCCGGCCCATCTCCCGGATCTGATCTTCAGGGAAATGAATCGCCTTGCCCAGTTTCGTGCCGATAAAAAGATGTTGCTTGCCCTCGGTCAGTTTCGTGGAGATCAGCTCGTCCCCTTCGTCAAGGTGGATGGCGATGATGCCACCCGAGCGAGGATTACTGTAGGCTTCAAGGGCCGTCTTCTTAATGGTCCCTCTCTTGGTCATAAAGGTGATGAACTTATCCTTGGAAAAATCCTTCAGGGAGAGAATGGCGGTCACCTTCTCCTGGGGGTTGAGATTGAGAAGATTGACGATGGCTTTTCCCCGCGTGAGGCGGCCAGCTTGAGGAAGTTCATGGACCTTCTTCCAGTGGATCCTTCCAGCATCTGTGAAGAACAAGATGTAGTCGTGCGTTGAGGCGATGAAGAGGTCTTCTACAAAATCCTCCTCTTTGACATTGATCCCCACCTTCCCCTTTCCGCCGCGATGCTGACTCCGGTAGAGGCTGATGGCGTTCCTTTTGATGTATCCTGAATGGGTGATCGTCACCACCATGTCTTCTTCAGCGATGAGGTCCTCGACTCGGATTTCGGGGGCTACCTCCACGATTTCCGTTTTCCTATCGTCTCCAAAGGCATCCCGGATGGAAAGAAGTTCTTCCTTGATCAAATTGAGAATCAATCGCTCACTGGCAAGGAGGGCCTTCAACCGATTGATCACTTTGATGGTCTCCTCATACTCTTCCACGATTTTACGTGATTCGAGGTTGGTAAGGCGTTGGAGCCTCATCTCCAAGATGGCCTGGGCCTGCTCATCGGAAAAGGCGAATTTTTCCATCAGGCGGTCTTTCGCCTCTTTCGGGGTTTTGGACGCCCTAATCAAGGCGATGACGGCATCGATATGGTCAATTGCCTTTTTCAAACCCTCCAGGATGTGAGCCCTGGCTTCTGCCTTGTTTAACTCAAAACGCGATCTTCGGGTGACCACTTCCTGCCGATGTTGAACAAAGAGACGGAGCATCTCCTTGAGGGAGAGAAGCTTTGGCTGATTCTGGTGGATCGCCAGGAGAATGATGCCGAAAGAGGTTTGCATCTGGGTATGTTTATAAAGCTGGTTAAGGATCACTTCGGCCACTTCATTCCGTTTCAGTTCGACAACGACCCTCATCCCTTCCCTGTCCGATTCATCACGGATATTGGAAATCCCCTCGATCGCCTTCTCTTGAACCAATTCAGCAATCCGTTCGATCAGCTTGGCCTTGTTGGTCTGATAGGGAAGCTCGGTGATGACGATATTTTCACGTTCTCCCTTTCGATCCCTTTCGATGAGCGCCCTGGCTCGAAGCTGGATCACGCCCTTTCCGGTTTCATAGGCCTGACGGATTCCCTCTCTCCCGTAAATGAAGCCCCCCGTGGGAAAATCAGGCCCGGGAAGGTGATCCATCAATTCCGTCGCGGAGATCTCGGGGTTATCGATCAAGGCAATGATGGCATTAACGGTTTCCACGAGATTATGAGGAGGAATATTCGTTGCCATCCCCACAGCAATCCCGGAAGATCCGTTGACGACAAGGTTCGGAAATTTGGATGGAAGGACGGAGGGTTCAACCAAAGATTCATCGTAGTTTGGAACGAAGTCAACGGTTTCCTTATCAATATCGGCCAGCAACTCGGCTGCAAGTTTGGACATCCGGATCTCCGTATATCGCATGGCCGCTGGAGGATCGCCATCGATCGAGCCAAAATTGCCTTGTCCGTCGATCAGTGGATAACGGAGAGAGAAATCCTGTGCCATCCTAACAATAGCATCGTAAACAGCCATATCCCCGTGGGGATGATATTTACCGATCACATCGCCGACGATTCTCGCAGACTTCTTGTAGGGCTTATCCCAATCATTGTTTAATTCATTCATCGCATAAAGAATTCGGCGATGAACGGGTTTGAGACCGTCCCTCACATCGGGGAGGGCCCGGCCGACGATGACGCTCATAGCATAGTCCATGTAGGACTTTTTCATCTCATCTTCGATATTGACCGGGAGATGCCCGACGGCGATATTATTCATTGAAGTTCCTGAAGTGAGGGAGGTCAACAAACCTTTCGCTCGTCATTTCATTTATGAATGAGAGGGCAAGATGACCGCTGATCATCACTGGGATGCCGTGCCCTTCTGGGCGGGGTATTTTGGTACATTCGATGGAGCCAAAGCTCGATTTCTGGATTGGGGCCTGGCTCCGCTCAGTATCAACCCGGAGCCTACCCGGGATTTCAGACCGGGGGAGTCGAAGGGTTGATTTCACTGCCAGAATTTAATACAAAAACCCCTCTTCTGTCAACAAAATTAGGAGCCAATCTTGACAATAGATATAGTTGTAGTTTAAATTGAAACTTCAATCATTTCAAAAAATAAGCCACTCTTAGGAAGAGGGATTGGATGAAAAGGACATATCAGCCTAGCAATCTCAGGCGAAAGCGGACTCATGGCTTCTTGGAGAGAATGAGTACAAAAAGCGGTCGAAATGTCTTAAGGCGGAGGCGACTAAAAGGGAGAAAAAGGTTGGCCGTTTAAACCTCGAATTCCTGGGGACCGCAAGAGCACCCATTCGATAAGATAGTCGTTACGTGGAAAGGTCGTTCAAGTTTACAAAAAGGGAGCGGATCACAAAACCTCAAGATTTCAGGAGAGTGATGAAATTAGGGAGGAGGATGACCTCTCCGAATTTTGTCGTTTTTATACAGAAAAATGAGAATACTCTTCACCGCTTAGGGATCGTGGTAAAGAAAGAGATAGGTCAGGCGACTTTTCGCAATCGGATGAAACGCTACATCCGCGAATTCTTTCGCCTTCATAAGCATCAGATCAAAGGTTCTTACGATATCATCTTGATGATTAGGAAGGGATGCTCGCTCAACCGGTATCAGGAAGCGGAGGAAGAACTAAAACGGCTTTTCATTTTATGAAGAAGAGAACGACTGCTGAGCTGTTTAAGAGAGGGATGATCATCCTCATTCGCCTCTACCAGCATACGTTTTCACTCCTGCTTGGTCCATGTTGTCGTTTCGCTCCTTCCTGTTCCACTTATGCCATCCTGTCGATTCGACGGTTCGGAGTCATAGAAGGAAGTTACCTTGCCTTAAAGAGAGTCATCAAATGCCATCCGCTCCATCCCGGAGGATACGATCCAGTTCCAGAAATAATCGAGAATATTAGTAAGGAGACTTAGGGCGAAGCCGACATGGAAAAAAGAGCTATCTACGCGATATTATTAACATTTATTATTATAATGGGCTGGAGTTTTATTCAAACAAAATTCTTTCCGCCGTCTACCAAACCACAGCCTCAGGAGGTGAAAAAGGAACAGGTATCTCCGCCAGAAAAGGTACCGGAAAAGACAGAAATTAAAGAATCGAGATTATTGACCGGAGGTAAGACTCCTGCTAAGACAAAGGTTGTTCCTCCCAAGGAGGTCTCCGTTGAGACGCAGAATTACTGGGCGGTCTTTACCTCTGAGGATGCGAGATTAAAGCATTTCAAACTTAAGAAGTATAAAGATAGGGTGGAGGAATCGCCCCTTGCGATAAAGTTGATCCAGCTCGTTGACGAGATCTTAGGCAAGCCAGTGGAAAAGCCAAAGATACCTGAACCTCTCGACCTGGTCAATACAAGAGATGAAAAAAATCTTCCTTTGGGACTGACCTTCGATGGGTCCCTACCCCTTCACGAAAACTGGGAGGTGGATAAAGACCAGCTCCGGTTGCTGGAGAGCGGCGAAAAAGGTGAAATCACTTTTTCGAAGAGCCTTGATAACGGGTTGAAGATATTTAAACGCTTTAAATTTACCTCTGACCAGTACGTCATCAATCTGGAGGCGGAGGTTCGAAACCCAACTCAAAAAGAGATTAGGAGTCAATTGGGCCTCGAATGGATCGGAGAGGTCGAGCTGGCAAAATTGGCCAAGGAAGATAACAAAGATTTCGGGTTGAAATACGCCTTCCTTAGAAACCAGAAGGTTGAGAAGAAAGAATTTGGATCAGCATCAACGTCGGGCTGTGTCCCGAGCTGTGGATCCCAGAAAAAGACGACGATAGAACCTTTTGAAATTACAGAGAAAGGCGAAATCAAATGGTTTTCGTTCGGTGGGGAATATTTCACTGCCCTTTTGATCCCTCCCCAATCGAAAGACATCACCCTCTCGGTAAAAGGGTCTGAAAAGGATTTGCTGAAAGCAGATGTTATTAGCCCCCCTCTTTCCATTCCTTCCCGGGAGAAGGTGGACGTTTCTTACAGGATCTACTTGGGGCCCAAGGATGAAAACCGTTTGAAGGCGTTGGGTGTTGAGGCGGAGAAGCTGGTAGACTTTGGGATTTTCACGATCATTGCTAAACCACTTCTCTGGTTCTTGCGGCTTACCCACAGGGTGACCGGGAATTTTGGGATCGATATCATCATCCTGAGCGTCCTGATCAAGATCATCTTCCTCCCCTTGACACAGATCAGCTTCAAATCGATGAAGGAGATGCAGAAGGTGCAACCGGAGATGAATCGCCTCAAGGAGCAGTACAAGAATGATAAGGCGAGGCTTCAGCAAGAGATCATGCTTCTTTACAAGAGGAGGAAGATCAATCCCATGAGCGGCTGCCTCCCCATGCTCATCCAGATCCCGGTTTTCATCGCGCTTTATAATGCCCTCCAGAATGGGATAGAGATGAGACATGCCCATTTCTTCCTCTGGATTACGGATCTTTCTGCAAAGGATCCGCTCTATATCACTCCGCTCATCATGGGCGCCACGATGGTCATCCAGCAAAAGATGACCCCCACAGCCGCCGATCCGACCCAGGCCAAAATGTTTCTGCTGATGCCGGTGATGTTCACCTTTCTCTTTCTTAATTTTCCATCTGGTCTGGTGTTGTATTGGTTGGTCAATAATGTTTTGTCAATCGCCCATCAGTATTATTTGAACAAAAAGACATGAGGTCTGAATCTTGGAAGAGATTAAGATTGCCAAAGAACTTACAGTGGGGTTGTTGGAGCGCATGGGAGTTAGACCAGAGGTGGAAGGGTTTTTGAGAGAAGGGGCTCTCCATCTCGAAATCAGAGGTGATCGGGAAAGCGTGCTCATCGGGAAACACGGTCGCACCCTGGAGGCGCTTCAGATGCTCATCAATCGAATGGTCAACAAGAGGTTGAAGAGCGCGATAAGGGTAACGTTGGACATCGACGACTACCGGAAGAGAAGGGCAGACAGTATGGCCCAGATGGCCCATCGGATGGGCGAAAAGGCGAAGAACACAGGCCGCCCCCAGACAGCGGGTCCCTTCAGTGCCCATGACCGGAGGATTATTCACCTCACTCTTAAAGAAGACCCCTTCATTAAAACGGAGAGCCTCGGGGAAGGGGAGCTAAAGAAGATCAAGATTATCCCGGTAAAAAGAGAGGAATAGTGTCCTGAAGTTTTCAAAGTGAATAGTGGCTCGTCATCCAATCCATCCAATCAAGAAGAGACCATTGCAGCTATTTCAACTCCCTTTGGAGAGAGTGGCATTGGCATCGTCCGCCTAAGCGGTTCCTCCGCCGAGTCTATAGCCAGAAAATTATTCAAATCGAAAAGAGGCCGATCTTACTTTATTTCTCACTACCTCCACTATGGGGAAATCATCGATATACAAAGTGGAAAAGCTGTTGATGAAGTGTTGATCGTCTTGATGAAATCTCCAAAAACTTACACCCGGGAAGATATTGTGGAAATTCACTGCCATGGGGGATACCTTGTCTTACAGAAGATCTTGGAATTGGTACTGCGAGAAGGGGCCCGAATCGCCCAACCCGGTGAGTTCACACGACGCGCTTTTCTTCATGGCAGAATTGATCTCACTCAGGCTGAAGCTGTAATTGATCTCATCAACGCCAGGACAGAAGCCAGTCTTGAGATTGCCAACCAGCAACTGAAGGGATGGCTATACAAGAGTCTGGACGAATTGAAAGCAAGATTGGTCGGACATTTGGCCTTGATCGAAGTTCACATCGATTTTCCAGAAGAAGAGCTTGAGCCTATTGCTTTAGGAGATCTGAAGAGCGATCTCAGAAGCATGGTCCAGCAGCTGGGGGAATGGATTTCCTCATATGAGGAGGGGAAGATATTCCGCGAAGGAATCTCATGTGCCATTGCGGGCAAGACCAACGTGGGCAAGTCAAGCCTCCTCAATGTATTGTTGAGGGAAGAAAGGGCCATTGTCACTCCGATCCCGGGGACAACAAGGGACGTGATTGAGGAAGTCCTAAACATCCATGGAATTCCTGTGCGTTTGATGGATACAGCTGGGTTGCGAAAACCCGCGGATTCCATCGAACGAGAAGGGGTAAGAAGGGCAAAAGAAAGGGTGGCTGACTCCGACTTCGTGCTGCTGATGCTCGACGGGAGCCGGGAGCTCGACGCCGATGACGTAGAGATCTTCGGAGAGACAGAAGGAAAAAAGAGGGTAGTCGTAATCAATAAAAGTGATTTACCGCTGAGAATTTCTTTAGAAGAGGTGAAGAAGCGATTGGAGAACGAGCCGGTTATCTCAATCTCCGCTCTTAAGAATGAAGGTATCGATGATCTCAAGAAAACCATCTATAACTCATTCCTTGACCGGGATGTGAGGACAACGTCAGAGCACTTGGTGGTGGCAAATATACGCCATAAGACTGCCCTAAACCATGTGAGGGATGATCTTTCCAATGCGCTGAAGGGACTGGATGAGGGGACCTCTCTTGAATTCATCGCCTTTGAATTCCGCGCTGCTCTGCAAGCCCTCGGAGAACTGGTCGGGGAGACTATCACCGAGGAAGTGCTGGATCGAATCTTTGAACAATTCTGCATCGGAAAGTAATGTTTCACGTGAAACATTGCATGGCGATTTTTCGTTGTGGTTTTAACCCGCAGGCCGGATCAGGGTAGGCTGCCAGACACCATGGGCAGTTTGAAGAAGCCCAATAGGATGTTTCACGTGAAACGCTTATCCCCCAATGTCCTCCTCGTTAATCCTTGGATAACCGATTTTGCGGCTTATAATTTCTGGATAAAGCCACTCGGCCTTCTCAGCATAGGAAGCCTTCTGAGAAGAAATGGATTCCGAATTTCTCTTGTCGATTGCCTTGATTCTTCAATAAAAACAAATAGCTACGGCGATGGAAAGTTTTTGAAAACTAAGATTGAGAGGCCCCTACCTCTTAAATCCGTTCCAAGAAATTACACCCAGTATGGAATTCCTGAAGAAATGTTGTTGAAAAAGCTCTCATTACCTGAAGAACCGGATCTCATTTGTGTTAGTTCCGGGATGACTTATTGGTATCCAGGCGTGTTCAAAGTTATTGAAATTACAAAAAAATTATTTAAGAACGTCCCTGTGATTTTAGGTGGAATCTATGCCACCCTCTGCTATGAGCATGCCAAAAAACACTCGGGTGCGGATGTCGTTTCCGACAGAAGAGGGGAGGCAGAGGTTCTCAAGCTAGTATCAGATTTGACCAATTTTGAACCCCGGACTCCCGTAGGGAACGGTTTCAAACCGTTCCCTACTTATCCCACGTTCGACCTTTATTCTCAGCTTGATTATGTCTGTATCTCTACTTCTACAGGATGTCCATTCAAGTGTATCTATTGCGCTTCACCATTTTTGACAAAGGAGTTCTCTAAAAAGGATCCTCAAGATGTGGTTGAAGAAATTAAATACTGGATTACTAATTTTCATACGAACAATATTGCCTTCTACGATGATGCCCTTCTCATCGACCCATCAAAACACTTTATTCCTATGGTGAAAGAGGTCATCAAAAGAAGGATACACTGCAATTTCCACACTCCTAATGCAATCCACATTAGGGAGATAGATGAAGAAGTGGCTGGCCTTCTCTTTCGTGGGGGGTTCAAAACGATTCGATTAGGTTTTGAAACATCGAACGTAGCGATGCAACTTGAAACCGGAGGGAAAGTTGATAATCAAGCGTTCAAACGGACGATCAACCATTTAAGAAGGGCAGGGTACTCAGGCGAAGAAATAGGAGTGTATGTATTGGTTGGATTGCCAGAGCAAAGGGTAGGGGAGGTTGAAGAGAGCGTTGCTTTTGTGAAAGAGTCGGGAGCAAGACCAATGCTCGTCGAGTATTCGCCCATTCCTCATACACCTTTATTTGAGAAGGCGAAGAAGGTCTCTCAGTTTGATCTTGAAAATGAACCCCTATTTCATAATAATTCTATCCTGCCCTGTCAGTGGGAAGGCTTTACAATGACGGATTATAGAAGGTTGAAGGAAGAGCTGAAGGGGGGAAAATGAAACCATCAGAAATTGTAAAAGATGTTTTTATTGTAGGTGGCCCTGATATCACGGATGGCCGTGACGGCTGCATCTACCTTATGAATCTTGGTGAAATAATATTAGTCGATACTGGGGCAGGGTGGAGCGTTGAAAATATTATTGGTAACATTAAAAAACTGGGATTCGATCCAAAGGACTTGGCTAAGATCCTCCTCACCCATTGTCATATTGATCATATCGGGGGCGTGCCGGAAATCAAGAAAAGGTTTGGAACTAAGATTTACATTCACAGATCGGATGCTCCACCTTTGGAAAATGGAGATCCGGTTTTAACCGCTGCCAAATGGTACCAAACGAGTTTTCCTCCAACTCCAGTCGATGTGAAATTGAATTCTCCGGAAGAGACACTAATGATTGGCGGTCAAAAAATAATCTGCCTTCACACCCCGGGACATACCCCTGGATCAATATGCATCTATCTGGACAAAGATGGAAAACGAATTCTTTTCGGCCAGGACCTTCACGGTCCTTTGCTCGAAGACTTTGGGTCTAACATCGAAGACTATGGCCGGTCGACCAAGAAGTTACTCGACCTCGACGCTGATATCCTTTGCGAAGGCCACTTTGGAATTTATAAGACCAAAAAAGACGTAAGAAATTATATCCTCTCCTACCGCCGCCAGTATGGAGTGGAGTAAAATACCCACCATGCTGCTCCCTTTTTTCTAAATACTGGACCGAGCTTTCTTGTCCTTCAAAGCGGCTATAATAGCTGAAGTCATTGTGTAATTGATTGTAATCACTTAAATTTGACGAATATTCTTGACAATAGAGTATTTTTATTATACTCTTTTTTTAAGAGTATAAAAAGGAATCTCCTTTCATGGCGAAATATTCCAAGAGAGTTCAGGTGCTACTGACCGAACAGCAATTGAAAGAGCTGGAAGAGATCGCTTCGAGAAACCATAAGAAACTCGGCACGCTCGTCCGGGAAGCCGTTGAAGAGTACCACCTCAAGAAGAATAAGCGGCAGAAGATTGCCGAGGCGGCGGACCGACTTCTATCATTCCCTGAGGTCCCGGCCCCCGAAAATTGGGAGGAGTTTGAAAAAGAGCTTGCCAGGGCCCACGGAATCCATGAATGAGTAAGTCAATCTATTTCATTGATACAAATATTTTTCTTTACTCTGTCGGCCGAGACCATCCGTTGAAACGCGGCTCTGTCGGCGTAATCCACCGCATTAGGGATGGTGAAATCACGGCTGTTATCAATACCGAAATCATCCAGGAGATCCTCTATCACTTCCAGTCAATCAAACAACTTCCTATAGGAATCCGATTGGCAAAAGATGCCGTTTCGATCTCCTCTCGAATCCTACCGGTGGAAGAAACGGATTTATCGCGCGCCATTGAACTTCTGGAGTCCTATCCTAAAATTCAAACGAGAGATGCCTTTCATGCTGGCACCATGATCCATAACGGAATAAAAGAGATCATCTCGACCGATCCGCACTTCGACCACATTCACGAAATCAAAAGAATCGACCCAACCATGCTTAGCTGAAGCTGTTGGTGGGCCGCGATAATTAAGTATTTGCCGAATTAT